>Ga0335074_10003906_pt1 | contig 20510 bp, 17 predicted proteins | sample Lox_Sample_23_FD_206715 | JGI IMG/M metagenome (GOLD analysis project Ga0335074, IMG submission 206715) | Soil microbial communities from Loxahatchee National Wildlife Refuge, Florida, United States - Lox_Sample_2.3 | ecosystem: Environmental > Terrestrial > Soil > Wetlands | place: USA... | reverse complement strand
AGGCAGCCACGAGTTTGACAGGGCGATCATTAACGGAACGGGAAGATCGTGCAGCGCATTGAACCTGTGAGCGGCATAGCACTGCAATAACGCTGACCCCGGCAATGCATGTTCAGTTTCCGTAATGCCAAAACTTTCGAACTTCTCGGCGGTAGATCCTCTTCAAGTGTAGTCCTAGAGAATCTAGCACCACTAGAAATGCATGCTTCACCTGTTACACAAGACAAGGTATTGCCTAGTACGGAAATCTCCACATGGGCGCATGCTTAGGACACTATGTCCTAGAAGAGCTCAGTTTGCGAGCCGGCGATGAGGGGTCAAATTGCGCGCTGGACGCCAAAAATGCTGTCCAATTTCCATTACGGTAATTCGTGATGGAAGGTATTACTGTGCGGTCAATACAAGCTTTGCGAAGGAGTAAAATAAGGTACGTTCTTCCCGACCCGTCCGCGCTCGCCATAACCATAATCTGGGGATCACAAGGCGGGAAGGACCTGAATGCACCGTACCTAGCTGCAGGTACGGGAGTCGCGTGCCCGCACACGCACAGTTCGCCCAGGAGATGGACCTAGCTCCCATCGCTGGAAAGCACAGCCCGCTTCCGCAACTATGGGTGGCCAGGGGCGGTCGGACAGTCACATCGTGGCCGTGGCCGTGGCTTGCGGCTTGGAGCCATGGATTTTGGCAGATTTTGACAGCGCTGACCATGCTCTCCGCGAACCTTATTTGAGTCCGTGCAATGTCTTAAATCTAACACACTACAGGGGAAGCACGAAGCCTGTGTTAGTTCTTACTTCTCCACGTAGTCCACAGGTTTTCTCGAGATATGGGGGCCGGCACTGTCCGCTCTCGCGCTTCAGTAATCGCCGATCTCCTCCTGCGGTGAGCCAGAAACGGATGGCTGCACAGCGTCCCTCCACACTCTGTTTCATACGACCAGGGGTTTGGCGCCTGCCTTCCCCTTCTAGAACCAGGAGGGCCAGCCAAGCACAAATCACATCTCTGCCCTTTATCGCGCTTTAATCCAGGATATTTGCCTATTCGGGGACTTTTATTATTTGGGTCCTGCGTCTTTTTCTAGGATAAGCCAAGTACTTTCCTACCCTAATTGATTTTCGTCATCATCAACGTTGTGGGGCTTACTGAACGGGTTTTGCTAAAGGTGAACCATTTACCCCTAATTTAGCTGACGAACACGCAGACTCCACTTCGTCATATCATACAAGTAGCCAATCGCATTTTTTTTGTCGGTGGACTAACCCACACTTTGTATGAAGGGATGGCGGAGATATCTCGATGTCTACAAACACCTAAATGCCAGCAATGTGTTTATGACGGTAAACTGACTTAGTTTGTGTTTTCGTTCATTCTTTTGTTGTTGAGGCTGAAACTCGTCTTAAGTTGGCCGCCAATTGGAAGAGTACAGGGAACCAAACCAAGAAAACTATCTCAAACAAAGAGTAGGCAAGCTCGCTAGTTAACTTCCAAAACTCAATTCACTTGAATTTCCTCTCATCTGGTTCAATGAATGCTTCATATTTCAACAACTCCTACCAAATAACGATTTATCATTTAAGCCCGATTGGGAGATATAAGGTATCATGAGTTATGGGCCTCTGCAACAAAGTTGTACAGCCTACATTCGTCAGTCAAAGTCGAAGTATCAACACTTCCCGTCATCGCTATTTGTATCTTTGACACCTACAATAACGGAGTTGTCCTGCATGGCAGCGACTTGCTCCTCTGTTTGGGCAACCTCACAGATATGGCTTCGTCTGAGAGCTCCAGGTCAAGTTAAAATGCTCAATAGCCAGACACAAAAGTACAAAGTCATCGTGGATGGCAACTTCGACGATATCTCAGGCTCCTACCTCACGTAGTAATAGATCCCAATCACGGACCAGTATCAGCGGGGTCACTCTCCGATTTAAATTGAAGCGACATCAGCTCCTTCTCCAAGCTCTTGATCTCCGGTACCCGCACGATCCCTAACCACGACGTCCCTGACTTTCCCATCTGCAATATATTCAGCCTGCAGTGCCCTCCTTGCCAACCACACAGACAACGGTGGCGGTGGCGGTAGCAATATCTACATCCTGTCGATATACGAATTTTAGTTACACGGATCCGCACAGTTCAAGCACTTTTTAGGAACCTCGTACCTCGCATGGTATCTGCTGAAGGAGGAGCAGACAACTTAGTATATTGAATCAGCAAGTGTTAAAGCTGGATTACTCAATACATTTCTAGATACGAAGATGAACCTTTACGCTGGCATGACTTCTGCAATATTTTCTGTTTCCGCCCAAATCGGCGGCCAAGTAAATACAAAGCCTGCATTACACAGGATCTGCAGCACGGAACTAACAGCCTCCTGACAAGAAACAGTCGCATCTAACAATCCATTCATGAAGTACTAGTAGAGCTCTGACTTCAGATCAAGCACCACCGTCCCTAACATTAACGTTACCGGCGTGTGCAAAGGTCTTGACATCGTTGACTTTCTACTTGGCGCGCTGCTCATTGAAGCCCGAGAGGCCTTGAGCAATGCCGCTCTCAGGGTCCAACTAGACGATGAGTGCCCCTGAAATAGCGACGATATATATGTCAGCGCACATAGCGAAGCTCCCAAAAACGAACGACTCCGACCGCGAGGTCGGTCTTGAGAGATTGATCTTGCTTTGGAAACACTCAATAAGCGGTACGGCAAGAGGCATGGAAGACAGACGTAAGCCTCCATTTTGTACAAGACTCTCTTGTCGATGACTAGAGCACTTGAGTGCGAAATTCATTCATCAGTGGGACAGCCATACCTGAGGGAAGGGTTTTCGACGCCGACAGCCACGACAAGACAGGAAGCGGCTGCGAACGAACATGCCTATGATGGGAAGCAAACCAATAAATGGCAAGAATGGATTCTAGCAAGGTGACCGGAGCAGCTGCGGATCAGCGCATGCACACATTTACTTCCCGTTCGGGACAACAGCTGCTTGTGTGGATTGATCATGATCTATTCGTGTACTTGCATAACAGATATGAATATGCCATAAGAGAACTCCGTCTATCCTCCCAAGTTCCCACAGGAAAGAAGATCAATCAAATGGGTATATATATGTACAATTGAAGTAAAGTGAAACGAAACATGCCTGTGAAAATCGTTCCGTCGTCCCAAATATACTCTGTTGCGCCTGATGCCGGGTGGTCGGGAATTGCTTGATCGTGCTCAAATGGAAAAAGAAGAAAATAGACCCATACCTGCAGACGCTAGAAGAAAATAAACGCTTTAAAGTTGTATCCTTGCCTGCCACATTCAACTTCCTTGTTGGTGATATGGGTAACCACCGTTTGATGTCGGTGGATATCCAACACCGCCCTGACTTCTCATCCCCATCCCCATCTGGTCATAGCCGCCAAGTCCGTTATGCGGCTGCTGCTGCAGGACCTGGCTACCGTATATGTTTTCATCAGCGAAACCTGGCATTTGTTGTGGTGGATAGCTAGGCGCATGGTGGGGGCTCGAGGCGAATGGTTGCTGAGCAGGCGCATGATGCGGACTTGTTACAAATACTTGCTGATTAGGTGCTAGTGATTGAGCTTGAAAGCCGGGCATTTGTTGTGCGCCAGAGACGAAGCTGGAGGGATCGGGACTGAGTGTTGAGCTCGAGTTCGGGTATGAATGGAAACCTTGCTGTTGGTTAACTGGTGGTGGGTAGGGCCCGTTCACCGTTGTGAAGCCACCAGTCTGTTCGAGGCTGGGACTGTGGTCCATTGCAACATATCCACGACTTTGTGTGTTGTCCATTTGAGGGCCCATCTGGTGATTATATGCCATCCCATTGTCGAATATCAATGCAGGTTGATGATGGGGAATTGGCGCCTGAACGCTGTATGAGGACATGTCTTGGCCAGTAGTTGTGGTGTTGTAGCTCATATTCTGGTTGTAGATAACTCCTGAGAATTGTTGCATCTCTGGTATATTTGGTGAGGCCTGAGGATAGAGAGGAGATGAGAACTGCGACATAGGATGTGCATTTGGTGATATGCTGGCACTCAAGTTACTATACTGTATAGAACCATTTGAAGGGCGCCTGTCGGTATTATCCACAGGGGTAAGAGGTGCCTGGCGAACCGGTAGTGGCTCCACTGGACTGATGATCGTGTCCGCACTCACAGACTGCTGCTCAACAAGTCGCAGAACAGATAAGCTAATGAGCTCCATATGTTTGGCCAAGTGCACAGTAAGCTTCTTCCAGCTATTGAGTACTTTACCACAGAACTTGCAAGGCTCGTCTTGCGGCTTGGCGTTTGTCTCGTGATGACAGTTACGTATCATGACCCATATCGCCTCATCACTATTTCGGGCTTTCTTAGCTGCAGCCTTTGTCTTTTGTTTCGGCTCAGGTATCTTATGCTCACGAACAAGATGCTGCAAGAAGTTGTCTTTGCGATAACACTTATGTTGGCAGTCATCCTGGGTACAGGTCCACCATGATAGGCGGCGATGGCGCTCGTTCTCATGGCGAACCCAATCAGCCTTACGTTTGAATGACTTAGGTTCTTTGCAGTTGGCATATGTACACGTAAATGGTTGAACATCTTCGTGTACGTGCTTGGTCCAGTCAGAGGGCTTTTGGAACTTCTTAACACGGAAGCATAGCTGGCACTCGAATTCGGCCGGGAGAGTCTGTGCTGGAGGCATCGGCACGCCTGGAGGGAAACTTTCAGCGGCGAGAGCACCTTCAGGGTTCGAGTCACCATCGGAAGCATCTGCTAATCCTTGAGTACCAGCATTGGAAGCATCATTATCGCGATGCTGGTTCTTAGGTTCGAAAAGAGTGGCAGACCCGCCTAGAGCAATACAGTGATGTCCCGCGGAACAATTTTGGCTGGCAATAGAGCCTTGATGTTTGACTCGCCATCCCAAAAGTGCTTTGTAACGAACGACTTGTTGGTGCGCGATCCTATCCACTAGATAGGTTCGTTCAATCAAGGGATAAAGTCTAGTAACATGTTCCTGAAATCCAGTGAAATTTGGTGTAATAGGAGTGTTCTGATCAAAGTCCATCATTTCGCCATCATCAGCCTGCTCTTCTTCTTCTTCATCCTCACCATCTGCATCACTATAGTCCCCAGCTTTTGTGTCGTTAAGGTCTAGTGGTCTTGTATCGCTGTCAAACGGTAGCTTTGCAACCGGAGGACCACCAGTCTGTTTCCACAGCTCAAATATATTATCCTTCGAAGGATTATTCTGTAGATTGCTTCCACTTCTAGCACGTCTGATCACTGCTCCGAAGTTAAAGCCGGAGGTTTTCTTGGGTGATGTTGCTGTCGCACTAACAGAGCCACTTCCGCCGTGGCTCGAGCCTGAAATAGAGGAGCCGCCCACATTTGTATTTAGTCGAGGAGATGACGCTCCTCTTCTATGTGTACTAATGGCCCCAGAAGGAGGTGCCAGGCTGCCTCTGCCTTCTTGCTTAATAGCAGGTCCAGCTTCGGGACGACCCCGGCTTTCTCTAGCGCTGTTTTTTCGTTTGGGCTTACTGCTGTCACTCTTCTTCCGTACCATGTTTGTGATAGAATCAATAAATGGATGAGCTCGCTTCTCTCTTTCGTTCTTAAATTCTTTATCAGTTTTAAATGAAAGTCTTTTCAGAAAGCTGCCGTTGTGGATTGAATCCATGTCAGCAATACTCGGCTCACTCCGCCGTCGTGTACCCCAGGTCGCTGTTCTGGAAAGTACCGAGTAGGTGTCTGCAGCCTCATTCCATCTCTTCGCAGCGTCGTTGGCAGTTGGGGCTTGGCTCTTAGTCTCTGTCACGTACGGATAAACTGGACCATCATTCCAATAACGCGATTCTTGCATCAAGGTTAGATCCCTAGCATTAATACCTGTCGCTTTTGGATTGAAATAGACTTGGCCATCCTTGACTTGGTTTTCTCGGATACTCTCAGTGTCAGAGACAGGGTCAATGCCTTCTCCTTCCGTTGGATCTTTCGTAATACGTGGAGTGTCTGTGAATACAACGGGTGGGAAATAGCCAGGGATTTCACTAGTACTTCTAGCTCTTCTTCTAGTACTAGTTGTTGGTGCGTTCAATGTGGAACTGGACTGATTTGGAGTTTCATCATCTGCATCAGTGCTATCCTCGGCTTGAGATCTCCACTCTTCAACTTCCATGTTTTTGGCACGAAGGCGTTGAGCTTCTTCTTGCTCTTTGAAATTGGGTATTTCAACATCTGAAAGTGATTTGCGTCTTTCAGGATCGACACCAATTCGTCCGCTCTCTTCCTCGAGGCCCAAATCCTCCTGCTGATCCAACCTGGTGTCAAAGTCACCAGTACCTGTATGTGAAGCCCTTATGTTATCGCTCGTTATAAAGTGTTGTTCTGATGAGACATAATCTTGGATTCCACCTTGCCATGGAGACTGCTGGTCGTTATACTGCATGTCCTGTGCGTCCAGCTCTGTTCGAATCTCTTGTTGCTCCGTACTTTCCCATGACGTTAATGTGAGTCTAGGGCTGTGCCCCATGTGAGTTGTCACACCAAGACCAATATTGTCTCCACCCGTGTAGCCGCCTCCCACTTGGTCAAACGTTCGTTGTGCGTCTATCGTGGTATAAGGCATTGTACCTAGCGAGGCAGTGACACTTTTCGAGAGCTCGTACTGGGAAGCTATCACGTTTTCGTTTTTAGGAGAATGTCTGCTCGGCGGGCTCGACTGATTCGAGCTCATAGGATATGTCGAAGATGTCGTGGTCTCAGAGGACTGGGCCCGATCGGCTTGCACGTGTGGTGGGTGTGCTTCGGCTGTAGGCAGCTCAGTCGTTTGCAGAGCTGGACCCGTGAGTATCAATGGAGCTGCATCAATGACTTGATCTTCGGCAGCGTCGAAGTTCACGCCAAAGAATTCGTCATCTCCAGCGTAGTCGTATTCACTGAAAACACTGTTCTCCGACGTTAGCTCCGCTGGTGTGTCGAAGTTCGATGGGCTCCCGGAGTTGCTGTATGTCTGGTATGTGGGGTAGGCAGACAGATGGCTAACGTCAATGGGTGTTGTAGAGATGTGTATGGTGTTCTGCTCAGAGGGGTCGGAATTGGCGCGCATCCGTTCACTGTCAACCGACGACAAGGGAGCGGAAGTAAGTGAGGTAGACATAATGGCAGAAAGTTTCATGTATATAGGGAGCTGGCGAGGTAAATATGATCCTTGAGGGTCGGAGCCTTCAGCTGACCAAAGGGAGAAGATCAGAGGGAGGCGCCAATTGACATGTTGCAAGCCCTGGAGCGGTTCCGTCGCCTCGCTGCGCGAAATGAATATAGCGCAAAAGGATTAAAAGTTAAGTGGAAAGAATGTCGACAAGGAAACTCATGCAAAGAACAATAACCGGAATTGCCAAAGAAGCAAGCCGTAGCAGGTCGTGTCTCTCGGTGAGTGAGAGGAGAACAGAGGTGGAAGGTTGTCTCGTGTGGGGATCGGGCGTATGAAAGATGCGCGCTTAATCGGGACGATGTGCCCTTACAGTGCAAAAAAGCCTCGCTGGTGCCACGGATTGCGGTATATTATGATGCTATGCAAGGCCTAATAATGCGCAGTCGGAAGAATGACAAGAATCGGAATTATCTAGGTCGATTCACTGGTAGAACAGCGGGAGAAGCATACTCGGGGAGCCGCACTAAGATTGCACAGCCTACTAGGCAGATCCATAGGCTTTTGTCATGCTGCCCGCTCAGTGGCTGGGGCTGGGGCTGCGTTCACAGCCCTGTCAGCCCTCGCTTGTGGATCTTGAGAGATGGGCTGTGCAATTTCTCGTAGCCTTATAGATGATTGCGATGCTGCTCCCCTCTCTGCCTTGACATCATCTCCAATGGCCACGCGCAAAAAGATTGTACTGTACATGTCGAAATGGGCATTTGCGGAACATCGGCAGAACTCGCAGGCCAGTTCAACTCACTTGCATCTTCCCCAAGGATTCGAAGATACATACATACATCTATACTCCTTACTACCTACCACCTGTGGACTGAATAGACAGCAACACAGCCTCCTCCGGATATTTCAGGCATAGGAGTCAATTTTTCTTAATCGCGCAGGGAGTTTGATAGCCGTGTCGTGATCACTTGTCCCCTTCGTATTCTGTGTTTCGAGATCATAGCAGCAGGCAGTGCTGCGTTATCATAGAGGAGCAGCAGGCATCTGTAAGCCTTGCAAAACAAACACCACTGCCAGCCAATTACTTTTCGGAAATGAGAGCAAGGCCAACTAACTCACGTAAAGATCCCTGACAGAGGTTCCTGCGCTTTGACTGGCTGTACGGGTGTAACTCTACAGATAACCCTCACTTCAAGGGGCTTAATTCTACGATGCAGCTACTGCTTCCTTCCGCTAGCCCGCGGTTTGCTGCGCCAGCTCTGTGTTCTAGAATACGCCCAGGCGAGAGAGAGACCCTGGCACCGCCATAACTAATACGCTCAAAGGGCATAATTCTGACATAGCTATAGCCTACATGTCATAAGCCTACACGAAGTATATCTTAGGCTTTTGTTCTACTGAATGATACCGTCACTCTCTGCTGCAAGAGTCTGAACCAGGTGAAGTTACTGCGCCATCCTATCTCTGGGGCAATGCTTCTCATTAAAACTTCACACGAAAACTTAATGCTGGAGTGACCATTATCCCCATGCTTTGCCAATCGGGCTAGTGCCAGCAGTGGGCAGTACACAGTGCCGGAAAGTTAAGTGTTACAGCCCATATGTTAGTCACCCTTCAAGTCGTCATTTTTATCTACCGCCAACCCTGTGATCCTGTTCTTCCTCAATTACACTTTTCACTTCCCAAAAGACAAATATTGGCATTCGAGAGGCGTGAACCTTAGGATTAGTACTCCCGTTTGGTAACTCTTTACATATCCGACCACCAAAGTCTTCATGGTCCTTAACAACCTTCCTCGTTCGTTTCTACACACTAGATAAGACATTTGATTGTACCGCAGCCAGTTTGATATCTGCTATTTCCATTCATACTCTTCCCCAGCCGATTCCATTCCAGTATCGAACCCCAACATCCAGTTACCTGGCAAACATCCAAACACACACTTGCAACATTCAAGGCGCCACTACTCGTCTTCTTCCTTCCCTCCTCAAGCCTCACCTCTACTTCCCTCATAGCCTCTATCTCCTTCTTTTCGAGATCATTCTCTTCCGTCTTCCCCACCAGCACCTATCCCTCACCCAATAAAATCCCTCGCCTCTTCCTCCTTCCCCTGCCCTTCCAGCACTTCAATCAAATTACGCAAACACCCCAAGGCTTGCGGACTACTCCTGCCGATCTTCTCCCTCTCAACAGGTAGTAGTCGCCTAAGGATCTCTTCCGCGTCTACAAACTGGCCTTCTCTAATCAGTGCTAACGCGAAATTATGCCTTACCGCAAGCGCAGTGTCAGGCCCATCGCGCGCTTCTTTTAAAGCAAGCATTTGTCGATTAGTATCGATGGAGCTGGTCCAGTCACAGCACTCGAACTGCACTATGCTGAGCGCATGCATGGTAGAGATCGTCTGGGGGGCCGAGGGTCCGCGGCCTACTTGGTGCTGCTGACTATCTGCTGGAGAACGTCGCTGATAGCTTGGAGTTTCGCGTCTTTGGTGACGAGATTGCGATCGCGGATGATAGGGCTGAGCTCATCCTCCGGGATGGTTTTCATGACTTCGCTTTGCACGCCGCGGTGGAGGGAGGCCTAGAACTCGTCCTCTTGAACGTCGTTGGAAATAAAGCTTGAGGAGGACATTTTGGATCGAAAGTTGATGAAAGCGTGGTACGCTCCAGAATTTCTGATTTATAACACTTTTCAGTCCAATCCGAGGGATTCTCACCAAAGATATGCTCTACTCTTATTCAACATTTGAAACCCTTCCCTTTTGTCCTCTCAGCCCGAAAAGGGTAAATATATTTAGATGAAAACATTGCTCCTCCTCCATGAACCATCAGCGTTGTCATAGCAACTAATAGCTGCCAAGGAGAATTTATCCAGCACCCACCATTTTCGCACACCCCAGTATTTCATTGTCACTGTGCCACACATAACTAGCCAGACTTCTGTGGCCTTGTGGCACAGCACAAACGACTAATCCTCATACCAGTACAGGCCATGTTATCCAATCAATCTTGTTGCGTGGGGATTTCGAATCCCGTGTCGAGATGGTTTTATGCTGTTGTCTACTCGATACGAACCCGAGCATGGACGAGAATGAGAAACGACGACATCATAATGAATTTGCGGCTGGGCGGTTTTTGAAGGGGCCTAAAATGAGCTCTTAATATAACGTACAAATTCGCTGTAATACATCTACCAGTTCCGCGAATGTACAGTACATACACATGGAACAATATATGCAAAATATACATCTTCTCCCTTCACCTTCAGCCATTGAACATCAGTTCCTCAACTCTTACTCTCAATATGCCCTCCCCCTATAACCGCTATATCCCGCCGTGCTAGTGGGTCCATATTCCCCCGCACTCATCGGCAACGTCGGCTGCCTCATCCCATAACCCTGCAGCGGTAAAGGACCGCCTGCAAATGGCGCAGCCCCCTGCACCAGCCCCTCCCTACTGCTCGGCGGCTGTGGCGTAAGAGCCCTGAACGTCGTTGGGGTCCTTCCATTCCCAAGGCCACTGCCGTGCGTAACAGATTGTTGACTGTACACGCTGCTAAGACTGTCTGACTTGGAATGTAAAGGTAATTTCGGCTCGGCGTCATGTGAGATGGTGCTGTTCAGCATCGATACCGAGGAAGGCGTCTTTGCATGCCCGGGGCGTGAGAGCAGAGAGTTGTGCGCGTCAAGCGGCGTGAGGGTGTCGAGGTCGCGGCTGAGCTTCTCGGCTTCCTTGCGGCGCTTGCGATGGGGGTTTTCCTTGCAGCAGATGATGATGGCGTTGACGGCGATGAGGATTGCGAGGAGCCCGGTTAGTACGGATTGGACGGCAATGAGGACGACACCTGTGATGGTTTGGGTTGTTTGCGCGATGCCGAGTTCTGTGGGTTGTTAGTAAGTTGTCTGGATGGGCCTGGAAGAGGGACGAACCTTCCACGAAGACGAGTATGCAGACGACGGAGAGGGCGCGCACGACTTGGATGAAGATATTGATGACGTTGCCCGATTTTCGCTCGTAGGGGCGGGCGAAGACGAGAAGGAGGAGCATGAGGCCCTCGATTACCAGTTGAGCTATTGTTTGGGTTAATCCATGTCCGTCGGCGGCGGCAAGGACGCAGCCTTTTGCAAACATATAAACAATTGCTGGGACAAAGGTCCACCAGAAGTTCTTCTTATAGGCGTCGTAGAACAGGCTGTACTTGATCCAGATCTGCTTGTCCTCGTAAAGGAGTGACACATCACCTTCTGCCTCTTTAGACCTTTTGGCGGCTTGCCAGATTTTGATAGTAAAGAACATCAAGATACCGGTGAACACACTCAGAGTGACCGCTGCTAATGCCTTGGCCGCCCATGAGTCTCCATGCGTAAATTGGAATACGCAATACAGAACCCAGACGCCGTAGAGAATCAAGATTAGTTGTACAATCGAGCGGGCCATTGTTCCCCAGTAGTGTTTTCGGAAGCCAGCAAGAGATTGAGGGAAGGATCCAAAGAGTGCCCATCCCTCTAGAATCAATTTGAGCAACAGGACACCAACTACAATTGCCGCAACTATAATAGCAACGACAAGCAGAACTGTCATAAAAGTGTTTTGCTGTGGGACACCTAACGACTCAACAAACGCACCGATGCCGGATACCTTCACCTCAACTTGCGATAAGGCAGAATTAGATGTTGTTGCACTTGCAGAGGAGTTGACACTAGTGGTGATGTCTCTTAAACTCAGAGCAAGATCTGCAAGGCCCCTCTTGAGTATTGCCGTGGAGTTCGATCCGTCCGTGTATGCAAGTGTGGCATTCTGGAGGAATTGGACATTACTGTCAGTAAGATTGCCTCCCGTCATTTGTCGAAAGCTATCAATCGATGTCTGCAATTGGGTCCAAGGGATGATTCCAGTTGCGAATCCAAAATTCTTTGTGAAACTCCGATAGATGGGGGGATAGTTCACGCTAAGCATGCCATTCATGGCGATTCCTTGGAACCATGTGAAAACCTCCACAAAACTGGGGCTTATAGTGCCTGTTGCTAAAGAACCTCCACCCGCTGCTGCAGTAGCACCGATGGCTGAAACACCGGCCATTACAAGTGCAGCCCCAGCAATACCAGCAGCAATATATGATATAGCAGGGACGCTGAACGTCTTTCCGTTGCTCACAGCGGAGGTGATGCAAGCCATTTCCTGTCCACCGTCGGTGGCTTTCAACTCTAAGATGGCTTCGGCGGCTATGTCGGGTACTTGGAAGGCAATTGCAGGAATAAGAGAGGCGTATTGTGCAGGAATTGCTTGGACACCCTGAGCGGAAAAAGAGCCAGCAGGAACTAGGTGTACATTAGCATGAGATGATTGCAATTTGGTCGTTTAGTGGTGGGGCAGTCTGTCTTATATAGAGTTTTTGGACATACCCGGGCAAAGTTGCGATACAAAGGTAGCGACATCACAAGGATTGAAACTGTTCGAATAAACAGGATTGCCATATGCCGTAACATTTAGTACGGCGGTGACATTCATGGCAACAGTGCTGCTTCCAGCAACATTGAAACTGACAGTCTTGTTGTCATTGTTGTACTGTATATCAACAGAGTTAACGGTGATATTGCTGTTGTCAAGACATGTGCTAAAGCCTGAGGTCTGGAGGATTTGAGTTCCTACAACCCTAGCCGGTAGAGCTCCAAATGCGAGTAGAGAGACAAGAGTCCACCTCGGAAGCTGCCATGATTTCATCTCGAAATTGAAGCTTTCTTGCTCTAGATGTTGGGGAGACAAAGGGGCAGAATGTATATGGAATTGAAGACGCTGGGTCTCTAGAGTCTAGCTCTGGTAAAAGATTGTTCGTAACTTCGTGTACCCAATATTGCACGTAGATTTTCTTGTAAAGGCGTGAAATCTTGATATGTTCGTTGCTCTTTCTCGAGCAATTGATGAGGAAGAGATATGATTCAGAATGCGAAATGAGTGGCTCTCAAGAGCACATTGTCAATTGTAAAAGGGCCGAGGATCAACCTGGAAAGAAACGAATGAATATTGAAGCTGGGTGGGAGTTCCAAGCACGATGACTTCGAGAATTCTAGTATAGATTGAGGCAGATTCTATGTAGCGGAGTGGTTTGAACTGCAGAACGAAGGACGATTGTGGCCCGGCCACACGTATGAAACGAGGGTTATAGAGGGGACAGCGACGCAGTGGGGATTGATGTCGTAAAGAAAAGAAAGAGCGAGGATAGAGAAAGAAAATAGGATATACAAGGCAAGGAGAAATAGCTAGATAAAGCGAGCAGGAAAGATCGAGAAACATGCACAAGTGGAGCACAACGGGGCAGGGATTGTCGGTTCACGAAGACATGAAACTAGCCGTCCCTGGAACTATGCAGGGGAGGCGGCTTCTTTAAGCCTTTAACGAGCGGCGCGTCCAGGCTTGATTTGCCAACAACAGAATAAAGCCAGACAAGTTGTCCCAGGAAGGAAGTTGTGGCGCATCGCTGTCGCAAGCTGAGTGAACCGGCGCCACTCAAGGGTGCCATCCAAGCAAACCCCGTCGCCGTTCATCAATGCTGGTGGAACAACCTCAACACCAGTTTATGGTAGCGCCGTACAATATTGTCCCATTATGGTACGCAGTGTGATGATAGATAGAACTAGAACGGCGCACCGTTGTCAGCTACGAATGTGTGGTTGGCACACGCACCTAAGCTCCCTGTGGAACAGTTTGTGTTTTGATGCTCCACCAAGGTCTTAGCACGTGCATTCAGTGAAGAAGACTTAATATGCATTAACAATACAGATTTCATCAGTGCGTAAACAGTTCCTCTGCCATTCCTCGTTTCCAAGGCCTGATTTGCTACAACTAACTAATGGGAGACTTTGAAACTTCCTTTACTGCTGTAACGCAAAAAGCATTTCGTCAAAACCCATTGAAACTTGGCCTCCTGAAGCACCCAAGCGAGGAAAATTAGCCGATGCTTCACGTGACTTAACTAGTAGGAGGGTCCCAACAGGTGACAGATACCCCAGGTTCAACCTGAATCCGTTCTGGACCATCTGGATACAACATCAATATGATAAATAAGGTGCTTCGTACATAAACAATTTCATTACCCTGGTCAAAGAATAATACTGCCTAAAGGACATAACTCAACTTTCTTTTGTCTGTTGATGACTACCTAAAACATATCTGGCCAATCGCGGGACATTGTTCCGCCGACTTGACTGTAATATGTGGTGAATAATTTCCCATGCCACGTACGACATTTCATTCAGTTGGACGGCTATCCAACGCAGAACTGGCCTCTTCCTTTCTTTTCATCGCTATAACTTTTTCTCGTCGTGTCATTTCTTTGCTTAGGCTCTCCTGTATACAAATATCCATTCCTATCTTGTCGCACCCGTGCTGGGTTCTTCATAGACAATCAAGATCATGGCAGAATCAAAATCTCCCGCAGACGTTGCCACCAAAGCGGACGAGAACGATAAGTCGGCGTCGAATGTTGCAGCAGAGCAAAAGGACAAGGAGAAGTATGAAAGCCAGCCAGAAGGGAAAGTTAAGCTGGGCGACTATCTCGTACGCATTCACAACCAATCTCATGCTAATGGCTAAACTAATCTCTATCTGACGAGCAGCGGATTTTCTCATATGCAACAAAATTGGACTTTGTATTATTGTTTTTGGGATCTTTTGCCTCCATAGGGGCTGGAATAGTCAGTCCTCCCTCTTAGCAACGGTGTGCTATGGCACTAATCAGCTGCATCATTAGACTTTACCACTAGTGAACATTATATTCGGTGAGTTGCCAATCGTCACATTTTGATCCAGCACTGAATAGTCATTCCCAGGAAAACTTGTGGGAAGTTTTAATGACTATGGCTCAACTCTGCTTTCTAGCGATTTCACATCGAGTGTCAACAAAAATGCGTTCGTTTCGCCGACCTAGAACCGCAAGTTCATTCTTCTTCCAGAGCTGACAGTTTGTAGCCTGTACCTGGTTTACCTCTTCATCGCAAAATTGGCACTCTCTTACGTATCCCTGGTGAGGCGGACCGGACGTTTTGATCAATTCCGACTAACGATGGCAGTACGCATTTCGTATTACGGGCATTCGCCTCTCTGCAGCTATACGCCTAGCATATCTACGGGCTTTATTCTCACAATCAATCGGCTCTTTGGACAAGCTACCGCCCGGTCAATCCGCTAGCATGATCACGGCTTCTGCAAATATCTTACAGATTGGCATTTCGGAAAAACTCTCAACCTGTCTCCAATTTACGTCTCTCCTGATCGCGGCCTATATTGTTGCTTTCATGTACAACTGGCAATTGACACTAGTTGCGAGCTCAATCGTACTTTTCATCTTTGTGGTCTTCGGAGTCATCCTGCCCATCTCGATCAAATTTCAAAAGAGCGTAGATCATGCCAATGAAAAGGCATCTTCAATCGCCAGCGAAGTCATTGGTTCGATCAGAATGGTTGTTGCCTGTGGCGCTGAGAAACGCGTTGTTAATACATACTCGAAGTGGATCGATGAGGCAAGGCGGAGGGGCCTAAAGCTTTCTCCTGTAATTGGTATACAATTTGCGCCTGTATTCTTTGCCATATATGCGGACATGGCTCTTACCTTCTGGTTCGGTGTTAAACTTTATAATGGGTATCATTTAGACAGTGTCTCAACTGTATTGATGTAAGTATACGCTTCTTAATGATAAAGGCGGTCATGTAGCGCCGAAGTGCTCCGTGATATGTCAAAGAATATCCGATTAGTTTGCAGGCTTCTCTTTCCATACCACCTCAGGCTGACACGATTATAGCGTCCTCATGTCTGTTATGATGAGTGTATTCTCAATCAATAATATTGTTGCCCCACTCAATGCTGCAGTTAAAGCCGCTGGTGCAGCCTCAAGCTTCTTTGCCATGATCGATGCTCCATTAATTAAAAAAGAAGGCCTCAAAGAACCGGATGTTTCAGCTAATGGGGATATTTCATTCAAAGGCGTCACCTTCGCATACCCTAGTCGACCGCACGTCAAGGTTCTGGATGACCTTGACGTATGCTTCGAGGCGGGAAAGCTGACCGCCATTGTTGGACCGTCTGGCTCTGGGAAGAGCACGATTGTTGGTCTCATGGAGCGTTGGTACGAACTAACTGCGGAGGCTGGGTTGGATACAGAGCCGGCGTCAGCTGGTGAGGAGAAAAACATCACCGAAAATTGCCCAGCCGATGATAAATTAGCTGTTACTCTTTCAGGGACAATTACAGTGGGAGGCCGAGACCTGAGAGACCTGGATCTGAAATGGTGGAGATCACAGATCGGCTTAGTGCAGCAGGAACCTTTCATCTTCAACGACACTATATACAACAACGTTGCCAATGGCTTGGTTGGCTCCAAATTTGAGAATGAGGATGATGAAATGAAGAGGCATCGTGTAGAAGAAGCGTGCAATGAAGCCTTTGCTGATGAATTCATTAATCGACTTCCAATGGGCTACGAAACTAAAGTTGGTGACAGCGGTATCAAGCTAAGTGGTGGCCAACGGCAACGATTGGCAATTGCTCGAAGCATTATAAAGCGACCCATGATATTGATTTTCGATGAAGCCACAAGCGCGATTGATGTTCGTGGAGAGCGAATAGTGCAAGAGGCTTTGGATCGAGTGGCTAAGAACCGAACCACGATTACCATCGCGCATCGACTATCGACTATCAAGAAAGCTGATAAGATAATAGTTATTGCGAAAGGAAAGGTGGTTGAGCAGGGAACCCATGACGGATTATTGGCAAAGGAAGATGGTGTTTATTCTAACCTTGTTCATGCCCAAAGTCTCATCATGGATACACATGTAGAGGAGCTACTAAAAGTCCCATCATCAGATCTGACGGCCGAAGATTCTGTGGCGGACGAGAAACTTCTTGCCACTAAAGCGAAGGAAGAACCTTATGAACTAAGGGGATTCCTACGGAGCTTCGGGCTTCTACTTGTTGAACAGAAGAATCACATGCCTTGGCTCGTTTTAACGATTGCCGGGGCTATTGGCAGCGCTACCTCGCTCCCCATTCAGAGCTATCTATTTGCACAACTGATTGCCGTCTTTCAGGAGCCGCGGGGCCAGCAGATATCGGATGATTCTGCACATTGGGCTCTCATGTTCCTCATTCTAGCACTCTCCATCGGAGCTACCTACTTAATTGTTGGCTGGGCTTCAAGTACCCTTTCGACGCATGTTGCATGCACGTACAGACTAGAGTACTTTGAAAGCATTACGAAAAAGCCCATAGAATTTTACGACGCTGATGAGAACTCTTCTGGAACACTCACGTCAAGGGTAGCAAATGATCCAACCCAACTCCAAGAGATGATGGGGATCAATATGTCAATGGTATTGATAGCTATGTTCGGCATCATTGGATGCCTTGCAGTGGCTTTCGCATTTGGGTGGAAGCTCACTATCGTTTCCGCGGTACCTGCTCTGCCGCTCATAACAATTGGCAAGTCTCTAGAATGCCGCGAGTATCATCGTCACACATGAAATAATGCTAACTTATATGTTATTCTAGCGAGTTTCTATCGGGTCCGATATGAAAGACAGTTCGAGAAATTAAATGCGGCTGTCTTTGCCGAGAGCTCGCAGTTTGCGGCGGAAGCATTTGGTGCGTTTCGAACAGTAACGGCATTGACTTTGGAGGACATGATCTGCAATCGGTATGCGGCCTTGCTTCGAGACCAAGTCAACAAAGCCAGACGGAAAGCGCGCTATACTACACTAGTATTCGCACTAAGCGACAGCATTGTATTCCCTTGTATGGCCTTGACTTTCTGGTAGATAAGACCTTGCTCATCTACGCTGTGCCATACTGACAATGGATGGAACAGGTACGGCGGACGCCTTTTAACAACCGGTGAGTACATGGCTGTACAATTTTTAGTCGTATACATAGCTGTCATCAATGTGAGTATCAATATCCAACCCAACTTGCCAGATTTAACAACCATGGCAGGGAAGTGAATCTACTGGCACATGGTGTAGTTTTGGTCCAAGTAAGAAATGCCCCCTTGCACAGCGTACTTGCGTTTCTTAGAAGTTCGCAACCATTCTGACGGTTTATAGATATGGCACAAGCATCTGCCGCCGCAAATCGTATCTTAAGCTTACGTGACTGGAGTAAGATATCACAAAACGTGCCCAAGACTGTCCTGCCAGGGAGTGATTCCCAAGGTGGAGCGGAGATTACTTTCTCGGACGTCCACTTCAAATATCCAACCCGTGATATCCCCATCTTTAATGGACTGAATATGACAATCAAGAAAGGTCAATTCGCAGGCCTAGTCGGCGCTTCTGGATGCGGCAAGACCACCATCATATCTCTAATAGAACAATTCTACCAAGTCGACCAAGGCAAAATAACCCTTGACGGCATCAACGTCAACGAACTCGACATCAATGAATACCGCAAAGCCATCTCCCTGGTAGCCCAAGAACCAACCTTATTCCAAGGCACCATCCGCGAAAACATCCTGCTCGCCGTCGACGAAGGAAGCACCACAGAAGAAGACCTCCACCAAGCCTGCCGCGACGCCGAGATCCACGAATTCATCGCCTCCCTCCCAGAAGGCTACGGCACCGATATTGGCAGCAAAGGCGTCGCCCTCTCTGGCGGCCAAAAACAACGCTTAGCTATCGCTCGCGCGCTGATCCGCAAGCCGCGGATCCTACTCCTCGACGAAGCAACGTCCAGTCTAGACAGCGAGTCCGAGAAGCTGGTGCAAGCGGCGTTTGAGAGAGCGGGCAAGGGGAGGACTATGGTTGTCGTGGCGCATCGTCTTGCGACGGTGCAGAATGCGGATATTATATTCGTGCTAGGGAATACGGGTGACGGGGCGAGGGTGTTAGAGAAGGGGAGCCACAAGGAGTTGGTGGCGAGGAAGGGGGTTTATTATCAGATGTGTCAGTCTCAGGCTTTGGATCGGTAGATGGTAGGTACTAACTAGTTTTGATGGATGGGGATTGTGCGCAGCGCGTGTAATTTTAGCACTTGTGGCGTTTCGGATGCGTGATACCACTGTGTTTAACTTACTGATGTACATATGGTTATGGCTAGATATGGAAGGGAAACAGCCCCTCAATCGTTTTACTATATATAGACAGCGACAACTCAACTACCCTTCACTCCATCTGATTATTCAATATCTCACATTCTCGTCTCAAATTAACATTCTAAGTCTAACCACTCTTACCATTACCGTCTCCCCTCCTTCCCTGGATAATGAACCCCTTCAACCCCACCGTCCATCACCACAATCACATGCCCCAAAACCCCAAAATCTCCCGCACCACCCTGCCACTGTCCGTAATCGGAAAATCATGCGCCCCCTCAATAAGCCTCCACTCGACCTTCTCCTTCCCAAGCAAGTCCTCCACATCTGGCCTCAGCTCTTGAGGAATAATAATCGGATCCCATTCCCCCACAAAAAAGAGTATTTTGTCTGGGCGAAGGGAGAGGCGTTTCCAGACTGCCTGTTGGCCGGTTACGGGCGCGAAGCGCACGGAGGACATGAAGCTGTGTGTGAAGCCGAAGTGGTACTCGAGTTGCCATGCGACGGATTGTTCGACTGTGAGATTGGGGCGGACTTTGGAAAGGGGCGCCGGTTTGGTGGTGCTGGGGCGTGTTAGGGAAGGATGGGAAGGGAGAGAAGACTGAGAGAGAGAGAGAGAGAGAGAGAGAGAGAGAGATTTGCGGCAAGTAAGAGATGAGAAGGGGGCTTACGCAGCGTGTCCTTCGACTTCAGCAGTGACGACCCCGCCAACAGTTGCCTTTGGGGCCTTGACCCCCTTGGCTTTGTTTTCATCTTTGTACATGGGGCCCGCTTTTAGGCGTCGCGTCACGATCCAGTTGACTACGGCTTCGGGGACGAAGCCCGTGGAGTAGAGGAAGCGGTTGCGATTGGACATGTGTTCGGGTCTGATGATGCCTGCTGGGGCGACGAGGATTAGGGACTTCACCATGCCTGGGAAGTAGCTGGCGAAGGAGGCGGCGATACCACCACCTAGAGAGTAGCCTATGAGGCTGAAGCCGCCGTTGGGGCCGCCAGTCCAGGAAAGGGGGGAGGATGTCAGGGCGATGAGGATCTCGGTTGAGTAGAGGCGATCATCATGCTCGAGGTCAGCGCAACTGTCGCTGTAGCCTCGGCCCCATAGATCCTGGAGTATTGTATTAGCATGAAGAATATAAAGGTGGAGCCAGCTTACTAGTAACATGACGCGGCATCCTCGCTCTACCAGACCGTGCGCTACGGCTCCAAGTGTAATGCAAGGAGTGGTGATCCCATGGATAAGCAGCACCCTCCTCCCCTCTTCAGGGCCCCATTCATATACCT
>Ga0335074_10003905_pt1 | contig 20513 bp, 14 predicted proteins | sample Lox_Sample_23_FD_206715 | JGI IMG/M metagenome (GOLD analysis project Ga0335074, IMG submission 206715) | Soil microbial communities from Loxahatchee National Wildlife Refuge, Florida, United States - Lox_Sample_2.3 | ecosystem: Environmental > Terrestrial > Soil > Wetlands | place: USA... | reverse complement strand
TGCCGACGTCACGGGCCAGCTTACCGGCGGCCAGCTCGGCGCCAACATCACCCTGCGCGACACCACGCTGCCAACCTATCAGGCGGAACTGGACGAATTTTCCCAGAACCTCGCCAGCCGTTTTTCCGCCCAGGGCCTCACCCTGTTTTCCGACCCGAACGGCAATGTGCCGGCGGGTGGCGGGGTGCCGGTGCAGCAGGGCTATGTCGGGTTCGCCTCGGAAATCCAGGTGAACCCGGCGGTGCAGGCCGACCCATCGCTGGTGCGCGACGGCACCAATGCGATCGCAGGCAGTGCGACCGGCGCTGCTGCATTCACGCCGAACCCCGCGGGCGGACCGGCCGGTTTCAGCACGCTCATCAACAACATACTCACGTACACATTCGGCGCCGATGTGCAGGCCGGCGTGGCGCAGCCGGCGTCGAACACGACGGGGCTCGGCGCCTCTGGCACGCTGAATGCACCATACACATCGCCCGCCACGCTGGGCGGGATTGCGTCAGCGCTGGTCTCGGCAGAGGCGCAGGACAGTGCCAACACCACGAATCAGCTCAACACCGAGCAAGCCGTGCAGACCACGCTGAGCAATTCGCTCTCGACCGGAAGCGGGGTGAACATGGATACCGAGATGTCGCTGATGATCCAGTTGCAGAACACCTACGGCGTGAACGCCAAGATCATCGGCGCGGTGCAGTCCATGTGGACCCAGCTCATCAACACGGTGCAGGCGTGATGACCATGTCATGGCGAGGAGCGAAGCGACGAAGCAACCCCGGTCATGCCTTCGGCATCCACGACCGCGCTTGCTTCATCGCGGCACGCCTCGCCATAACATATGGGCCGCGGCAGGTACGCCCATGAGCATCGCCGCAGCCGCTCCTGCAGACTATGGCATGATGAGCAGCCTCATCAGCGATGCCACGTCGATCAAGCAGAAGCTCGACCAGCTTACCAATCAGATCAGCTCTGGCCTGGTTTCCAACACCTACGCCGGCCTCGGCGCCGGCGCCTCCGTCTCGTTGGACCTGAACCCGCAGATCGCCAACCTCCAGACCTGGCAGAACAACATCAACACCGCCACCGGCACCATGCAGGTGACGCAGACGGCGATGACGCAGCTTCAGCAGATCGCTTCCAACTTCCTGTCGCAGACCGGGAACCTCGAAGGTTCCAACGCCTCCGAGGTGGACACCATCGCCGCCTCCGCGCAGCAGGCGCTGGTGCAGGTCGCGGATTTGCTCGACACGCAAGATGGCAATACCTATGTATTCGCAGGCACCGACAGCGCAAATCCGCCGGTGCCCGATCCCGACTCTATATTAAGTAGCGGGTTCTATACCCAGATCGCAGCGCAGGTGCAGGCGCTGGGCACCCAGGGCGCCGCGGCGACCATCGCCAACACACTCTCCATCGCCGGCTCCAATACCGTGGGCACCACGCCCTTCTCCACGTATCTTTCGCAGCCCGCGTCCAGCCTTCAGGCGCCGACCATCCAGACGGGACAAGGCCAGACCGCGACCGTCGGCCTGCTTGCCAGCGCCAATTCCTTCGTCACGTCGCAGGGCAGCTCCACCACCGGTTCCTACACCCGCGACCTGATGCGGGCGCTGGCAACGCTGGGGTCACTCAGCAGTACCCAGGTGACCGACGCGGGATTCCAGACGGTGGTGCAGGATACCAACGCCAGCCTCACCGGCGCGATCAGCGCCATGGCGGAAGACGCCGGTGTGCTGGGCAATACCCAGACCGCGCTCACCGCCAGCCAGACCACCATGCAGGACACTGCGACCGCACTCACCACCCAGGTCGGCAATGTGCAGGACGTCGATGTGGCGCAGGCGATGACCAACCTGTCGCTGGTGCAGACCCAGTTGAGTGCCTCCTACCAGGTGATTGCCAGCATGAGCGGGCTGTCCCTGGCGAAATTTTTGCCTGCGAGCTGACAGAAAAATGCGTGCGGTTCACAGGCTGTTAACCCGTTTGCCCCAGGATGGGGCGTACGCCCGCAAAAGGCGGGGGAACCAGTAACCTCTGTGGGCAAAGGCAAGACACCATGTCCGGCACCATCAACTCCGTCGTCACCAACACGGGCGCGATGATCGCGCTCGAGTCACTCGACAAGACCAACTCCCAGCTCAACGGCGTGCAGAAGCAGGTCTCCACCGGCTATCGCGTGGCGGACGCCACCGATGACGGCGCGGCCTATGCCGTGGCGCAGTCCGTCCGCTCCACCGTCGGCGCCCTGACCAGCGCCAACCAGCAGCTCGGCGGCGTGCAGGGATTGCTTTCCACCACCCAGTCCGGCCTGAACGACATCTCGAATACCATGTCGAGCATGCGCGATGTCTTGCTCAAGCTCGCCGACGGCACGGTGCAAGGCAATGAGCGCACGCAGTATGAGGACCAGTACCAGTCCCTGCTGGGCAACGTGAAGAGCTTCATCGAGGACGCCAACTACAGCGGCAAAACGCTGATCGGGAATATCACCGGCAGCAGCGGCACATTCGGCGCGGTCGCAGTGATACGCAATGAGAACGCCGCCACCTACGGGATCGCCACCTTCGGTGGGTCGGAACTGTACGGCTCGATTGCCTTCACCACCACCCAGTTGAACGGCGCCACCACGGTTGCGGCGCTGATCAGCGCCACCGGCACGTTCATTAACCAGCAGAACAACGTCGGCACTGCGCTGAATGCGGTCGGCTCCTCGGTCAACTATGTGAACAACCAGATCAGCTACAACAATAACAAGATCGACGCTTTGAATACCGGTCTTGGCGCGCTGGTCGATGCAGACCTGGCGAAGGAATCGGCGCTGCTGCAATCGCTGCAGATCCAACAGCAGCTCGGCACGCAGGCACTGACTTTGGCCAACCAGGCGCCGCAGACGCTGCTGAGCCTTTTCAAGTAAGCGCGTGACGGGACGGGCGTTCGGCCCGTCCAGTACCGCGCGCCGTCCGGGCGGGGCTTCATACGATGCCCCTCGCCGCGGCGGAGCATGGGGTCGACTCCGACGACTATCCACGGCCGGGCGCACGCGCGTTCTTCGGAATGGAAACGCGCGGCCGCGGCTTGATCGAACGCGAACCAGGAAGGGGCGCATGTCTAACTTGGTATTGGAGTTGCGCCAGGGCGAGGTCATGATCGTCAACGGCGCACCGATCCGCTTCCGTACAAAATCGCGCATCGAGCTCACCGCCAAAGCGCGTTTCCTGTTCGGCAAGCAGATCATGCCGCCCGACCAGGCGGACACGCCGGCGCGGCGCATCTATTTCGCCCTGCAGACCGCGTATATCGGCGATGAAGCCGAACGTCCCCGCGGGCTGGCCACGGCGCGCCAGCTCATCGCGGCGTTCAAGGGCGCCACCACGTCTTCGCTGGCCTGCGAGATCCTGGATGATGCGCTGGCTGCGGCCGAAGCCGACGATTGCTACCAGGCCCTGAAGCTGACCCGCCGGATCATCAGCCACGAGGATTCCGTGCTGGGGCGGGGCGCTGCCGAGGCGCGTCCTGCCGCGCCACGCACCCACGAAGCACGCGACCTTGTCACCAGTGAACTGGAGCCCTGCCAATGATGTTGAATGAGGCGATGCGCGCCTATGAGGCCGCTGCCACCCACCGCAGCCAGCGTGAGCGAGAGGCGGATATATTCCGCCGCGCGATCGGCGCGTTGAAAGCGGCGCGCAATGGCAATGCCCTCCAACGCGTGCGCGCGCTGGCCGACAACCGGCGCCTGTGGATGGCGGTGCACGACCTGATGCGCGACCCGGACAACGGCCTGCCGCCGGAACTTCGCGCGGCGATCATTTCCGTCGGCATGACGGTGCAGCGCGAGATGGATCGCGATCAGCCGGATTTCGGTTTCCTGATCGCGGTGAACGAGAATTTCGCCGCCGGTCTGTCGGGGAGTTTGTGAGGCCAGAGCTATCGGATGATCCCAAGCCCAAGAGGGGCCTGCCATGCAAAGACTGCAGTCTGCCGTCGATCTCGAATCGCTGAGTGCGCGTGCCGCACAATTGCTCGCCGCCGGTCGCACCGGTGCCGCGCGTCCATTGCTCGCCGCCGCCAAGCGGTTGGCCCCAGGATCAGCGACCCTCGCCGAACTCAGCGCCCAGCTCGCATTGCGCGCCAACGCACCCGACGCCGTGGCGGCGGAACTCGACGCCGCGATTGACGCGGCGCCAGAGCATGCCGGCCTGCGCAAGCGGCGCGCCGAATTGCGCCGCCACGCGGGCGACATCGAAGGTGCCGCGCGCGACGCTGCCGAGGCGGTCGTCCTCGATCGCACCGACCCGACCGCCAAGGCGCTGCTGGGCGTGCTGATGCTGGATCTCGGCCGCGCCGGCGATGCGATCGCGTGCCTCTCGGAAGCGGTGGCGGCCGAGCCGGCCAACCCGGGCTTCGCCGCCGCCCTCGCTTCCGCGCATGAAAAGGCAGGGGACGCCGATGCGGCACTCGCCGTTCTGCTGCGCAACATCGATGCGGCCCCCAACCTGGCCGAGCAACGCAACGCCGCGATCCTGCTGTGTGTCCGCCGCCGCGATTTCCGCCAGGCCATTGCGATCGCCGAGGATACGCGTCGCGCCGGCATCGCCGACGCTTGTTCATTCGGGCTGCTGGGCCACGCGCTCTCCAGCCTCGGCCTTCACGGGCAGGCGGCGGACGCCTACGCCGAGGCGCTGAAGCTGGGGCCGGACGACGCGTATGTGCGGCACCTGGTCGCCGCAGCGGGCGTGCTTCCCGGTGCCGACCGGGCTCCGGCCGACTACCTGCGCACCGTGTTCGACGGCTATGCCGAGCGGTTCGAAGCGCATCTGTTGTCCCTCGGTTATCGCCTCCCGGGTCTGTTCCGCGCAGCGCTGCTGCAGCACCCGAAGATCGCGGCAGGCGAAAAGATCGGGCCAGCCCTGGATCTCGGCTGCGGCACAGGGCTGGTTGGGCTGGCGATTGCGGACCTCCCGATCGGGCCTCTGGTCGGCGTGGACGTATCGCCAAGAATGCTGGAGCAAGCGCGCAAGAAGGGCGTGTACGCAGACCTGATTGAATCGGATCTTCTGAAACCTCTCCCGCCTGCGGCGGGCTTGAGCCGCGAAGCGGATCAAGGCGAGGTGCGAAGCACCGAGGGTGAGGGTGATCGGGTCGGCACAAAATCAGCCAAAGCCGCCCACCACCCCGTTCACCCCCACCCTGCGCACGGCGCCGACCCCGGATCAAATCCAGAACAGTCTCTCTCCCGCTTCGCGGGCGAGGTCGCGGTGATCCTGGCCGCCGATGTGCTCTGCTACTTCGGTGCGCTCGACACACTCTTCTCTGCCGCCCACGCGGCCCTCCCCCCCGGCGGTTGGCTCATCGGCTCGGCCGAGGAACTCCTGCCCGACCATGACGGAGTCGTGCCTGGTCACGGCGACTGGGCATTGCAACGTCAGGGCCGCTACGCCCACAGCCTCGACTACGTCGGCACCGCCGCCATCGGTGCGGGCTTCGAAATCCTTCGTCTAGAGCACCAAACCATACGCTACGAAGCGGACGCCCCGGTGCCTGGCATGCTGCTCGTCCTGCAGCGGCGCGCTGCATGACAACCACCGCCGCCCTGGCCCGGTTGCGCGCCGGCGACGCAACCGGCGCGCTTGTTCTGCTGGATGCCGCCGGCAACGACACGCCCAACCCCGCGCCGTTCGCCACGCGCGGCATGGCCCTGCTGGAGATGAATGACCCCGCCGCCGCCTGCCCCGCTTTCCGGACCGCGGTGGCGCTGGGCGATACCTCCCCGACGACCTTGCTGAATTTGGCCATCGCCGAGGATCGCGCCGGCGACATCGCGCGTGCACGCGGGCTGATGCTGACTGTCGCGGACGTGCTGCCACAATGGGACGAACCCGTCCTCCGCCTCGCGGAAAGCCTTCGCGCGACGGGCGAATCCGCCGCCGCCGAAGCGGCGTACCGCCGCGTCCTGGACCTCAACCCCAGGCGTGTCGAAGCCCTGATCGCGCTGTCCGGTCTGTTGATCGCGCGCGCCGAAGGGATCGAGGCGCGCATCCTGCTGCTGCGCTGCCTCGGCCTCGCACCGGACCGCGCCGAGGCCTGGGCCACGCTTGGCCTCGCGCTGATGCTGACAGCGGACCATGCGCTCGCCCATAGCGCGTTCATGGAAGCGCAACGGCTTGAACCGGCGGTCCCCGAATATGCGCTGCACGGCATCGAGGCGGCCCGCATTGCCGGTCAGGCAGAAGCCGAACTGGCCCGGCTTGCGCTCGCCGCCGAGGCCGATCCGCTCAATCCGGTGCCGCTGCTGGCAAGCGGCGTGCTGCTGGAACGGCTCGGCCGGCGGCGCGAGGCAATCGATGCGCTGGAAGCCGCTGCAACCCTGGCACCGGATGAATTGTTGCCGGTGAAACTGCTGGGCAGCGTGCTCGCCCGGTCGCACCGGCTGCGCGACGCCGAGGCCGCGTTGCGCCACGCCGCGGAACTCGATCCCGACGATCCGCGACTGCGCAACGACCGCGGCACGGTGCTGATGCGCATGCATCGCCATGCGGAGGCGCATGCGGTGTTGTCCGACGTCATCGCGCGGCACGGCGAAGAGCCGCTGGTGTTGTGCAATCTCGCCAACGCGACAGCGTGCCTGGGATGGCAGCAGGAAGCGGTGGACCTGGCGCGCCGCGCGATCGAACTGGACCCCGACGCGGTGCTGCCACGCCGCGCCTTGTGCAACACGCTGCCCTATCGCGACGGCACCACAGGGGCCGAATTGCAGTCGGCGCTGCGCGATTGCGCGGTACGCTTGCCGCGGTCGGATCTCGGGCCGCTCGCCAATGACCGGGATCCGGACCGTAAGCTGACCATCGGACTGCTGTCCGGCACGTTGAAGACCCATCCCGTCGGCTGGTTGACGGTCGCCGGGATCGAGACGCTCGATCCGGCGCGGTTCTCCGTGGTGTGCCTGGTGCAGAACGCGGCGCCGCAGGACCCGATTGCCCGCCGCTATCGCGCGGTGGCCGGGGACTGGGTGGAGATCGATGCGCTGGACGATGTGGCGCTGGCCAGGTGTGCGCGTGACATCGGCATCGACGTGCTGATCGACCTGGGCGGCTACGGCGATGCGGCACGCATGCCGGCCTGCGCGCATCGCCTGGCGCCGGTGCAGGTGAAATGGGTCGGCATGCAGAATCACAGCACCGGCCTGCCGGAAATGGACTGGTTCATCACCGACCGCCGGGAGACGCCGCCCGACCTCGCATCCACCTACACCGAACGGCTGCTGTATCTGCCCGACGGTTATGCCATCTACAGCCCGCCGCCTTATGCCCCCGATGTCGGGCCGCTGCCGGCGCTGGCCAACGGCCATATCACCTTCGGCTGCTTCAATAACCTGGCAAAACTGACGCCGCCTGCCATCGCGGCCTGGTCGGCGGTGTTGCATCGTGTGCCGGGTTCGCGCCTGATCTTGAAGACTCACCAGTTCAGTGACGGCGCCACCGCCGACCGTATCCGCTCCGACTTCGCGGCGCATGGCATTGCCGGGCAGCGGTTGGTGCTGCGCGGGTCTTCGCCGCATCGCGCCTTCATGGGCGAATATGGCGACATCGACCTGGTGCTGGACCCGTTTCCCTATTCCGGCGGCCTGACCACCTGCGAGGCGTTGTGGATGGGCGTACCCACAGTGACCCTGCCGGGCGAAATATTCGCTTCGCGCCATTCGATGAGCCACCTGAGCAATGTCGGCCTGTCCGATTGGGTGGCATGCGATGCGGCAGACTACGTGGAACTGGCGGTGGCAAAGGCATCCGACGTGGCAGCGCTGGCAGCGCTGCGTGCCGGGCTGCGGGCGCGGGTCAAGGCGAGCCCGCTCTGCGATGCGCCGCGTTTCGGACGCAACCTCGGCGCCGCGCTGCGGCATGCCTGGATGGAGTGGTGCCGGTGATGAACGCATTTTCTTCAAGCGCCTATTGGGAGCAACGCTATCGCGCCGGCGGCACGTCGGGCGCCGGGTCATACGGGCACATGGCGGCATTCAAGGCCGGCGTGATCAACGGCTTCGTCACCGATAATGGCATCGCCAGCGTGCTGGATCTGGGTTGCGGTGACGGCAATCTGCTGTCGCTGTTGCAGGTGCCGCAGTACACTGGCGTCGATGTCGCGCCGGCTGCGCTGGCCTGCTGCGCGACGAAGTTCCCCCAGCACCGGTTTTTGCCGTTCCACGCGCTGGATGCGTCGGTGCGGGCGGAGCTGGCGCTGTCGATCGACGTGATCTTCCACCTGGTGGAGGACGGCGAGTTCGCACGCTACATGCACGCGTTGTTCGCGCATGCGGCGCGGTTCGTGCTGATCCATTCCAGCAATGCGGAGAGCGACTGGTCATCGCCGCATGTGCAGCATCGCCGGTTCACGGATCATGTGGCCGACTGCCGGCCGGAATGGCGTCTGCTGGCGCATCTGCCAAACCCGTATCCGTTCGACCCGGACCGGCCGGAGGAGACATCATTCGCGGATTTCTTTGTTTATGGGCGCCGAGATGCCGCGTGCACCCTGCGGATTCCATCGCTCGTTCAACATGGAAGAGACGCCGGTCAGGTATGCTGAACCACGCCGGGCTGGCCAGTCGAGCTGGCTGTCCGTCAGGTTTGATCTCACATTCCACGGTGTGCGCTGCGCGAAATCCAGCTTACCGTATCACTTGCGCCCGCCGTACTCGCCAGCTGCGCCGCGGTTCATTATGAACGGTTCAGGCCGGAAAGACCTTTGGTTCTGGTGAATGCGCCGCCACGGCGCCGGATCGGGGAAGCCGATCCCAGTTGTCCGCCAATATAGACGAACGCAGCGGAAATCGTCATGAACGCGGCGCTGATCGCAGACGGCGCATCGTCCTGGCCCTCCTCACAGGAGGAGACCCAGATTGCATGGCCAACCCGCTCGACATTGATCGGCGGCATGATGCCAGCAATGTCTTTGACCCAAACACGCGGTTTGCCAGGCCGCTTCAGGTCGATCACCGGGTCAACCTGCCACCGGCCCGGAAGCGTCTTGACCTCTTTCTCGATGACAAGAATGTCCGACGCAGTAAGAGTTTTGCTGCGTTGCATGGTAGCCGCCCCTTTCATCCTTGGCGACGACAGCGACGGCCCAGACCAAAAGGAGAAAGCAAATTATTGCCACCGGGCGCAAGAATGCGTCCCAGGTCGGAACGCGCCCGGCATGTGTATCGCCGCCGATCGTATCCGAGGGTTCGGATGTCTGCGGAAATCTTACGAAATCGATATAGCCGATGTGAGACATGCCAGGACCAGTCGGCGCTGCCGACAGCACAGTTGTTGGGATACGTGGGTCAGGGTGACGCTTGTTTACCGCCTCGATTACATGCCGAGGCATGGCGGCCAAGTACGGCGCGCATACCGGAAATCAACCCCCTACTGACGTATGGGCGCGCCATCTCCATGGACAAACGCTGTGAGTGATTTCGACGCCTCCACCCTCTCGGATCCGCATTCTTCTGCGCCGTTGGGGGATCGCGGAGAAGGTCAGACCGGTAATCCAAGTAGCGCTGCGCAGACCATGGTCCTGCAATATTGGGAATTGCTTACGAATGGCCCGTAGATCGCTGCAATGAGATTGCCCGCGATATACGGCGCCACGATTTATGAATTTACGAATCAGCTTCACGGCAGATCAGATTGAAACGCGTACCGGCCTGATCACCTCCCTTCTTGATGCTTCGCATCTCGACGTGTCCTGCACCAAGGGCGGGAGAGGTAAACCTGGTACCCGGAACCAGAGAAGCGCGACAGAGCCCCAGTATGTCATTGCGAGGAGCGCAGCGGCGAAGCAATCTCCTGCCTGACGAGCCGTCGAAGCCGGGCCCGCGGGAAATTGCCTCGTCGCTGCGCCCCTCGCAATGACATGCAAGGCCGTGACGCACGCTCTACTGATAGTGGGTACTAGCGATACCAGCTCGGCTTGCGCTTATCGCGGAACGCCGCGGTGCCTTCGTGCCCCTCAGACGAATACCGCTGCGTCCAGCTCTCGTGCGCCAGCATCGCCATCTGCCGCTCGTCCAGCAGCAGCCCGTTGGCACCCAGGAATGAGCGCTTCGTCATCGCGATCGCCCCCGGCGCGCCCAGGAACACCGCGTCCAGCACCTCCGCCAGCTTCGCTTCCATCGCTTCCGCCGCTACCACCTCATGCACCAGGCCGATACGCAACGCCTCCGGCGCGTCAAAGCGCTCGCCCGTCAGCGCATAGCGCCGTGTGTGCCGCAGCCCCATCGCATGCACCATGTGCGTGGAGATCGGCGTCGGCGCCACACCCACCCGCACCTCGGTCAGCCCGAACATCGCGTCCGGCGTCGCCAGAGCCACATCGACGCAGCAGACCATGCCGGCGCCGCCGCCAAAGCACGCGCCATGCACCACAGCGATGGTCGGTTTGGGAAACTCGTTCAGCAACTGCATCGCCCGCGTCGTCGCCATCGACGCGGCATAATTTTGCTCTGGCGAATAGTTCGCCGCGCGGCCCAGCCAGTGGATGTCGGCGCCGGCCTGGAAGTGCCGTCCCGCGCCGCGCAGCACCAGGCAGCGAACAGCGGGATCGGGCGCCAGCACCCGCAAGCCGGCGATCAATTCGCCCAGCAGGTCCTCGTTATAGGCATTGCCCACTTCCGGACGATTCAGTGTCGCGGTGGCGACGCCGCGTGCATCCACGTCCAGCAGCACGAGGCCCTTCACCGGTTCATTGCTCATGATGCCACCTTTGCCGGGTCGGTATTGCCGCCGCATACCAGCACGCCGACCTGCGCTCCGTCAGGTGGGACGAACGCCCCCGACAGCAGCGCCGCCAACGCCGTCGCGCCGCCAGGCTCGGCAATCAGCCGGAAGCGGTCCCACAGCAGCCGCTGCGCCGCGACAATGGCCTCGTCCGGCACCAGCACCGCCGCGCTGACGAAGCGCCGGGCAATCGGGAACATCAGCCCGCCGACGCAACGTGCGCCAAGGCTGTCCGCCGCGGCGCCGCCAACCGGCGCATCGACCGGCCGTCCAGACCGCAATGCGTCATGCAGGGCCGGGCAGCCCTGCGGCTCCACGCTGATCACCTCTGCACTGCCGGCATACCACGCCGCCATGCCGCCAATCAGCCCGCCGCCGCCCGTCGCCACCAGCACATGTGTCAGGCCTGCCGCATCCTGCTCCCATTCCCGTGCGACGGTGCCCTGGCCGGCAAGCACGCCTTCCTGATCATAGGCATGCACTTCCAGCGCCCCGGTTTCCCCCTGGCGCCGGCGCGACGCGGCGAGGGCCTCAGCGTAGGTCTCGCCAGTCTGCACCACGCGTGCCCCATAACCGGCAATGCGCGCCACCTTGGTCTGTGGTGTCAGCACCGGCACGAAAATCTCCGCCGGAACCGACAAGGCGCGCGCCGCATAGGCCACCGCCGCGCCATGGTTGCCGCCCGATGCCGCGATCACGCCCGCAGCGGGCGGTTGCTCCGACAACAGCCGGTTGAATGCCCCACGCGGCTTGAAGCTGCCGCTGTGCTGCAGCAGTTCGAGCTTCAGCGTGACAGGGCAGCGCACACCCAGCTCGGAACCCTCAACGGGCAGGATCGGCGTATGGCGGATATAGGGGGCGATGCGGCCGGCGGCGGCGGCAATATCGGTGCGGCTGACCATGGCGCGACGCTGGCATGCCGGGCGACCGCGGGCAAGCACGGCACGGCAGCGCATGGTGCATGTCGTTGCGCAACCCATGGCAACCGGACGTTGGCGACGCGCTCACCGCAACGACCCGCTCATCGCTCCCCCTCGGAGAATTGGGGCAGCGCCCCATAACCTCGCGCAACGCCCCCAGACCAGGCGCGGGAGGCAGCGGGCAGGCTTATTGCGCTTCGATTCACGGTGCTAAGTTCGGCCTGCAACAGTAACCGAGTCGACCACCCCAATGCTTCGCCTCCTCGGCATCGATCCCGGCCTGCGGTTCACCGGTTGGGGCCTCATCGAGGCCGACGGCAACCGCCTGCGCCACCGCGCCGACGGCGTTATAAGTACCGACGCCGCATCTTCCGTCCCCGAACGCCTGCGCGCGCTGCACGACGCCCTGGCCGCATTGCTGGCAGAGCATTGCCCGCACGAGGCTGCCATCGAGGAGACCTATGTCAACCGCAACGGCAGCGCGACGCTGAAACTGGGCTATGCGCGCGGCGTGGCCCTGCTCGCGCCGGCGCTCGCGGGCATCCCGGTCATCGAATACGCCGCGAAATCGGTGAAGCTGGCCGTGGTCGGCACCGGCGGCGCCGACAAGACGCAGGTGCAGATGATGGTCCGCCGACTGCTGCCCGGGGCAACGATCCGCCGGCCGGACGCCGCTGACGCGCTTGCGGTGGCGATCTGCCACGCGCACCACCGAGCGAGCCGCGGCGCGTGGTCCGCGGCGGCCGCCGCGCAAGGGGCGCCCGCTCACTGACGTGCCGGGCGTCGTCCCGGACGACGTCTCGAGCATCGTCCGGGAGGACGTCTCGGGCATCGTCCGGGAGGACGTCTCGGACATCGTCCGGGAGGACGTCGCGGGCATCATCCGGGAGGACGTCGCGGGCATCATCCGGGAGGACGTGTCGGGCATCGTCCGGAAGGACGTCTCGGGCATCGTCCGGAAGGACGTCTCGGACATCATCCGGGAGGACGTCGCGGGCATCATCCGGGAGGACGTGTCGGGCATCGTCCGGAAGGACGTCTCGGACATCGTCCACGAGCCTTGGTCTCTCCGGACCTGCGGTCCACCCCCACCCTCAAATTGCCGTCATCCTCTGCAACCAATACTTCACAAGCCAAGCCCCGATCCTTATGGCCAACTACTCTTGCGCGCCCCGCATCCTGCCAGCGAGCGGGAGCGGACGCGAAGAGCTGTCCGCAGGGCAGCGAAACGGGGGAGCCATCACATGAGCGACGCCGCAACGGCCGAGCGCCCTGCCGCGCAGCCGAATGCCAAGACAGTTCAGGAATACATCGACGAAGTACCCATCTGGGCCGACGGTACCTCGCTGAAATCCACGCCCATGACGGGCATGCAATGGCGCATCTGGACCCTCGCGGCGTTCGGCAAGTTCTTCGAGGGGTTCGTCGTCTTCATGGGCGGCGTGACGGTGCCGCTGATCAACCGCGAATTTCACCTCGCCGCCGCCGAGCAAGGCCTCGTCACCTCGGCCAGCCTTGCGGGCATCCTGGTCGGCACCATCACGCTCGGCGGCCTCGCCGACTATTTCGGCCGCAAGCGCATGTTCATCGCCGAGATGATCATCTTCTGCTTGTTCCTCGCCCTGCTGATCATGGTCCAGGGCTTCCTGTCGCTGGTGATCTGCCTCTTCGGCGTCGGCATGGCGCTCGGCTGCGACTACCCGACCGCGCACATGATCATCTCCGAGAATATTCCCAGCCTCTCGCGCGGCCGTCTCGTCCTCGGCGCCTTCGCTTTCCAGGCCATCGGCGCCATGTGCGGCATCGCCATCGGCGCCGTCGTGCTCATGATCGACCCCAGCCTCGATGCCTGGCGCTGGATGTACGCGACCGCCCTGGTGCCGGCCGTGCTCATCACCATCGGCCGCTTCTTCATCACCGAAAGCGCCAACTGGCTCATCGTGCGTGGCGCGCATGATGCAGCGGAACAAGCCGTTGCACGCTTGCTCCACCGCACCCCGCGCTACCCGCACACGGTCGCTCTGGCCCGCCAGGTCGCGGACGAGGAAAGCGCAGCGAGCAAGTCCTTCATGGCGTTGTTCGACAAGAACAACCGCCGTGCCACCATCTTCGCGTCGGCGCCGTGGTTCCTGCAGGACCTCGGCACCTACGGCATCGGCGTGTTCACCCCCACCATGATCGCGGCCGCCCTCGGCAGCGGTCCCGACAAGATCCGCAGCCCGGCCGACCTGATCGCGAGCGGTATCCATTCAGCGCAGGCCGCGGCGCTGACCACCTCGCTGCTGGTCGTCGGCATCGTCTTCGCCATCGCTCTCGCCGACAAATACGGCCGCATCCGCCTCCAGGTCTTCGGCTTCCTCGGCTGCGCCGTCGGACTTGTCATCGCCACGCTGTCGCTGGAGGCCTCCGGCTCGCTGCGGCTCTATCTGATCATGGGCGGCGTGATGTTGTTCAACTTCATGACCAATGTCGGCCCCAACGCGCAGACCTACTTGCTCGCCGGCGAAGTGTTCCCGACCGAAGTGCGCGGCATGGGCGCGGGATTCGCGGCAATGATCGGCAAGGTCGGCGCGGTCGCCACGACCTATGGCTTCCCGATCCTGCTGGCCACCATGGGCACCCGCACGCTGCTTTACATCCTCGCGCTGACCTCGGTGCTGGGCGCGGTGGTGACCTGGATCTACCGCATCGAGACGACCGGGGTGAATCTCGACCAGATCGGGCGCGCCCCGAAGGCGCAGGAGGCGCATTAATGACCAGACGTCTTCGCCGCGCGATCGCCGCGGCCGTCTTCGGCGCCGCCTTCGCGATGTCCGCCGCCCACGCGGACAGCATCACCCTGAGCGAAACCGGCTCGACTCTCCTCTACCCGCTCTTCAAAGCCTGGATCACCGGCTATAAAAGCGTCGCACCCGACGTCACACTCACGGCGGCAGGCACCGGCTCCGGCGTCGGTATCGACTCCGCGATCGGAGGTACTGTCCAAATCGGTGCCTCCGACGCCTACCTCTCCGACGCGGTCGCGGCGCATAATCCGCAAATCCTGAATATACCGCTCGCCATCTCGGCAGTGGCCATCAACTACAACCTGCCTGGCCTGAATGGCGCGAACCTCAAGATCAGCGGCCCGGTACTCGCCGGCATTTATTCGGGCGCCATCACCACGTGGGATGATCCGAAAATCACGGCGCTGAACCCCGGCGTGGCACTGCCGCACCACGACATCATCCCGGTCCGCCGCGCCGATGCCTCCGGCGACACCTTCGTCTTCACCCAGTTCCTCGATTTCTCGGCCGAGAGCTGGGAAGACAATCCAGGCTATGGCACCGATATCAACTGGCCCAAGGTCGCCGAGGAGAAGACCGCGCCCGGCAATGAAGGCGTCGTTGCGACGCTCGGTGCCACCCCTTACGCGATCGGCTATGCCGGCGTCAGCTACGCCGGCGAGGTCGCCAAAGCCCAGCTCGGCACCGCGATGGTCGAGAACCAGGCCGGCAAATTCGTGCTCGCCACGCGGCAGGCAATTGCCGATGCCGCCGACCAGCTCGACCCGCGCACACCGCCCTATGAGCGCATCAGCCTCGTCTATGCTCCGGGCGACAGCAGCTACCCGCTTGTCAACTATGAATACGCCCTGGTCTCAGAAACCCAGCCGAGTCCCACGACGGCCCAGGCATTGCGCGCCTTTCTGCTCTGGTCGCTCTCGGCCACCGGCGGCAACAGCGACACTTACCTGACTCCGGTCGGTTTCATCCCGCTGCCTGATTTCATCCGTGGGATGAGCCAGGCGCAGATCAATCGCATTCACTGAGGCATCGTCCGTCCCCTACACCTGCACGAAGCTGTTGGCATTGAACGTCCAGGCGGTGGTGCCATTGGTCGTGATCGTGCCGATCAGCGTGCCACCGCCCGCGAACGATCCGTTGACGCTGTAGTACAGCCCGCCCGTGTCTTGCTCATACACGAACCCGCCACAGCCGTGGTTGGACAGCGTGATCGCCGCCCGTGCGACAGCGTTCGCGACATCCGCCAGATCGGTGCCCACCACCAGGGCGGCACCGCCAAGATTGTAGGTGTTGCCCGAGAGGACCCCGCCGGCAGTCGTATCCAGCGCAATCCGGTCCCCCTTTGACGCATTGAAATTCATCACCGTCGTCGCGTTCCCGGCGCTGTCCTGATCGAGCACGAATGAATCAGCGCCGGTGTTCCCGGTGATGAAGTTGAGGCCCCCACCGCCGATCACCGTCGCAGCATTCGACCCGCTCAATACGATCGTGTCGCTGCCGCTGCCGCCAACCACGGTCTCCGCATTCGCCACCGTCACGTGGTTGGCGGCGTTAGCCAGTGTCAGCACGTTGCTGCCGCCGCCCAGATCCACCAGCCCATTGGTCACTCCGGTCCCCAGCGTGACCGCATCGTTGCCCGTGCCGCCGATCAGCGTGCCCACATTGCCGACGGTCCCGCTATTGGCGCCATTCGTCAGCGTCAGCTTGTTGCTGCCGCCGCCGAGGTCGATCGACATGCCCGTCGTCAGCGCGCTGGCCAGAGTCACGCTGTCGTTGCCGGCCGCGCCGACGATCGACTCGACATTCGCCACCGTCGCGCTGTTGGTGAAGTTGCCAAGCGTCAGCGTGTCGTTGCCGCCCCCCATGTCGATGCTGGCACTCGCCGCCGCCGTGCCCAAGGTGACTGCGTCCGCCCCGCCGCCACCGATCAGAGTACGGACATTGCTGACCGTACCGGTATTGCTGCCGGCCATGAGCGTCAGGCTGTTGGCGCCGTTGCCCAGGCTGATTGACATTCCCGCCGTTAGCGCGCTGGCCAGCGTGATCGCCTCGCTGCCGGTGCCGCCGATCAGTGTGTCAACATTGGCCACCGTGACACTGAGGGCGGACGCACCCAGAACCAATGTATCCGCCCCGCTGCCAAGATCGATGCTGCCATTGGTCAGCCCGCCCGCGATCGTAACCCGATCGCTGCCGCTGCCGCCCACAATGGTTTCGACATTGGCCACCGTCGCGACATTGCTCCCATTTGCCAGCGTCAGCCGGTCACTGCCGGCCCCAAGATCGATGCTGCCATTACTGATGCCGGTTCCCAGCGTGATGACATCCGCACCCGAGCCGCCGATCAGTGTACCGGCGTTGCTGACAGTGCCCGTATTGCCGCCGTTTGCCAGCGTCAGCTTGTTGGCGCCGCCACCGAGATCGACAACCATCGCCGCGCTCAGTGCGGTGGCAAGGGTGATCGTGTCGGCCCCGCTGCCGCCGTTGATGCTCTCGACATTGGCGATGGTCGCGCTGTTAGCCGTGTTGGCCAGGGTGAGGCTGTCGTTACCGGCGCCCAGGTCGATGCTGCCGTTCGTCACGCCGGTTCCCAGCGTGATGACATCGGCACCCGCCCCGCCGATCAGGGTGCCGACATTGCTGACGCTGCCGGTATTGCCGGCCGCCGCCAGAGTCAGGCTGTTGCTGCCGCCGCCCAGGTCCAGCTTCGTCCCATTGGTGAGCGCCGTCGCCAGCACGACCGCATCGTTCCCGGCACTGCCGGTCACCGTCTGCGCATTCGCCACCGTGGCAACATTGCTGAAATTACCCAATACCAAACTGTTCTCGCCGCCGCCAAGGTCGATGCTGGCACGCGACGCCGCGGCAGCCAGGGTGATCGTGTCATTGCCGCTGCCGCCAGTAAGCGTCTCGACATTCGAAACCGTCGCCGTGTTCGTGCCGTTGGCCAGCGTCAGGCTGTCGCCGCCGCCGCCAAGATCGATGCTGGCGCCGGTGACGCCGCTGCCCAACGTGATCGTATCGGCCCCGGTCCCGCCGGCCAGCGTCCCGACATTGCTGACGGTGCCGGAATTCGTGCCGTTCGCGAGCGTCAGTTTGCTGGCGATGCCGCCCAGGCTCACCGCCATGCCGGTCAAAGCGCTGCCCAGCGTAATCGCGTCGGCACCACTGCCGCCGCTGATGGTCCTGACATTGGCAATGGTCGCCGAATTGGTGCCGCCGGCCAGGGTCAGACTGTCATTACCGCTGCCAAGGTTGACGCTCGCCTTGACCAGCACGGAACCGAGCGTCACCGCATCATTGCCGCTGCCGCCGGTCAGCGTCCCGACATTGCTGACGGTGCCCGCGTTGTTGCCGTTGGCCAGCGTCAGTGTATTGCTGCCCGCCCCCAGATCGACCGTCATGTTACCGGACAGCAAGCTCGCCAGCGTGATGCTGTCGTTGCCGGAGCCGCCCAGGATGGTCTCCGCATTGGCGACGGTCGCGCTGTTGGCAAAGCTGCCGAGGGTCAGCTTGTCGGCCCCGGCGCCGAAATTGATCGAGGCCCCCGCCGCGGCCGTGCTCAGGTTCACGCTGTCATTGCCGCTGCCGCCCAGGATGGTCTCGGTATTGGCGACGCTCACCGTGTTGGCGCCGTTCGCCAGCGTCAGCACGTTGCTGCCGGCGCCGAGATCGACGAAGCCGCCGCTGACGGGTGTGGCCAAGGTGATGGTGTCCGCGCCGCTGCCGCCGATCAGCGTCGCAACATTCGTCACCGTGCCGGTATTCGCGCCGTTGGCGAGGATAACCTTGTTGACGCCGCCGCCGAGATCGACCGCCATGCCGGTCGTCAAGGCACTGGCCAGCGTCAGCGTGTCATTGCCGCTGCCGCCGGCGATCGTTTGCACATTGCCAACCGTCGCGGTGTTGGTGAAATTGCCGAAGGTCAGCGAATCCGCACCGGTGCCGAGGTTGATGGAGAAGTTGGCGGCCGCGGTGGACAGCACGATGGAATCGTTGCCGCTGCCGCCGATGATCGACTCGACATTGGCGACGGTCGCCGAATTGGTGCCATTCGCCAGCGTCAGCGAGTCCTTCCCGCCGCCCAGTTCAACCGATGCGTTGGTAAGAAGGTGTGTCAGCACCAGGGTGTCGTTGGCCGGCCCGGTGATCAGGTTCGGATCGCTGCACTGGCCGATGTCCACTTCGACGATGCCGCTGGAAAGCTGTGACAGCGGGATCGCCGAGGGCTCATCGAATCCCCACGGATTCGCCAGTTGCACCATCGGCGTGCCATTCACCGTGGTGAGGCTTTCAAACATGTAGGCGTGATCGTTCACCAGCCCATACGGCAGCGTGCCCGAGCTGGCGGTGTCCATCACGATCAGATCGCCGGCCGCCATGTAGCCTTGCAGCTGCGACGCCGTCAGCGACCCAGGCGATTCGGATGTGGCGGACTGTCCGGTCAGTTCCTCCATGGCGATCATCGGATTGCCGCCATTGGCGATGGCGCTGTAGCCGCCATCGAGCGTCGCGACCGCCTTTTCCAGTACCTGGACCCAGATCTCCTTCTCGCCGTTCACCACGTCCTGCGTCGCGCCGTTGTTGACGGCGTTGCTGGCGAAGGTGTTGTTGATCGTGACCTGGCTGGTCTCGAACGACGTCGTGCCAAACGTGGGCAGCGAGCCATTGGCCGCGAGGTGCAACGTCACCGTTTCAGTGCCGTCGGCATTCGCGTTGATCATATCCATGATCACATCGGGGTGCCACAGCGCGATCTCACCAATCGACGACAGCAGGAAGCAGTCGCCGATCTGCCCCTGGTGAATGTCATCGATGCTGATGGCGGAAGCGTCGCCCGATTCCTGCAGAAAGAGCATGTCGGTGAGGGTTGCCGCGGCCGAGACCGATGCGCCGGCTGTCGCCGCGACGCTTTCCGACGTGCCGCTGCCCGTTCCAGCCTGCGTGTCCCCCGCGGAGACCGGCGTCCCGTCGCCGCCAACCGGCGTGGCGGCACAGGAAGCGCCCGGCTGTGCGCCGACCTTGCTCATCCAGCCCGCCGGAGTGCCCGGCGAGGCGGCGCCGGTGACGCCAATCCCGCTGCCAACGGTCCAACCGCCCAGGGTCCAGCCGCCCAGGTTCCAACCGTCGACTCCCCAGCCACCCAAGCCGGCCGGGTTCGCGCCGTACCAGCCGTCAAAACCGCCGGGTTCGCCCGTGCTGCAGCCGCCGTCGCCGACTGTGGCCGGCGCCGCTTGATACGATCCGTCGCCACCCGCCTCGCCAAACCGCGGCGCCGATCCACCGCCGGTGCTGCCGTGCGCCGTTCTGATCCGGGTGGTAGTGATGCCCGCCATGGCAACCTCGCTGCGTCGCCCGAAGCGGGGGTTTCACCCTCTCCTCACGGGCGGTCAGTCCTCGCGAGTTTTTCGCCAGGCATCCCGCAGGCTTCCGGCCTTGCGGGTTCCGCAGCAGACAAATAGAGACCAAAAGTGAACGAACAGTGAAAATTCGACCGGCCGGCAGAATTTTCCCGGTACTTTCTGCCCACCCCACGCGGCTGGTGCCCGATCAGCCCAGCCGCGCACCGCCCCCGTCGAAAGGCCGATCGACGCCCGTGTCTCCCGCACATTCACCCAACTCGGCGGGCACGGCGGCGGCGCCTTGCTACCCCAACAACGCCCCAATCTCCTCCGCGGACAGACCAAACCCCGCAAGTGTCTCCCGCGAATCCACTGATCCCGGAGCCCGCGGCGGCGGCGCCTGGCTCGCCCCGAACCGCGGCGCCGGGGCAGGCTGCACCACCCCGTCAACATCAATGAATGCGTGCCGCGCGACGTTGTGCGGATGGCTCGGCGCCTCGTCCATCGACAGCACGGGGGCGAAGCAGGAATCCGTGCCCTCGAGCAAGGCGCACCAATCGGCACGCGTACGGGTACGGAATTTCTCCGCCAGGATCGCCTTCACCTTTGGCCAGCCCGCGCGGTCCTGCTGCGGCGGCAGCGCGGCCGGATCGATTTCCAGCAGCCGAAGCAGCTCTGCGTGGAACTTGCCCTCGATCGACGCCACCG
>Ga0335074_10003904_pt1 | contig 20514 bp, 20 predicted proteins | sample Lox_Sample_23_FD_206715 | JGI IMG/M metagenome (GOLD analysis project Ga0335074, IMG submission 206715) | Soil microbial communities from Loxahatchee National Wildlife Refuge, Florida, United States - Lox_Sample_2.3 | ecosystem: Environmental > Terrestrial > Soil > Wetlands | place: USA... | reverse complement strand
TGGTCTTGTCGGTCGCCAGGTACTGCTCGATCTGCGGCGCGAGCGGTCCGTCAAAATCCTTCTCACTGGGGGTCAACAGGAAGCTCGACGAGCCCAAGAGCTGCAGTATCTCGATCATCTTGGGATAGCAGGTCATCATCAAATTGCGCGTCGATTCCGACGGCAGGATCGCCGGGCACATGACACCCCAACGGTCGATTTCTGCGTCGGCCTCGGCGGCGCGCATGCATGAGCGCATCAGCTCGGTGTAGAGCATCAGTTCGCCGATGCGCTGCTCGGTGTGCGGCAGGTGGGCGTTGCCGAGCGCGTCGGTCATCAATAGCGCGAGGCCCAGCACGAATTCGCATTTGGCGAGGTTCTTCGCCGCGCCCTGGAACGCCGAATGCGCGGTCGAGTGGGTGACGTGCGGCACCGCGTTCAAGCGCTCGACATCGTAAAGCAGGAAGATCCGCTCCCACGGCACCAGCACGTTGTCGAAAAAGACGATGCAGTCCATCTCCTCGAAGCGAGAGGCGAGCGGTGCATCGAAATGTGAGCGACCGAGGTCGAAGCTGTCGCGGCACATGAATTTGAGCCCAGGCGTGCTGCAATCGATCGAAAAGCTCATCGCGAACGGCGAATGCGTGTCGCTGTGCCGCGCGAGCCGCGGCGAATAGACCGCGATCTCGTCCGAGAGCGGTCCCAGGGTCGCCAAAATCCGCGCCCCGTGAACAATGACCCCGGCCGAGGTTTCCTTCTTCACCTCGAGCGCGGTGCCTTCCTCGAGGTTGAACATGCCCGAGACGTTGCGGCTGCGCTGCAGGTTGATGAGGGCATGCGTCAGGGTGACGTCGTCCTCGCGCAGATGGTCGACATAGCGGCGCATGTTGTCGCCGAATTCCGGCTTCTTCTCGCCAAAGAAGTCGGCCGCGGCGCCCCACGCGGCGAAAGTCACGTTCATGAAATCGGGCGAGCGGCCCATCATGCCGTTGGTGGTGCGCGCCCAGTTGAGCATCATCTGGCTGCGCGCTTCCAAATCCTCGCGCGTCTTGGGGTTGGCGAACGAGCGCCCGACCCGGTCCCCGCTGGTCGGCGACTTGTAGGTCATCACCTTCTTCAGCTTGGGGTCGTGCTGCATGTCGTAGAGCGAGGCGATCGCCTTGACCCCGCCCGACAACCCCGGATGGCGGGTCACATCGCGGACCCGCTCACCGCCGAGCCAGACCTCGCGCTCCTGCGCGCGCAGCCCTTCGATGTATTGCTGACCGGTACGCGCTGGCATGGGCGGCCTCCGCTAAGGTGCGCCGAGGATGCTAGTGCAAACCCTCCCCTATCGTCACGCGCTGCGCTGAGAAGCCGGCAGCAAACTCTCGCTGTATTTCGGCCGCAGGATGTCGAGCTTCATCGGCACCGGGGTGCCGAGCCACATCGCGTTCTTGCTGTGGTCGTCATAGGAGCTTTCGGTCAGCGGGTGGATCAGCACATCAAGCCCCTCGCGGTGCAGCATCAGCCACGGCACGACGTTCTGGAACTCCGGGATCTCGAAAGTCACGTTAAACTGCGAGATCGGGTGCGGCCCGCGCGGCTCATCCGAGAACGCGCCCGGCTCGACGTTGAACTGGGCGAGGATCGCCTCGCGCAGCTTCGCCGCCTGCGGCTTGGTCGCGGCGTCGTAATAGACATGGGCGTGATAGCCCTTCAGCTCGGTCATCTGGTTTCTCCTGTTGGCTAATTGGCAGCCAATTTTGCCTCGATCTTCTTCGAGATCTCGGCGCGCCATTCCTCGATCGGCTTGAACCCGTCGCGCTCGCGGCAGAACGCCTCGGTCTCCGCCTCGATCGTATCGGCCGGCTTGTCGAGGTCGATCTTGATGCCGAGCGGCTGCGGCACGTACCACGGCGTGTCGCAGAACATCTCGATCTGGTTACCCTCCGGGTCCTGGAAATAGACCGACCAGGCATTGCCGTGGCAGATCGGGCGGATGCCCTCGCACCCGGCGTCGCGCACCTTGCGGAACGCCTTCTGCACCTGGGGCAGGGTGCCGACATTGAACGACACCTGCTGCACCATCGGCACTTCCTGCTCGGTGGAGCGGCCGCGCACCAGCACCACCTGGTGATGGTCCGACGGGTTGCGCGACAGGAAGGTGATGCGCCCGTCCTCGGCCCCGTCGCTGACCACAAAGCCCAGCACCTGAGTATAGAAATCGATCATCTTCGGCACGTCGTGGACATAAAGCCCGACATGGCTGAGGCGCGGCGCGGTATCCATCCTTGGCTCTCCTGACAGCGGAATTGGCTTCTTGCATATGAGCGCAAGGCCCATCATCTATCAAATCGATTTTTGTTATAAAGAGCATTCGTAAAATGGATATCCGCGCCGTCGACCTCAATTTGTTGAAAGCCTTCGACGCGCTGCAGGCCGAGCGCGCGGTGACCCGCGCCGCCAGCCGCATCGGCCTGTCGCAGCCGGCGATGAGCCACGCGCTGTCGCGGCTGCGCGACCTCTTTTCCGACGACCTCTTTGTGCGCACCCCGGGCGGCATGGAGCCGACCGCGCGGGCGCGCGAGATCGCGCCCTTGGTGTCGTCGGCGATCGAGCAGATCGAGGCGGCGCTCAACCTCGGCGCCGGGTTCGACCCGGCGACCAGCACCGTGAGTTTCACCGCCGGCATGGGCGAATACGCCGAGGTCGCGCTGGTCGGCCGCCTCGCCGAGGCGTTTTCAAAGGCCGCGCCGCACGCGATCCTGCGTCTTCTGTCGCTGCACGGTGGCGACGCCGCCGAGCAATTGGAACGTGGCGCGATCGATGTCGCGGTCGCGCATCTGCGCAACATGCCGCCGACGATCGAGCGGACCTTGCTCTTTCACGACCCCTTTGTCGTGGTCGCGCGCAAGGGCCACCCGATCACGCAAAACCCGCTGACCGTCGAGGCCTATGCGAGCCAAGACCACGTGCTGGTCAGCCCGCGCGGAGTCACCGAAGGCGCGCTTGACCGCCTGTTGGTGGATTACGGCCAGCGCCGCCGTGTCGCCCTCCTGGTGGCGACTTATCTCGCCGTCCCCGCCGCGCTCGCCCATTCCGACCTGATCGCCACCGTGCCGAGCCGCGTCGCCACGCTCATCGCCGCCCACGCCGAGATCGCCACCCTGCCGCTGCCAATGGACCACGCCGCCACGGTCAGCATGGCCTGGCACCGCCGCACCACCAGCGAACCCGCCCAAGCCTGGTTCCGGAGGCTGCTGCAGGAGGCGGCGGCGTAGTCATTGAGCGCCTACCTTTTGCCCCAAAGCTCTATAGGGCTAGGCGCATTATCGCGATCAAGAACCACCAACGTTGCCCAGGCCATCATGCCAATGCTGTCAGGCGTCCTCATGAGATTCTTGAGCACCAGCATGCACGCAGATTTATTTATATCATACGCTGTCGCCGCGGCCGCGAGACGAACGTCTGGATTCTCGTCTTCAAGCAAGGGCAAAACTTTCGAGACCGAGCCAACCCCTCGTTTCTTGAGCATCTGCGCTGCCGGCCCCAAGTGCTCTTCATTAATATAATTGTATTTGTCGCTATCCAAGCCGCATTTTGATCTCTCGATCGCCCACTGACGGATATGATCAACAATCTACTTATCATCTAGAGTGGCGTCTGGAGACCCATTCATTCTATGACCCCGCACAACCGCAGCAAATTGAGGCCGATCCGGTATTGTCCCGCTGCGTCATATGTTTTGACAGTACTGCGGAATGTAATGCCGCTTTTTGGGGGAGCAAACCTGCTCATATATGAATTTATACAATAGTGTTTGATCACCGGGATCATAACCACATTATTGGTATTTTGAATCCAGTCGCGGATGCCGTCCGGGCCGGTCAGGTCAGGCTGCGTCTGCCCGTTCTGCTCGATGATGTCGTGCCATTCATAACCCGGCGGCGGCGCGCCCGGATAGGCCTTTAGTTCGTTTGCATCATCAAAACCGGCTGGCGGCTTGTTTGTCTGTAATTGGGCAAGTGGTTTCGGCCCATCGAACAAGCTTTGGATGATGGCGGGCAGCTCATTTAACCGCAGACCGTAATCTTCCAGATATTGTGTGAGGGCGGAAATGTCTCCGCCATGAGCCATGAACCATTGGTACAACTGGCGCACCAGAAGCCACATGCCGGGCGGCAACTGATAACCCGCTTGGATGAGGTGCGCCTGAAGCCGCGCTGCATCATCGGCGCTCCCGCCATTGCCCGCGCCTGCGGTAGGTGGCGTTTGAAAGGCCGCCAGCCTTTCGGGCGTTTCGCCATTTATCCCAGCCGTATCGGAGCCTTCAGTGCCGCTGGCCGGACCGCCGGTCGTCCATTCGCCGCCGCCCGGCTCACCGGCGGGGATGCGCGGCTCGTCGGGATTGAAACCGGCTTTGGCAAAGGGCGCGATCACCGCCAGCCGCTTCAATTGCCGGCCGTCAAGTTCTCCGACAGGGATGCGCAAGCCATATTTGCGCCAGTGCCACTTCGCTTCGATTCAACGCATCCGCAATGCGCCGGACTTGCTCGTAAAGCCAATCCGGGTTGTCGCATTGCCTGAAAAGAAGATGCTGGACATCTCGCGCGACGCCGCGTGGCACGACGCCAAAACCCTCTCGCGTCCGCCGCACCAGAACGCAATCCGGGCCCAGCATCGCGCCATCCGCATCCACGCATACGCCCCGGTTCGCCACTCCGCGCGGGTGCAGCCGTCGCATTGTTTCCAGTATCAAGACCGCCCTCTTGATAATCGAGCATGAGTGAAACATATAGAGAACATTCTGTCAAGGGCGATGGTCAGTGAGGCAGTCGGGGCGGATATCTAGTGCCGGAGTGCGAAAGGCTGAGTCGCCCGTTATTTGGCGGCGACAACAGGAGGAGAACAAAAGTCGGGCCGCCTGATAAAAGAGAATGCTTCCAGGCGGGATCCCCGGGGTCAACGGGGAGGGACCCGCTCCTCAGCCTCACGGAAAGTTGTCAAAGTGGACCCCGGCTTTCGCCGGGGAGCGGCGTGTCGGGGCGCGAGTATTCCGCCTACGGGGTCACTTCGCCGCGTCTTGCAGCCGCGCTTCGCTGGCGAAATGCGGCATGATCTCCTTGGCGAAGCGGCGGATGTTTTTGATCGAGCCGCCGAAGTTGACGATGACGTATTCGGCGCCGCCCGCCTGCAGCTTTTCGAGCTTCGCGATGATCTGGTCGGGGGTGCCGAAAATCGCGGTATCGTCGCAGAGCTGGCGGATTTCCGCGTCGTCGTGCCGGGCGAAGCGCTCGCGCTCGTCGCCCGGCTTCTCGGCGAGCTTGTTGATCCGCACATGGCCCTGGAAGCGTCTCACGCGCGCCGCCTCCAGCTCCTCCGGCGTGTCGGCGAAATGCACCGCGCGGGCGGTGCCCACCTGCATCGGGTCGTAGGGGCGGCCCCGGGCGATAACATCGCGCTTGAACTGGGCGATGTGGCGGGTGACATCCTCCATCAGGTCGTACTGGCCGAGCAGAAGGTTGTACCCGCGGTCGGAGACCTGGCGCACCGAGCGCTCGGAGCCGGCGCCCATCCACAGCGCCGGGTGCGGCCGCGAGGCCGGCGGTGGCTCGACGATGACGTTGTCGAACTGCCAGTACCGGCCCTTGTGGCTCCAGGGCTCGTTCAAGGTGAAGGCCTTGGTGATGACCGCCATCGACTCGTCAAAGCGCGCGTCGGCCTCTTCCATCGGCATCGCGAAGCCGGCGAACTCGTTGTACCGGTATCCCTTGCCGACCCCGAAATCGAGCCGCCCGCCGGACAGCAGGTCGAGTGTCGCCGCCTGCTCGGCCAACAGCACCGGGTTGTGCCACGGCAGCACCAGCACCGCCGTGCCGAGCCGCAGGGTCGTGGTGCGCGCGCCGAGCCAGGTCAACAGGTTGAGACTCGCCGAGACCTGGCCGAACCCGGTGAAATGGTGCTCGACGACAAAGGTCGAGTGGAAGCCGAGCGCCTCGGCCTCGATATTGTTTTCGATCCACTCGCGGAAGCCCTGGCTCGAGTCGGTCAGCTCGGCGCCGGGCTCGGGGCGTTTCGCCTGGGCGCTGCCGAAAAGTCCAAACCGCATGACCTGCTCCCTTGCCGTTGAGGGGCAAGGTAGGAGCGCCGCCGCGATATTCCAAATGCCGGTTATTTATCGTGGCTATAGCGCCGCGGCATGAGCGGACTTGTCATTGCGAGGAGCGAAGCGACGCGGCAATCTCAGTCCAGGCGCGCACGGATCGAGATTGCTTCGCTGCGCTTGCCATGACAGCAGCCCCCGGAGGAACCCATGCTGATCGTCGACTCGCAGATCCACATCTGGGAAAACGCCAAGATGTCGGCGCATCACCGGCAGATCCCGACCTACGATGTCGACGATGCGCTGCAGGAGATGAAGGAGGCCGGGGTCGACGCCGCGGTGCTGCACCCGCCCTCGACCTTGGGCGAGGCGGTCAACGTCCAGGCCGTCGAAGCGGTCAAGGCGCATCCTGACAAGTTCGTCATTCTCGGCCATTTCGACTTCGAAGCGCCGAACAGGGAGGAGATCGTCCGCGACTGGCGCTCGCGGCCGGGCATGGTCGGCTTCCGCTTCACCTTCAACCAGCCGCATCAGAAGCGCTATTGGAGCGACGGCTCGCTCGACTGGTTCTGGAAGGCCTGCGAGCAGCACGGCTATGTCGTCGGCCTCTTGGCGGGCGGCTACATGAGGGAATTTGGCGCGATCGCGCAGCGCCATCCCGGGCTCAAGATGCACATCGACCACCTGGGACGGCATGGCGGCGGCGCCGGCGGCACCGACGCGCAGGCCTGGGCCGATCTCGGCGACATGCTGGCGCTCGCCAAGCTTCCCAATGTCGGGGTCAAGATGTCCGGCGCGCCTTCGTATTCGAGTGAGCCCTACCCTTATAAAAACATCCACGGCTACCTGAAGCAGATTTTCGATGCGTTCGGCCCCAGCCGCTGCTTCTGGGGCACCGACATCACCCGCATGCCGTGCTCGTATCGGCAATGCGTGACGATGTTCACCGACGAGCTGCCGTGGCTGCAGGGCCGCGACAAGGAGCTGGTCATGGGACGCGCGGTCTGCGAATGGCTCGGATGGAAGCACCCCGCGCTCAACTAGCTGCGCCGCTTAATGGAACAGAACCGGAGCATTATCCGTATAGACCGGGCGGCGCTTCGCCTTGTGGTGGAAGGCCCTATGCCTTTCTTAGAGTTTTGCGGCGATGACGACCGGTTTGATCCTTGTTATGATGCGATGCTTGCCGTTGCCGGGGTGTGACCATGATCGGGCCGCCGGGTTTCCCCAATCTGGGACGTCGCGTCATCAGCCGGGCGCGCACGCCCGAACAGCAGCACGCGTGGAAATGGATCGCCGGTCTCTATCTAGCAGGGATACTGGCGCATTTCAGCCACCATATGGCGATCGACCTGCCCGCCGATCACATCGACCCGTCGCTCGGCGTGGCGCTGCACAGCGCGCCGACCAGCATCTTCTGGCCGGTCGACGCCATCGAGACGCTGATCGACCGCAGCTGATCGCGTCTTCCGTCTCGCGCGTATGAGACGGCGCCTCTGGTTTTTCGCGCTTCTGCTGTCGTGCCTGACCTTATCGGCGCGGGCCGACGACACGCCGGCGCCGGCGCCGCCTGCCACCGCCCCGGCGACCGCGGCGGACATCGGCCGCTCGGTCATCGTCGTCAACGATGTCGACGGGCAGCTGGGCGATGCGCCGGCGAAGCATGTCCAGGTCAACGACGACATCCTCTTTCAGGAGGACATCACCACCGGCGACGCCGCCAAAGCGGTGATCGAGTTTCGCGACGGCTCGACCTTCGAGATGGGCCCGAATGCGGCGGTGCGCATCGACTCGTTCATCTTCAATCCCGAGGAAAGCACCAGTCACAAGGCATTGCAGGTCGCACGCGGTGTCTTCCGCTACGTCTCGGGCTATGTCTCCAGCGACCAGAACACGCAGATCACCACCCCGGCGGGGGCGATGACCATTCGCGGTTCTGTCGCCGAAGGCATCGTCGACCCGTCAATTCCTGATTTCCTCTATCTCGGTGAGGGCAACGCGACTTTTAGCAACTCCGCGGGCAGCAGCCCGCTCGTACCAGGCGATTCGATCGCCGTGCCCTCGGCAACCACCCAGCCGATGGCGGCGAGCGCGATGCCCGCGCCAGTCGCCGCGCAGGCCCTGCAGGCGATCGAGAACCGGCTGCCGCCGCGCAGCGACCTCGCCAACCGATCGCCCGCCGACGATGCCTGGCTGAAGCAGGCGGGCGCAGCCGATCTCGTGCCCGTCGCGGAGCAGCAGCGCCAGCAGGCCGCCACGATCGCCCGGCCGCTCCCCGCCGGAGCCGGACCCGGCCGCCTTGCCGGCGAGCTGAGCCTGCTGACCGAGGCAAACCGGCTCGATCTGTTCAACGGCCGGCAAGCGACGCGCACGCCGGAGCAACAGGCATTTCTTGCGCGAGCAGCGCGCGAGCACCCCGACGCGCCGACGCTGCTGCGCCGCTTCGACGCGCAATCGCGCACCCTGCACAGCGCGACCATGGATCGCGGGACGAATTTCGTGCTGCGCGGCGTCGGCCATTCGGCGGCCTCGGTCGACGTGATGCGGCGGGTCATCGCGGCCTCGGTGCACGCCAACCCGAGCGCCGCGGCATCGATCCAGCGCCGGGCGACTGAAGCCTATCGCGGCAGCGGTCGCAGCGACCTCAACCGGCCCGCCGCGCAGCGCCCGGCGGTGCATCAGCCCAATGCCTTCGAACGCAACCAGCCCGCGGAACGGCCCGCGGAACGGACGGGCAATGCAAGGCCGGGAACCCAGAGGTCGTTCGTGCGTCAGCCGAACGCGTTCGAGCGCGGACAGCCCGGTCCGAACGCCCGCCCGCCGGCCCAGCATCAGCAACAGGCGCGCCAACCGCAACAGCGCCCGGCCAAGCCGCCGCCGAAAAAGGCCGCACCGGAAAAGAAGAAAGACGAGCAACAGCGCTAGGCCAAGGCTCAGCGGCGACGCGCCCGCGCCCGCAGAAACCGGTACCACGCCGCGATGGCGAGCAGCACCAGCAGCCCGCCGATCACGATGATCGGCGACAAGCGGTGTTGCGGCTGCTGGCCGGCATCGCCGCCGACGCGGATCGTCGCGCGCGCCACCTCGCCCTGGCCTTCCGCCTCGGCCGTCCACAACCCGTCGCGATCGGTGCCAAACGAGAACTTGCCGTCCTTGTCGGTCTTGCCGGTCTGAACCGCATGGGTGAGATCGCCGGGCGCGAACACCTTAACCTGCGCATCGGCCATCGGCCGACCGCCCGAAGTCGCGAATTGCACCGTGACCTCGTGCGTGGCAAAGAGGTCGAAGGCGCCGGCGGGCGAATGGCACAGCGCCAGCGCGGCGAGGACGAGGGCGAAAAGCCGGCCAGGGAAACACGGCATGGTCATCGCCCGGCACGGAAACAGGGATTGCGGATGAAGACAACGATCTTTGGCGCGGGCGCGGTCGGCGGCCATTTGGCGGCGCGGCTCGCCGCGGCCGGTGCGGCGGTGTCGGCGGTTTGCCGCGGCGCGCAGCTCGCAGCGATCAGGGAGCAGGGCATCACGTTGCACATCGCGGAGGAGCGCTACCACGCGCGCCTCAACGCAACCGACCGGCCGGAGGAGCTCGGGAGGCAGGACCTCGTCATCGTCACGGTCAAATCCTCGGTGCTGCCCCACCTGGCATCGTCGATCGCGACGCTATGCGGCCCCGACACCGTCGTCGTCTTCGCGATGAACGGCATTCCGTGGTGGTATCTCCACCGCGCCGCCCTCAAGGCGCCGGCACCGGATTTGTCGCGGCTCGACCCGGATGGCGCACTGGCGCGCGAGATCGGGCATGAGCGCGTCATCGGCTGCATGATCAATTCGGCCAACGAGGTCATCGAACCCGGGGTCGTCAAGAACTCGCCAATGACCAAGAACAAGTTCACCCTCGGCGAGCCCGACGGCACACGCTCCAGTCGCATTGCCGCCATTTCGGCCGAGCTGGAGCGTTACGGCCTTGAGGTGCCGATCACTGAGGCGATCCGCGTCGAGATCTGGGACAAGCTGTTGCGCAACCTCGCGACGAGCCCGATCTGCGCGCTGACCGGCGAGCCGATCGGCGTCATCGGTCGTCACCCGGAGCTGTACGAGACGAGCCGCAGCCTGATGCGCGAAGGGCTTGCGGTCGCCCGCGCTCACGGCATCGATGTCGCCGACAATTTCCAATCGTCCTATGGCGCACGGCCGACCTCGCCGCATAAATCCTCGATGCTGCAGGATTTCGAACGCGGGCGGCCACCCGAGATCGACGGCATCCTCACCTCGGTGCAGGCCTTTGCCCGCGCCGCCGACATCCCGACCCCGACGGTCGACGCGGTGACCTCGCTGGTGGTCGAGAAGGCGCGGCGGATCGGACTCTACCCCAAGGCGGATTGGTAGACAGGGGTGCTCGGCCTGCTCATCTTCGCAACGATCGGCGATCTGCTGCTGGCGGTGCTTCTGATCGCGGTTTCCGGCTTCATCCTCGGCAGCCAAGAAGGGATGAGCGGCGATCCGTCGGCGGTGGCGCTTTGGGTTGCCGGGGTGGCGGCCTGCTTGGCGATGCCGATTATCGGCTTTGTGCTGCGCGCCAAGAGCAGGCCGGGCATCGGCGCTCTCGTCGCCGCGACTCCGGTGCTAGGGGGCCTGTTGGTGACGTTCTGGCCGTTCCACCCCTATTGAACGGCGACAAAGAGGCGTAACAACTCGCGCGCCCCGTCAGCGGCGGTGCGCCCGCCTTCCATCACCTGTCGCTCGATATCGGCAAAGCATCCGGCGACCCGGGGCGAGGCGCGGAATTGCGCGAGCAGCCCGTCGCCGATTTCGGTGAGGAGCGCGGCGCGGGCCTGCGCGGCGCGTTGGCGTAACCACGCGCCGCTTGCTTCCAGCGTCGTTCGAAAGCGGCCGACATCGTCCCATACCGCATCGATCCCGGCGCCGGTCAGCGCCGAGACCGCGCGCACCGTCACCTCCCAGCCGCCGATCCGCGGCCGTATCAGCCTGAGCGCATTAGTATAATCCGCCGCCGAGCGTCGGGCGTGGTCGAGCAGTTCGCTGTCGGCCTTGTTGATCAGCACCAGGTCGGCCAGTTCGATGATGCCGCGCTTCAACCCTTGCAGCTCGTCGCCGGCGGCCGGCGGCAGGATCAGCACGAACATATCGACCATCTCGGCGACCGAAGTTTCCGACTGACCGGCGCCCACGGTCTCGACGATGACCGTGTCGAACCCAGCCGCCTCGCAGAGGAAGATCGTCTCGCGGGTGCGCCGCGCCACCCCGCCCATCTGGTCGCCGCCCGGCGACGGCCGGATGAACGCGCCCGATGCGCGCGAGAGCTCGGCCATGCGCGTCTTGTCGCCGAGGATCGCGCCGCCACCGCGCTTGGAGGCGGGGTCGACCGCCAGCACTGCGATCGTGCGTCCGCGCGCGAGGCCGTCGAGCCCGAAACGCTCGATAAAGGTCGATTTGCCCGCGCCAGGCGGGCCGGAAATGCCGAGCCGCGTGGCCTTGCCGGTGTCGGGAAGGATCGTCTCGACCAGCGCTTCGGCTTGCTCACGATGATCGGCGCGGGTCGATTCCACCAGGGTCACCGCGCGCGCCAGCGCGCGCCGGTCGCCGGCGCGGAGTGCATCGGCTAGCTCATTCACTCAGCCTCTTCCATTTCGGCCTGCGCCTCGCGGCGGGCGGCTTCCTGCTGACGCTGCCACATCGCGGCGTAGATCCCGCCCCGCGCGATCAATTCGCGGTGATGGCCGCGCTCGATGATGCGGCCCTGGTCGAGCACGAGGATCTGGTCGGCTTCGACGATGGTCGAAAGGCGGTGCGCGATGATCAGTGTCGTGCGGCCCGCCGCGACCTCGGCGAGGCTCGCTTGGATTTCGCGCTCGGTCTTGGTGTCGAGCGCGCTGGTCGCCTCGTCGAATATCAATATCTCTGGCGCTTTGAGGATCACCCGGGCAATCGCAACCCGCTGCTTTTCGCCGCCCGAAAGCTTAAGGCCGCGCTCGCCGACCGTCGTTTCGTAGCCGTCGGGCAGGCCCATGATGAAATCATGGATGCGCGCGAAGCGGGCGGCGTCCTCAATCTCGGCGCGGCTCGCGCCGGGCCGGCCATAGGCGATGTTGTAGAGGATTGTGTCGTTGAAAAGCACGGTGTCCTGCGGCACCACGCCGATTGCCCGGCGCAGGCTGTCTTGCGTAACGTCGCGGATGTCCTGGCCATCGATCTCGATCGCCCCGACATCGACATCGTAAAAACGGAAGAGCAGCCGCGCGATCGTCGATTTGCCGGCGCCCGACGACCCGACGATCGCCACCGTGTGGCCTGACATGATATCGAAATCGATATCTTCGAGGATCGGGCGGCGCGCGTCGTATCGGAAATCGACATGGCGGAAAGCGACCCCGCCCTGGTTGACGATCAGCGCCTGAGCGTCCGCGCGGTCGACGATCTCCGGCGCCACCTTCAGCAGCGTCAGCATCTGCTCGAGATCGACCAGCGACTGCTTGATGTTGCGATAGACCATGCCGAGGAAATTGAGCGGCATGTAAAGCTGGATCAGGTAGGCGTTGACCAGCACGAAATCGCCAACCGTCATCCGCTTGTCGGCGACCCCTTCGGCCGCAAGCAACATCACCCCGATCAGCCCGCAAGCGATGATGATCCCTTGCCCGACATTGAGCATGGCAAGCGTCGTCTCGCTCTTCACCGCGGCCTTCTCGTAAGCCTGCAGCGAACGGTCGTAGCGCCCCGCCTCGTGCTCTTCGTTGGCGAAGTACTTGACTGTCTCGAAGTTCAACAGGCTGTCGATCGCACTGTTGTTCGCTTCGCTGTCGCGCGTGTTCATCTCCTGGCGAAAGCGCACCCGCCAGTCGGTCATCAGGAAGGTGAAGCCGATATAGACCGTGATCGTCGCAAAGGTGACCGCGGCGAACTCCCAATTGTACAACCGCCACAGGATGCCGCAGACGATAACGATCTCGATCACCGTCGGCACGATGTTGAAGAGAATGAAGGTGAGGAGGAAGTCGATCGCCTGCGTGCCGCGGCTCACCGCGCGCGCCAGCCCGCCGGTGCGGCGGTCGAGATGAAAGCGCAGCGACAGCGAATGCAGGTGACGGAAGGTCGAGATCGCCAGGCGGCGGATCGCCCGCTGCTCGACCTTGGCGAAGACCGCGTCGCGCAGCTCGCCAAAGCCTTGCGTACAGACCCGCGCCGCGCCGTAGGCGACGATCACCATCACCGGCACGACGACCAGTCCGAGCTTGCCCGAAAGCGTGTCGACCGCGTGCTTGTAGAGAAACGGCACGCCGATATTGACCAGCTTGCCGCTGGCCAATAGCGCCAGCGCCGCGACGACACGCAGCCGAAGTTCGATCGAGTCGCGCGGCCAGAGGTACGGGATGAGGCCGCGCAAGGCGCGCAGCCCGTCCATCAGCGTGCCCTTGGGCCCGCCCGCGGCGAGCGGCGGCGGCATTCTTCCCCTGGGGCTCACTTGGGCGGCCCCATTTGCCCCGCGCTCATTCTGCTGCCCTCGGCTGCACAGTCGGCTCGGCAGGCGGAATGCCGAGCCCGAGCACGGCCGCCACGACCACCAGCACCATGCCGGCGAGGAACGGGGCGTCGCGGCCAAGCCCGGCGAACAGCACGCCGGCCAACAGCGGACCCAGCACGCGCGACAGGCTGGCGATAGACTGCGCGACGCCCATCACCTCGCCCTGCTCGGCGGCGCCGGCGCGGCGCGAGATGAGGCTGTTGAGCGAGGGCTGCATCGCCCCCATGCCGAGGGCGAGGAAACTGACCGCGACGACGACCAGCGGCAGGTCGCGCGCCAGCGGGATTGCCACGAGGCCGAGCGCGATCAAGCTCAATCCGGTGATGAGCAGCTTTTCCTCGCCAAAGCGCGCGGTCAGCCGGCCGATCAACCCACCTTGCATGACCGCCGACAGCACGCCCACATAGGCAAAGATGTAGCCGATCCGCTCCGGGCCCCAGCCGAACTGCGCCATCGCCCACAGCGCGAAGACGGCCTCCATCCCGCCGAAGGCGAGGATCGTCAGGAAGAAGATGAGCAACAACCGCGCCAGCGCTTTGCGCGCCAGCGCGTCGTGCAGCGCCGCGATCCGCCCCTTGCGCAGACGCGGCTCCATGCCCCGCGGCAGGCTCTCCTTCAAGACGAAGAGCACGCCGAAAAACGCGGTCAGCGACAGCGCGCAGGCGATGAGCCCGGGGCTTCGCAAATCGGCGGTCGCGAGGTTGTTGCCGGCAACCACCCCGCCCAACGCCGGGCCGATGATAAAGCCAATCCCGAACGCCGCGCCGATCATCCCCATGCCCCGCGCCCGCTTTTCGGGCGGCGTCACGTCGGCGACATAGGCCTGCGCGGCGGCGATGTTGCCGGCGCAGGCGCCGCCCAGCGCGCGCGCCGCGAACAGCATCCACATCGCGTCGGCGAAACCGAGCCACAGATAGGCAAGCGCCGCCGCCGCCATGCTGATCATCAGCACCGGCCGCCGCCCCACCCGGTCGGAGAGCCGGCCCCAGACCGGCGCACTCAGCATTTGCACAAACGAATAAGTCGCCATCAGCACCGTCACTTCCTGCGGCGAGGCGCTGAAGCGCTCGGCATAGAACGGCAGGAGCGGGATGACGAGGCCGAACCCGATCAGGTCGATGAGGACGATGAGAAAGAGAATGGGCATGCGAGCCAAAGTGATATCGCGCCGCGCTTTGCCAGAACAAGAGGCCTATGGTCACGTGCCCTCCGGTATCGCTTCCCAGCGCAAGCCGGGACCTACCCATCCGCTGTTCCGGGCGTTGAGGAGTAGGCCTCGACTTGCGCCGCGGAGCGGTAGTTTTTTGCGATTCGCCTGATGAAGCGCCTAATATCGCGTGCCACAAATTCGCGTGAGGACGGAAGATGAAGCTCGGCAAGCTCGGCGTCTGGGCGGCGATGGACACGATGACCGCGGCGGAAGGCGCGGCCTTTGCCAAGCGGGTCGAGGGTTGGGGCTATGCCGCGCTGTGGATGCCGGAGAGCCGCGGCCGCGACGTGATGGTGCATTCGTCGTGGCTGCTCGCCAACACCACCAAGCTCGTCGTCGCGCCCGGCATCGCCAATATCTATGCCCGCGATGCAATGGCGATGGCCAACGGCCAGCGCGCGCTCGCCGAACAATCGGGCGGCCGGTTCCTGTTGGGGCTCGGCGTGTCGCACGTGCCCTCGGTCGAAGGGCTGCGCGGGCACGTCTACGGCAAGCCGGTCGCGACGATGCGCAATTATCTCGACGCGATGAAGGCCGCGCCTTACGGCGCGCCCGAGCCGGCTGAAAAGCCACTCACGATCCTCGCTGCCCTCGGCCCCAACATGCTGAAGCTATCATCGAGCGACGCCGACGGCGCGCACCCTTACAACGTGACCCCCGAGCACACGCACGAGGCGCGGCGGATCATGGGACCGGGCAAACTCCTCTGCCCCGAGGTCTGGGTGCTGCTCGAAACCGACGCGGAGACGGCGCGCGCCGCCGGCCGCCAGGCGCTCGCCAATTACCTGCGGCTCGACAACTATCTGAACAATTGGCGCCGGCTCGGCTTTAGCGACGCCGACTTCGCCGGCGGCGGCTCCGACCGGCTTATCGACGAAAATGTCGCCTGGGGCGACGAAGGCAAAATCCGCCGCCGCATCCAGCAGCATTGGGACGCCGGCGCCGATCACGTCTGCATCCAGGCGATCGCGCCCGACGGTTCGCGCAAGCCCGACGAGAAGGCGCTGGCCCTGCTCGCGCCGGATTGAAACGCGCGTTGCAACCGGCATGAGCTTGACGCTGTTGACTTAGCGCCCGACATTGTGCCGACAACGAAGGCGGTCCTTTTCATGTATTCGGAAACCACCCGCTCGATCAAGGTGACGGTGCGGCCGTTTTATCTCGAACAGCACTCGGATCCTGTCAACAGCCACTATGTCTGGGCCTATCACGTCGTGATCGCCAACGAAGGCGGTGAGACCGTGCGGCTGCGCAACCGGCATTGGCGCATCACTGACGCGCTCGGCCGGCTGCAGGAAGTGCGCGGGCCGGGCGTGGTCGGCGAAGAGCCGGTGCTGCAGCCGGGTCAGAGCTTCGAATATACCAGCTCGTGTCCGCTGACGACCTCATCGGGCTTCATGGTCGGCGATTACGAGATGGAAACGCCTGCCGGCGAAACTTTCCTGATCCGGGTCCCCACCTTCTCTCTGGACAGCCCGCAAGTGACGCGGCGCCTCAACTAGAACAGAAAGCGTGCCGGCGCATCCGACCGCCGGCCGGAAAGAGATCATCATGAACGACATATCGAAACCGCCCGTCTCGAAGCCCACCCGCACGCGCCCGACGCGCGACCAGGCGATGGAGGCGGTGCGCACGCTCATCCGTTGGGCTGGCGATGATCCGACGCGCGAAGGGCTGATCGGCACCCCCGACCGGGTGGTGCGCGCCTATGAGGAATTCTTCAGCGGCTACGGCGAGGACCCGGTGCAGCTCCTCCACCGCACTTTCGAGGAAATCTCTGGCTACGACGAGATCGTCCTTCTGAAGGACATCCGCTTCGAATCGCATTGCGAGCACCACTTGGCGCCGATCATCGGCAAGGCGCATGTCGCCTATCTCCCGGACGACCGCGTGGTCGGCATCTCCAAGCTCGCGCGGCTCGTCGAGGTCTATGCCAAGCGGCTGCAGATCCAGGAAAAGATGACCGCCGAGATCGCCAACACGATCGACGAGGTGTTGCGCCCGAAAGGGGTCGCCGTGGTCATCGAGGCGGCGCACCAATGCATGACCACGCGCGGCGTCCACAAACCTGGCGTCAGCATGGTGACGAGCCGCATGCTCGGCGTCTTCCGCAGCGACGCAACGACGCGGCGCGAGGTGCTGGCGATGATCGGCACCCCAGCCGGCGACGGACGACACGTTTAGCGAGGACGGTCGGGTATCCGCCCGCTTTCATCGTCAACCCCCGTTTTGCTGTGGCGGCGGCGGAGGCGCCGCGATCTCGCGCGTCTCGAGCTGGTTCCCCGGCCCGGCGAAACCCAGCCTGATCTTGTAGCCTTGCCAGTCGCGGCGGTAGGCGACCGGGTCGGGGAGTGAAATCTCCGTCTTCGAAACGGTGAGCAGCAGCTGGTGAGCCGAGTAGGGGGTCGGATCGACGATCGCGCCGGGCGACGCGTTGATCCCGTTGGGGCCGAGCGAGCTGCTGCGCCAGGGATCGCGGAACGCCTGCTGCCCGCCCAGCGTCACGGGGTTGGCCTCGACATCGACCGAGCCCGCCGGCGTCGTGCCGCCGTCGGGCGCGACCAGCTCGGCGGTGCGCAGCGGCAGCGGGTCGAGTGCGTCGACATGGATCACATTGACGACCGCGCCCGGCGGAAAGCTCGCCGTCACCCCCGCCATCGGCTCCGTCTCGGGCGGTGGCGCGTCGGCGCACGCGGCCAGCATCAAAAGGCCCGGCAGGATCATCCAGCAATGGCGCATCGCGATCCTCGAAGCTCCTGAGAGTCCCTTGGGTTGCGGTGTAGCGCGAACCGCGCGCCGCGAGAAGAAAAAGCTGACGCTGTTCCGTGACAGCGGCGAAAGCGGCGTGGCACAATCGGGCGATGCAAAGGAGGGTTCCGGGATGGATGGAGCACCCGTCGGCACGCGCGACATCGGCGTGGTCGAGGACCGGTTCTTCAGGCTCCGCGATTTTCGCCTCGCCAACGGCGAGGTGATGCCCGAAGCGACGATCGCCTACGAGACCTACGGCGCGCTCGCCGCTGACGGGCGCAACGCGGTGCTGCTGACCCACGGATTTACCGGCAGCCACCATTTCGCCGGCCGCAACCTGGCGAACGGCAATCAGCCCGGCTCGTGGGATGCGCTGGTCGGTCCTGGCAAGCCGATCGACACCGACAAGCTCTTTGTCGTCGCCTCGAACATGCTTGGCTCGTCATTCGGCTCGACCAACGCGGCAAGCCGCAACCCCAAGACCGGTATGGCCTACGGCCCCGATTTTCCCAACATATCGATCCGCGACATCGTCGCCGCGCAAAAAGCGCTGCTCAACACGCTGGGCGTGAGGCACCTCGTCGCGGTCGCCGGTCCGTCCTACGGCGGGTATCAGGGGTTCCAGTGGGCGGTCGCCTATCCCGATTTCATGGACGGCATTGTCGCGGTCAACACCGCGCCCTGGGCTTCGGCCAACACCGACAAGCAGCTTGCCGACGTCACCGCGAGGCTGGCGAGCGACCCGGCGTGGCGCGGCGGCCGCTATCACGGCCACGGCGCGCCCCTGACGGCGCTCACCGACATCCGCGTTGAGACGCTGAAGCGCTACGGCGCCGACGACAATCTGAAGCCGCGTTTCCCCGATCCCGCCGAGCGCCAGGCGGAAATCCGCCGCGTCGCGGCCGAATGGGCGGCGAAGTGGGACGCGCATTCGCTGATCATCCTGCGCCGCGCGCTTCTCGGATTCGATACGCGGCCCGAGTTCGACCGGATCAAGGCGAAGGTGTTCTACATGCTGTGCCGCAGCGACAATCTGTTCCCGCCGAAGATCGCACCCGGTGTCATGGATGCGCTCGCCACGGCCGGGGTCGAGGCGACCTATTTCGAGCTCGATAGCGATCTCGGCCACAGCTCGGCCGGCCCCGAGCACGCCAAATGGTCGGGCGCGCTGCGGGCGTTTATGGCGCCGCTGACGGCAAAGGCCGCTTGAACCTCCAAACCCTCGGGCACGCCTCGATCGCGCTCTATCGCGACGGCGAAGCGCCGCTGCTGCTGACCGATCCGTGGCTTGTCGGTTCGGTCTACTGGCGCAGCTGGTGGCTGCAGAACTACCCGGATGAGGCGACGCTCGACTGGCTCGCGGGGTCGGCCCAAATCTACATCACCCATGAACATCCCGATCATTTCCACATGCCGTCGATCCGCCGGCTCGGCAGCGGACCGGACTATCTTTTCCCGGCGCTCGCCGAACGGGGCTTTCTCGGCCACATGGCCGCGCACGGCTTTCGCGCCGGAATCGTGCCGCCGGGAAGCTGGCGGGCGATCGGCGAAGGCGTCGCGATCCTGTCGCTGCCGCTGTGGAACGACGATTCCCTGCTGCTGATCGACACGCCGAACGCGCTGATCCTCAACTTCAACGACGCCAAGCCGCTGCCGCCGGTGGTAAAGGCGGTGCGCCGCCTCGCCGACCGGATCGCCAAGCCGCGCATCCTCCTGGCGAGCTACTCGCCGGCCAGCGTCATCAACAGCTTCAGCGACGCCAACGGCCCGGTGATGCTGAAATCGCCGGCCGATTACGTCGGCTATCTCTGCACGCTTTGCGACGCGCTCGGGGCCCACATCTACCTGCCCTTTGCCAGCCAGGCGAGCTACGAGCGCGCCGATAGCCTTTGGGCCAACGAGCTTCGCACGAATTTTGCCGATCTCGAGCGGTTCTGGGGCGCCGCGACGCACCTGCTGCCGCCTTATACAACGCTCGCGCTCGACGACCTGGCCTACTACTCGACCGCTCCCGCGGACTACCGCCCCGCGGCGCCGGCAACACTGGCGATACGGACCGCTCAGCGTCTTGCTGCCGAGCACGCCACGACGCTGACCACGGCGGACGCAACGGCGCTGCAGCGCAAGTTGAACCTGTGGCGCTTTCTGTTGTGGCCGCTCTTCCCGCGCGGCTTCGCGTTCGAGGCCGGCGACAAGGCGCTGGTCTACGACCCGAGGCGCGGCCGGGTATATCTGACGACGGCCGGGGATTACGGCGATTTCGTCATCGCCGTGCCGCCGCTCACCTTGCGCGAGGCGCTCGCCAACGACCACCCGACCGATCTCGGCATTACCATGTTCGTGCGCATCCGGCTGCTGCGCCGGATCGACCCGCGCAAGGTCTACGGCCTCTTCATCCTGTTCCAGCTCGACGATTACGGGCACATGCGCCGGCCGGGCGCCTTCCTGCGCTGGCTCGCCAGCGGGCTGCGCCGCAGCTTTCCGAGACGGCTGCCGCTGCCGCGGTAAGCGGAATGCCGGAACGTCACTTCGCCGAGGCGCTGCTGCCGTGCGGATGTTTTTTCAGGTATTCCAACGCGGCCTGAAGCTGAGCGTCCTGCGGCGTGCCGATGAGCGTGGGGTTGATCGGGTGGTCGGCCGACTGCGCGGCAGGCTGCGGCGGCGGTTTGGGACCCGGATTGGTCGGCGCCAGCGCTCCCGTCGGTTTCAGTGTGCCGTAGAGGTCGCTCTCATAGGTCACCAGCGCGTTGGCGACCTGCTCGTCCTTGGGCAGCGGAACGACCTCGTCCGGCGTGATCCCCTGACCTTGGATTGAGCGGCCGGACGGCGTGTAGTAAAGCGCCGTCGTCAATCGGAGCGCGCCGTGATCCTCGATCGGAATGATGCTTTGCACGGAGCCCTTGCCAAAGCTGCGCGTGCCGAGCACCGCGGCGCGGTGGTCGTCCTG
>Ga0335074_10003903_pt1 | contig 20515 bp, 16 predicted proteins | sample Lox_Sample_23_FD_206715 | JGI IMG/M metagenome (GOLD analysis project Ga0335074, IMG submission 206715) | Soil microbial communities from Loxahatchee National Wildlife Refuge, Florida, United States - Lox_Sample_2.3 | ecosystem: Environmental > Terrestrial > Soil > Wetlands | place: USA... | reverse complement strand
GTTGCGGGCTTCCCGGGAGGCGATGCGGGCGGGCCGTCTCACGCTTGCGCAGGCGCGGGTGTTGCACGACGCGACCTACCAGCTGCCGGCCGAGATTGCCCGCAAGGTGGAGGCCCGGGTGCTCCCGCGCGCGCACGGCCAGTCCACCGCCCGGTTCCGGGCAGGTGTGCGCCGGGCGGTCGCGGCGCTGGACCCTGCCTTCGCCGCCAGGGCGAAAGCGGCCCGGGCCGAGGTGCGGGTCTGTCATGAGCTCGGTGACGACGGGACCGGTGAGCTGTATGTGCGGGGCCCGTTGGAAATCACCACCGAGATCCACATGGCATTGACTGCCTACGCCGCGAAAACCGCAGACACCCTCGGCGGGACCGCTGATCAGCGCAAGCTCGCCGGACTTCGCGACATGGCGGAGACCTACCTGGGCGAACCCGGCGTGCCGCGCCGGCACGGCCGGATTCCGACCGTGAACGTCGTGATCGAGCTGCCCACCCTGCTCGGGCTCAACGCGCACCCGGCCGAGATCCCCGGGATCGGGCCGCTACCCGCCGAGGCAGCGCTGTGGCTGCTCGCCGACGGCGCGCCGTTGCGCCGGCTGGTCACCGACCCGCTCACCGGGCACCTGCTCGACTACGGCACCAGCACCTACACCGTGCCGCCCGCGCTCGCCGACCAGCTGATCGCCCGCTACATCCACTCCGCCGGTCCGCACAGCACGGTCGATGCGTCCCTGACCGACATGGAACACAACATCCCGCACGATGCCCGCGGCCCGACCGACCCGTGGAACAACACCCCGGTCGACCGGCGCTGGCACAACGCGAAAACCCACGGCGACTGGACGTATACGAAGGACGAGAACGGCGTCATCACCTGGACCAGTCCCACCGGACTCACCGTCCGCATCGAACCCCACGACTATCGGTTAGGGCCCTAGGCAGTGGGCTGGGAAAACCCGCCGATGCCGTGGCGGGAGCTCGAGCGCAAGCTTTCCGGCCGACCGCCGCCGAAGGGAAAGTCGGGTAAGTCAGGGGAGCTGCACGGCGACGGCGGCGACTCGGTGGCTTGGTCACGGCACCGCCCGGCGTACGAACCGGTGCCGCTGGTGCGCCCCGACAAACCCGTGCCGTATGCCGAGCTGCACGCGCACTCCTCGTTCAGCCACCTCGACGGCGCGAGCCTGCCCGAAGAGCTGGTCGAAGAAGCCGTGCGGCTCGGGCTGTCCGGGCTGGCCGTGACCGACCACAACGGGATGTACGGCGTGGTCCGCTTCGCCGAGGCCGCACAGAGCTTCGGTCTGGCGACCATCCATGGCGCCGAGCTCTCCTTGGACCTGCCGATGCCACGGACGACCACGCAGCGGGCGGTCGGGGCTCGGTCGTCGATGGCCGATCCACCCGGCCGGCACCTGCTCGTGCTCGCCCGCGAACCGATCGGCTACGCCCGGCTGTGCCGGGCAATCAGCGCGGCCCAGCGTCGTGGCGGGGCAAAGGGTCATCCGGTCTATGACCTCGACGAGCTCACCGAGCTCGCCGGCGGGCACTGGCTGGTGCTGACCGGTTGCCGCAAGGGGCCGGTGCGGGCCGCGCTGGAAGCGGGAGAGCCCGGCTGCCTCGCGGTCGATGCGGCGCGCGCCGCGTTAGCGGAGCTGGTCGAGCGGTTCGGTCGCGACAACGTCGTGGTCGAGCTCGGCTACGCCCGAGATCCCCTGGCCGACGAGCGCTACGACGTACTGGCCGAACTCGCCGCGGCCGAGCAGCTACCGATCGTCGCGACCACCGCGGCGCACTACCACGGTCCGGCGCGCCGCCCGCTCGCGACCGCAATGGCCGCGGTCCGCGCCCGGCGCAGCCTTGCCGAGCTCGACGGCTGGCTGCCCGCTTGGGCCGACCAGATGCTGCGGACCGGCGCCGAGATGGCCGAGCGGTTCGCGCGGTGGCCGGGCGCGGTCGAGATGGCGGCGCGGCTCGGTGCCGAGCTGGCCTTTCCGATCCAGCTGATCGCCCCGCAGCTACCGCCGTTCCCGGTGCCACCCGGATATGACGAGATGAGCTACCTGCGCGAGCTGACGATGCGCGGCGCGACCACGCGCTACGGCCCGCGTGGCCCGGACACCGAGAAGGCCTACGCCCAGATCGAGCACGAGCTGACGGTGATCGGGGAGCTGAACTTCCCCGGCTACTTCCTGGTCGTGTGGGACATCGTGCGGTTCGCGCGCGAGAACGGCATCCTCTGCCAGGGCAGGGGCTCGGCGGCCTGCTCCGCGGTCTGTTACGCGCTCGGGATCACCGCGGTCGACGCCGTCCGCTATGAGTTGCTGTTCGAGCGTTTCCTCGCCGCTGAGCGCGGCGAGCCGCCGGACATCGACGTCGACATCGAGTCCGGCCGGCGCGAGGAGGTCATCCAGTACGTCTACGACCTGCACGGCCGCGATCATGCCGCGCAGGTCGCCAACGTCATCACCTACCGGCCGCGCTCGGCTCTGCGCGACGTTGCGAAGGCGCTGGGCTACTCCACCGGGCAGCAGGACGCGTGGAGCAAGCTGATCGAGCACGGCTTTGACATGGCGGGGATCACCGCGCCGGACGACACCCCGGTGCCGGCGACGGTGCTCGAGCTGGCCGCGGAGCTGCGTGACGCACCGCGGCACCTGGGCATCCACTCCGGCGGCATGGTGATCTGCGACCGGCCGATCATCGAGGTCTGCCCGGTCGAGTGGGGCCGGATGCCGAACCGCACCGTGCTGCAGTGGGACAAGGACGACTGCGCGGCGATCGGGTTGGTGAAGTTCGACCTGCTCGGCCTCGGCATGCTCTCCGCGCTGCGTTACTCCTTCGAGCTGATCGCGGACTGGCACGGTACGTCGTACGACCTCGCGTCCATCCCCAAAGAAGCACCGTGCGTCTACGACATGGTGTGCAAGGCCGACACGGTCGGGGTGTTCCAGATCGAGTCCCGGGCGCAGATGGCGACCTTGCCGCGGTTACGCCCGCGCTGCTTCTACGACCTGGTGATCGAGGTCGCGCTGATCCGGCCCGGGCCGATCCAGGGCGACTCGGTGCACCCCTATATCCGTCGCCGGCACGGCCAGGAAGCCGTGACCTACCCGCACCCCTCGCTCGAGGGTGCGCTCGGGCGCACGCTCGGCATCCCGCTGTTCCAGGAGCAGCTCATGCAGGTCGCGGTCGCGGCCGCCGACTTCACCCCGGCCGAGGCCGACCAGCTGCGTCGCGCGATGGGGTCGAAGCGGTCGGACGCGCGGATCGACGCGTTGCGCCAGCGGTTGTACGACGGGATGGCCGCCAACGGCATCACCGGGATCGCCGCGGATGAGATCTTCGAGAAGATCCGTGCGTTCGCCTCCTTCGGTTTCGCGGAGAGCCACGCGATCTCCTTCGCGCTGCTGGTCTACGCCTCGTCCTGGCTGAAGCTGCACTACCCGGCGGCGTTCTGCGCGGCGTTGCTCAACGCCCAGCCGATGGGCTTCTACTCGCCGCAGTCGCTGGTCGCCGACGCGCGCCGGCACGGGGTCGAGACCCGCAAGCCGGACATCAACATCTCGCGGGCGACCGCCACGCTGGAGGCCGGCGACGGCCGGTCGCAGTGTGCGTGTCTCGACGCGCCTCAGCCGGCGGTCCGGCTCGGACTGTCCAGCGTCCGGACGATCGGTGACGACCTGGCTGAGCGAATCGTTGCCGAGCGCGACGCAGCCGGGCCGTTCACCTCGATGGCCGACCTGGCCCATCGGATCGGCCTGTCGAGCGACCAGGTCGAGGCGCTCGCGACAGCGGGAGCGTTCGACGGCTTCGGGGTCGCGCGTCGCGATGCGCTGTGGACCGCCGGCGCGGCGGCTGCGGTACGCCCCGGTCAGTTCGACCTGGTCGCGGTCGACGAGACCGCCGTACCGGACCTTCCTGACATGACCGAGCCGGAACAGATGATCGCCGACCTGTGGGCCACCGGCGTCACGACCGAGCAGTACCCCACCGCGCTGGTCCGCGACCGGCTGGACCGGATGGGGATCATCACCGCAGCCGGTCTGCGTGGGATCCCGGACCACACCCGGGTGCGGGTCGGGGGAGTGGTCACGCATCGCCAGCGGCCGGCCACTGCCCGCGGGGTGACCTTCGTCAACCTCGAGGACGAGACCGGGATGGTCAACGTCATCTGTTCGATGCAGGTCTGGGCAAAGTACCGAAAGGTCGCCCGTGGGAGTGCCGCGTTAGTGGTCCGCGGGATGCTTCAGCACTCAGAAGGCGTGGTCAACGTCATGGCCGAGCGCATCGAGCCGCTCCAGCTCGGCGTCCGGCCCGCTGCTCGCAACTTCCGTTGAGCCGTTGCCGGTGCGCTGCCAGGGTTGCGTCACGGCCAGCCAGACCAGGAAGACCGCACCCAACACCGAGACCAGCGTCCAGCCGAGCGCGTCGGTGCCGAGCCCGACGTACTTCAGCCCCGAGGCGAAGATCACGAAGGTGATCGCCGGCCGGATGTAGCGGTCAGGTGCCCGCGAGGACAGCACCGAGCCGACCAGTACGGCGGGGACGCTGCCGATGATCAGCGAGGTCGTGACCGCGAACTCGACGTGGCCGAACGCGAGCGCGCCCAGCGCAGCGGCGGTCGTCAGCGGGAGCGCCTGGGTGAGGTCCGTGCCCACCAGCTGGTTGGCGCCGAGCATCGGGTAGAGGAACAGCAGCAGCACGATCATCAACGAACCCGAGCCGACCGAGGTCATGCCGACGACCAGCCCACCGATCATGCCGATCAGGACGGTGCGCGCCGGGTGGACGATGATGTCGCTCACCACGCCTTGGCGCTGCTGACCCGACCGCCGGTCGAGCACGAAGCGCAGCACCATCGCGGCGGCGCCGACGAGCAGCGCGGCTCCGAGGATGCGCTCGATGTTCGTCTGGGCGTTGGACGAGTTGCCGAGCTCGTGCAGGATGAACGCGCCCAGAAACGCCATCGGCACCGAGCCGCTCGACATCAGCGCGACCAGCTTCATGTTGACGGTGCCCTTGCGGTAGTGCACCGCGGCACCCAGCGGTCGCATGACGACCGCAGCCACCAGGTCGCTCGAGATCGCCTTGAGCGGCTCGACGTTGAACAGCAAGATCAGCATCGGCGTCATGAGCGCGCCGCCGCCGGCGCCGGTCATGCCCACCAGCAGGCCGACGATGGCACTGCCCAGCACGATGTACGGGTCGACGTGCATCTCGCCTCGCAGACTATTGTTGACCAACTTTGTGTAGAACAATAGCACCCGTCAGGGCATTGTCAACCAACTCTGTGTAGATTCCGCGCGGGAGATGGGATTCGGCGGCCGAACCTGTTAGCCTTGATCCCGCAGGTCGCAGTTCTCGTTGTGCTTAGCTCGCGGGATCTCCCCGCGGGCATTTTGCTTTTCGCCGAAAAGCACCCGCGGCGGCCGAGTCCCGCTCCGCGGGGCGTCCCAGCAAGGAAAGTGCGATGGCACAAGGCACGGTCAAGTGGTTCAACTCCGAGAAGGGCTACGGCTTCATCGCTCCGGCGGATGGCAGCCCGGACGTCTTCGTTCACTTCTCGGCGATCCAGTCTGACGGCTACAAGACGCTCGACGAGGGCGCGACCGTGGAGTTCGACACGACGCAGGGCCAGAAGGGCCTGCAGGCGGAGAACGTCCGGGTCGTCTGACCCGTCACGGCACTGGCGGCGCCGACCGGTCTCCGGTCGGCGCCGTTTGCCGTATTGAGCCGAAAGTCCGGGCCGGTTGGACCGTTCGGCCGCAGGTCGTAGACCGTTTGCTCAGAGATTTCTCAGTGTTCGGTCCGGGAGTTCAAGCCCTTCAGGTTGAGCACCGACACTTCAGCCATGAGCGAGCACCCGAGCGACACCTCGGCCGTCGAACGGCCTCGCCTCGGCGCGATCATGCGCCACCTCGGCCTCAGCATCCTGATGGCCAACATCATCCCCAGCGCGCTGTTCTACCTCTGCCTGGTGGCCGGAAATGTGTGGACCGCACTGATCGCCGCCCTGGTCTGGTGCTACGGATCGATGGCCTGGCGATGGAGCACCCGGCGCCGGGCCTCCGGCCTGTTGCTGCTCACCGTCGTCGGCCTGACCGCGAAGACCGCGTTGGCGCTCGCCAGCCACAGCACGTTCCTCTACTTCCTGCAGCCGGCGATCACCGACTGGGCAGTCGCGGCGATGTTCCTGCTCTCGCTGAAGACCGCCCGCCCGATCGTCGGCCGGCTGGCCGGTGACTTCTTCCCGATGAGCGAGGACGTCGCCTCGCGGCCGCGGATCCAGCGCTTGTTCTGGCAGCTGACGCTGTTCTGGGCGTTCATCTGCCTCGCGAAGGCGGTGGTGACGGTCTGGCTGCTGGAGTCGCTCCCGCTGGTGACCTTCGTCGCGATGAAGGAAGTCGCCGTCCTTGCCATGATTCTCGTCGGAACGGGTATCACGGTCGCAGCGGCCGTGCGGGTCGCCCGGTCCGAGGGGCTGCTGCACGTCGGATTGCCGCTGACGCCTGCTGGGTAGCCTCGGGTCGTGGACCCGCGGCCTGTCGGCGGGCGTGTCGCTGTCAGCGTGATCGTCCCCGTATTCAACCCAGGCTCGTCGATCGAGGTCTGTATCGACTCGTTGCTGGCTCAGAGCCTGCCCCCTGAACAGTACGAAGTGGTTTTCGTCGACGACGGGTCGACGGACGCTGCACCGGGCCGCCTGGACGAGGTCGCGGATAAGGCTGCCAACGTGCGGGTGTTCCATGAGCCACCTTCGGGCTGGCCGGGTCGGCCGCGCAACATCGGGATCGACAACGCGGTGGGCGACTACGTCTTCTTCTGCGACCAGGACGACTGGCTCGCACCCGAAGCATTGGCACGCATGGCTGACTTCGCGGACTCCGCCGGCGCGGACGTTCTCAACGCGAAGACCATCGGCCACCACCGCGCGGTGCCGCGAAGTCTCTACCGAGAGAACGACACCAACGCGACGTTATGGACGCGTCCGTTGATGTCGAGCCTGTCGCCGCACAAGCTCTTTCGCCGCAGCTTCCTCGACGAGCACGGCCTGCGGTTCCCGGAGGGCAGGCGCCGGCTCGAGGACCACGTGCTCGTCGTCCGCGCGTACTTTCTCGCCAAACGCATCGCGATCCTCGCCGACTACCCGTGCTACCACCATGTCCGCCGACCGGGGGACGCCAACGCTGCCTACAGCGTGCCCGATCCGGCCGCTTACTACGGCTATCTCCGCGAGGTGCTCGACATCATCGAGGCGCACACCGAGCCCGGACCGGGTCGCGACGTACTGCTCGAGCGTCCCTTCACCCACGAGATGCTCGACTGGCTCAGCCATCCGAGACGCGTGGGGGCCGTGTCGCAGGACTACTACGAGCGGCGGTTCCGGGAGGTCCGAAACCTGATGCTCGAGCGGTTCGCCCCCAGCTTCGCCGACCGGCTCGCCCTGGTGTACCGGGTCCGAGCCGGGCTGGTCCGGGACGACCGGTACGACCGGTTGAAGGACGTGAACACCGCCTTCCGGCGGTTGCACGGCCGGGCCGTGCTCAGGTCGCTGCGCTGGGACAGCGACCGCTGGCGAGCCGAGATCGAGGCGACGGCGGTCCTCGAGGACGGTACGCCGATCAGCTTTGCCCCGACCGAGGACGGCCGGCTGCTCGTCGATCCACGGTTGCTGCCCGCGGATCTGCGTGCGAAGTTCCCGGTCGCGATCGAGCACGGCGTGCTCGCCGGGCAGGCTGAGGTGGTCGTCGTCGAGCGTGCGTCCCACGAGGAGTGGTTCGTTCCGGCGCAGCTGCAGGCCGAGCTCCGCGAGATTCCGGACCAGCCGGGGTCGAATCGCCACGTGGTGATCCGCGGGTCGGCCGAGTTCGACCCCTCGACGCTGGCCGGCGGGCGACCGCTCGCCAACGGGGTATGGGATGTCCTCGTCCGGTTCGTCAGCCTGGGTGTCGAGCTCAGGGCGCGGCTGGCGTCGGACGCCGAAACCCAGCGCCCGCTGCCGTCGGCGGCGGTGATCGGGCCGAGGCCGGTCACCGTCATCCCGTACCTGACCGAGGGTCGCAGCACGCTCGCCTTCGATGTCGGGCAGCGGGTGCACACGTTGGTCGAGTCGGTCCTGTCCCGGCCGATCGGCACGGCGGTCATCGCACGGGACGAGGTGTGGGCACCCGTCGAGGTGGACGTCGCGCCGCAGGCCTCTCAGCGGTCCTTGAGACTCCAGCTCCGTGGCGGCGACGCCGTGGTGGGGCGCTGCGAGGCAGCCGTCGTCGCCGGGCCGGACGGAGCCCGACTGCGGATGGGGAGGGTGCCGAAACCGACGTCCGGCGGTACTCGGCTCTCGCACGGCGCCGGTCGCTACTCGGTGACCATGCAGTCGCGCGCCCGCGACGAGCCATCGCTGGTAGGCGTCGTCGACATCAACCGGATCGGCCGCATCGTCGCGGCCGACTTCAGCGCGGCGCAGCGCGCGGCGGTCGTGGCGCTACCCGGCGGGTTCGGCAAGGTCGGGCCGTTCATGCGCGTGGTGAAGGCGATCCGGCGCCGGGTGGCTCGGCTGAGGCATTCTCGACAGCGCACCATGCCTATGTAATACGTTGGCACGTCACCTGCGCTGAGGAGGCGTCGTGCGAATCGGTGGACGGGTTCCCGTAGTCCTTGCGGCGGCCGCCGCGCTCACGCTGATCGGAGGGGTGGCCGGCGCCGCGGTCGCCTCCCACTCGTCGTCCGCGAAGGCGTGCGTCACGTCGAGTGGCGCGCTGCGGCTTCGATCCGGAGGCAAGTGCGCGACCGGTGAGAAGGCGATCACGCTCGACTCCCGGGGCCCGGCCGGTGCTCGCGGGCCGCGCGGTCCCCGGGGACCGGCCGGTGCCGACGGCGACGCCGTACGGATCGACTTCAGCCAGACCGATCCCGAAGCCAGCACCGTCACCCATGCACTAGCCACGTCCGGGCCGGCGACCCTGATCGCGTCGTGTCAGGGGACCGCGGCGACGACCACGTCACTCGTGCTGACCCTGAACGGCGGGACGGATCCACTCAGCTACACCGCATCCGTCGTCTCGAGTCCGGTGGACGACGGCACGACGCCGGCGGCCGCCGTGCTCGACCAAGGGTCGAGCGCATCCCTGACGACCACGTCACTGCCGACGCTCACCACGACGTCGTCGGTGTCCGACATTGTCACGATCGTCATCGCAGCCCAGAGCGGTGAGCAGATCACCGGAACCCTCGACGTCGAGCTCAGCACCGCGGACAGCCCGGCTTGCGCGGTCAACGGAACGTTGGCCTCGGCATGACGGGGGGCCGGAACGAAGAAAGGGTCCCAACAATGAACACTCGATCCCGGCGTCGCGCCGCCCTCGCGTCGATCGCCTCGCTGGTCGCGCTCGGTGGCGCCGCGCTGGTTCCGGCGGCTGCACACGCCGACACTTCCTCGACGGTCACCGTCGTCGGGACCAGTGATGTCTTCGACTCCGATCTCATGCAGCAGGTGATCAAGCCGGGCTTCGAGAAGGCGTATCCGCAGTACACGTTGAACTACGTCAGCCAGGGCACCGGTGCGGCCATCAGCTATGCCGAAGCCGGTACGGCGAGCGCGCTGCTCGTCCACGCTGCGTCACTGGAGAACCAGTTCGTGGCGTCGGGCTACTCCTACGAGCAGTACGGCCGGGCGATCTTCTACGGCGACTACGTCTTGTTGGGGCCGGCATCGGATCCCGCCGGCGTGATGAGCGGCGGCAACCCTGCGCACAACATCGTGGACGCGTTCCAGAGGATCGCGGCCGCCGGCCAGGACGGAAACGTCAACTACGTCTCGCGCGGCGGCACCCCGGGTACGACCGTCGAGGAGCACACGATCTGGGGTCTCACCACGGGCGTCACGACCTGCCCGGTCAGCACGGCGAACGGCGGCGGCGCGGTTCCGAACGCGGACAGCAACTGCGCGTCACCAACGCTGCCGTCGTGGTATCACACGACCGGACTCACGCAGGGCCCGAACGTCGTGAACGCCGACGCATGCAACTACACCGGCGGGAACTGCTACGTCCTGACCGACCGTGCGACCTTCCAGTACCTCGAGTCGGAGGGTGCGCTCAGCAACCTGCACGTGGTCGACAACGACCCGAACACCGGGCCGGGTGGCGCCAATCTGTTGGTGAACTCGTTCCACGCATATGCGATCAACCCCGCGGCGTTCAGCTCCGACCCGAACGTGCACATCAACCTGCAGGGCGCGCTGGCCTTCCTCGACTGGCTCACCTCGCCCACCGGGCAGACCGCCGTCAACAACTACCAGGCGAACGACCCGGGCGGACGGTCGTTCAAGGAGGATGCGGCCCCCGCGTTGTCCGCAACCGCCGCCTCGACATCAGTGAAGGGCGGTCACAAGCTGACGATCACCGGGTCGTTGAGTAACAAGGTCCCGGGCACGCCTCCGCTAGCCGGCGTGCAGGTGACGCTGTCCGCGACTCCGACCGGCGGCAAGGCAGCTCTCGCAGCCACGACAACGACCAGTGCGAGCGGCAAGTTCACGTTCCACTACGTGCCGACGGGGACTGCGTCGTACACCGTTTCCAGCCCGCAGATCAGCCAGGTCGAGATCCCGGCGTCGGCGTCCTTCGGCCCGCTGTACGGCGACATCCTGCAGCCGACCTCGGCGAAGGTTAAGGGCACGATCCATGTCGTCGGCGCGGTGGCGATCTCTTCGGCCAAGGCGCGCAAGGGCGTTGTCACGATCAGGGGCGGTCTGTCGCCCGCGGTCAGTGGCTCTGGCGCGAAATTGCGCATTTACGCAGGGCATGCCTCGGCGTCCGGCGAGCGGGTGGTCAGGACAGTGGCGCTGAAGCACGGGGCAAAGCGCTTCACCGTGAAGATCAAGCTCGCACGCGGGAGGACCTGGAAGGTTAGGGTCAAGTACGTGAATGCCGGCGTGATCGTCGCAGGTTCGTCTGCGACGAAGTCGGTGCACGTGACCTGAGCATGCCGCGTACCTTGCTTCGCCGAGCACTGGCGGTGGTGCTGGCGCTCGGCGGGGTGGTCGCCGTTGCGATGCCTGCTGCGGCCGCGGAGTCCTGCCCGACCGGTGACCCGTGTATCGCGGTCCACCTGCAAGGTGGCACGAAGTACGTGACGGCGACCCAGATCACCAGCGAGGCCACGGCGGCGGCAGACGCAGATGCCGCCAACGCGGTTCAGGACGTCCAGTACCCGGAGACGGCAACGGTCGCCGGGCCGTACGTCGCACTCGGCCTGTCCGAGAACGCCTTGCTGGCCGACCTGCTCGGCTCGTCCGCCTCGGGGGTGACCTTCACCGAGCTGACCCGTCCCTACGACGGAAGCCACTCCTTGCTGCAGGCATCCGCCGGTGACCTGTCCGCACCCTCGAGCTTTGTCGGCGGCTTGCTGCCCGTCTTCTACGTCGACGGCCCGCAGATCCTCTACGCGCGCCCGATTCGGAGCTCCTCGGACAACGCGGCGGCCGACGACGAGATCGAAAGCGCCCAGGGCGGCCCGCTCGACCTATATGTCCACACCGGCCCGCTCCTCACGGTGACCGCCTCCGCCGATCCGATGACGGCGAAGGTAGGCCAGTCGATCACCCTCGACGCGTCCAGCAGCGGCGACAGCGTCACGCCGACGTACACGTGGCGGCTGTTCCCGAGCGACCAGAAGATCGGGGTGGGGGCACGGATCACCCATGCCTTCGCCGTCGCGGGCACCTACGAGGTCTTGCTGAGCGCGCAGGGAGCGGATGACTCCGGCGGCTTCGCCGACCCGCTGTTCGTGACGGTAGGGCACGCGCGGGTGTCGCCATCGCACTCCCCGAGCCCGGGCGGGAGCCGCACGCCGACCCCGAGCCCGTCGTTGCATCCGAGCAGTACGCCGAGCCCGTCCACGAGTGCTCTGGGCGGGCGGTCCGGTGGGTCTACGCGGTCGCCGAGCCCTGGAACGAGCGGATCGGGCGTTGCGTCCGGCCGATCAACGCCGCCTCCTAGCAGCCTTGCCGGCCGTCCGGTCGTGAGCGGCCGGTTGATCGGCCAGGGTGTCGCGCTGCTCAGCGCCCCGAGTGCTCCCGCCGTCGGGACCCAGGCCGAGGGATCGGCGGCCACGCCGCTCTCGTCGGGTTGGCGCGTGAGCTCCGCTGCGGCGGCGATCGCCGCGATAATGCTGCTGTTCGGCCTGGGGGCGGCACGTGAGCTGCGCTGGGCGAGGCGGCGGAGAAGCGCGGTGAGACAGCATTGAGGCCGGCGCCGTGACCCATGCCATCGAGCAAGCCATCTTCGACGTCGCGCGCTCGCTCGAGGTGCCGGTTCTCATCCTCGCGCTGATCGCCCTCGCGGGTGTCATCGTCGAGCTCGGCGGCTTCGCGGTCGAGCTGCGCACTCGCCAGCGGCGCCGCTTCCCGCGGCTCTCGACGGCGGCGGCCGATGCGCAGAAGGCGATCGCGGACGGCGACCGGTCCATCGCCAAGACCGCGCTCGGCGCGGTCGCCTGGAGCGGCGCGATGGCAGCGACCTTCGACACGATCGCCGACCAGGCCGGCGAGCCGGGAGCCGACACGCGAATCGCGAAGGCGCTTGCCGACTTCGACTTCGACTCGCAGCGCCGGCTGGCGCGCACCCGCCTGCTGGTCAGGGCCGGCCCGGCACTCGGCCTGATGGGCACCCTGATCCCGCTCTCGCCCGCCCTGGAGGGACTGCGCAACGGCAACACCACCGCACTCAGCCAGAACCTGCGGGTGGCATTCAGTGTGACGGTGCTCGGCCTGCTCATCGGAGCGATCGCGTTTGCCTTGTCGCTGTACCGCGACCGGATGTACGGGCAGGACCTGTCCGACCTCGAGTACGTCGCGGCCGTTCTCACGGACGAGCGGCGATGATCAAGGTCACGCCGCGTGCGCGGCTGCGCGAGGACCGCGCCGGCGACCCGCTCGACGGGTTGGTCAACCTCTTCGACCTCGGAATCGTGCTCGCGGTCGCGTTCCTGTTGGCCGCACTTGCCTCGCTCAATCTGACCAAGGCGTTCACCAAGAACGGCCTGCATCCGGTCAGCCCGAATACGATCACCATCTCGCCGGGCCAGACCGTGCACACGCTTCCTAGTCCTGGAGCCAAGACGATCGGGCCGGGCGTCAAGGTCGGCACGGTGTACCGGTTGCCGTCCGGGAAGCTGGTGTACGTAACCGGCCCGGCGAAGTGACCGCTCCGCCGGGCAGTGCGCGGTGACGTTCATCTGGCGCGGGTTTCGGCAGGCCTGGCATCTCATCGTCTCGGGCGACCCGAACCTTCGGCACGTCACGTGGGTCACGCTCGAGGTCGCGATCGTCGCCACAGTCGTGGCAGTCGTGCTCGGGCTGCCGTGCGGCCTTGTCCTCGGCCTCGGCCGGTTCCGCGGCCGCCGGCTCGGCATCGTGCTTGCCAATGCGGGGCTCGGGCTCCCGCCGGTCATGGTCGGGCTCGTGCTCGCGCTGCTGATGTTCCCGGAGGCACCACTCGGGCGCTTCCATCTCCTGTTCACGTTGCACGGCGTCTACATCGCGCAGTCGGTCCTGTCGTTCCCAGTCGTCGTGGCACTCAGCTGCTCGGCGCTCAGGGCGGTGCCGGAGGGTCTGCTCGACCAGGCGCGCGCGTTCGATGCGAGCCGGCGACAGTTATGGGTGCTCGCGCTGCGCGAGGCGCGGGTCGGCGTGCTCACGGCCGTGATCGCGGCAGTCGGGTCGGCGTTGTCCGAGGTCGGCGCCGTCGTACTCGTCGGTGGCAACATCTACGGCAACGACCAAACCCTCGCCAGCGCAACGATCTTTGCCGTCGACCAGGCTCAGTTTGCTTACGCGATGGCGCTCGGCATCATCCTGCTCGGCTTGATCCTGGTGGTCGCGGCGGCGCTGACCTTCGTCCAGCAGGGCTCGGCGGCACGCGTCCGTATCCGGCCGCCGTCATGACCCGATCACAGGTGGTGCTGCGGGTCAGCGGCCTGTCCGTACGCCGCCAGGGCGCCGAAGTCGTGCGCAACGTGAGCCTGGACATCGGTGCCGGCGAGGTCGTCGCGGTGCTGGGGCCGAACGGAGCGGGAAAGAGCACGCTGCTCGCGGCGATCGCCGGAGTGCTCGCACCGGCGGCCGGCGACGTGCAGCGCAACGGCCGGATCGCGACCGCGATGCAGTCCCCGGACCTCGCCCGCCGCTCCGCGCTGGCCAACGTCGAGCTGGCCCTTGCGTGGTGGGGCGTCCCGCGGCGTGAGCGGAGGAGCCGCGCTCACGCGGCGCTGGACGCGATGCAGGCAACGCACCTGGCCGATCGGGCGGCCGCCGCGATGTCAGGTGGCGAGCGGCGGCGGGTGCACATCGCGCGCGCGCTCGCACTGCGCCCCGATCTGCTCGTTCTCGACGAGCCGTTCGCGGGGCTCGACTCGCTGAGCCGCGGCGCGCTGCTCGACGACACCGCCTCCGTGCTTCGCGACCCGGACCGCGCCGCTCTGATCGTCGTGCACGACCGGTCCGAGGCATGGGCGCTCGCCGACCGGCTCGTCGTCCTGCTCGACGGCAGAGTCGCCGCGATGGGCCGCCCGAAGGAGGTGCTCGACGCGCCGCCAACGGCGCCGGTGGCTCGCTTTCTCGGCTTCAGCGGCCGGATCCGCCAGGGGGACGGCTGGCTGCTCACGCGGCCCAGCCACGTGTCCGTCCAACCGGACGGGCCGTTCGCTGCCGTCGTACGCCGCCAGGTGCCGGTCGAGGACGGCGTTCGGCTCGCGCTCGACGTCGAGGGGGGTGAGCTCTGGACGGTCGTCGCAGAACCCGGTCCGGGTGTGGGTGCCTCCGTGCGCGTGTGCGTCAACGGGGGAGTACGTTTCCCCGCCGACGGCGAATAGGGTTGGGGACGTGCCCGAGCTGCTGCGCATCGGCGAGGTTTCCAAGGCGCTCGGCGTGAGCATCGACACGTTGCGCCGGTGGGAGGCGGACGGGCGGGTCAAGTTCGTGCGCCGGGGCAACCAGCGCATGCTGCCGGCCAACCAGCTCGGCAAGCTGCTGCGCTCGCAGGCGGGGGCGACCAATCGCTCGAGCGCGCGCAACCGGATGAGCGGCATCGTCGTGTCGGTCGACCGCGACGGTGTCATGGCGAAGGTCGAGATGGCGTGCGGCGACTACCGCATCGTGTCACTGATGAGCCGGGAGGCGGCCGACGACCTCAAGCTCGAGCCCGGCGTGTTCGCAACCGCTGTCGTCAAGGCCACGAACGTCATCGTCGATCGCTGACTCGCCGGTCTTCTCGGCAACGGGTGCGGGTCGGTGGGTGACTCGCATGACGAGCACCAGCGCCCCTGAGAGCAACACCAGATCGCCCACGCTCAACATGTTCTGGAACGGCAGCCACGACGGCGTGACCATGATGTCGCCGAGCCACGCCAGATGCGGATGGGCAACGACGCCGGAGTTCTGGAAGCCGACCCGCGGATGGATGCCCGCTGCGTGCAGTGCCCCTGCCGACGCCGGCAGGGTGCCGTCGTTGACCGTGATCGCGAGCGCGTTGGCGCCGGCTCCCAGTGCGATCAGCAGCATCCCCGGCAGCCGGCGGTTCGCCCAGACGACGGCAGCGAGCATTCCGTACGACGCGATGTGCGCACCCACCGCGATGCCGTGCGGCATCCCGGGCCAGATCGTGATGATGAGGACCTGGACGGCGAGGGCGACCAGCGCCAGCGGAACCCATCGAAGCCGGATCTCGGCCAGCCGGCGCAGGTTGCCGCCGGTCAGCGGGACCATGACGACGATCAGAAGCGCGCAGAAGCCGAGAAACATCGCTCGCTCACAACACCTGGAGCTTCGGCCGGGTGGAGACCACGGTGGTCTCGTCGCGCTGGTTGAGCCAGGCGTTGAAGGCCTCCGCCGTCAATGGCCGGGCCAACCGGTATCCCTGGATCGAATCGCAGTCGATCGATGCGAGCAACGCCCACGCGGCGTCCGACTCGACGCCTTCGGCCGTGACCTCGAGTCCGAAGCGGTGACCGAGGTCGACGATCGCGCGGACCAGGATCTCGTCCTTCGGGTCCTCGCCGAGGTCGGCCACGAAGGACCGGTCGATCTTGATCTCGTCGACCGGCAGGCTCTTCAGGTAGGCCATCGACGAGTAGCCGGTTCCGAAGTCGTCGATCGCGATCCGGCATCCGAGCCGGCGCAGGTTGGCCATCTGTCGAAGGTTCTGCTCGCGCTCGCTTACCATGTCGGACTCGGTGAGCTCGAGCGTCAGCCAGGACGGGTCGACGCCGCTGCGCTGCAGCGCGCTGTGCACCCGCTCGACGAAACGGACGTCGTGCATCGTGCGCGGCGAGACGTTCATCGACAGGCCGATCTCGCGGCCGGCCCGATGCCAGGCGGAGAGATGGGCAAGAGACTGCTCGAGCAGGGCGTAGGTGAGCGTGTCGAGCATGCCGGCGCCTTCGGCGATGTCGATGAACTCGTCCGGTGACAGCACGCCCGCGTGCGTATGCCGCCAACGGGCGAGGGCCTCGACGCCGACGACCTGCCCGGTGATCGCGTGACACATCGGCTGGTAGAGCGGGAAGACCTCGCCGGACTCGATGCCGCGGTGCAGGTCCGCGACGAGCGACAGGCGTTCGACCGAGTGATCGTCCCGTGAGCCGTCGTAGATCATGATGCTGCCGCGGGCGGACTTCGCGTCGTACAACGCGACGTCGGCACGTTTGAGCAGCAGGTCCTCGTCCGCACCGTCGCGCGGAGCCAGCGCGATGCCGACGCTGCACTGCGCCGAGAGATCCGCGCCGGCGAGCGGGAAGGTCTGGTCGAACGCGTCCCGCAACCGCGCCGCGACGTCGATCGCGGCCGCCTCGCTGTCGACGTGGTAGGCGAGGATGGCGAACTCGTCGCCGCCGAGCCGGGCGATGAAGTCGCCCGCGCGCAGGGCGCCACGCAGCCGGCTCGAGACCTCGACCAGCAGCCGGTCACCCGCGTAGTGGCCCAGCGTGTCGTTGATCTCCTTGAAGTGGTCGAGGTCGACCAGCATGACCGCAACCGGCACCTGGGCGAGGTGCTCGCAGGCCTGCTTCAGCCGCATCAGCAACGAGGTGCGGTTCGGCAGCTCGGTCAGCGCGTCGTGCAGCGCCTCGTGCTCGCGCTCGGAGGCCAACCGCGCACTGCGGTGAACGGCGACCAGCGGCACCATCAGCAACGGCAGAGCGGCGACCGACCATGCGAGTGACTGTGCGACAACCGGTGCCAGTGCAAGCAGGACACCGTCGGTCGGGATGTGCGACCGGAAGTCGGCGAGGACGAGCCGGCGGATCGGCATGCGGGTCGCAAGCGCGACCGCGATGCCGGTCAGGCCGTTGTTCAGAACGAAGAAGGCCGCACAGCTCAGCAGGGCGGCCGGAAGCTGGGTGGGTGCGAAAGGCGTCGGATGGCCGAACGCCGACTGGCCGACCATCGCGGTGAAGACGGTGCGGGTCGCCAGCAGCGCGAGGGTGTACTGCGCGACGTTGAACACCAAGCGGTCCCATGCGCGGCGCTTGCGGGCCTCGTCGACGAACAGCGCCAGGGCCTGGGCCGCGCAGGCGACACCTGGATCGGTGAGGAACAACAGCGCTACGGCGATGGTGCTTGAAATCGACAGCTCGTCACCGGCGTCGGCGCCGCGGGAGACGGGGATCGGGCGCAGCTCACCGATCACGAGGAACGCACAGGCAACGACCAGAGCGGGGAGCCGGCTGCCGAGATTGGTCCACGGGACTCGTGCGCACGACACGGCCAGCAGTGGGATGCCCAGTAGAGAGACCGCGGCCATGTAGGCGCGAAGCCATGATCGCTGGGGTGGTGTCACCGTCATTCCTGCCCGTGAGAGTGATGGAGTCAGGTGTCCGCGTGGGCGACGGACGACCCGACAGTGCTGTCTAGAACTTGTGGCCGGCCGGGATGGCCGAACCACGAGAACCGACGCTGTCGGTTCCCTTGGATGTGGTTACCGTGTCCACGGCTAACCCCCTTCTCGTGGTCTGAGTGATGAGGAAGCCGCCGGTCAGAACTTCCAGCCGGCACCGCCCACTGTCACAACCGTCACGACAGCGGTAGCAGCGATGGCCAGCCGGGTGAGCATGCTACGCACAGATAAAGCACCCCCTCTCCCCGCGCGAGATTGGTTTATCAAGAATCGCAACGGTTACTTACGAACGCACTCGCCCATCCGGCGCATTCGGCGGGGCCAATGGCGCAACCGGGGACTCGCCTAGCACATCCCGCTTCGATACGGCTCGGCCATGACGGTGAAACCCGCGACCGTGACCCACCCGCGAATCCGGCGATCACTCAGGCGAAGGCTGCGGTCGTCCGTGCTGGTCCTTCTCAGTCGACGCCGAGCAAAACCTCGGTCGACTTGATGATTGCGGTGACCCGGCCGCCGGGCGCGAGCGCGAGCTCCTCAACCGCCTGCTTGGTCACGGAGGCGGTCACCTGCTGGCCACCATCGAGGTCGACCGTGACGATCGTCATCACGGCACCGACGTCGATCGACGACACCGTGCCGGTGAGCTGGTTGCGAGCGGACAGGCGCATGGCTGCCTCCGGTTGCGGGCGATGCGCCCGAGCGTAGACGGCCGCGTCTGACCTGCGCGGAGGACGCCCGGCGGGCGTTCGGACCTACGGCCCTATCGGGTTGGTGCCGATAGGGAAGAAATGCCCGACTTGGGCGGTCGATCGAGCGGGATGGAGGTCACCGTTCCGGTGAGGCGCGGGGCAACGCCGTCATCGCCCGCCGGCCGCAGCCACGATTTCGGGCTCGCCCCGCGGCTGGCGGGGCTCTTCCGCGCCCTGACCTGGGTGCTGCTCGTCGTCGGCGTCGCCGGCTCGGCGCTCGCGGCATCGGCCTGGCGCTCCAACGCGGATCACGACGCCCGGCACGCCTTCGACGTACGGTCCGCGGACGTTGCCGCCTCGGTGTCCTCATCGCTCGCGCGTCTCGACGACCTCACCGCCACCATGCGCGCCGCGATCTCGACCGACCCGACGATGACCACCAGCGAGTGGGCGCGGTGGTCGAGGGATCTGAGCGTCACGCACCGCTACCCGGGATCGCTCGGCCTGGCGTACGCGGAGGTAGTGCCGGCCGGCCGGCTGGCGGCCTACGAGCGAACCGTGCAGTCGGACCCGCCGGCGGGCGCCGGAGCGGTCAAGCGGTTCGTCATCACGCCGCCGGGAACCCGGGCCAGCTACTGCTTCATCCGCCTGCGCAGCGGCAAGAGCCTGCTGAGCGAGCTCCCTCCCGGCCTGGACCTCTGCGCGATCGGCGGCAGCTCGATCTTCACGAAGCCGCGGGACACCGGGCAGTTCCAGGTCACGCCGGTCGAGGTCGGCCCGGGTGACTCGGTGGCGGCGATCTTCGCTCCGGTCTATCGCAGCGGGACCGTCCCTCCGACGGTGCCGCTGCGGCGCGCCGAGTTCTCCGGCGTGGTCGGCGGGCTGTTCGACGTCCACGCCCTGCTGGCATCCGCCGTCGGGCGTTATGCCGGGTTGAGCGCGACCTTGTCCCGCCGCGACGTCGGTGTGCCGACGACCGCGGGCGCGGCAATGCCCGGACTGTCGAAGACGCTCGGGCGCACGAAAGGCGCGACGGTCGGATCGGTAGGAACGAAACCCCGCACCGCGGTTGTGTCGCGCAACGTGACCTTTGACTCCGACGGGTTCTGGACGATTCAGGTGTTGGGATCCGACGCGTCCGCCCTGCGCGCCGCGGACCGGCAGGCGCTGTTCGGCTTGGTGATCGGCATCCTGTTCACGCTGATGGCTTTCGCTCTCGCCCGCCTGCTCGTCCGTGGCCGCCAGCGCGCCCTCGACCTGGTCGCGACCCGGACCGCTGACCTGAGCACCTCCGAGAGCCGGTTCCGCTCGCTCGCGGCGGCGTCGTACATGGGGATTCTCGAGACCGACGGCGATGGCCGGTTCCGCTACGCCAACCGGCGCCTGGAGCGCATCCTCGGCCGCAGCGCAGAGGACATGACGGACCTCGGCTGGCTCTCGGCGTTCGCACCTGGCGATCGGGAGCGGTTGCTCGCTGAGCTCACCGGAGCGGTCGAGGGCCCCACCGGCGGCGTCGATGCACGGCTCGGCGACGACGACGGCTCCCGGTGGGTGCGGGTCACCACCGCTCAGATGGTGAAGGACGGCGTGCTCACCGGCTTCGTGTCGTCGGTGGAGGACGTGACCGAGGAGGTCGTCGCCACCGAGCGGCTCAAGGCGGCGGCGAAGCACGATTCCCTCACCGGGTTGCCGAACCGCGCCTACTTCCTCGAGCTGCTGGCCGACGGCCTTGCGGACATCAGGGCGCACGGCGGACAGTTCGCCGTACTGTTCATCGACCTCGACCGGTTCAAGCAGGTCAATGACACCCACGGCCATGCCGTCGGTGACGAGCTGCTCGTGGCGACCGCGGAACGGATCGCGCACGCGCTGCGCCCCGGAGACCGCGTGGCGCGGCTCGGCGGCGACGAGTTCGCCGTACTGATGAGGCAGGTCGACGAAGCCG
>Ga0335074_10003902_pt1 | contig 20516 bp, 21 predicted proteins | sample Lox_Sample_23_FD_206715 | JGI IMG/M metagenome (GOLD analysis project Ga0335074, IMG submission 206715) | Soil microbial communities from Loxahatchee National Wildlife Refuge, Florida, United States - Lox_Sample_2.3 | ecosystem: Environmental > Terrestrial > Soil > Wetlands | place: USA... | reverse complement strand
TCACCGTAGACCTCCTGCACGATCGCTTCGCAGACCGCCTTGCGGGCACCGTACAGCTCGCCGTCGTCCTTGGCGTCCTCCAAGCGGAGGACCGCTGCGTCTTCGAGCTGGTCATCCGGCTTGTCGTGGCCCGCGTAGACAGAGACAGTGGAAACGAACACGTAGCGGGCGACCCGGTCCTGAAGTGCCTCAGCTGAGAGCTGTGCGACCTCGGGCAGGTAGGCGGCGACGTCGATCACCGAGTCCCACTCCTGCCCCTCGAGTGCCGAGAGGTCAGACGTGCGGTCGCCGCGGAGGTGCTCTGCTTGCGGGAACAAGTCCGGGTTTGTGGTCCCCCGGTTGAACAGCGTCACCTGGTGACCGGCCACCAACGCGGCCTCGGTGATTGCCCTCCCTAGGAACTTCGTACCCCCCAGCACCAGCACTCTTGCCATTCTCTGCCTTGCTACTAGAGAGCCTCGGAACAACGTCTACGGGGTCGCTCGCCGATCCCGTCAGTCACGAGTTTGCCTCATCGACTTCGGCCTGCGTGGTGGGATTTCCCTCCTGCGAACATCGCCGACGGGCTGGGGTGCTGGACAGCACATAATCGCGCGGTGCGAGGCGAGGCCAAGACCCGCTCCGGGAGTACAAAGTCGGCGATCCGGCGTCTGCCCTCGGGAGGCCGGCCTGGGCGCCGACAGGGAAGGCCGGCGCCCAGAACAACGAAATTGACTACCGGCTGGCGCCGGCTATGAACGTGGCGACGATATAGGTCGCACGGCGGTCGAGCGACCCCTTGCTCGGTCGTAGCGCATCGTGGTGCGGGGGTCCGCATACGAAGCCGCCTCTTGGACGTCGCTGAGGGGAACGCGCGCGTCCAGGGCGGCGGTGATGAAGGCGTGCCTGAGTGTATGCGGACAGCGGTAGAACCCGCCCTTGACAAAACGGGCTACCGGTGACCATAGTTATCTAGGTTCCTAGATGATTGGAGTCAGGGGTGATCGAGTTCCATCTCGACGCGCGCTCGGGAGTAGCGCCGTACCAGCAAGTCGTCCAGCAAGTGCGTCACGCCCTGCGCCTCGGGCTAATAGAAGTCGGCGACCAGCTCCCGACGGTGAAAGAGGTGGTGGCGTCCCTCGCCATCAACCCGAACACGGTGCTCAAGGCGTACAAGGAGCTGGAGAACCTCGGCCTGGCCGCAGCTAGGCCTGGCATCGGGACCTTCGTCACCAAGACCCTGAGCGACGACTCGCTCGCCGCCCATGGGCCGCTCCGCCAAGACCTCCAGCGCTGGCTGTCCAAGGCGAGACGCGCCGGGCTCGGCGAGGAGAGCATCGAGGCCCTTTTTCGTGACGTCGTTCGGGCATCCTCCGCGCAGGGGGTAGCGTGATCACGGTGCTCGAGGCCAACGGCCTGAGCAAGCGTTACGGCCACAAGTGGGCGCTGAGCGAATGCACGCTGGCCATACCCGCCGGCAAGGTCGTTGGGGTCGTCGGGCCTAACGGCGCCGGCAAGACAACGCTTCTCCACCTCGCCGTCGGGCTCCTGCAACCGAGCGCCGGCTCTATCTCCGTACTCGGCGGGCGCCCGGGCACCACCGCGGGCCAGCTGGCGCGCGTCGGCTTCGTCGCCCAGGACACCCCAACGTACGCAGGGCTCTCGATCGCCGAGCACCTGCGGTTCGGAGCGTGGACGAACCCGAGCTGGGACCAAAAGCTCGCCGAGGACCGCATCGAAGGCCTCGGCCTCGACCCCGGGCAAAAGGCCGGCAAGCTCTCGGGCGGCCAGCGCGCCCAGCTCGCGCTCACCCTGGCGGTGGCGAAAAGACCGGAGCTGCTCGTGCTCGACGAGCCGGTGGCCAGCCTCGACCCCCTGGCGCGACGCGAGTTCCTCCAAGGGCTCATGGAGGTCGTCGTCGACCACGGCGCCAGCGTGGTCCTCTCCTCGCACCTCGTGGCCGACCTGGAGCGGGTCTGCGACTACCTCGTCGTCCTCGTGGGCTCTCGCCTCCAGGTCGCCGGCGACATCGACGAGCTGCTCAGCTCGCATCATCGCCTGACCGGGCCACGACGCGACCGGGGCTCGCTGCCGCGCGACCACCAGGTCATCGGCGAGAGCCACACCGACCGCCAGAGCACGCTCGTCGTGCGGGCCCACGACCCCGTCCTTGACCCCTTGTGGTCGGTCGAAAAACTCGACCTCGAAGACCTCGTCCTGGCCTACATGAGCCGCGCCGTCAAAGTGGACCGCCGGCCCAAGCTGGAGGTCCGGTCATGACCCGGCTAACGCTTCGCCAGTTCCGCACCGAGGCGGTCGTCGGCCTCGTCCTGCTTGGCGCGTTGGCGATCCTGCTCGCTGTGTCCGGTGTGAACCTCATGAACGTGAACGACGCGTTCCGGAGTGCCTGCAAAGCGGCGAGAGACTGTGCCACGGCGTCCAACCCGGTGGTCAACGTAGATAAGCCGCTGCAATCCGCCCTGCCGTTCCTGGCGACAATTGCCCCCGCCCTCGTTGGGCTCTTTCTTGGTGCGCCGCTCATCGCCCGCGAGCTCGAGACTGGCACCTTCCGCCTCGCCTGGGCCCAGAGCGTCACCCGGCGACGGTGGCTGGCGGTCAAGCTCGGGGTCGTCGGCACCGCCGCCATGGCGTTCAGCGAGCTGTTCACCTGGATGGTCGACTGGTGGGCAGGCCCTATCGATGCGGCGAACAAGAACCGCTTCGGCTTGGCGAACTTCGGTTTCCACGGCGTGGCCCCGATCGGTTACGCGGCGTTCGCCTTCGCGCTGGGAGCAACCGCAGGCGTGCTGTTCCGCCGGACCGTCCCGGCCATGGGCGTGACGCTGGTGGGGTTCGCGGCGGCGCGCCTCGCCGTCACGTACTGGGCCCGCCCCCACTTCGCCTCGCCAGCACGAGAGTCCCTCCCGCTCACGACTGGCTCAGGCCCAGGCTTCGGTTTCGGGGGAGCCAACGGGGCCAGTGTCGTGCTCAACCCTCCGCATGTGGACGTCCCGAACGGGTGGGTGTACTCGACGGCCGTGCTCGACAAGGCGGGCCATGCTCCTACGAGCCCGTACATGCTCCATGCCTGCCCCGTTCTCGACCAGGTCTCTGAACAGTTGGCTGCTTCGGGCGGGTTACCCACCTCGGGAGGAGGACCAGCACAGTTCCATGGGTGCATCAACAAGCTATCTGCGACCTTCCACACGGTCGTCACCTATCAGCCGGCGGGCCGCTTCTGGCCGTTCCAGTGGGCCGAGATGGGGATATTCCTCGCAGCTGCGCTGGCGCTCTGCGGGTTCTCCTACTGGTGGCTGCGACGTCGGTACGCATGATTTTCGCACCAAATACACTGCTGGCCGGTGCGCGTCGAGATGTGGCTGGCAGCCGGCGGCCCCACGAGCCTCACGCCCCCACCGGCGCGCTCGCAGCTACCCGACGGTTACCCAAGGACATGCGGGCGCTTTCACCAGCTGACCTCTAAAAGTACTCTTCGTGCATGCGCGCCAACGGCGTCGCAAATTTCCCTAACCCTGTGGTCTGGGACCAGAACGTCTCGCTTGAGCTGACACCCGCCATGGCGAGCTCGCCGAAGTTCAACGCCGCGCAGGCAACGTGCCCCAAGTACCTCCCGCCCGGGTCAGCTGGCCAGCAGATCACCGCGAACGACCAGGCGGCTTACCTCAAAGCCGCCGACTGCATGAGCTCGCACGGGATCGTCGGCTTCCCCGACCCGGTGTTCTCGGGGGACGGCGTCGGCTTCCCCCTACCCAAGGGCATGGACGCAAACTCGCCGCAGTTCCTCAAAGCACGAGAAATCTGCGAGATGCTCATACCCGCCGGCCTGCCGTTCAGCAAGCAAGCCGAAGGGGGCAAGTGAACGTCGCCTTGTCTCCACCGGGCGAGAACCGTCTGCAAGCGTGAAAGCCGGCGCAAGACGAGTTACCGCCGCCTTGCCGGGTCACGCAGCGTGACGAGCATGTCTTTGAGGGCCGACTGGTAGTGCATAAGCGCATAATTGGAAGGCAGACTTGGCACGCAGAACTACCTTTACAGGGTCGGCATTACAGAGTCGGCATTTCTCGACGTCCGGGGTGGGCTCGGGTGTCGCGGAACGACGGGTCGGCGCTCGTGCATCCGACGGGACGCCGACGCCATAACGCGCGACCAGATTACCGAGGCAGAACGGGGATATTCTGCACTCGCCCTCCAAAGTAGAGCTAGCTCAGTGGCTTTTCCGTGATCTCCGAATCGGATCGGGTGAGCTGGCGGATAGAGTATTTCCAGCGCCGCCGTTCTGCGCCGTATGGTAGCACCGGTGGTGCTACCATGTTGTCATGGCTGTGGTGAAGCGATCCGTGTCAATTGACGCCGAAGTTGCCGCCGCCGCAGAGCAAGCGGCTGCGGAGGACGGTTTATCCTTTAGCGCCTGGCTGTCCGAAGCGGCCCATCGTCAACTTCTTGTGCGGGAGGGCGTCCAAGGTGTCGCCGAGTGGGAGAAGGCCGCCGGCGCGCTCACGCCAAATGAGCTGGCTGCCGGCGAGGTCCTACTCGACCGTCTCCTCTCGGGCGGCACCCGCAAGCAGGCACGGAGCGCGTGAGCGCCGTCGGGTTGACCTACGATACGGGAGCTTTGGTCGCCGCAGAACGCGATGACAGGATCGTGTGGTCGCTTCACCGGGCGGCTCTCCGACGAGGGCTGCCCCCGGCAGTGCCCGCCGGTGTGCTCGCTGAGGGTTGGCGGGGCGACCCGCAAGCGAGCATGTCGCGGCTGCTTAAGGGCTGCGACATCGAGGATCTCACAAAGACCCAGGCCCGAGCGGTTGGAGCTTTGGCGGCGCGTGCTGACCACGACGACATCGTTGACGTCTCAGTTGTCGAGGGGGCGGTCCGCCGGAACCATGCCGTTGTCACCTCAAACCCAGGCCACATCCGCAAGGTAGCCACAGCGGCCGGAGCCGACATCACGATCCACAGCGTTTGACGTTCTGCACTGGACATCAGCGTTCCGCGCGATCGCCGAATAGGGCGCCGGGATGCTGGGCGGGCGTGGGTCGCTGCATGGAACAATCGGTGCTGCTGCTGCGCGACTCGATCTTCGACTTCTTCACAGCTGGCAACGGGCACCGGAAGGCGCACTGAGGTGGCATCTCCGGAAGGACTGGCCGAGCGTTCAGCGCCGCTGCTGCCACCCGGCAGCGAGGTCAGGCACGCCTTTGTCTGCCAAACGGCGCCGCACTTCGGCTTCTTCATCGTGAACTGGGCCACTGGCCTGGCGATGCCCTGGGTCAAGTACCGCTGCGTGGCCGTCACGGATGACGCCATCTACGTTCTGGGCAGTCCAAGGTTGTCCGGGGGCGCCAGGCCCACCTCGGTCATCTCTGCTCTGCCGCGTCGCACTCGGCTCGGGCCGGTGTCGGGACGGTGGGGAGAGATCACCCTTCTTGGGAAGCGTCACTGGGTGAAGAAGCGGTTCCAGGGGGAGGTGACTGCAGCCGACGCCGAGGTCGGCCTCACTGGCTGACCGCAACACATCAGCGAACCAGCAGCACAGCACAGCTCATCTGAGCGGGCGGCCGCCGGCCGCTTACACCGTAGAGAACCCGGCTCGGGCGCGGCTGTTTTGGGGTGAACCTCCACTGCTGGCGCTGCCGTGCTTGGCGTGGCGGTGTGGCTGGCCTAGCCGCGGGGCGGGCACTCCTCCTCGGCTCGGCCAGTGGTGACTGCGACTGCCCAACCGTCGCCGTGGGCCGGGGAGTCTCTGAGCATCGTTGGTCTACGTCGACTCCCCGGGCTACCAGGAGGCCATCACATCCCAGGGCAAACGGATCGTCGCCGACCTTGTTCTGGGCAACTCCGGGCAGGCACCGGTCATGATCTACGGCTTCAGCCCGCCGCCCGGTCGATGCAGCTGACCTGCGCACAGACCGACAGCGGCCCGAAGGTCACCTCGCTGACCGGGAATGTGCGCCTTCGCTGGCAGAAGTGAGCCTCCGGTCGCCAGGGAACCGCTGAGAAGCCGCTCTCACGGTCGGCAGCGGCGATCTGGTGATGGAACCGCTTGTGCACCCAGTGCCGCTCGCCGAGCAAGTCGACCTTCGCCCAGGGGCCAGGCACTGGGCCCAGCCGCGTGTGTCCCGGCATGCGCCCCGCCAGCTCCCTAGGTTTCGCACCGCCGGACCACTTGGTGCTGTCGAGGTCCCGGTTCGAATGAGGACCGTAGCCTGGATGGCATTCTGGGAGGGTCGCCCTTTGCAGCGTACGCGCCCCGTCCAGCGGTTCCCGCAGTGTCATTTCGTGAGTGGAGCGCCTTGACAAGGCTCAGCACCTCAGGAAGAGTGTTCATGGCGGCGACCGGTCGCCGAGCTGTGGGACATCCGCCCCAGTCGGGGTCCCGTTAGTGAAGGGGATTTGCCCTCTCGGTCGTAGATGTCACGGGCCACCTTCCAACACCGCGTCACTGGGGGACGGGGGTGTCACGGGGAGGCTTGTCAATGACCAAGGACGCCAGCTTCAAGCGAGTTGTCCGGCGCCACGCCGAGGAGACTGGGCAGCGGTACACCGGGGCGCTGACCGATCTCGAGGGTCTCGGTGCGAGGATGGACCACGAGCCCGCTGCCGAACGGTTGCTCGCGCATCTCCGGGACCGCTATGGCATCGACGCCGTCGCTGCGACAAAGCTCAGCGTGCACAAGACTTACGTCTTCCGCATCGACAGGAACGACGGTGAGCCCTGGGTTGCGCGTGCGTTCCCGCCCGCTCGCCCGCGTGCGGGTGCCGAGGGCGACGCAGCGGTCCTGGAGTTCCTAGAGCGGCAGGACTATCCCGCCGAGCGCCTGGCGGTCGATGATGCCGTATCTGACTTCGATGGGAGCTCTGTCCTGGTGACGCTGTTCGTCGAAGGCGTCCAGCTCCCCGATGGTGCCGCGAAGTTCGCCATGATGGGTGAGCTGCTCGGACGTCTGCATGCGCTGCCGTACGGTTCCGTCAGCCGCCCGGGTGGGGCGAGTGGTGAGGACCCGAGCCGTGAGGGCGCGCCGCGCCAGGACCTGCTGGCCTCCCTGTCGTTCCTCGATGCCGTCGACACGAAGGTGGTGGCCGACGAGCGCGAGCGGTTCGAACGGCTCCGCGACAAGGTGCGCTCGGCCGACGACGGTCACGGCCTTCCGGAAGCCTTGCTCCACGGGAACCTCCTCCACGCCCCCGATCACGCCGTCCTGAGCGAACAAGGGCCAGTCGCGATCAACTGGAAAGCCTCCGGGCGTGGACCGCGCCTCGCCGACTTCGCTTACCTGATCTGGGGAACGGGTTCGTGGAACCCACGTCGGCCCGACCAGGAGCGCATCCACGCCGTCGTCGATGCCTATCGCCGGCACGTCGAGCCGACCGACGAGGAGCTGGAGCGGCTCGAGGCGGTCATGTACATCCGTCCGCTCTACCTCGCCAGCTTCGGCTACCGGCGCGCCCTCGCCAACGGCGGGAGGTTCAACGAGTGGGGCTTCATCCGACCGAGGGAGTACTTCAGCGCCACCGCAGCCGCAACCCGAGCCGCGTTCGGGCGGTAGGTCCTCCGTGCGCCAACGGGACGCGCTACTGGCCATTGGTCACCCGTTTTTCGCCTTGCGAGCCGGCCGTGGCCGCATCGGGGTCTAGCTCACTGAGGACATCGACTCTAGCTACGAAGCCGGTTTCTCCCAAGGTGGTCCTGCCGCTCACATCGCCGTACCCGTATTCGTGGCGGTGGGCGCATCAGCCGACGTCACCCGCTCGAAGATGGGACGGTCTGGCTGGCCGGCTGAGCCTGCTTGCCTTGGCCGAGGAAGAGCTCGCCGTCGGTGTAGTCAACGAGCACGGGGTTGTAGTTGGTCAGGGTGCCGGAACCGACCACCCCGACCGTGCCGGCGGGAATGAAGTTGCTGCCGACCGTTTGCTCGGGAAGCTGCACCTTTCCGAGCATTGCCGGCCCCATCGTGTAGTGGTTGACGGCGACGGGGCAGTCGAGACCGGCGTAGGCCACGCCGGGCCCGCCCGCCGGCGCCAGCCGGAGCTTCTTGACCACGCTCGGCGCAAGGTTTGTGCTACCTGCGCCCGTGTCGAGTGTGAGCGTGAACCGGTTGGCCCCGAACGACACGTCAACGGTGGGCCTTACCTCTATCAGTCGTAGGCGGTGGGGGGAAAGAGTTTCGCTGACGACCTTGACGGGCATCGGGCTGGCGAACGATGTGCCCTCTGTCAATGAGCCTGAGACGGATGGGGGCCCCGAGCCACCCGCTACGTCTGAACGAAGGGGAGCACCTTGTGGCCCAAGTGTGAGGGTCTGTTGGCGGTAGTCGATCCTCACCGCACCGAAGCTGCTCAGTGTGCCCGAGCCGAGCACCCCGTCCAGGTTCGGGAGGGCGGGGGACTGCACGGTCCCAACTTCTACGGTCTGGGGGAGCAATGTGATGTTGCCTACCGACCATCGTGAAACAGCTGCGAAAGAGATCTGCCGCTTGCAGGTGAACGACAAAACAGTCCGAGGCCCGTCGACGAGGGCGAGGTGAAGCCTCGCCGCAAGGCTCGAGCCCACGAGGCTTGTGGATCCCCCGGTGTCCACCAGGAACGGGAACGGCCCTTCTCCGCCGATGCAGACGTTGGCGACGATCGCACCGCTCCCGACGACCCTTATCGGCACAACCGACGGCGGACCGGGCTGCGGCGCACAGGATTTCTCGAACACGGGCAGTTGTATGCCTGGGACCACGGTCGGCGCCACGCGCCCTTGAGGCTCGCTGCTGCCACACCCAGTGAGAAGGGCAACGACGGTCATAACAACAAACGCACGTCGAGCCCGCGGCCCAGCACTCACTGCGTACGCTCCCTCCTCCGCCTTCATTGTCCCATCTTGCCAGCCTCGCTTGGGCGGCCTGCCCTGTTACCAGCCTCCCTGCCTCGACGCCGATCGCGACCCGTCGGTGCTTCCGCGTCCCTGTCGCTCCCGCGCCATAACAGGCGGAGCGGTCGGCAACCGGGCCTTCGCTGAGCGCCGAGTACCTGCGAGCGCCATGCGGCCGCACACCTCAGTGCTGACGCCTGTACGCGCCGCCACCGAGATGGCGCACCCGCTCGCGCAACAACCGGTGCCGGCGAGGCTCGGCAACTGGTACCGGGACTGAGGTGCCAGCAAAGGCGTTGGTCAACGCGTGGGTTGGCATGCCGTCCCTCGGCACCCGGCCCGGCGCGTCACAATCTTCGTCGAGCGTCGCCATCCCCGCACCGGCGGCGACCGGCCCGGCCACAGCGCCGCTCCCGTTGGGCGAGCCCGCAACTCCTAACCTGAGATGGGCCTTCTGGGCGATTGACTCGTCGTCCTCGTGGATGAACTTTTCACCTCGCAGCGCCGAAGCAACCGCTGCAATGAGGCTCATGGCTACCGCGAAGGCCAGGATGATCACTAGGCCGTGCTTGAACGATGGCCCGATCAACTGCGGGAAGAACGCCCTGCTGGTAAGGATATTGGCCTGGGCTGGTGCGAGGTGCCCGAGAACCCCGGGGCCGAGGAGGCTCTTCAATGGGTTGAGGCCCAAGAAAGCCGCAAAAAGGTAACCCAGAGGCGGCATGTGGGCGAGTTGGGTCGCGTTGGCAGCTGGGACCCCATGGGCAACCAGGCCCTGGTACATGGCCGAGGGCACCTTGGCGTTCAGGCCGAAGACGAGAAGCGTAAAGAAGAGCCCCATCGAGAGCGGCATGCCGACTTGGGCGAACGTCACCCGCATCCCCGAAGCTGCCCCACGGTGACGAGCGGGGACCGAGTTCATGATCGAGGCTGTGTTGGGCGAGGCGAACAGGCCCCCGCCGATACCCGAGACGAACATCACTGCGGCGAAAGGCCAGTAGGAAAAGTCAGCGGGGAAGGCCATCATCGCCAAGTACATGGTGGCTGAGACCAGCATCCCGCTCGTAGCGAAGGGGCGGGCGCCGTAGCGGTCCGACAGCCTGCCCGACAGGGGGCCGGCGAACACAAAGCCGAGCATGAAAGGCAACATGTAGATCCCCGCCCAAAGCGGGGTCCTGGTGAAGCTGAAGCCATGCTGGGGCAACCAGATGCCCTGGAACCAGATCATTAACATGAACTGCAGGCCACCGCGCCCGATAGCCCCGAGGAACGACGCCGCGTTGCCAGCGCTGAACGCGCGGATGCGGAACAGCGACAGGCGGAACATCGGCTCTGCCACCTTCATCTCGACGACGACAAAGATGACGAGCAACGCGAGGCCCCCGCAGATCATCTCCAAGACGAAGGGGTCCCCCCAACCCGTGAGCGACCGCCCGTAGGGCTTGATGCCGTAGGTGGCCCCGGTGAGGACCATGGCCAGGCCTCCGGCGAAAGCGATGTTCCCCAGCCAGTCGATCTTGGCCTTGATACGGACACCTATCTCCTTCAGCTTCAAGTAGGCCCAGACTGTCCCGAAAACCCCGACCGGCACGTTCGCCAGGAACACCCAGCGCCACCCGAGCTGTGACAGCAACCCACCGGCGAGGATGCCCAAGAAGGAACCGAGGATCCCGGCGACCATGTTCATCCCAAGTGCGAGGCCGAGCTGTTCTGCAGGAAAGGCATCGGTGATGATGGCCGCCGAATTTGCCATCAGCAGCGCTCCGCCGATGGCCTGGAACATCCGCAGGATAACGAGCTCCAAAGCCCCCGTCGAGCCCGTGCTCCAGACGGCCGACAGGAGGATGGCGCCGAGGGTGAACCAGGCAAAGCCAAGGTTGTACATCTTCGTGCGCCCGAACATGTCGCCGATACGGCCCACGGTTACCACGACAGCGGCCGACACCAGTACGTAGCCCATCATGATCCACAACAGGTATGGGAAGTTCGCTGCCTGCAGCGGGTCCAGGTGGATGCCCCGGAAGATGACCGGCAGAGCGATCATGAGGCTGGTCCCGTTGAGGGTTGCCAACAGCACTCCGACGGTTGTGTTGGAGAGGACGACCCATTTGTAGTGGGGCCCCACGGCTGCTGACGAAGCGGGCGGCAGGGTAGTCATGCCAGCGCTCATGCCGGCGCCTCCTTGTCTTGGTGGTGGTCTTCGGGGTTTTGCGCAGCGAGGGACTCGAGTACCCCAAGGGCGCGTTCTAACGCCACGCGGTCGTCCTCGCTCAGCGCGCTGAGGTGCCCGGCAAGCCAGGCGTTGCCGGCCTCCCAGCGGCGTGCGAACAGTTGCTCGCCCGGCACGGTCGCCACTAAATGAACGCCTCGCCGGTCAGCAGGGTTGGCCCGGCGGGTGACGAGGCCAGCCTCCTCGAGCTTGTCGGCAAGGCGCGTGACTGCCGGGGAGGGCAGCCCTTCGATCTCGGCGAGGTGGCCGACGCCGATGGGGCCGGCCCGCACCACACTGGCGAGCAATGAGAGCTGGGCGATGGTGAGCTCAGAGGGGTCGTAGCGGCGCAGCTGGCGGCTGAGGCGGATCATCGAAAGCCGCAACCGGCCAGCCAGTACTTGAGGGGTAGGCACATCCGGGGCCGCGCCAGTGTCAACTTCGGCTTCGCTGGGCGCCAACGGTGCTTGAGACGGCTCTATACATATCTATGTTACTAAGTATCGGCGATAAGTAAACTACCACTGAGCCACTACACCCGAACCCCACCGCGGGCTCCATTTCGCCGTGGCCCGAGCCGTTCACAGAGCCGCAAGTTCAGGCTCGTCGGGCACAGAGCAGACCACAACGGTTGGCCCGAGCCGGCTGGCCGATAAGCTCGCCCGTTGGCAGCGGCACCTAATCGAACTGGAACGCCAGGAGGTTCTCAGCTTCCAGGTCCGGCACCGAGGAGGAAGGAGGCAGAGCATGAATGAAAGGGAGATCACGGTCGGCACCCAGGACGGCGAGATGACGACCTTTATCGCCCATCCCGGCACCGGCGGCCCCTTTCCCGTCGCCGTGCTCTACATGGACGGGATTGGCTATCGCGAGCAGGTGAAAGAGAACGCGCGCCGCTTCGCAAAAGACGGCTACTTCTGCGTCGCTCCCGATCTGTTCTACCGGTCTGGGAAGGGGATCACTTTCGACATGCGCGAGCTAGGCACGGAGGGGGCCCGGGAGCGCATGATGTCCGTGGTCATGAGCGTGACACCGGAGAAGGTCATCGCCGACACCCGGGCGGTCTTGGACGCCGTCATCGGTGATCCTGAAGCAGCCCAGGGCCCCAAGGTGTGCGTGGGGTACTGCATGGGAGCGCGCCTCGCTCTCCACGCCGCCTCCGTCTTCGGTGACCAGATCGTGGCCGCCGCATGCATCCATCCGGGAGCCCTCGTCACCGACGACCCGGGCTCGCCGCACCACGACCTCGCCACGGTGCGCGGAGAGCTCTACGTCGCTTTCGCGGAGAACGACCAGTCCGCGACCGCTGAGGTCGTCGACAGGTTCCGCGCAGAGATGGAGCGCCTGGATGTCCGCGGCACGGTGGAACGGCTCCCTGGGACCGCACACGGGTTCGCGATGGGCGACCTTCCCGTCTACCAGCACGAGGCGGCCGAGCGGCACTTCGAACGGACCCTCGATCTCTGGGGGCGCAACCTCGGGGTTCAGCCGGTCGGAGGCTGAGAGGCCGTACCTGGTGTTCCGCAAGCGGCTGGGGCCGTCGCCCCGCCTGGACCTCGCTGAAAGGCCCAAGGTCCCTGGCACTGGGGCCGAGTTGCCAGGCGGACGGGAGCGGGGCTGCCACAAGATGGTTGCTGTTCGATAAGCAATTAGGGCCCCAGCCGGCCGGGGCAGGAGGTTTCGGACGTTGCCGGGCAACGCGACGCTCGTTAGCCCCCGTGTCGCCGAAGAACACTTCGGCACGGCCGAACGGCTCGGCGCAGTGGTGGCCCGGCTCCTCCGCCGCACCGACCGCACGCCGACGGGCGCCGCCCTTACGCCTGCGGGGACAAGCGTCCTCGCCGGCATCGTTCGGCAAGGGCCGCTCCGGCTGTCCGAGCTCGCCTCCGCCGAGGGCATGAACCCAACCATGCTTTCCAGGCTCGTTCACGAGCTCGAGCAGGCGGGCCTCGTTACGCGCCAGACGGACGCTTCCGACCGTCGGGCGTCGCTCGTCGAGGCAACAGCGGCAGGCAAGCGGCTCCATGGCCAGATCCGCACCGAACGCAGCCGCGTCCTCTCGCTCGCGCTGGGGCGGCTTTCCCCGAGCGAACGCTCTGCCGTAGTCAACGGCCTGGCCGCCCTCGAGGCCTTGGCGGACCAGTTGAAAGCGCCCAACACATGAAGGGCCTCCTGTTGGGCCTCGGCCGGCGTACCTTCGCTTCGCTCAAAGTCCCCAACTACCGTCTCTATTTCACCGGCCAATCGATCTCCCTCATCGGCACCTGGATGCAGACGACTGCTCAGGCCTGGCTCGTGCTGGAGCTCACTCACTCGGTCACTGACCTAGGGATGGTCGTTGCCATCCAGGCGTTCCCGGTCCTGCTGCTCGCTCCTTACGGGGGCGTCATCGCCGACCGCGTGGACAAACGCAAGATGATGGTAGTCCTCCAGACCCTGATGGGGCTCCAGGCGTTGGCGCTCGGGCTCCTCGTAGTCCTCGGTGTGGCCAGGCTGTGGCAGGTCTGCGTCCTAGCCGTGGTGCTCGGCCTCAACAACGTCTTCGAGAACCCCTCCCGCCAGGCGTTCATTAGGGAGATGGTGGGCCGTGACAACCTACGCAACGCAGTCACGTTGAACTCGGTCATGGCCAACGGCGCCCGTGCCATCGGCCCGGCGATCGCTGGCGTGCTGATCGCCACCGTCGGGGACGGGATCTGCTTCCTCCTCAACGCCGCGAGCTTCGTGGCCGTTGTGACCTCCCTCCTCATTATGAACAAGAACACCCTCCGGCCGAGCCCGCCGGAGCCGAGAGCCCAGGGCCAGCTCCGCGAGGGGCTCTCCTACGCGGCCCGCACCACAGAAATCGCGGTACCGCTGATGATGATGGGCCTGATCGGCACGCTGGCCTACGAGTTCACCGTGAGCCTCCCCGTTTTCGCCACCCGCACATTCCACGGAGGCTCCGAGGCCTACGGTTTCATGACCGCCTTCATGGGCACCGGGGCAGTCGTCGGAGGGCTCGTCACCGCGGCCCGGGGCCGGACAGGGGTGCGGCCCGTGCTCTTCGGCGCCGCCGGGTTCGGGCTGGCCATCCTTTTCACTGCGCTCGCGCCGTCCCTCCTCTTTGCCTACTTGGGGCTTCTGTTTGTCGGGTGGGGCAGCGTATCTTTCGTATCGGTCGGCAATTCGACCATTCAGCTCAGCTCGAAGCCGACAATGCGGGGGCGGGCCCTCTCGCTCTGGCAGCTCGCGTTCCAGGGCACGACGCCGGTGGGCGGCCCCGTTATCGGCTGGGTGATCTCCGAGTCCGAGCCTCGGGTCGGTCTCCTGGTGGGCGCCTCTTCCTGCTTCGTCGCGGTCGCTGCTGGCGTGGTGCTCGCTCGCCGCCACCGGCGGCACACAGATGGAGGTGCCGCGGCGGCTTTGCCGGTGCCGAGCCCGACCGCGAAGGCCGCGTGAGATGAACGACGACCGAACGAGGGGTGGTCCCCTCTCCCACGCCATCTAGTGCCCTAGCGCCTGGGGGCCTCGCTCACGGTCTGGGCCCGCGCCACGTACGACGGCACTTTGCCGGTGATGTGCACGACGAGCAACCCGTACAACCAACCGCGGTTGGTGTCGACCAGCTTCCCAAGAGCGAAGTTGGCCGCCGCCTTGCCCCACTTGTTGCTCGCTGCGCAGTAGGGGACGCAGAGGTTCCAGGTGAATGTGCCGGTCGCGTAGGCGGCGCTGGGCCCCCATTTCGACCAAACGAGGTGATTGCCCAGAGCGTTTGCGTCGGCGCAGGCAATTAGGAGAGAAGCGGGCTTGACTTCGGGTTGGCCGAGCCCGCAGTCTTCGACAGCGGGGACGGACTTGGTGCCACGGACGGTCGACGCCGCGGCCGGTACGGTCAGCGCCATCGCGCTCAGGCACGCGAGGGTGGCCGCAACACGCGCTGTCGCGGCCGCTCTTGCGCCGTGCCGCTCGGAGTTCATAATCGCGAAGCGAACAGTACACCCGGCATGGCCGCAACAAACCTCCGTTCAGTACCACGCCACGCGCCGAAAACCGAACGTGGAACCAGCGACGGCAAAAGGGCAACCCATGTGGGTCGCCCTTTTGCCATTTGCCATGTAAGGCTCTTTGCTCGTCACCGTCCCCGCTCGCACGGGTGGGGACCGCCTCGTCGCAGGCGCAGCCTTGGCGCAGCCTGGCATTGGGCCGGTTCTAAAGTCGAGCGACTGGTACTGGTGACGGCCTGGTGGGGCCCGAGCGGTGACCACTTGGTGCGGTCCCTCCCGGGCCGGGCTCAGACGCTGATGGAGGCTGCCTCGACAGCCTGGGCCACGCTTCCTACGTGGGTCACTTCGATCTTGCGGGCTTTTGCTTGCTGGGCTACTGGGATGGTGACCGTAAGCACACCGTCGTGGTAGATGGCGGTGATGTGGTCATGGTCCAAGCTTTCGCCGAGGAACAGCTGGCGGCCGAACTGGCCGTGGCCCCGCTCGGCTATTTCGACCTCGTCAGTCTCGCCCCGGTGCGCAGTGCGCGTAGCCCGCACGCTGAGGACGTCGTGATCGGCGGTCAGCTCGATCGAGCCAGGATCTGCACCGGGCAAGTCGAGCTCGACCTTGAGCTCGTTGCCTCGGCGGTAGGCGTCCACTGGGACCTTGCGGGCCCGACGTTCGCTGAGCATCTCCTCGGTAAGCCGGTCGAGGCCGCCGAAGGGTTCAAAGCGCATCAACATTGTTACGTCCTTTCATCGGCGCTCGAACAACCGGTGATCCAGGACCACCGCGCCTCGGACGTCTGGGGGTCATCATACCCTAGTCTGTAGGTACTAGCAAGTTGGTTCTAGAAATATTTGGTAAGATGACTTCTCATGACGGAGTGGAGCTTCCTCACCAACCATGCGCGGGTCCTGGTTTGCATCGCTCACGACCCCGGGGTTCGTTTGCGCGACATCGCCGCCGCGGTAGGGATCACCGAGCGCAGCGCCTACGCGATCGTGACCGACCTGGCCGCGGCCGGCTACGTGGTCAAGGACAAGGACACCGACGGCCGCCGCAACCGCTACCAGATCCAAGCCCACCTCCCGCTGCCAGAAAGCATCGGGCGAGAACGCACCATCGGAGAGGTCCTCGACGTGCTCGTTTACAGCAAGACCGACCGGCCGACGCGGCGGGCGCGTGGGCAGGACCATGCTTCCACGGGCAAGTCCCGACGCCCCCTAGCCACAGGTGGCGCCATGACCTGCCGATAATGGCAGCGTGAGGCAGGACGAACGGCCCCAACCCGCTGCCGAGAGCCCGTCAGGGACCGACGTGTGGCCCGAGCCCCGCCGCCCCCGGACTGCGACGCTCCTGAAGGACACCACTGGCGTCATCAGGTCGGTCGACGCCCGGGTCAGCCCGATGCTCGGGTGGGGCCCTGAACATCTGGTGGGGGCAAGGTCGGTCGAGTTTTACCACCCTGACGACCTGAGAGTGGCATTAGCCAGCTGGGACCAGTTCCTGGCCGACAGGGAAAGCGCGCGGGCCCGCGTGAGGCACCGCTGTGCGGACGGCACCTGGCTGTGGGTCGAGTGCGAGCACGCGTACTCCGGGCCCGATGACCGCGGCCACGTGCAGGTGCTCACCCAGCTCACCGACATCTCTGACGAAATGGCAGCCTACGAAGCCCTCCACCGGCGCGAGGAGCTCTTCCGCCGGCTTGCCGAGTCGGTCCCTGTTGGCCTGGTCCAACTGGGTGATGGTGGCGTTATCATTTACGCCAATACTCGTGCTTCAGAAATCCTCGGCCCGGACATGTCGACAGAGGACTTCGACAGCCTGACCCAAGTTTTTCCCGACGCCCAACGGCTCGCGCTCGAGGCGGCTTTTGCCGACGCCGTGCGAACGGGGGCGGAAAGAAGGCTGGAAATTGCCTTCAATTACGCCCATGGGGCCGAGGAGCGCCACTGCGCAACAAGCATTATGCGGATGAGCGGCGAGGGCGAAGAGACGCTGGTGCTCATTTGCCTCGAAGATGTCACCGAGGCTGCTCAGATGCGCAAAGAGCTCGAGAACAGGGCGACTTTTGACCCGCTCACGCGGTGTTTTAACCGTGCCTCGACTATGAACGCAGTCGAGGCTGCGCTCGCTCGGCCAGGGGCCGGCCGGACCGGTGCTATCTTCGTCGACCTGGACGGTTTCAAGCCCGTCAATGACAGGCTAGGGCACGCTGCTGGCGACCGGCTTCTCGCTTGTGTGGGAGAACGGCTTGCGTCATGCGTCAGGAGGGACGATGTCGCGGGCCGCCTAGGGGGCGACGAGTTCCTCCTGCTCTGCCTTGGCCTTTCCGGCCCCGCTGAGCTGCTTGCAGTAGCGGAGCGGGCCCGCGAACGCTTGGAAGAGCCGGTGGACCTGGAGGGCGAGGTTGTCAGTGTTCGGGCCAGCATTGGGGCCTGCTACCCCGAGGACGAGGTGACTGCAGACGAGCTTGTCGCCCGCGCCGACGCCGCGATGTACGAGTCAAAGCGACAGGGCAACGGTTTACCGGTGATCTTCTCTCGCCTGCTCAGCGCGAGCAGGTGAGCTCTCTGGTCCTCGGTAACCTCGAAGTCGGCAAGAACGACAGGGGCCTTAACCGGGGCCTCGGGGCTAAGTTTGGCTTATCGGTGAAATGTGGAGGGGGTATGAGCCTCGACGGAAAGCACCCGCCGACCGGCGGCGGCCTGACCGGTCTGGAGATGATCAAGACCGCCGGGTTGACAAAGATCTATCCTGGGACAGACTTCAAGGCCGTTGACGCTCTCGACCTGGTGGTGACGGCTGGAGAGATTTTCGGGCTCCTCGGGCCCAACGGGGCAGGCAAAACGACCACCGCCGGGATGTTGACGACGCGTGTCATCCCGACCTCGGGCTCCGCCTTCGTTGGGGGCGTGGACGTCATCGCTCACCCCGTTAAGGTGAAACAGCTGATAGGCGTCGTCTCCCAACAGAACACGCTCGACCGCCAGCTCACCGTCTGGGAGAACCTTTATTTCCACGGGCGGCTCTTCGGCATGTCATCTCATGCCAGCCGTGCCGAAGCGGACCGCCTTCTCGACCAGTTCCACCTCACTCGATGGGCAAAAGCGTCTGTTTACGCGCTTTCCGGTGGGATGGCCCAACGCCTCATGGTCGCCCGGTCCATGGCCCATCACCCAGCGGTGCTCTTCATGGATGAACCGACCGCAGGGCTCGACCCACAGAGCCGGCTCGCGTTGTGGGAGATATTGGGTGAGCTGAACCGAGAGGGCCAAACGATCCTCCTCACGACCCACTACATGGAAGAAGCGGACAAGCTCTGTGACCGGGTAGCGATAATGGACCACGGCCGGATCCTTGCACTGGGCACCCCTTCGGAGCTGAAGTCGACGGTCGGGGCCGACACCATCGTCACTGTCAGAGCGCTGGCGGCTCCAGAGCTGCTGGGCAAAGCCTTCGCCAAGCTCGAGGGAGTGACGCGAAAACGCTTGACGGAGGGGGCGATCGAGCTCCACGTCAAGCGGACGGCGGGCCTGCTCCCTCAAGTTGTCGCAGCCGCGGAAGCAAACGACGTCGAGCTGGCAGACCTCTCGGTTGCAGAGCCGAGCTTGGAGACCGTCTTTATCAACCTCACCGGGAAGGACCTGCGCGACTGATGGCGAACACTGGACGTGAGAGACAAACTGTGCCCGCTCCGCAGAAAAAGTCAGGCAACTGATGGCTGTCGCAAGCCCTATGGCGGTAAACGCGCCGGCCCACGCCCGTCCACAGGTCCTTCGCTCCGCGGCGGCGTCGAGCCGGGCCGCGTTGGCGGGCTTGATCTTGAGAGACCTGGCCGTGATGCGCAAACATCTCGTCGAGTTCGTGCTGCGAACGTTGATCCAGCCTTTCCTCCTGGTCTTTGTTTTCCTTTTCGTCTTCCCGAAGATCGGGCAATCGGTAGGAGGAGGCTCTGGCGGGTCGGCGGCTTTCGCCACGGTGCTCGTACCAGGCGTCGTTGGTATCTCGATAATGTTCCAAGGAGTTCAGTCGGTGGCGCTCACCCTGGCCACGGAGTTCGGTTTCACGAGGGAGATCGAAGACCGCGTGCAGGCACCCTGCCCGGTCTGGCTCGTCGCCGTGAGCAAGGTGCTTTCCGGCGTGGTCCAGGGGCTCATTGCCGCGGCGATCGTGTTCCCGATCGCCGCGGTCGTCCACGCAAGGGGCGTCCATCCCGTCTTCAATATCAAATGGGCGATCGTCCTCACCTTGTTACCGCTCACCTGTATCGCGTTCAGTTCACTGGGCTTATTGATGGGCTGCGTGTTCGAACCTCGCAACATTGGGCTGATGTTCGGCTTCATCGTCCTGCCCATTACCTTCCTTGGTGGCACTTACTACCAATGGACGAGGCTGCGACCTGTCAAGATCGGCGGGTTCCACTGGCTCCAGACGGTGGTGCTGGTCAACCCCCTGATTTATGTGACCGAAGGGATGCGAGCGGCGTTCACAGACATCTCACACATGCACTTGTACGTCGTTTACCCCGTCCTCACCGGCTTCTGTGCCCTGTTCATGTACCTGGGGATAAGGAAGTTCCGCAAGCGGGTCCTTTCCTAGCGCTCGAAGAGCAACGGGTATGTGGTGGCGGACAGGCTCGGCTCGAGCAACCTCAACCAACTCCTTGCCCTTTACGCAGTGCGAACTGGTCAGGGCGAGCACCCAGGTCGGTGGGCGACACCGCCGCCACGCAGAAGCTCAACTCCCACGCGAGACGGCCTTCGGGCACAACCTGACGCGCACATCGACAGCTACTGCGCCTTTTCGCAGCACGACCAACGGGTTGAGGTCTACCTCGCCGACCTCAGGGCATACCAACGCCACGGAGGCAACGGCTTGGATGGTGCTATGCAGCGCTCCCAGGTCGAGAGGTGGGGCACCCCTGTACCCCGTCAATAGTCGATATGCCTTGAGAGAGCAGACCATTTCGTCGATCTCGTCGGCCGAAAAGGGCGGCACACGAACTACGACATCGTTGAGCAGCTCTACGAGAGCCCCACCAAATCCGACCATCACCAGCGGGCCGAGGAGATGGTCGCGGTCCATACCTACGATCATTTCCTGGCCACCAACAACCTGCTCTTGCACCAACATTTCCTCGCCAAGCTGAGCTATCCCGGCTTCTTCCAGGCCCGCCCTGATTGACCGGACAGCCGCAGCGGCCCCTTCGGGCGTGCTGACCCCGAGCCGGACCCCTCCCACGTCGCTCTTGTGGAGGGCGCCAGCCACCTTGACAACTACCGGACAGCCGAGCTCGGCCTGGGCCGCGGCGGCCGCGCTTGGGCTGCCAACGAAGTACGACCTCGGCACCGCCACCCCGAAGGACTGCAGCAGCGCTTCGGCGTCTGCACTAGCCAACCAACCCTCATGAGCATGTTCGGACGCCCGGTTCAGGAGCAGGTGAGCTGCAGGGGGGCGCACCTCTTGGCCAACTGGACAG
>Ga0335074_10003901_pt1 | contig 20518 bp, 21 predicted proteins | sample Lox_Sample_23_FD_206715 | JGI IMG/M metagenome (GOLD analysis project Ga0335074, IMG submission 206715) | Soil microbial communities from Loxahatchee National Wildlife Refuge, Florida, United States - Lox_Sample_2.3 | ecosystem: Environmental > Terrestrial > Soil > Wetlands | place: USA... | reverse complement strand
GGGGTCTGACACTTCTGGGCTCCCAGCGAACGCGCAGGCGAACTATTTTCAAGATCTTTTGGGAGGCATGCCGCCAGCGAGCCACGGGCTGTGGCAGCCCGGTGCGGAGGGTTGTCTCAGATGATCAGGCGGCGTAGTTCGGGTTGTGCCGCCCAGCGAGGTTGCGGGCGGAGCGGCCGGAGACGCGGAGCAAACGGCTGAGGTCAAGTGGCCCTGGTGTCGATGAGGGCGCCGAGGCCGTCGATGACGCGCTGCAAGCCGAAAGTGTAGGCGTGGTCGGGGTCATAGGCCGCACCGTGGGCGGCGCCCGCCGCGGCGCCAACGCGGGACGCGGTGGGGTACTTCGTCTGGTCGAAGACCCGGGCGAGCAGGGGAGCGTTGGCGGCCCACCATTGCTGCTCGCTTATCGCGCTGTCTTGCCGGGCGGCGTTTGCCTCGGCCGCCGAGCGTGCGGCGGCCTGGACGAAGCCGAGCAGGAAGGTAAGGGCGGAGTCCATCTCGACGTCGTCGAGCCCGAGGCCCTCGAACGCGGACAGTTCGTGCTCGTATTTGGCCATGAGCCCGGGACCGAGCGGAGGGCGGCTGGTGGAGATCTCGGCGATCCATGGGTGCTGGGTGAACAGCTCCCGGTTCTGCTGGGCGATGGCGGCCAGGCGCTCGCGCCACGGCATGCCGGACAGGTCGCCGCGGGGCATCTGGCGGTAAACCGTGTCGAGCATCAGGTCGAGTAGCTCGGCCTTGCCTGGCACGTAGGTATACAGCGACATCGGCACCACGCCCAGGACCCGGGCGATTGCGCGCATCGTGACTGAGCCCAGGCCGTCGCCGTCCGCCAGGGCGATCGCGGTCGCGGCGACCCGCTCGACACTCAGGCCCTGGCGCGGTCCGCGCCGGGAGTCCGCGGCGCCGGGCTCACGCCAGAGCAGCTGGAGGGTGCGTGCGGGGTCGCCGGCGCTGCTGTGCTCGGTGGGCATGGGAACATCCTGCCGTGAAGCCTTCGTTGTACGCAGTACATTGTACTGCGTACACTATTGATTGCCGTCCTGCTCACCTGACCCGAGGAGCTTGCCCGTGCAGATCACCGCTTCCGCCGTCTCCCTCAACGTCGCCGACGTGCCCGCCTCCGCAGCATTTCTGACCAGCCACTTCGGCTTCCGGCAGGAGATGGCCGCAGACGGCTTCGCCTCTCTGGCCCGCGAGGACGTCGGGATGAACGTCGTCTTCCTGCGCCGCGGACTGGCCTTGCTGCCCGAGGACCAGCGCGACACCCATGCCGCCGGGCTGATCCTGGCGTTCGTCGTCGAGGACCTCGAAGGTGAGCTGACCCGCCTGCGCGAGGCGGGCGTGGACATCACCATGGCGATGCGCGAGGAGCCCTGGGGCGAGCGCGCGTTCCAGGTCACCGATCCCAACGGGGTCATCGTCCAGCTCCTCGACTGGAACGCCCGGCTGACCGGTGACTCCTAGCAACCGTCGCACCACACGGAGAGGCACGTTATGGCTGAGCGGACCACTGGGCACTGGCCCCGTCTTAAGCACATTCGGCGGCCCAGGACCTGGCGAGGCTGGCTGATCACCATCGCTGTCAGTGGCGCGATCCTCGCGCTCAAACTCATCCTCGGCATCGGCGTCCTCGCCTTGGCCGTGCATCTGCTGACGCATTGACCAAAACCCCTGGCCGCCACTGGCACGCGCCCAGTCGCCGAGTGATCAGGGTTCAGGCGGGTAGCAGGCCCATCGCCGCCTTGGCCTGACGCACCTTCTCCCGGCCCTGCTGGCTGGCCCGTGCGGCGCCGGCCTGCAGCACCGACCGGACGTGGCCGGGGTCTCGGGACAGTTCCTGGTAGCGGTCGCGGACCGGCGCCAGCGTGGCCACCACGGCGTCGGCGACCGCGTGCTTCAGGTCGCCGTACCGGCTGAACTGGCCGCTCAGGCCTTCGGGCCCCGCGGGTTCCTGACCGGTGCACGCGGCCAGAATGGCCAGCAGGTTCGACACCCCGGGCTGGCGGACGGGATCGTAGGCCACCTCGCCATCGGTATCGGTGACCGCTCGCATCACCTTGCGCCGCAGCACGTCAGGCTCGTCGAGCAGGCGCAGGGAGCCCGCGGCCGAGGAGGCCGACTTGCTCATCTTGCTGGCGGGGTCGGCCAGGTCCATGATCCGGGCGGCGACCGGCGGGTTGACCGCCTTCGGCAGCGTGAAGGTCGGACCGTACCGGCTGTTGAACCGGGCCGCCACGTCCCGGGCCAGCTCCACGTGCTGGCTCTGATCCTCGCCGACCGGCACCTCGTCGGTGTCGTAGAGCAGGATGTCGGATGCCATCAGCACCGGGTAGGTCAGCAGCGAGACCCGGACCTGTTCCTGGCGGCGGGACTTCTCCTTGAACTGGATCATGCGCTGGGCCTCGCCGTAGCCGGTGGCGCACTCCAGGAGGTAGTGCAACTCGGAGTGCTCGGGGACGTGGGACTGGACCATGAACAGGCACACGTCCGGATCGGCACCCGCGGCCAGCAGCAGCGTGGCGAACTCCAGCGTCCGCCGCCGCACGTCGTCCGGCTGGTGGTCGAGCGTCAGCGCGTGCAGGTCGGAAACGAACACCACGGTGTCGGTGATGGCTTGCTCGGCCACGATCGGCCGGATCGCGCCGAGGTAGTTGCCCAGATGCAGGTCCCCCGACGGGGTGAACCCGGTTAGTCGTCGTGACATCGGTCTTGCTCCTCTGCCTTCGCGCCGGGCCACGCGGCCAGATCAGGGCAAAACAAAACGGCCGCCCAGCCCGGGTAGCCGCGTGTCGAAGTGCGCGAATGGACAGTGCCGCCCGGTCAGGGGCGCCACCAGCCGCCGTAGCCATGAGTCGTTCGCACGGATTCATTGTACGGCGCAGCCCGAGTTCTGGGCTGCGGAGTTCGATGTGGCCGTGGCCGTTCAAGAAGAGGCCTCAGACGATCCCTCGTTCAGGGTAGGGCTGGCCGTCCGTTACCCGCTGGGCGCCGAGCCGGCTGAGGTCGATCGTCAGGTACTCGCCGTGGAGGACGAGTTCGGCCAGCGCGCGGCCGACGGCGGGCGAGTGCATGAGGCCGTGGCCGGAGAACCCGCAGGCCAGGTGGAAGTTGCCGATGCCGCCGGGCTCGCTGCCGATGATCATGTTCCCGTCGAAGCGGTTCTGGTCATACAGCCCCGACCACGATGACTTCAGCCGCAGCCGGTCCAGGGCGGGGAAGCGATGGGCCAGCGCCGGCCACACGCGGTTCTGGAAATGCTCCGCGGCGCCGGCCAGGGAGAAGTTGAAGCCCGCGGGCTCGGCATAGTCGACCACGCCTGCCTCGAGGCCGACGCCTACCGGACGGGCGCCCAGGTGAGCGGGATCCTTGACGAAGGGCAGGCCCTCCAGACCGGCCAGGGTCTCGGCGTAGTGCACGAACCTGCGCATCGGCTCGACGGGAAGCTTCCAGCCGAGCTGGGCGGCCAGGCCAGGCGCCCAGCAGCCCGCCGCGTTGATGACGCTGTGCGCTTTTAGCTGGCGCCCGGAGGCCAGGTGAAGACCGGTCACCTGGGTGGCGGTGGCCTCGAAGCCAGTCACCTTCTCCGCCATGAACCTGGCCCCCAGGCGCCGGGCGCGCGCCTGCAGGCCCATCAGGAAGCTGCTGGGGTCCAGCCATCCGTCGGCTGGGGAGAACACCGCGCCAGCCAGGTCATCAGCCCGGATCAGGGGAAAACGATCTTTTAGCTCTGCTGGTGTTAGCCACCGGGCGTCATTCTCTTGAACGGGCTGCTCCCCCAGACTGGCTACGGTCGAGCGGGCCGCGCCGTCATCGCAGATAAACAGGTAGCCGTTCTGGGTCCAGCCCAGGTCTGGGACCTGAGCGTCACTCGCCCCGCCGGCAAACTGCCGCCAGCACCCCAGCACCTGGTGGGTGTACCGCGACATCGCGACGTTCTCCGGGCAGCTGAACAGCCGCCGTATCCCCCCGCAGGCGCGAGGGCTGGAGGCTCTCGCGTATGTCGGATCCGGCTCCAGCACCACGACCTCGGGCGCGGCGCGAGCCTCCCGGAGGAACCCGGCCGCCGCGCTGCCGATCACACCGCCGCCGATGACCACGACATCCGTCCGCACCTTGGCGAGCTTGCCGGGTTCGTCACCTTCCTGGCAAGCTACGCCGCATCAGTGATCACAAGTCGGAGAAAGACAGGCATGACCAGTTCATGAGACTCGGCGGCAAGAACGCGATCATCTCGGGAGCGGGAAGCGGGATCGGCCGCGCGATCGCCATCGGTTTCGCCGCCGAGGGCGCCGGCGTGGTCGTCGCCGACATCATCGCCGGCCGGGCACTGTCAACGACCGCTCAGATCCGGGAAACCGGAGGGAAGGCCGAAGCAGTGACGGCCGACGTGAGCCGTCGCCCGGAGGTCGAGAAAATCCTGGAAGCCGCCGTCGCATCCTTCGACCGGATCCACGTCCTGGTGTCCGTGGCGGGGATCGCGACCGTACGCCCCTTCCTGGAGCTTCCCGAAGCCGAGTGGGACGAGATCATGGCCGTCAACCTCAAAAGCCAGTATCTGTGCGGGCAAATCGTTGGGCGTCACATGGCCGAGCGTGGCGGCGGCTCGATCATCAACGTCACTTCCCAGCTAGCCGAGGTGGCTCAGCCGATGTCGGCGCACTACCAAGCGTCCAAGGGCGGCGGGAAGATGCTGACCAAGTCGATGGCGCTCGACCTGGCTCAGTTCAGCATCCGCGTGAACGCGCTCGCCCCGGGACTAACCGATGGTGGTGACCAAAGCTGGATGGACACCGACCGCGGTCGCGCGTGGCGGCCTCATCGGGAGAAGCTGCACGAGCGCATCCCCATGCATCGCGCTGCCCGGCCGGAGGAGATGGTCGGCGCAGCGGTCTTCCTCGCCTCCGACGAGGCGAGCTACGTCACCGGCAGCACGCTCTTGGTCGATGGCGGATACCTAGCAATCTGAAGGCTTAAGGAGGAAAATGACCGTCGTCTTGCAGGAGCGCCGCGACCTCACGACCGCGAACTATCTGCGGGTCGCATGGAGGGGAGAGCCGGTCGAGCTCGCGGAGGCCACCCTCCGGCGCATGACCGACACCCGCAAGGCCTTCCTGGCGCTTCTCGAAGGCGATCCGGACGTCGTTGTCTACGGAACGACGAGCGGCTCAGGAGACCAAGCCCGGTTCCAGCTCAGCCGCGAAGAGCGGGAGGCCCGGGGGCGGCTGGCGCCGCGCCGCGGAACCTCATGGGGTGAACCGTTTCCGGAGCGGGTGGTGCGCGGCATCGTCCTGGCCCGGCTGGCCAACTGGCTGGACGGGCACGGCGCCGTTCGCCCTGAGCTCGCCGTCGCGGTGGCTAGCCTGCTTGACGGCAGGCCGCTGCCTCACGTTCCGGTGACGGGAAACGGTGGCTCTGGTGAGGTGATCGCCCTCGGCCATCTGTTCTCTGGCATCGCTGACGAGGTTGGCGGAACCGAGGTCAAGGAGCCGATGGAGCTCGTGAACGGTTCCCCGTGCGCCGCGGCGATGCTCGCCGACTGCGCTCTGCGCGGCCAGCGCATGCTGGGACTCGCCCATCACGTGTTCGGGCTCTCAGCGGAGGCCATCCTCGCGCCTCTGGGAGCGTATGACGAAGCGCTCGAGGACCTGTGGGGTGACGAGCACGAGGCCGCCGCGCTGCGCACCGGACGCGAGTTGCTCCGCGGCGGCAGCGAGCAGCGCCGTTCCTATCAGGCCCCCGTGAGCTGGAGAATCTTGCCCCGGGTGATGGGCCATCTCCATCGCGCCGTCGCCCGGGCCGAGCGTGGCGCCGCGATCTCCCTGCGCTCGGTGACTGACAACCCGGTGTATATCCCGCCCGACCCCGATCACCCGTTCGGGAGAGCGGTTTCCACCGGGGGCTATCACAACGGCATGTCCTATCCGGCCATCGACGAACTGGCCGCCAGCTGGGCTGACCTCACCCAGCTCTGTGAGCGCCAGGTCGAGCGGTTCTTCGTCCGGATGGAACAAGCCGAAATCCCCGGACTGCCGATCGGGTACATGGTTCAGTCGGCGTGGGCGGAAGACGCCCGCGCCGCGGCCCAGACCACGCTGATTGGACTGGGCGGGCTCGGCCAGAACGACACTCCCGCCCCGACGGCGTTTGCCTGGGCGAAGGCACAGCGCGTGGCCGACCGGTTCGAGCGAGCACTGACCGTGCTCGCCGCCGTGGCCTCCGAGCAGCTGGACCAGGAGAAGCGGCCTGCCCCGCCAGCCCTGGAGGCGTTCCTGGCCGAGGTGCGCGCGCGGTTCCCGGTGCAGCTAGACCGGTCCGGGCAGAGCGAGGCAGCAGCGGCGCTGCACGAATACTTCACCGCCTGCACCTATTCCGACGACTGGGTCATCGCGGCGGCGGCCTAGCCTTGGGATTCCCGCGGGCGGGCGGCCACGATGTAGTGGAGCAGCGGGAGCTTCCCGGCCGATTCGACCTGGTACCCGGCCGCGGCGGCCAGGTCCCGCAGCGGGCCGGCCCCGGCGACGGCCCGCTGCCCCCGGCGCCAGCCGGAATGCAGCAGCGGCGCCAGGTCCGCGGTCAGCAGGCGACCGCCGGGCCTGGTCACCCGGTACATCTCGGCGAAGGCCGCCTGGCGCTGACGGGCGGGAATGTGGTGCATCGCCAGCGTGCAGGTGACGACGTCGAACGACGCGTCCGGCAGGCCGAGATCCTGGGCGACGCCGACCGTGAATACCAGGCCGGGTCGTGCGTGCCGCCGCGCGTAGGCGATGGCCGGCTGCGACGGATCCACCCCCGTGACCCGGCCCGACGGGCCCGCGGCGGCGGCCAGCCGGAAGGTGAGATACCCGCTGCTCGACCCGACGTCCAGTACCGAGTCCCCCGGCTGCACCCCGCTCAGCACGACGATCCGGTCGTATACGCGGCCGCGGCGCCCGGCGAACATGATGTGATTCACCGCTGCGTTGAAGCGGAAGGCGCGCAGCGTTATGCCGGTGCTGCGCCGGGGGGTCTTGCTCGTGCCGGATGCCGTCATGAGATCGATGCTGCCGGAACCACGGCGGCCTGGTCATCATGCGGCGGGAGCGATTGCTGCCTACTCGGCGCGGATACGGCGCGGTGCCGGAATACGACGCGGGGAGTAGCTACGGGTTAGCAGCGTCTCCGGCTGGGTGGGGCGCCGAGCCCGCGAGCGGGGTGGCGTCGAGGTATCTGATCTCGTAAACGCGTTCGGTGAACTTCCAGCCGTCCGGAGTGCGCCGGTAGCGGTCGTGGTAAATGCCATAATTCAGCTCCGACCGGCCATCGCGAAAGTGAGTGAGCTCTGACATATAGGCCCGGCCGGACGCGGTGTCGCCGTCAAGCACGATCGTGCCGGGGTGCGTGGTTTGCACTAAGTAGTCCAGCAGGGCCCGTAGCTGCTCGCCCCCGGCGCGCATGTCCTCCCGGCGGACAGCCCCGGCGTAAGCGTGGGGGAGCAGCACCGTGCCGTCTTCGGTAAACAGTGACGCGAGGCGGTCGTAGTCGTTCATCATCACCGCGTCGGTGAACTCGGCGCGCAGCGCCTCGATCTCGACACGGTCGGCGATGGCCTGCAGGTCGCTCATCGGGTCCTCCTTCGTCTGGGCTGCGGTGCCCGCACGACCAACATTGTCATCCGCGGAACCGAGTCATTCGCCCCCGGCAAGCACGCGCAGCGGCTGGCCGTCGTGTCGGCACCGGCGGGAACGCGGCTGCACGGCGTGGCGGAGAGCGGCATCGCGTTCAAGGAAATCGCCGAAACCATTGGCAGGAACCTCGGGCTGCCTGTCGCGAGCGTCACGCCGGACGAGGCGCCGGCCTACCTCGGCTTCCTGGCCACGTTCGCTGCCGCCGACAACCCCGCGTCGAGCGACCTGACCCGCGAGCGATACGGCTGGCAGCCCAAGGGCGTCGGCCTGATCGAGGACCTCAATGAGGGGCACTACTTCGCCTGAGCAGCACGACAGCCACAGCAGTCACGGTGTGACACCGTGTGACACCGACAGCGCTGTTGCGCCACCGGCCCAAGTACACCAGGAGGGCAATCGCCATCCTCCCGGTCGTGCTTGGGGCCGGGCCCAGCAGGTCGTGCAGCGCGCCGCGACGCAGAATGTCAATGGTTACGAGTTGGCCCCATCGGGCTCCGGTAAACGTCAGATGAAACAGCGTCCGAATTGCGCCAGTGCCCTGTCGTGCTGACAGAGGCAGGAATAGCATCCGCGTCAGGTGTCAATGGGCCAGGAGGACGCAATGAGGCTGCGCAACATCGTCATCGCCGGGGTGTCGGCCCTGGTACTCGTAGCGGGGGAAACCGGCGCCGGGGCAGCCTCTACCCCGGTCCGCTCGGGCGCTTCAGCCTGGTCGGTCGTGCCCACCCCGAATCCCAAGGGATCGCTCGTGGATGGTCTCTCGTGGGTGTCGTGCACGTCCGGCAACTTCTGCGTCGCCGTCGGAGATTCCACTACCAGCAGCACCGCCGTTGTGACGCTGGCCGAGCGGTGGAACGGCACGGCCTGGTCGGTCGTGCCCACCCCCCACCCCAAGGGATCGACTCGATCTGTTCTGTCGGGGGTGTCGTGTACGTCCGTCACGTTCTGCATCGCCATCGGGGCTTCCAGCCTCGGCACGCTGGCCGAGCGGTGGAACGGCAAGACCTGGGCCATCCAGGCAATCCCCAATCAGGGCGCGCTGGCCCGGATATCTTGCACATCGGCTTGGGCATGCATCGCTGTGGGCAATTCCGACGGCTCGACGCTGGCCGAGCGCTGGAACGGCACCACCTGGGCCATCCAGGCCACCCCCAACCGGGGCCCTCTGAGCGGGGTATCTTGCACGTCGGCCTCGGCATGCACCGCCGTCGGGCTTTACGTCAACAGCGCCGGCGACGTGCTGACGCTGGCCGAGCGCTGGAACGGCAAGACCTGGGGCGTCCAGGCCACCCCCAGCCCCCCGGCGGACGGGAACCTTCCGTACAGTGCCCTGGACGGGGTGTCGTGCACCTCGGCCTCGGCATGCACCGCCGTGGGCTATTCCGACAATAACAGCCTCGGCTACCCGCTTCCGCTGGCCGAGCGCTGGAACGGCGCCACCTGGGCCATCCAGGCGACCCCCGACCCCGGCGACCTAAACGACGGCATGTTGAATGGGGTGTCGTGCACGTCGGCCTCGGCATGCACCGCCGTCGGGGATTACGGCCAGGACCCCACCGGTGGCGATTTCGAAGGCACGCTGGCTGAGGGCTGGAACGGCAAGACCTGGGCCATGCAATCCATTCCCAGCCCCAGCGGCGGCAGCGACGGGCAGAGCGAGCTCTTTGGGGTGTCGTGCACCTCGGCCGCCGCATGCACCGCCGTCGGGGATTACTACCCAAACAGCAGCACTGGCCCCAATCCGGCCAGCCTGGCCGAGCGCCACTCATGATCGACAGAGGTTTGGGAGTTCCTCGAATCAAATCCTGGCCATGTCACAGAATCGGCTGTAGTGCCCCTGGAACGCGACCGTTACCGTAGCGGTCGGCCCATTCCGGTGCTTAGCCACAATGAAATCTGCCTCACCGGCCCGTGGTGACTCCGGCTCATAGGCATCTTCGCGGTGCAGAAGAATAACGACGTCCGAGTCCTGCTCTATCGAATTGTGGACACTAACGCCATTTGCAACGAAATTGCTAGTACCTGGTACTGTCGCGTCGTAGACGCATTGCTCGCCGAGGCTCGTTATCGACGCGATCTCATCCCAGAACACATCGTTGGTCGCGACCATCTCCAAGTCGGAGTCCTGCAGTATCGCCGCTATCCGGGTCAGTCGAGTCCTGCTGGGTGCGTGCTTCCAGAGAGTACTTCCGCAGAACTGGGTGCCGAGAGCGGCCGAGAACGCGCGGTGGGACATCTGGCGCTCTTGCAGCGCACTGCGCACACGGATCCAAACTTCTTTCGGCACAGTGTCGAGATTCGTGTTAACTCCGATCGGCAGCAGCATCTGCTGGCAAACACCGGCTTGAGTGCTGCGCTCCCCGTAGACCCCGACTGCACCCAAGAATCGAAGCTGATTCTCTGACCCATAGATATGCAGATCATAGCAGACCCGGTAGTCACCTTTACGGATTGCTTTTACCCGCGTCATGACATTGAATCGCAGCAGGAGTTGTGCGACATCATCAACAAGCTGGCGGCTCGTCGATGCGTAATAGATGCGCGCTTGGCCCAGCTTGGTGTCCCACCATACACATCCGTCGGTCGCCCAGAGGTGATGCAGGAAGAGGGCCAGCTTCGGCTTGGAGAGGGAGAAGATCTCCTTCGGGATGAACTTCTCGTGACTGCGAAGGCCGAAGAGGCCCAGCGAGTCGAGCCATGCCGCGATCGGGTTTCGCTTGCCGTGGGTGAGGCGGTACGGCGAAGGCAGCCGCAGCGACGTGCACCGGGCGGCCTCGTGGTCGTCGCGGACACCGGTCACCCCGAAGTGCCTCGCGGCGGCCGCGACCGCGGCCAGGTTGGCCTCGTCCTTGCTCGCGTACCTGATCGGCTGGTTCCTGACGAACGACCCGTCTCCGATGAGGTGGGCCAGCAGGATGACCTCGGGATCGGGCAGATCGACAGTGTTCATCGGCTCTGGCACGCTTCGCGGGACGGCCACCCGCGAGCCTGCGACCAGCTCTCCGAGCGGCCGCCAGCCGTCGTAGGTGAGGAACGGGTGGTTTGCCGTGGCCTCTACCTCGCGGCCGGACCGCAGCCGCACCCGGAATACTTCCTTCACGCCGCTGGGGAATGCGCGGGTCAGGGTGCGCGGTATCAAGCGCAGCCCGTTGTCGAGCGACCACACAGGAACGTCGCGTGCGCCAGAGGTGATCAGCTCGCCGAGCGTAACCTCGCTGCCGGTGTCGGCCCGCAGGATACGCGTTCCCAGGGTCAGGCAGCCCGACTCGCGCAGGTCGGCCAGGAGCGGGCGCTTGTCGCTTCGCTGCTCGGGGCCGCGGTTCAGCTGGGCCACGGCGACGACCGGGACCCCGAGTTCCTTGGCCAGCAGCTTCAGCGAGCGGGACATGTCCGACACCTCCTGCTGCCTGTTCTCCACCCGCTTCGGGGAGCTCATCAGCTGCAGGTAGTCGATGATGACCAGGCGCAGGTCGTGCCGCTGCTTGAGGCGCCGGCACTTGGCCCGGATCTCCATCATCGACATGTTCGGCGAGTCGTCGATGAACATCGGTGCGTCGACCACCTCGCTCATCCGCCGTGCCAGCCGGGTCCAGTCCTCCTCGCCCATCTGGCCGGTCCGCATCGAGTGCAGCGGGACCCGGGCCTCGGCCGAGAGCAGCCGCATGGTGATCTCGTTGCGGCTCATCTCCAGGCTGAAGATCACCGAGGTGAGGCCTGCCTTGACCGATGCCGCCCGGGCGAGGTCAAGGGCCAGGGTCGAGTTGTGCGTCGGGATCATGCCCTCACCGGCGAGGTAGAGGTGATCCGGGCTGTCCACCTGAACGCACCGCACCGGGCGTGATGACACCCGGCGCACGTCGACGATGTGGCGCCACCGGGTCTGCTGCGGGTCGTGGCGCAGCCGTTCCTTGTGCAGCCGCTGCTTGCGGCTGAGCAGGAACACCTGGTCGTCGGTCATGAAGCTGACCACGTAGCGGGTGGCCGTCGCCGCGCTGCGCCGCGCCTGCCTGGCGGGCGTGGAGCACCGGTAGCCAAGGCTGAGGACCAGCTCCCTGACATCCTGCGCCAGTCCGTGGCTGGTTACGGCCAGGCGGATGCCGCCGTTGCTGGCCACGGTCCCGCCGATGTCGAGGATTCCGGCCAGCAGCGTCCGCCGCTGTGCCTCGCTGGCCCGCAGATACGGCAGTGGAATGCGCTTGAAGTCGGCGCCGGAATGCGACAGCGCCGAGATCGCGGTGAAGTCGGCGGCCGCCGACCGCATGGCGATCTCCGGGTCCGCGATGATCAGGCCGGCCGTCGCCGTGTAAGGACCCCCGAGCCAGACGCCCAGCGCATACGGCGGGATCGGCAGGTCAGCGCCGGGCAGATCGAATGGCTTGGACACCGGCACGGCATGGTCTGGCCTCCTCGCCTTGCGGCCGAGCTCCACGGCGATCTGCTCGGTGGTCACCACGGCCGCGTCACCGGGGCTGGTCCAGGTGAGCCACTGGTGCTGGCCATCGGCCACGATGACCTCACCGGTCGAGAACGCCACCTCGTAGCACGGCCGCCCGTGCATGACCTCGGTCGCCGCGACCACGTTGACCGGCCTTCCGTTCGCGCCGATCAGCTGGTCGCCCACGGCCACGTCGCCCATGGTGGTCCAGCCGGCCGGCGTCGGCAGCGGGGTGTCCAGCGTCAGCGCCTTGCCGAGCGCGGGCCTCGCCGCGATCACGATCATCTGGCCGGCATGCAGGCCGTTGGTCAGCGCGTCGAGATCGGCAAACCCGGTAGGCACCCCGGTCAGCCCTCCGCCCCGGCTGCCGATGGCCTCGATCTCGTCCAGCGCGCCCGGCATGATCTCGGACAGCGCCAGGTAGTCCTCGCTGACCCGGCGGTCGGTGACCCCGTACACCTCGGCTTCGGCCCGGTCGACGATCTCGTCGGCATCCCCGTCGCCGGAGTACCCGAGCTGGACGATGCGGGTGCCGGCCTCCACCAGGCGGCGCAGGACAGCCCGCTCCCGCACGATGCGGGCGTAGTAGCCGGCATTGGCCGCGGTGGGCACGCACGCCATGAGCGTGTGCAGGTACGGCGCCCCGCCCACCCGTGCGATCTCACCGCGCTTGGTCAGCTCGTTGGCCACGGTGATCGGGTCGGCCGGCTCGCCCCGGCTGTACAGGTCGAGAATGACCTCATGCACGAGCTGGTGCGCGGGCCGGTAGTGGTCGCCGGGGCGGATCACCTCGACCACATCGGAGATCGCGTCCTTGGACATCAGCATCCCGCCCAGGACGCACTGCTCCGCGGCGAGGTCGTGCGGGGGGGTCCGCTCGAATTCCTCATCGCGAGGAGCTATCTCCGCGACACTCACCCGGTGCCCACCTCCCCCATTGCGGCGCACATTCCTGCGGCCGCCCGTGCGAGCCATTGGAGCCGTTCTATCGGACGGCTCCGACAGTCTGGGGCCCAGCGCCAGCCGACGTCCAACGATGCTGTGCACAGGCCTGTGGATAGCCTGTGCAGACACGCCGCCGTCGCTGTGCGCCACCTGGGGATAGCACTGTGGATATTCCCGGCTGGCTGGCCACAACGGCGTGTCTGCCTGGGATCATGCCGTCCACTGGGTGTGGGTGGGAAAAAGTTCTGCGCCCGGAGGCCGTCCACAATGGCCGGAAGTTATCCACATTAGGAATTTCACGTGCGACGTTACATGTGAGGCTCCTGGCCATCGGTGTGGCGGCACGCGGAGCCGGCCGGCCAGACGTGGACGGACCTGGCCTGGACACCAGAGGGGACACGACGGGGCGCGCCGGGATACGAGCGTTTGGCGGACGGCCAGGCACCGGGCTCTCTATGATTCGAGCATGTGTTCGACTAAGGACGAGCGGCTTGGCCGGATCTGCCAGGCCATCGATGAGCTGGCGGACACGACGGCCGATCCCGGCGCGGACACCACCAGCCAGCGCCGCCTGGCCGCGATCTGGGAAATGGTCGCTGACGCCAACCCCGAGCTGGCCAAGCGGCTGCCCGGCTACCTGTCCGCCGCCGAATGACGTTGCCGGGCGGCGGCCAGGTCAGGCAGGCCTCAGGCGCCGACGATCTCGACGTCCAGGCTGGCGGCCACCTCGGGATGCAGCCTGACCGTCACCTGGTGGGCGCCGACGGTCTTGATCGGGTTCTTGATCTCGATCCTGCGCCGGTCCAGTTCGGGGCCGCCTGCCGCCTTCACCGCCGCCGCGATGTCGGAAGGCGATACCGAGCCGAACAGCCGGCCACCGCTGCCCGCGCGGGTCTCCAGACGTACGTGCATCGACGCGAGCCGGCCGGCGGCGTCCCTGGCGTCGTCGAGCCCTCGGATCTCCCTGGCCGACCGCGCGCGCTTAATCAGCTCGATCTGCTTCTCCGCGCCGCGGGTCCAGCGCATGGCAAGGCCGCGCGGCACCAGGTAGTTGCGGCCGTAGCCGCCCGCCACCTCGACCACATCGCCGGGGGCGCCCAGGCCGGTGACCTCCTGGGTCAGGATGAGCTTCATCGGCGTACCGCTCATCGGTGCGCAGCCTCTCTATCGTGCCGTGCTGGTGTACGGCAGCAGCGCCATCTCGCGCGCATTCTTGATCGCCGTGGCGACATCGCGCTGGTGCTGCGTGCAGTTACCTGAGACCCGCCGGGCCCGGATCTTGCCGCGGTCGGAGATGAACTTCCGCAGCAGCCCCGTGTCCTTGTAGTCCACGTGGGCGATCTTCTCCTGGCAGAACAGGCAGACCTTCTTTTTTGGTTTGCGAATAGGTGGCTTGGCCATCGTGGTGCTCCTCAGCAGAGCCCCGCCTGCGGCGGGGATGGTCGGGCCGGGCGGGCTGAGGCCCGTCCGGCGGTCGGGGAAATGGTTCAGAACGGGGGTTCGTCGGAGAACCCATCGCCGCCGCCCGCATCGGATGCCCACGGGTCGTCAGCTGGCCGTCCGCCACCTCCACCATACCCGGACTGGCCGCTACCCCCGGACGGGCCGGACTGGCCGGACTGGCCGCCGAAGCCACCGCCGCCGGTGGACCGGCTGGACTTGGTGACCTTGGCCGAGGCGTTGCGCAGCGACGGGCCGACCTCGTCGACCTCGATCTCGTAGACCGTGCGCTTCTCGCCTTCCTTGGTTTCATAAGACCGCTGCCGCAGCCTGCCCTGCACGATGACCCGCATGCCGCGCTGCAGCGATTCGGCCACGTTCTCGGCCGCCTGCCGCCAGACGTTGCAAGACAAGAACAGCGAGTCGCCGTCCTTCCACTCGCCCGTGGCCCGGTCCTGCCAGCGCGGCGTGGATGCGATGCGGAAGTTGGCCACGGCCTGGCCGGTCGGGGTGTAGCGGAGCTGCGGATCGTCGACGAGGTTGCCGGCAATGGTGATCTGGGTGTCGCCTGCCATCGGGTCCTCCCGGGCGCTCGGGTGGCATCAGGCCGGGGTCACCCCGGCCGGTGCCTTCATCTCTGGTCTGGCCGGATGATCTTCGTGCGCAGGACCGCCTCGTTCAGGTTGAGCTGGCGGTCAAGCTCCTTGACGGTCTCCGGCTCTGCCGTCATATCAATGACCGTATAGATGCCCTCTGACTTTTTGTCGATCTCGTAGGCGAGCCGACGCCGGCCCCAGACGTCTACCTTGTCCACGCTGCCGCCGGCCGTCGTGACGACATTCAGGAACTGGTCGAGCGACGGCTGGATGGTGCGCTCCTCGAGCGACGGATCGAGGATGACCATCATCTCGTAATGGCGCATGAGCTAACCCTGCCTCCTCTGGACTGACGCGGCCACGGTCTCTCCGTGACAGGAGGAGCCGCGCGCCACCACAGTGGCCCAGCGCGGCCGAGCCAGCATACCAGCAGGCACCGACGGTTCACTGCGATGGATCCAGAACGGGGCGCAGGGTCAGATTCGGTGTCAGCTAAGCTGATCGCCATCGGGCGCCGCTGCCTTCCGCTCGCCCGGTGCGGGAAACCGCAGTCGGCAGGACCCATAACGCATCCCGCAGGGAGTCAGTGTGATGCCCGAGGCCACCCGGAGCCAGTCCCGTGCTCGCCTGACGCTGAACAGCGACGGCGAGCGCCATCCGAGGGAGAACGGCCTCACCGCGTTCACCTTCGTCGTCGGGATGGTCGCGTTCGCGATCGGCTTCATCGTGCGCGCCCATCTGGCTGGCTCGGTGCTCGGCCTGGTGGCGTTCGTCGTCGGCCTGTACGCGCAGATGGTCTCCAACACCAGGGAGCAACGGGTCGTGATCATGGCGGGCATCATCGCCGCGTTCGTGGGGCTTGGGCTGAGCGTCGCGCACGGCGGCTTCGGCTGAACCGTACCTCCCGTTAGGCTCGGGGCATGGTCCGCATCGGAGCCCATCTGCACGACGGCGACCCGCTGGCCGGGGCCCAGGCCGCTGACGCCGAAGTCGTCCAGTTCTTCCTCGGCGACCCGCAGGGCTGGAAGGCTCCCACCTTTCCCGGCGATGGCGAGCCAGCCGAAGTAGCCAAGGCATTCGCCGCCGCGGGCGTGGATGCTTACGTTCACGCGCCTTACGTGATCAACGTGGCCTCACCCAACAACCGGATCCGGATTCCCAGCCGGAAGCTGCTCGAGCAGCAGCTAGCCGCCGCCGCGGCGATCGGCGCCAAGGGCCTGATCGTGCATGGCGGCCACGTAACGGCCGGGGTGGACCCCGAGGAGGGCTACGACAGCTGGCGTAAGGCCGTAGAGCGAATCGAGCGGCCGCTGCCGATGCTGATCGAGAACACCGCGGGCGGCGACGGCGCGATGGCCCGGAGCTTCGACGCCATCGCCCGGCTCTGGGAGGTCGTCACCGACAGCGCGGCCACCGGCGGCGATGTCGGGTTCTGCCTGGACACCTGTCACGCAAACTCCGCGGGCGAGGAACTGGACGGGATCGTCGACCGGCTCAAGGCGATCACCGGCCGGATCGACCTCGTGCACTGCAACAATTCACGGGACGAGTTCGGCTCCGGCCGGGACCGGCACGCTGGCCTGGAGTCGGGCACAATCGACCCCTCGCTCATTCTGGACGTGGTCCGGGCGGCTGGCGCACCGGTCGTGTGCGAGACGCCCGACCCGGCCGCCGACATCCGCTGGCTGCGCGCGCGGCTGGCCGGCTAGCGGGGACTATCCCGGATCATGTCGCTCGCGTGATCCGGCGGCACCTGCCGTGTCTCAGGACTAGCCTGAGTCCGGCTTCCTGGCGGCAGCCGTCGCCGCCGGATCCTCGGCCGCTAGCGGCACGGCGTTGATGGTCTGGCCGCCTCCGCCACCGCCGCCACCACCACCGAACGAGTGCGTCGGGGACGGCGTCGGAGTCGGAGTCGGAGTGGGCGTCGGAGTCGGGTTGGGGTTGGGGTTGCCTCCGCCGGTACACAAGTTCAGCCGCCGCTGGAATGGCGTGCACTGCTTCTGGCCCTGGTTCGGGTTCTGTTGCTTGGGCTTCTTCGGTGCCTGCGGCACCTGGTCCCACGTCGTAAAGCCGACGTAATCCGGCGTGGGCAGCTGCTTGATCGGCAGGCTGGAGATGAAGCCGTTGTTCATGAACGTGTCCCAGATCGCCGTCGGCCAGGCGCCACCGTACCCGCCGGTCTGGTTACCGACGAGCTGGGGCAGGATATTCAGCGTCTCGCCGCCCGGCTGCTCGTTCTGGCTGTTGGTGAACATCCCGACCCCGAGCGAGTACTGCGGGATTGCGCCGATGAAGAACGCGGACTGAGCGAAGTCGGTGGTGCCGGTCTTGCCGATGGTCGGCCGTACCGGGTTGAGCACCCCGTTTGGGAACGCCGTCCCATCGACGCCATCAAACGACTGGGTGTCGAACGAGAGGGCGTAATCCACGTCGGCGGCCTGCGCCGAGTTCAGCACCTGACGGTGCGTGACTTTGATCGGAACGTTGTTCCCGTTGTTCTGCGTGATCTGGGCGACGACGTGCGGGGTCGCGTACTCGCCGTCGGCCGCGAGAGTGGCGAACGTGGTCGCCTGCTCCTCCACGGTGAGCGAGCCGATGCCGAGAGCCACCCCGACGTCGTTCGTCTTGCCCAGCAGCCCCGCGGCGGCCGTGTTCACGCCGAACGCCTTGGCCATGGCGATCGTTCGCCCGATGCCTGCTCTGTGGATGAGATCCTCGTAGCCGGGGTCGGACGACAGCGCCGTCGCCTTCCACACGGGGAGCGGCCCCAGGTTCTCGCCGCCGATGTCCACGGGGAACCAGTCGAGCGGGCAGTTGATGGTTTCGGTGGACAGCGTCGTCGGGGGCAGCGAGTCCGGCGGGATACACATCGGCTCGACCCCGTCCAGCGTGCTGGTCTGCACGTTCATGCCATCTTTAACGGCGGTGGCCAGGACGTACGGCTTGAACGAGGAGCCGACCAGGTTCCTGCTCTCGGTGGCCATGTTGTACTGGCAGTCGATCTTGGCGCAGTTAGCCGCGCTGAAGCTCGGCCCGCCGTACTCGGCCAGGATCGCGCCGGTGCCGGGCTGCTCGAGCAGCGCGCCGACGTGGGCGTAGCTCGGCAGTCCCTGGCCGTCGACTCTCATCTGGTGCAGGTTCTGGTTCACCGCCCGGTACAGCGCGTTCATCATGCGCAGGTTGAACGTAGTGACGATCTTCAGGCCGCCGGTATCGATCTGGTTCTGGGTGTAGCCGTATGTGCTCTCGAGCTCGTTCTCCACGGCCTGCATGATGTAGCCCTGATAGCCCGTCCAGCTGGCCGCCAGCCCCTGTCCCTGGACCACCGTGGGGAATTTCTGCGCGCTGGCCTCGGCCTGGGTGATCGCCTCGTCCCTGACCATGTTGTTCAGCACGTACTGCCAGCGGGCGAACAGCGCCTGGTAGGCCGCCCCGGCCTTCGGGTTCGGGCTGAAGTTGCTCGGCTGGTTGACCATCGCAGCGAGCATCGCGGACTGTGAGATGGTCAGCTTCGAGGCCGGCTCGTTGAAGTAGATCTGCGCGGCCGCCCCGATGCCGTAAGCGTTGTCACCGAACGCGACCGTGTTCAGGTACTGGGTCAGGATCCAGCTCTTGGACTCCTCGTGCGAGAGCTTGATCGAGATGAAGATTTCCTTGAGCTTGGTGCCAACCGTCCGCGAGGTGCCGACCGTGGCGTAGTAGTTCTTGACGAACTCCTCGGTGAGCGTGGATCCGCCCTGCAGGTTCCCGCCGCCCTTGAGGTCCTCGTAGGCGGAGCGGAGGATGCCGCTGATCGAGATTCCGCCCTCGGTGTAGAAGTGCCGGTCCTCGGCCGCGATGATGGCGTTGTCCATCACGGCCGGGATCTGGCTCGAGGTCAGCATCTGCCGGTCAATGCCGTTGGCGGTGAACGTGCCCACTTCGGTCTTGCCGTTGCTGAAGTACACGGTCGAGGACTGCTGCACCGCGGCAAAGGACACGTCGGTGGGGATCTCGGTCTTCGAGTAGAGGTACACGAAGGCCGCCACGACCACGATCATCATGGCCACGCACGCCCCGGCGGCCACGGCCAGGGCCTTCCGCCAGGTCCAATGGCGCCACCAGTCGCCCTTGCGGCGAGCATGCGGGGTGCGCCGGCCGCCGCCGTCACCAGGCCCGCCGCCGTCTGGTTCGGACCGGCGCGGCCCGCGGGTACGCGTGTCGGTGAAGCCCGCCGTGCCGCGCTCGCGCAATGCCGTGGCGGAGCGCCGGCCGCCGCCATGTTCGAGGACATCGCCCGGACCGCCACCGTAGCCATTGCCGCCGCCACCGGCTGGCTGGCCCGGTCCGCGCCCGGACCCACGGCCAGACTCACTGCGCAGCCCGAGCCTGGCCCTCAGGTCGCTGCCGATCTCGGAGCCGCGGGCTCGCGTTCCGCCGCCGGCCCGCCGCTCGCCATGCCGCGCCCCGCGAGGATCTTCAGAATCGATGTCGCGTGAGCTGTCGCGATCCGGGCGGCCATAGCCGCTCCACCCATTCCCGGCCGGGCGACCGTACCGGTCCGTGCCGTTCCCGTTGCCGTTGCTGCGCGGGCGGCCGTACGGGTCAGCGCCGTTACCGACCGGGCGGTCGGAGCGGCTGGGGCCGTTCCCATCCGGCCGGCCATGCCGGCTACTACCGGCCGGGCGGCCGTTACCAGCCGGGCGACCGTTACCAGCCCGCTGGCCGTTGCCGCGTCCATACGCGTCCGGGCGACCATAACCGGCAGCGCGGTCGTAACGACCATCACCGCCGCGGCCGCCGCTGGCGCCGCGCCGACCAGAACCGGCTGGCTCCTGCCAGTACGGCCCGGGCGAATCTGGATTACTCACGCGTCCTCGCTGGTCGGGGTCAGAGTTCGCGAGCGTAGCAGTCCCGTCGCGAGCCACAAGGTACCCGGTGGTACCTGGCGTCCCGGCACATATCGTGCATCACACCGAGGCCGTCCCGCGTGGCCGCAGAATTAGGCCGTGAATCCTGCTGGCGCGCGCTCAGTCACCGGCACGGGCGCGCCGACTGCGCCGGGTCTGCGGTTCGCCTGTGCCGAGAACGTAGGACGACGCAAGGTGATTCCAGGCACAACTCTGACAGACCTCGACGACGTAAACCTGGAACTCCGCGTATTCGGCTGCCATTTCAGCCAGCTCTGGGCCTTGTTTCACGCGCCCCTCGTAGCGGCCGAGCTCGTCCCCATACACGTACGTCACGTGCGTGAGCTTGGCTTTCCTGCAGATCGGGCAGGCCCTATCGGTCGCCTCGCCATGGAACTTGGCGGCCCGAAGCAAGTACGGATGAGCATCACAGACGTCGGTCACCGTGGTGCGCCCGGAGAACACGGACGCGAGCGTGGCTCGCCGCGCGAGCCCGTAGTCCACGACCGATCGCCTCATGCCCGACAGGTTACGACGGAACTGCGC
>Ga0335074_10003900_pt1 | contig 20521 bp, 21 predicted proteins | sample Lox_Sample_23_FD_206715 | JGI IMG/M metagenome (GOLD analysis project Ga0335074, IMG submission 206715) | Soil microbial communities from Loxahatchee National Wildlife Refuge, Florida, United States - Lox_Sample_2.3 | ecosystem: Environmental > Terrestrial > Soil > Wetlands | place: USA... | reverse complement strand
GTGCCGGCGGCAGCGGCCGCGGCGGGATGGGCTCCAAGCTGAGCGCCGCCGCTCGTGCTGCCTGCTGCGGGGTGGAATGCCTCATCGGCTCGGCACGCGAGCCGGACGTGGTCAGCCGCAGCCTGAACCCCAGGGCCAGGATGGGCACGGTAGTCCGGGCCGCCGGGTCGCAGCTGGATCCGGCCAGGCGATGGATCGGCGGGATGGCCTACTCCGAGGGCTCGATCTACGTGAACCGCGAGGCGGAGGAAAGCCTGCGCACCGGCAGCACTCTGTTCCTGTCCGGCGTCAAGCGCGTGGACGGCGAGTTCACCGCCGGAGCTGTCGTCGAGCTGGTGGACGTCCGGCATCCCGAGCGGCTGCTTGGCCGTGGCTCCGTGGGACTGCCGGCGGCCATCCTTCGCCTGCTGCGCGCCCTCTCCCCGCAGGAGGTCACCTGCGTCCTGTCGATCCTGCTGCGGCTCCGCTACGCGGCCGCCGGCGCCGAGTCCGGCTCACTGCTCGACCCGGACGCGTACAAGGACTGCCAGGAGCTGGCCCAGGGCACGTCACGAGCGAGCCAGGAGGCGTACGCGCAGCTCGCGGCATTCTCGCCGGAGCGGGTTGCGGACCTGGCCGACTCGCTCTTGCTCGCGCAGCCCCACCTGTGCACCACGTTCCTGCTGAACCGGGGATTCCTGCACGGTCAGGTGCCGGCGGACGCGACGGCGCGGCGGGTGGTGCGTGGCATCCATGCGGTGCACCGCGAGTCGCTGGTCGTCTACCCGGCCTGACCGGGCGCTACAGACGTCCCCGCGGCGTGCTGAGCCCAGTCTTGCCCGGAGCGTCAGCTCGCTCCGGCGCAGGCGCCGACTCGCTCGAGGCGGCTAGCCGCTAGAGCGCGCCCTTCTGAAGCACTACGTACTGGCGCAGGAACAGGTCCCGGAACGTCACCGGGCCGCGCGGCCCCGGCACCACGTCGATGTTGATGCCGGTCTCCGGCACCGACAGGAGCTTGAAGCCGTCCAGCAGGCGCGGGGTCGCATTCCAGAACGCGCCAGTCCCTGCGTACGTGTCCAGGAACCGGCTCGCGGCCTGATCATCCGCCGTCACGATCGAGGCAGCCAGCCCTGATGTCTCACGGTTCGCGAGCTCTGCGGCTTGCGCCGGGCCGTCAGCCGGGGCGAGCGTGATCGTCGCCTCAGCCCCCGCATCCAGGGCCCACTCGTGACCGAGCGGATGCGGATGCGGCGGCAGCGAGACAGCGACACCCAGCCGCTCCGCCAGAGCAGTGACCGGCGGAACCATCTCGTCCCAGATCGCCCGGTGGATGAGCAGCAGGTTGAGCCGGTTGCACACGCCGAGCCGGTCGAGGCTCTGCGCGATCAGCTCGAGCGCGAGCTGCCGGCCGGCAGTCTGGTCGAGATAGATGACCGCGCCGCCGTCGGCGTGCGCCAGCGCGCGCACTCCGTGCAGCGCAGCCTCCCTCGCCAGCGCGCGAGTGCTGTCACCGCTGCCGCGGAGGATCACCAGCGGGATGAGCCCCGGCTGGCGGACAAGGGCAACAGCAACTTCGCGACCGGGAACGCGGAGCAGCTGGATCGCAGCCTGATCAAGCCCCGCCGCCGCCAGGGCCGGTCCGACGACCTCGTCGACCAGCACCGCGGCCGACCGGATGGCACTGGAGCCGGTTCGCAGCACGCCGGCATTGCGTGACTTGATCAGCTGGGAGGCAATGTCGGTGACGACGTTGGGGCGGGCCTCGAAGTTAGCTCCGATGACTCCCACCGGGCGTCGCCACTCCTGGAGCTCGAGCCCGCCGGGCAGCTCCCGCACCGTGGTCCGGGTCGATCCGGCCGGTATCCCGGCCAGCGTGCGCAGCTGATCGGCCATGCCCTTGACGCGGCCCTCGTCCAGGGTCAGGCGATCTACGAACCCGGTCGCCAGTCCCTCAGCCGTCGCTGCGCGGACATCGCCGGCGTTGGCGGCCAGAACCTCAGCGGCGCGGTCGGTCAGCAGAGCCGCCATGGTGCGCAGCGCTTCGTCCAGTTGCTCTGCCGGGGCGTCGCGAAGGGCGGCCGCGCCGTAGCGAGCGGCGTCCCCCGCGCTCATGACGGCAGCGTCAGCCGCTGTCTCACCCCGATCAGCCACGGTCACCCGTTTCTTTCATGATCGCGGAGACTTTTGGGTGCGTACGCGCCCCTAAGTCTCCGCCGAAACCCAACTGCCGAGCTTACTCACCGCCCTCAGCCTCTCTTCACGGCGCGGAAGTGGAGGAACAGCGGAATGCGGCGGAAGCGGACCAAGGCCGGATCGGCGTCTGCCGGGGCGGCCGGCGGCGCGCCCACCTCGCGGATCGCCTCGATCAGCAGACCGGACGCCTCCAGCGCCCGGCTGTACGCCTCGATCGGCCGGTGCTCGCTGTGGAACGTGAGCCGGACGCCATCCCGGTCGGTTGACCAGTCGGCCGGCCCGGAGGCCAGATAGGACCCCGCGATCACGAACGGCGCGCCAGCATCCCGGCTGGTGAACTCGCCGGCCGAATTGACCGGATGCGGGATCGCGGCGCAGAGATGCCCGCGTGGGCGGAGGACGCGTGCCACCTCGCCGACGGTTTCCGGCATCGCGTCGATGTCGTGCAGCGACATGTAGGCAACGACCAGGTCGAAACTCGCGCTGCGGAACGGCAGTGCGGCCGCGTCGGCAACTGCAACCGGCTGGTGGTCCTGGTGCGTTGCGGCGAGCCGCACCATCGTGGGCGCGGCATCTACGCCGGTCACCGTGTAACCGCGCGCGTGAAGGTCCCGGCTCAGCCGTCCCTCGCCGCAGCCCAGATCGAGTGCCGCGCCTCCGGGTGGCGGCAGCAGCGCCAGCAGGGCTGGCAGGTTGATGTCCTCGTGCGCCCAGTCGTGGCCCTGCCTGCGGGCGAACTGCGCCCAGCTGCCCGCCTGCGACTCCCACCCCTCGCGCATTCTGCTCCCGCTCACTCCAGCGAGCCTGGCATAAGCGCGGCGGCGCCGCACTTTCTGGCAAGGTGACCTCCGTGACTGATAACTCGCACCTTTCCGCGGGGCCGCTGCGGTTCGGGCTCGCCGGCACCGGCCACTGGGCCAGGGTCGCGCACGCACGGGCCCTCGCCTCAACGCCGGCGACGGCGCTGACGGCAGTCTGGGGACGCAACCACGACGCCGCCGCCGAGCTAGCGGCTGAGTTCGGCGCGACGGCGTACGACGACTTCGACGAGTTCCTTGCGGCCGTCGACGGCGTGGCCTTCTCGGTACCGCCGGACGTGCAGAGCGAGCTGGCGACGCGGGCCGCGCGCGCAGGCAAGCACCTGCTGCTCGAAAAGCCGGTCGCACTGTCCGGCGCCGCCGCCGACCAGCTGGTCAGCGCCGTCCTGGACGCGGGAGTCGCCTCGGTTGTGTTCTTCACCATGCGATTCCAGCCAGACGCCAGGAAGTGGCTCGACGGGCTGGTCGCGGCCGGCGGCTGGACCGGAGGCAACGCCAGGTGGCTTGCGTCGGCATTCGCCGACGACAGTCCGTTCAATACGCCGTGGCGGCGCGAGTGGGGCGGGCTGTGGGATGTCGCACCGCACGCGCTGTCAGTGCTGTGGCCGGTACTCGGCCCGGTGGAGTCGGTCACCGCGGACGCGGGGCTCGGAGATGTGACGCACCTGGTCCTGCATCACCCGGACGGCGTGACCAGCACGGTCACCGTGACACTCGGGGCGCCCCCGGCCGCCGACAGCTTCGCCCTCGAGGTATGGGGCGAGCAGGGCATCTTCGGGGTGCCGGAGCTCGCAGGTGATCCCGTCACGGCCTTGCGGGTCGCCCTCACCGAGCTGGCTGCAAACGTGCAGTCAGGAGAGGTCAGCCATCCCTGCGACGTGCGGTTCGGGCGCGACGTCACCCGGGTGCTGGCCGAGGCGCAGCGTCAGCTCGACGCGCTGGGGCGCTAGCGTCGGCGCGCGCTCTGCCGGGCGCGGTCGAGCCGCAGGTTGGCGCCAGCCTCTGCGCGCGCTGCGGCATCGCGCTCGCGCTGGGCCTGCCGGACGTCGCGGCTGAGCTGAGCGTCCTCGGCGATCGCCTGGTCCAGCTGGTCCTTCAGCCCGTCGATCCGGCGGCGCAGGAACTGCCGCTGCTCGGTGACCCCGGCAAGCTTCCGGTCAGCCTCGGCCAGCGTGCTGGCAGCCTCGCCTGCCTCGGCCTCGGCCGCCGCCAGGGCCTCGGCGGCGACCCGGGCCGCTTCGGCCCGCTGAGCCTGCGCTGCGTCCTGAGCGGCGGCGGCCTTGTCTGCCGCGGCCGAGCGGGTGCGGGTGCCCGCAGCCCGACGGCCGCGCGGACCGCCAGCCGGGGCACGGGTCTCCGGCACGGCCATGGCGTCGGCGAGGTCGACCTCGCCGAGCCCTGCATAGGCCAGTGCCCTGGTCAGCCTTCCGGAGCGCACCGCGTCCCGCGCGCCCGCGTCGGCGAGGGCAGCTTCCAGCGTGGCCCGGACCTCGTCCAGGACCGCGGGGCTGGCCGGCTGTCCCGCCTGCCGGGCCAGCCGCCTTGCCTCCGGCAGGAGATCGTTGACGACCTGTCTGCGCTCAGCCGAGAGTTCCCGCAGCCGGTCCCCGTCCAGCGTCCGCTGCGCCTCGGCAAGCGCATCGCCCACCTCGCTCAGGCGGGCGATCTGGTCCGGCGCGTTACGTGCCAGCTGGTTGATCAGCCAGGCGCTGACGGTCGGCTTGGCGAGCTTCCTGATCGCGGCGGCGTCATCCCGCTGGCCGGCCGCGCGCGCCTGCCGCGATAGCTCGTCGCGGGCGGCAGTGAACTCGGCCGGGCTCAGCCCGTAGATCTCGTCCGCCGCGTCGGCAACGGTAACCGGCTGCACAGATCATGATCGTAATACCGCTGGCCGCACCAGGACGGCTATCCCGGCGCGCACGCGGTCCCGCAGCGTGGCGAGCACAGCGTCGCCGACGCGGTCGGCCACATCGCTCGGCACCGGCCCTGCAGCGCCCTCCGGCGGCGCCAGTTCCAGGGTGAAGTCAATGTCGCCATTCGGCGGGGTGAGCTTGACCCTGATGCCCGGCGCCACCTGCGCCGCTGCTGCCGCCACCTGCTGCCAGACATCAGGATCCTCATGCATGCCGAGCACGGTGCCGTTCGCGAGTGCAGCGAGCCGCGCGCCCTCAACGAGGAGCGGTACCGGCCCGGCGATGTCGATGACGACGGCCGATGCCTCCGCCACAGCGGACTGCCAGACCGCATCGGCCTGTACCGGCACCGGCCGGGCCGACGCCTTCCAGCGGCGAACCGCGTCGAGGCAGGTAAACGCGGGCAGCGCCCGGCGGCCGTCGCGGCCGACCAGCGCGGGCAAGGCCATCTCGCTGGCCTTCTCGCCGGCCAGTCGGCCGGCACCATCAGCCAGCGCGGTACTGCCTCGCCCAGTGCTGGCCGGCCCAGTGCTGGCCGGCCCAGTGCTCGGCATCGCTACCACCGGCACGAGGAGCCTCGCGGCGGCGAGCGCGGTCAGTGCGGCGTGCTCGCCGGCCGTTCCGGCCGCGTAGGCGGCCAGGGCGCCGGAAACGGCAGGGTCCGCAGTCCCGTGGTCGTCCCGGTACCGCTCGTCACCGGCAGTCAGCTCCACCACGTCCCGACTGTAACGCCACGCATCTTCGCCCTCGCGCTCGCACCGGCGGCGGTAGCCTGTGCGCTACCAGCCGCAGTGCTACGCAGTTGAGGACGCTTTTCGGGATATGAGAGTCTCGTGGGGTTGCAGGTGAGTCCTGGCGCAACTGATCTGGTCGCCGCAGGTCAGAGCCAGGAAGGTAGCGGTGCGCATACAGGGGACATCATGAGCGGGGTCAGCCATGACCCGGGCCCAGTGCGGCCAGGGACGCTGCTGCATAAGGCGATCCCGCCGCGCATGGTCGAGCCGTACCTGACCGGACGCCGGTCGATCATCTCCGGGTTCGTGCACCGGGCGGCCGACGGCCGCGTTTCGTCGCCTGCAGACCTGTACCGGCTGTTCTGCCTTGACTATGAGGGGTCGGACTTCAGCCCGGACTCCGATGAGATCTACGTGCTTCGCTGGCGCGCGGTAGGTACCGAGACGTACCGGATTCCCTACTCCGCGCAGTACGGCGGCGACTGGGCAATGAAGCCGCCGTTCACCGGAACTGGTTACACCGCTAGCCCGAGTGAGCCGGTCGCGGAGTACTACACGGACCCCGTTCCGGTGCCGGTTGGTGCTGAGATCCACCGCATCGGGATAAACCGGACCGACTTTATCGCCCGCTACGACGGCCAGGTGTGGCTTCGCCCGGCAGAAGGGTCCGAACTGTGCGATACCGGCTGATGGCCACCTATCAAGGTGCCCAGTTCGAAGCGGGCATCGGCCCCACGGACGGGGAGATCGTGCTGTTCGCGGCCTGCCCCCCGCCCGAGGAGCTCGGCTTCGAGCCAGCTACCGGCCACTGGCGCAAGCAGCTGCGCCTGGCCGACGTCGATGCCGTCTGGCAGTCCAGGCCGGTGGGCGTCTTCCGTGGCGAGCGGTGCATCGTGCTGGACGACCTCGGGGACCGGCTCCACATCGGCTACCTGGGCCATGACGGCTACCAGGCCGAGCAGCTTGGCTACTGGCAGGTGGACCGGGGCGTGTTCGAGCTCGTTGCGCCGCGGGCCGAGGTGAGCGACATCCTCGAGGAGCGAACCGAGTACCCGCGCCCGGCCGAGCCGCCAGGCTGGGCAGCTGGCAACGCAGCAGCGCCCTCGCCGGCCCCCGGAACGGCTGAACCGGGGTCAGTGGCGTACACGCGCCCGCCAGAAGCGACATCCGGCCAGTACCCGACGCCCGGCTTCGGGCGGGGCGACGTCAGCGGTTCGCTCAGCCCGGCCGCGCCGTCCTACCTGCCGGTGCCCGACGGCACGACCGGGGTAGCACTGCCACTGGCTGTCGAGCCGCCACTGCCGCTGGAGGCCGAGGCACTGCGCGCAGCATCGGCCTCGCGCCGCACCCGGCCACAGCCGCCACCTGCCGCGCCGCCGCCGGCCGACGGCGCCAGGCCATCGCGGCAGCACCGCGCCGCACGCCGCCGGATGGCGACCGAGCTCCTGTTCGCCGATCTCGCCAACCTGGCCGGGATCCCGGCCGGCAGTTATGCGGTCGGCGAGGACGTCGAGGGCGCAATGTGCCTGATCGAGACTGGCGGCGGGTTCGAGGTCTTCCACTGCGCCGGCGGCGCCAGGCACGAGCTGCAGGTCTTCGCGAGCGAGGAGTCTGCCTGCTTCTACCTGTTCGGCGTGCTGGCGGCCGAGGCCGTGCGGAACGGCACGCTCGGCCGGCAAGCGGGCGCTCGGATCAACTGATCCGGCTGGCCCGCCGACTAGCTGCGAGGTTGCCTGAACAGCGCACTGCGCGGCAACGGCGGCGCTAGGGTGCATAGAGCCGGCGGGGCTGAAGGTCCCCCGCTCCCCAAGCAGCCCCGCCGGCCGGCCGCTCCCCGTGCCAGACCCGGCCGTGCCAGACCCGGCCGTGCCAGACCCGGCCGTGCCAGACCCGGCAGGACCCCGCATGCCACATCCGGCAGTATTGGTCCATGTCTGTTGACCCGAAGTCAGCACGGACGTCTGACCTGACGCCAGGGACGGCTCTCCCGGTCACCGGCGCGCAGTACGAGATCGCGGCCGGCGACTACCAGGCCACGATCACCGAACTCGGCGCCGGGCTGCGCGCGCTCAGCTACCGCGGTGAGCCGGCGATCGCGAGCTACCCGGCGGACGACGTGCCGCCAGCGGGGTCCGGCGAGCTGCTGCTCCCCTGGCCGAACCGGATCGACCACGGCCGGTACTCGTTTGGCGGCGCCAGCTACCAGCTCGACCTGAGTGAGCCGTCCCGCGACACCGCCATACACGGCCTGACGCGCTGGGCGACCTGGGACCTGGTCGCGCGGTCGAAGGACGAGGCCGAGCTTGGCCTGGACCTGCTAGGCCGCCCCGGCTACCCGTTCTACCTGCGGCTACGCGCGAGGTACCGGCTGTCCCCGCAGGCCGGGCTCGACGTCACGATCACGGCGCGCAACCTCGGCACGCGGCCGGCTCCCTATGGCACTGGCTCGCACCCCTACCTGCGAGCCGCAGATGGCCTGGTCGACGACTGGCAGCTCGAACTGCCCGCCGGACGCTGGCAGCCCGCCACCGACCGGGGCATCCCGGACGGCGAGCCGGTCGACGTCACTGGCACCCAGTACGACTTCCGAACGGCCCGCGCTATCGGCGACACCAGGCTCGATACCGCGTTCACTGACCTGACGACCGACGGCGATCACCGAGCCTGGGTTCGCCTCACCGGGCCGGCGACCGCACTGGCGCTCTGGGCCGGCCGCGGCTACCGCTGGCTGCAGGTCTTCACCGGCGACCCGCTCGGCCCTGAGGCGCGCCGGCGCGCGCTCGCGGTCGAGCCGATGACCTGTCCGCCCAACGCGTTTGTCACCGGCACCGACCTGCTGACGCTCGAGCCGGGCGCCGGCGTGACGCACGAGTGGGGCATCACGGCGAAAACCTAAGACCTTTACCGGAACGTGGCCGTCCGGGCCAGCAGCCGCTCGACCCGGGCGAGGTCGTCCGGGGTGTCGACGTCGTCTGGCCGTCCGGTATCGCCGCACTCGATCGGCGTGACGAGCTCGGGATGCGCGCGCAGGAACGGCCGCGCGCCGACATCCCCGGCCGCGAGGGCAGCCACCTCGGGCCAGTGCTCCCTGCTGATCAGCACAGGATTGCGCGGCCGCCCGTCGTAACAGGCCACCGCGACACCAGCGCCCGCGGCATGCGCGGCGATCAGGCGGCTCACCGCGGCCGCGCCGACTAGCGGCTGGTCGGCCAGCGCGATCACAGCCGCAGTGCACTGCTCGGGCACCGCTGCCAGCCCGGCCGCCAGCGACGAGCCCATACCGGTGCTCCAGTCAGGGTTGTGCACGGTCAGGACGCCGCCGGGGCCAGTGCCGTCAGGTGGTGGCCCCTGGCCCAGCTCACTGCGACCGGCCGCGCCGGTCACGACGACGACCGGGGCAGCCCCGCCTGCCAGCAGCATCGCGATGCCGCGACGTGCCAGCGACTGACCGCCGAGCACGACCAGGGCCTTGGGCTGCCCGAGCCTGCTGCCCTCTCCGGCGGCAAGAAGGATGCCGCCCACGCTGCCAGTCACTGGTCAGCCGGCGTGCTGGTCCAGCGCCTCAGCCAGGTGGTCGCCTGGCAGGTGCCCGTGATGAATCCGGCCGACGGTGGAGGTCAGCGGCTGGCCGGTGCCGCCCCAGCGCAGCTGGATGAGCTCGGCTGCGATCGCGATGGCGGTCTCCTCCGGCGTCCGGGCGCCGAGGTCAAGGCCGATCGGGGAGCGAAGCCGGGCCAGCTCAGCCTCGGTCATCCCGACCTCGCGAAGCCGGCCAAGCCTGTCATCATGCGTGCGCCGGCTGCCCATGGCACCGATGTAGGCGGCCGGTCGGCGGAGCGCCACCTCGAGCAGCGGCACATCAAACTTCGGATCGTGCGTCAGCACGCAGATCACGGTGCGCTCGTCGGTGCTCGTGCCAGACAGGTAACGGTGCGGCCAGTCGGTGATCACCTCGTCTGCATCCGGGAACCTGGACCTAGTCGCGAATACCGGGCGCGCATCACAGACGGTGACCCGGTAGCCGAGGAACTTCCCGGCCCTGGCCACTGCTGCGGCGAAGTCAATCGCGCCGAAGACCAGCATGCGCGGCGCCGGGGCGAACGACTGGACGAAGACTGCCAGCTCATCGCGTCGTCGCTCGCCATCAGGCCCGTAGCGGCGGACGCCGGTCAGGCCCTGGGCCAGCATGCCGCGCGCGTCGTCGTCGACAGCCTGGTCGAGCCGGTCGCCGGCGCCCAGGGTGCCGGTCTCCTGATCGCCTTCCCAGATAATCCGGCGCGCTCCGACGATGCCCGGTCCCTCGATCACGGTCGCGACGGCGACCGGTGTACCGCGGCGAACCGCTTCGGCGACCTCGCCCAGCTCGGCGAACCGGGCCCGGCTGGCCGGCTCCACGAAGATGTCGATGATGCCACCGCAGGTCAGGCCAACCGCGAAGGCGTCGTCGTCGCTGATCCCGTAGCGGCGCAGGACTGGCTGCCCGCTGGCAACTACCTCGGTGGCCAGCTCATAGACGGCCCCCTCGACACAGCCGCCGGACACACTGCCGACGACCTCGCCCTCGGCCGAGACCGCCATCGCGGCACCTGGCTCGCGCGGTGCGCTGCTGAACGTCCGGACGACCGTGGCAAGGCCGAAGGTGTCGTCGGCTTCCCACCACTTGGTGATGGGGTCAAGGATGTCGCGCACGTCCGCCACCTCGGTCGTTACAGGGCTGGTGACAATTGCCAACAACGGCGGGCCTGAAGCTCTTCCGGCGCTACTCAGGTCTTCCGGCCCTACTGGCGCGCCAGCCTCCGGCCTAGCCTTCCGTATGCGGTGCGCTCCCCGGATGGGGGCACGCGCTTGGTCTCTGCGCCCGGAGCGTGGCTCAGATCACTGGGCCCGGGTCCAGGTTGTTAGGGTAGCCTAAGTGACCGCAGGTTAGGTAAGCCTAAGTTACTCTGACGACCTCGGAGCGCTCGGAAGGAACGGATGACCGGAGAGACTGACCTGCACGAGGTCAGCCGGGGTCGAGTCCAGGCTGGCATGGGCAGGCAGCGGCCGTCATGGCTGCCTGTCATTGCAGGTCTCGCTGCTATCCCGGTGCTCGCAGCGTGCGGCAGCGCTCCGGGTCATGCCGCATCCGGTGCGGCAGTCCCCGCTGCCTGCAGTCAGGTCGGCGCAGCGCTGTCCGACGGGCCGGATCCCGGCGCCGACCCGGTTGGCTATGCCGAAGCCCAGGTTCACCCGCTCCGCGCCATCAGGACGTCAGACCCGGCTCTGCGCGCCGCGATCGGCGAACTGGCCGCCGCCTACGCGAGTGTCTTCGCCCACGATGGCAAGGATCAGTCCGCGACCAGGGCCGTCAGCGACGCGAGTAAGAAGCTCAACGCGATCTGCCCGGGAGCCGCAGCATGAGGCGCCTCGCCGCAGCCGCCGGGGCTGCCATTCTCGTGGCGGGTGCGGCGCTGTCCGCCTGCTCCTCATCTCCGTCCGGTCCGAACACGATCACCCTCTACAGCGGCCAGCATGAGCAGACCACCGAGAACCTCGTCAGCGCGTTCGAGAAGAAGACCGGCATCGGCGTTGCCGTCAGGTACGCGGACGAGGATCAGTTCGCCGACCAGATTGTCGCCGAGGGCAGCAGGTCACCAGCCGACGTGTTCTACACCGAGAACTCCGCGCCGCTGGAGAGCCTGCAGGAGAAGGGGCTGCTTGCACCGGTCGATGCCGGCACCCTGGCGAAGACGCCGAGCAAGTTCAGCTCCCCGCAGGGTGACTGGGTCGGCGTGTCCGCCCGGGTCAGCGTGCTCATCTACAACCCGAGCCTGATCGCGGCCAGTCAGCTGCCCACGCACGTGAGCCAGCTCGCGGACCCGCAGTACAAGGGCAAGCTCGCGATCGCGCCGGGCGAAACGGACTTTCAGCCGATCGTCACCGCCTACCAGCATGCCTACGGGACGGCGGCAACCCTGACCTGGCTCAAGGCGATCGACGCCAACGCGTCAGGCCATGTCTACCCGGACAACGAGACGATCGCGGACGAGGTCAATCGCGGCCAGGCCGCGTTCGGCATTGTCAACCAGTACTACTGGTACCGGCTGCGCGCTGAGATCGGGGCCGGCAACATGCACTCGAAGATCACTTACTTTGCTCCGGGCGACCCTGGCTATGTGCTCAACGTCTCCGGCGCCGCGGTGCTGAAGTCGAGCAAGCATCAGGCCGACGCGCAGAAGTTCCTCGCGTTCCTGGTCAGCAAGCAGGCCCAGGAGATCATTGCAACGCCGGGCACCGGTGCGAACCAGTCGCTCAGCTTCGAGTACCCGATCGCTTCCGGTGTGACGACAAAGGCAGGCGAGACTCCGTTCAGCCAGCTGAGACCGTACTCGATCACGATCGCCGAGCTCGGCGACGGCAGCACCGCGATCAAGCTGATGACCCAGGCAGGGTTGCTGTGAGGCCAGCACGGTGAACACGGTCAAGACACGGCCTGCGCCGGTCCCGCTGACCGCGGTCCCGGCCAGGCGGGTGCGGCGGCCTGCCGGGCTGATCTGCGTCAGTGCGGTCATCGCGGCGCTGCTGGCCGTTCCGCTCGCGTTCCTGCTGATCGAGGCACACCGGGCCGGGTGGAGCGCTGTTTCGAGCCAGATCTTCCGGCCGCTGTCCGGGACTCTGCTGTGGAACACGGTCCGGCTCACCGTCGTGGTCACGGTCGCGTGCGCGATCCTCGGCACCGCCACTGCCTGGCTAGTCGAGCGGACCGACCTGCCGGGGCGCCGGATCTGGGCAGTGCTGCTGGTGGTGCCGCTCGCCATCCCGGACTTCGTGGTCAGCTTCGGCTGGAACTCGCTGTTCCTCTGGGTGCACGGCTTCCAGGGCGCGGTGCTCGTCATGACACTGGCCGTCTACCCGCTGGTCTACCTCCCGGTCGCGGCCAGCCTGCGGACGGCCGATCCGGGTCAGGAGGAGGTGGCGCGCAGTCTCGGCGTCGGCCGTCTCGCGACCTTCGTCCGGATCACCCTCGGCCAGGCGAAAGGCGCCATCCTCGGCGGCTGCCTGCTGGTGGCGCTGGTGCTGCTGGCCGAGTACGGCGCGTTCGAGATGCTCAGCTACCAGACATTCACCACCGAGATCTTCACCAACTTCAACCAGCCATCTGCGGTCCCGACGGCATGCGCCCTGTCTCTCATCCTGGTGGCGATCAGCCTCCTCGTGCTGGCCGGAGAGGGCTGGCTGCGCGGGCGCGGCCGGGTGGCCAGGTCCGGACCGATGGCCCCGCGCGTCATGCCGCCGCTACGGCTCGGCCGCTCGCGGATCCCGGCGCTGGCCGGCGTGCTCGCGCTGGTTCTCGCGGCGCTCGGGGTCCCGATCTACGCCAGCGTCTACTGGATCTTCCAGGGCGGCGTGCCAGCGATCGGCGGCGTCTCCATGCTTGATGCCGCCTGGCACACCGCTCTGTACGGGGTCTGCGCGGCAGCCGTCGACACGCTGCTCGCGCTGCCGGTGGCCTTGCTCGCCATCCGGCATACCAGCGCCGCGAGGCACTTCCTCGAGCGGACGACCTATCTGGTGCTGGCCATGCCGGGCGTGGTGATCGCGCTGGCCCTGACCTACTTCACCGAGCAGTACCTGCACAGCTTCGGCTATCAGACCGCGCCGCTGCTCGTGCTCTGCTACGTGATCATGTTCTTCCCCCTCGCGCTGGTGGGCGTGAAGGCCGCCATCGCGCGCGCGCCGGCCAGCCTGGACGAGGTCGCCAGGTCGCTCGGCCAGCGCAAGCTCGCCGCGTTCAGCCGGGTGACCCTGCGGCTCGCCGCGCCCGGCCTGATTGCCGCCTTCTGCCTGGTGTTCCTCGAGGTGGTCACTGAGCTCACCGCGACGCTGATCCTGGTGCCGACCGGGGTGCAGACCCTCGCGACGCAGTTCTGGAGCTACCAGACGAACCTGTCGTACGCCCAGGCCGCGCCGTTCGCACTGGTGATGATCGGGGTCGCGGCGCTGCCGAGTATCGTGCTTGGCCGGTTCTTCAACCGCTCGCCCGAGAGCCTAAGGACAGGACTATGAGGCAGCTAGCGGTATCGGGCCTGCACAAGGCGTTCGGGCCGCACGCGGTCCTGACCGGGCTCGACCTGGACGTGCCGGCCGGCTCGTTCACCGCGATCCTCGGGCCGTCTGGCAGCGGCAAGACCACACTGCTGCGGTTGCTCGCCGGATTCGACCAGGCGGACGCCGGGACGATTACCATCGGCCAGCGGGTCGTGGACGGCCCTGGCTGTCACGTCCCGCCCGAGCGCCGCAGGATCGGCTACGTGCCGCAGGAAGGCGGCCTGTTCCCGCACCTGACGGTGGCCGGCAACGTGGGTTTCGGGCTGCCGGCCAGGCAGCGCCGCGGCGCCCGCACCGACGAGCTGCTGGCGGCTGTCGGCCTCGCGGGTCTCGGCGGCCGGTACCCCCATCAGCTCTCCGGCGGCCAGCAGCAGCGGGTCGCACTGGCCAGGGCGCTCGCCATCGAGCCTGAGGTGGTGCTGCTGGACGAGCCGTTCGCCTCGCTGGACGCGCACATGCGCGCGAGCGTCCGCGCCGACGTGCAGCAGATCTGCCGGACAGCCGGCACGACAGCCGTCCTGGTCACTCACGACCAGGACGAGGCGCTGTCGATGGCGGACCGGATCGCGGTTCTGCGAGACGGCAAGATCGTGCAGTATGCCGCCCCGCAGGATGTCTACATGCGCCCGGCCGACCCGGCCCTGGCCCGCTTCGTCGGCGACGCCAATCTGCTCGACGGCAAGCTCGCCGACGGCGCGGCCGTGGACACCATCCTCGGCCGGCTGCCGCTTGAGCCAGCTGCCGTGCGGTCAGCCGCGGGCTCGGCGTCCGGGAACGACCTCGTCACCGTCCTCATCCGGCCCGAGCAGCTGGAACTTGTCGCCACGGGGCTGACGGGCGACACAGCGTCTGGCTGCCTGCCCGGGCAGGTCGTCGCGTGCGAGTACTACGGCCACGACGCCGTCGTCCGCGTCCGGCCGGACGGCGAGGGCAGCGGACCGGACTTCATCGTCCGCACGTCCGGCGGGCCGCAGTTCCCGGTCAGCTCCCACGTGCAGGTCCGCGCGCACGGTCCGGTTGTCGCCTGGCTTCACTGATCTGCCTAGCTGAACTGATCTGCCTAGCTGAACTGATCTGCCTAGCTGAACTGATCTGCCATAGCCAGAATTACCGCACATGCCCGAGCCGACGGTGTTCCATTGGTTAGGAACCAAAAGATCCTTTATGATTCCTGTGCACTGTCTGCCAGATCGGTTGCGCCTTGACTATTATCGTCGCGATCATCGCCGGGTTCCTGGTGTGGCATTTCACCCGCGCCAATCAGGCCCGCCTGGCCGTCCGGTCCCGCCGCACGCAGATCCGGGCGCTGCACCGAGACATCCGGGCGTTCGGGCTGCGTGGCATCGTCGTGCTGGTCTTCTTCGTGCTCGTCCTGAACCTGGCGCTGAGGTACTGACGGCGTCGGCAGGCGACGGGCGGCAGCTGGTGACGGGCGGCAGCTGGTGACGGGCGGCACTGGCGCCAGCGGCTACGTTCCCGTCTGCTTGTTGCTGTAGACCCTGGTCGCAGTGACCAGCACGGCCGCCCGCCGCTCGGCTGCCATGACGCGGTCGTATTCATCCCAGTCATCATGCGTGCCGCCGGCCGCAGTGAAGACCTCGCGGCGCAGCAGCCGCAGCCGCTCGGGATTGAAGCCCGGCGCCGGGTCGTCCGGCCCGATGATACGCGCCCGGCCCTCCACGGCCGCCCATTCCCAGCCCGTGCGGAAGGTGACCGTGACCTGCGGGCGGGCGCGCAGATTGGCCAGCTTCGCAGGCCCGTAGGTGACGAAGGCGATGACGTCAAGCCCGGTCTCGGGGTCAGGCATCCGACCCGCGTTCACCAGCGACGTCTGGATGGTCTGGTCGGCGCGGAGGGTCGAGATCACTGCGAGGTACCTGTCGCGGCTGCCGATCGCGGCCGCTTCTGCGAGCGTCACCATGGGCCTATCCTGCCTGGTCCGTTCCGGCGGTTCCGGTGAAGCTGGCAGGCTGGCCCGATGGACATCTCCGTAGCTGAGCTTGAGCTGGCAGCATCACCAGGGTGGCGCGCCTGCGAGGAGGACTATCTGGGCGAGTGGCTGCTGCGCGCGGCAGACGGTTTTACCGGGCGGGCCAACAGCGCGCTCGCCGTCGGCGACCCGGGTCTGCCGCTGGCGGAGGCTGCCGAGACGGTGCGCGCCTGGTACGCCACGCGCGGCCTGACTGCGATGATCGCGGTGCCATTCCGCTGCGGCGAGCGGGGTGCGAGTCGGCTGGATCGAGTACTGGACGGGCTTGGCTGGGGCGTCCGCGCCGACGGCGCGACGGTCATGACCGCGGACGCTGGCGAGATAGCGGTGCAGGCCAGGGCCGAGTTCGCCGGCCGTGCGCCCGCTTCCGGCCCGGTCGAGATCGACGCCGAGCCTGACGCGGCCTGGCTGGCCAGGTATCACTATCGCGGTGCTCAGCAGCTGCCGCCAGTTGCGCTGAAGGTGCTCACCTCAGCGCCGTGGCAGGCGTTCGCGTCGGTCAGGTCGGGTGGCGAGACGATCGCGGTCGGCCGGGTGGCCGGCGACGCTGACTGGGCTGGCCTGACCGCGATCGAGGTGGATCCCGGGCACCGGCGGAGTGGCCTTGGCGCCGCCGTCACGGCTGCTCTGACCGCGCACGCTGCGAGCCGCGGCATCAGGAACGTCTACCTTCAGGTCGCCGACGGCAACGATGCCGCCCGCGCCCTCTACCGGCGGATCGGCTTCACCGATCACCACGGCTACCACTACCGGGTCGAGCCGTACCTCTCGCGCGGGGCAGCCGACTCGCTCGGGCGCGGCGTCCGCCCTGCCCAGCTCAGTACCGGATGACGCCGGGGGTTCCGCCGCCGCAGGCAATCGACTCGCCGTTGATTGCGGCGCTGACCGGCGAGGCGAGGAAGGCAATCACCGCGGCTACCTCGGCCGCGTCGATCAGCCGGCCGCTGATGCTCGCGGCGCCCATCAGCCGCTCGATCTCCTCCGCCGTGGCTCCGGTCCTCGCGACGCGCGCCGCGATGACGCCGGGCGTGGCCTCCGTCCTGGTGATGCCAGGATGCACCGCGTTGACGTTCACCCCGCTCGAGCCGAGCTCGTCAGCCAGGTTCTTGGTCATGGCCGCCACCGCGACATTGCGGATCGAGCCGATGATCGAGCCAGTTCGCAGCGCGGCAAGCCCGCTGACGCTGACGATCCGCCCCCAGCCCGCCGCTACCATGCCGGGCGCCAGCGCCTGGACGCAGCGCAGGTACCCCATCACCTTGACGTTGACGTCGGACCAGAACGCCTCGTAGCCGATCTCCGGCAGCTTCGGCGCTGGCGCCTGGCCGGCCGGGATGGCCGCGCAGTTCACCAGGATGTCGACGCCGCCGAGGAAGCCGACCGCCTGCTCTGCCATCCGCTGCACCGACTCATCGCTGCCGGTGTCGACCTCGATGACATGAACCAGCCGCCCGGATGCTCCGCTGATGTCGGCGGCCGCCTGCCTGAGCCGCTCGGGCGCTCGCGCCGCGATGGCCACCTCAGCGCCCTCGGCGAACAGCGCGGCCGCGGCCGCCTTGCCGATGCCCCGGCTGCCCCCCGTGACCAGCGCACGCCGCCCGGCCAGTTGCAGGTCCACAGGCCACCTCTCCTCGCTGCCGGGCTCGGCGACCCGCCACAGGCCTCAGGTGCGCAGCGACCTGAGCACGAGCGCCGTCTCCAGAGCCGCCACCATCGCGTCCCAGCCCTTGTCCTCAGCGCTGCCCTCGGCGCCGCTGCGGTCCCTGGCCTGGTCCAGTGTGTCGCAGGTGAGCACGCCGTTGCCCACCGGTTTGCCGGCATCCAGAGCAACCCTTGCCAGGCCGTAGGTAACCGCGTCACAGACGTAGTCGAAGTGCGGTGTTCCGCCGCGGATGACCGCGCCCAGGCACGTCACCGCGTCGTGACGGCGCGCCAGCTCTGCGGCCACCACTGGCAGCTCCACCGCGCCAGGCACGCGCACGACGAGCGGGCGGGCGACTCCGCAGGCCTTGGCCGCGGCAACAGCCCGGTCCACGAGCTGATCCGTGATCTCGGCATGCCAGCGCGTGGCGGCGATCGCGACGGTGAGGCCAGCCGCGTCGATAACCTGCCCGTCCGGGCGTCCGGCTCCGCTCATGGCCGGCCAGCGGTGCCGCTCACCGCAAGCCCGCGGTGCAGGCGTCCGATCCGGTCACGGCAGGCGCTGCCGCCCCGGCGGCGTCGGGCAGGTTGTCGATCTGGTGGCCCAGCCGGTCACGCTTGGCCGTGAGGTATCGCAGGTTGTACGGAGTCGCTGCGGACGGCAGCGCGACCCGGCCGCTGATCTTGATGTCGTATCCGGCGAGCCCGTCCAGCTTGGCCGGGTTGTTGGTCAGCAGCCGGACCGAGGTGACGCCGAGGTCGGTGAGCATCTGCGCGCCGGTGGAGTACTCCCGCGCGTCGACCGGCAGGCCCAGCTCAGTGTTCGCGTCGACAGTGTCCGCGCCGCCGTCTTGCAGCTGGTAGGCCCGCAGCTTGGACACCAGCCCGATGCCCCGGCCCTCATGGCCGCGCAGGTACAGCACGATGCCGCGGCCCTCTGTGGCGATCGCCGCCATCGCGGCGTCCAGCTGCGTCCCGCAGTCGCACCGGTACGACCCGAACACGTCGCCGGTCAGGCACTCCGAGTGCATCCGGACCAGCACATCAGGGCCGGGCTCGGCGAGGTCACCGAGGGCCAGCGCGAGGTGCTCGGTGCCGTCGACGGAGTTGACGTAGCCGAGCGCGCGCCACTCGCCGTGCTGGTTCGGCAGCCGCGTCTCCACCACCCGGTTGACCACCCGCTCATGCTGGCGCCGGTAGGAGATCAGCTGCTCGATCGAGATCAGCGCCAGGTCGTGGTCGTCAGCGAACTTCCGCAGGTCCGGCATCCTGGCCATCGTGCCGTCGTCGTTGACGATCTCGGCCAGCACGCCGGCCGGGGTCAGCCCGGCCAGTCTGGCGAGGTCGACAGCGGCCTCCGTGTGCCCGCGCCGGCGCAGCACTCCGCCGGGCGCGTACCGGAGCGGGAACACGTGCCCGGGCCGGACGATCTCGTACGGCTCGGTCGCCGAGTCGGCCAGCGTGCGGATGGTTCTGGCCCGGTCGGCTGCGGAGATCCCGGTTGTCACTCCGTCACGCGCGTCCACGCTGATGGTGTAGGCGGTCCGCATGCGCTCGGCGTTCTGCGAGGTCATCAGCGGAAGCTGCAGCCGGTCCAGCAGCTCTCCCGGCATCGGCACGCAGATCACGCCACTCGTATACCGGATCATGAAGGTGAGCAGCTCCGGGGTCGCCTTGCTAGCCGCGAAGATGATGTCTCCCTCGTTCTCGCGGTCCTCGTCGTCCACCACGACGACGGGCCGGCCGGCGGCGATGTCGGCCACAGCGCGCGCGACGTCGTCGAGCCGGATCCCGGCCCGGTTGGCTGCCCGGTCATCCGCTCCGGGCCGGCCGCGGTCCGGCGCAGTCACTGCAGCCTCCCTGCGAGCAGTCGCTCCACGTACTTGGCAATCATGTCGACCTCAAGGTTCACGACCTCGCCTGGCTGCCGCCGGCCAAGGGTGGTACGCGCCAGGGTTTCCGGGATGAGGCTGACCTCGAACCAGTGCTCACCCGAGGAGTCGCCGAGCGCGGAGATCGTCAGGCTGATGCCGTCGACCGCGACCGACCCTTTTTCTACCAGGTAACGTGCCAGTTCCGGCGGCGCGGAGATTCGCACCACCTCCCAGCCAGTGGCTGGCCGCCGGTCCAGCACAGTGCCGGTCCCGTCGACGTGGCCCTGTACGATGTGGCCGCCGAGGCGCCTGTCAGGACGGAGCGGCCGCTCGAGGTTCACGGCCGCGCCCGGTATCAGCGCGCCCAGGCTGGAGCGGTTCAGGGTCTCCCCCATCACGTCCGCGCTGAACTCGCCGTCGCGGGCAGCGGTGACTGTGAGGCAGACCCCGTTGATAGCAATAGAGTCGCCGCGGGCGGCATCGCCTGTGACGAGCGGCCCCCGGACCCTCAGCCGAGCCGAGTCGCCGCTGCGGTCAATGCCGACGACCTCGCCGAGCTCTTCCACAATGCCGGTAAACACCGTTCCTCCTCGGAGCCTGCCTCCTGGCGGGCACTGCCCGTGCGGGCACTGCCCTGTTGGGCGACTCCGGGAGATGCGCTAGCTGCGCAAGCGCGGCGCTCCGGCCGGTCCCGGTCTGCCGGGCCCGCTCCGCTCTGCACCGCGCACGTGCTGCCTCCCATCCGGACTTTAACCGTCGGTCCCGGAATTTCACCGGGTCAGCCAGCCGATGGACTCGGCCGGGTCGCGGACTATCACCGCCGGTTCGGAGTTTCACCGACCCCGGAGCACGCGTACTTGCCAGAACCAGTGTGCCATGCCCGGTATTCCGGTGTCTCCTGCCGCTCCTGTGGCCTGTGCCACGTGGGCCGAGCCTGCGGCGTGACAGCAAGCACCTACCTGCGGCCGCCCGCCCCCGTCCCAGGCGGGAGGGAGGCGGGCAGCCGCGACGTACTCCTGGCGCTACCTGACGCTGGCGGACCGGCTCCCCCGCCGCGCGAGCGCGTCCAGGGTCACTGCGGCCAGCAGCACGAACGCGGTCCAGATGTACTGCCCGGCGGCACCGAGGCCGAGCAGGTCGACGCCGTTGTAGATGACTGCGACGACAAAGCCGCCCAGCACTGCGCCCAGCATGCGGCCCCGGCCGCCGAACAGGCTGACCCCGCCGATAACCCCGCCCGCGACCGAGTACAGCACGTACTGGCCACCGGGGAAGTTCTCCGACATGGAGC
>Ga0335074_10003898_pt1 | contig 20524 bp, 19 predicted proteins | sample Lox_Sample_23_FD_206715 | JGI IMG/M metagenome (GOLD analysis project Ga0335074, IMG submission 206715) | Soil microbial communities from Loxahatchee National Wildlife Refuge, Florida, United States - Lox_Sample_2.3 | ecosystem: Environmental > Terrestrial > Soil > Wetlands | place: USA... | reverse complement strand
CACCATCGACCCGCTCGGCTACGTCACGCTCACCGACCGGGCCAAGGACGTGATCAAGTCCGGCGGCGAGTGGATCTCGTCGATGGAACTGGAAAACTTCCTGATGGCGCACCCGCAGGTGGCCGAGGCCGCGGTGATCGGCGTCCCGGACGACAAGTGGGGCGAGCGGCCGCTGGCCGCCGTCGTGCTGGCGCCCGGCGCCACCGTCACCGCCGCCGAGCTGCGGGAGTTCCTGAGCGCGCAGGTGCCGCGCTGGCAGCTGCCCGAGCGGTGGTCGTTCATCACCGAGGTGCCCAAGACCAGCGTCGGCAAGTTCGCCAAGACCAGGATCCGCGACGCGTACGCCAACGGCGACTACGAGGTGATCGACGCCCGCTGACGTCTCCCGCTGACGTCTGCCGCAGCCACCTGGGCGATCTGCTTTGCCCGGGCTCAGCCGGTACCGGTACCCTGAGTCGGACCCAGCCGGGTCATTGGAGGCTTCGCCTAGTCCGGTCTATGGCGCCGCACTGCTAATGCGGTTTGGGTTCGCGCCCATCCGGGGTTCAAATCCCCGAGCCTCCGCCACTGAGCAGGCACGTCGCCGAACAGGTGGGGTGCCTGATCTCAGTGCACCCGGCCCGCCCGGCGATCTGGGGCCTGGTCAGCGTGTCCGCGGTGCGCGGGCTTTTCCCGCCGCGGCAACGTCATCAGCCAATCGATGAGGGTTGGCGGGCACGGGTCCCGGCCGTCGATGACCGCTTGTACGCGCTCCACCCGCTCCGGGGACACGACATGGTGTTCGATCAGGTCGACAATCAGTTGTCGTTGCTCGGAGGTGGCCATGCGCCAGGTGGCCGGCCGACCGGCCACCGGCTCGGGGCCCGGTCCAACCGCGATCGGTGTTGTCTTAGCCGCCGACAGGCCGCCGCGTCGCCAGCCCGCTTGGTCCTGCGCGCGGACACGATCACGTGCCTGCTCGGCACGCAGCTCGGCAAGGATCTCTTCCTTGGAGCGCGGCACGACCATGGCTCATTCTACGTTTGTCTGGCCCGCCGCGTAGAAAGGCGGCTATTAGCCGTAGAAACGACGCTGGTGGCATGCCAGGCGCGTTCATCGGGGCGGCCCAGGTGCAAGCCGAGTCCGAGCGCGGCGGCCGCGGTTCCCGCTATTCGCTGGGCCCCCGGGGCCGTATCGGGTGGATGGTGGCGGGCGGGCGGGCCGGGCGCGCGGCGTCGAGGCACTGCGAAAGCATGCCGGTGAGCTTGTCAACAGCGCCGCGGAGATTCCGCAACTCACCCCGCGTCGTGTCCTCGAGCGCCTGGAGCTCGGCCACGCGGGCAAGCGCCTCGTCCCGCTCACCGCGGATTATCTCGTACTCGCACGTGTCGATGTTCATCGCCGGGGTTGTCCGTTCTGCGGGCAGTGCTGATGAATGGACGCGCGGGGCAGGTCTGCCGGTTTACAGCAAGCCGGTGTGGACTGGCCAGGCCCAGCAGCGAGGCATAAACCGGTCCGGGTATCTCGGAAGGGTCACGTGGGGGCCGTGCCGAGCTGGCCGAGGATCTCCTGTAGCCGGAGGAGGTCAGCTGGGGGCAGGTCGCGAAGCGGAGACGGGGGCCGGGAGATGATGGCCTGCGCCTTCCGCAAGGCCTTGCGCCCGTCGGGGGTCAGTTCCACCGTCTTCCTTCTGCGATCGCGGGCATCGGGTGTGCGGGAGAGCAGCCCCAGAGCCTGCAGTTCGTTCACGATGATCGTCGTATAAGACGGGTCGGCCCCGATGGCCTGCGCGACTTGGGCGAGATTGAGCGGCCCGGCGGCGAGGCTGATGAGCGCCTTGACTCTGCCTGCGCCGCGCCCGAGACCCAGAGCGTGCCGCAGCTCATCGGACGGGTCGTTGCTCCGGACGAAGCCGGACATGAGTTCCCACACCGAGCCCGCAAGGGCTGGTCCCGCCGACGAATCTGCCGCGGATTGGGCGGACGCGGCGTCACCGGCACTGGGATGCCGGAGGCGTGGTGAGGTTGGTCGTGGCTGGTTCATGTGCGCTCCGCCTCCGAAGCTTAAACCGGTTCGCGGCGCCCGGGGCCCGGCTTGACGGGCTCTCAGTTCATGTTAGTGTTAATATTAACATTAAATATTCAGGGAGGCCTCATGCCGCAGGATGCATCCCAGCTTGCGCCGGCTCCGCGCAAAAAGCGCGGCAGGGCCCGCTACCTCGCTGCGCTCCTCGAGTCTGCTGCGCCGGACGTCAGGGAACGGCTCGCGGAGATTGGCGAGTTCACGCTCGGCGAGGAGAACCTGGCACAGATGCGGCACCGGCAGCTCCGCGATCCCGGCATCCCGTCCGGTGGCGTCGAGCACGCGGACCATCTCGCGCCCGGCGCGCCCGGAGACCCCGACGTTCCGGTGCGGCTGCACCGGGAGCGGGGGATAACTGAGCCGCGCCCCTGCCTGATCTCGATCCACGGCGGGGGCTTCGTGATCGGCTCGCACCTGGGTGACGACGGCCGCTTCGACCGGTGGTCACCGGCGCTGCGTTGCGTCGGGGTGTCGGTCGGCTACCGCCTTGCTCCCGAGACGCCGTTCCCGGGGGCCCTGGAGGATTGCTACGCCGCGCTGCGCTGGGCATACGAGAACGCGGCCGAGCTGGGAATCGACCCGGACGGCATCGGGATCATGGGCGGAAGCGCGGGTGGCGGGCTGGCCGCTGGGCTGGCACTGCTCGCCAGGGACCGCGCGGAGATACCCGTGGCCTTCCAGGTGCTGAGCTACCCGATGCTCGACGACCGGCTGGACACGCGGTCGGGACGGGCCGGTGCGCCGCTGTGGGGGCCCTCACCCAACCAGTTCGGGTGGCGCAGCTACCTCAGCGGGCTGCGCCCCGGCGGCGGCGTACCGGGCTACGCGGTTCCGGCGCGGGCGGGGGATCTGGCCGGGCTGCCGGCTGCGTTCATCACTGTCGGCAATCTCGACGGCTTGCTGGACGAGGACATCGACTATGCGCAGCGGCTCATCGCGGCGGGCGTGGCGACCGACCTGCACGTCTTCGCCGACGCCCCGCACGCCTTCGACAGCATGCTGGCCGGTACTGCGGTCGCGCAGCGGGCCAGCCGCGTAATGGAGGACTGGCTGGAATCCCGGCTGCACCCTGTGCATGCTGAATCTGATGGCGCTGAAGGGTCGTAGGCATGGGAATGACAATCGCGGAAAAGGTCCTGGCATCGCACGCCGGCAGGGGCGTTGCGCGTCCCGGTGAGTACCTGTGGTGCAAGGTGGACGCCACATCCGGGCACATGCTGCCCGCGCTCGAGCGGCTCGGAGTTGACCGGGTGTGGAATCCGGACCGGGTGTACATGGTCGAGGACCACCTCGCCCCGCCGCCAACCGTGGAGGCGGCCAACGGCGTCGCCGAGGTGCGCAGGCTTGTCAGGAAGTACGGGATCACGCACTTCTTCGAGTTCGGCCGCGGCGGGATCTTGCATCAGCTGTTCCCGGAGAACGGCATGATCGCGCCCGGTGAGCTGATCGCGATGGGCGACTCGCACTCCACGAGCGGCGGCGTCTTCAACGCCTGCGTGACCAACTCGGCGATGGACGCCCTGTACATCCTGGCCTTCGGCGAGTTGTGGTTCCGCGTCCCTGAGAGCGTGAAGGTTGTGGTCGACGGGCAGCTGCCGTCCTGGTGCGTCGGCAAGGACGTGATCCTGGAAATAGCCCGTGACCTCGGCACCGACTTCGGGCTGTACAAGTCGATCGAGTACACCGGGACCGCGGTCCGGCAGATGACGCTCGCCCAGCGGTGGACGATCGCCAACATGGGTGTCGAGGTCGGGGCGAAGTTCGCGCTGTTCGAGCATGACGAAAAGGTCGAAGAGTGGCTCAGCAGCCGCGTGCACCGGCCTTACAAGCCGGTGTTCGCCGACTCCGACGTCGAGTACGAGTCCACCTACTACTTCGACGTCACCGGGCTCGAGCCGATGGTGGCCTTCCCGCACGATCCCGGCAACGCCCGGTCTGCCGTGGCCGCGCAGGAGGCAGGCATCCGGATCGACCAGGCGTTCCTCGGCTCGTGTACCAACGCCCGGCAGGAAGACCTGGAAGTGGCGGCGCGGGTCATGAAGGGCCGGCAGGTGGCCCCCGGGGTTCGCATGCTGGTCAGCCCGGCCAGCCAGGAGGTCTACCGTGACGCGCTGAAGGCAGGATGGCTGGAGGTCCTGGCCGACGCCGGCTGCCTGGTCGAGCACTCGACCTGCGGGCCGTGCTTCGGCGGGCACCTGGGCGTCCTGGGCGACGGTGAGGTCTGCATCTCTTCCAGCAACCGGAACTTCCAGGGACGGATGGGCAGCGCCAAGGCCCAGGTCTACCTGGCCAGCCCGGCGACGGTGGCGGCCTCAGCGATCACCGGCCAGATCACCGACCCTCGCGAATTTCTCAGCTAGCCGAGCACCGGCATAGAGACGAGGAGTACCCATGGAGACCGTGTATTCCGGGCGCGTATGGAAGTTCGGAGACAAGATCAGCACAGATCTCATGGTGCCCGGATCGTACGTCCTGGCCCGGCGCAACATCGACCCGGCAGAAGCAGCCCTGCACTGCATGCGGGCGAACCGGCCCGGCTGGGCCGCTCAGGTCCGGCCCGGCGACATCCTGATCGCGGGCCGCAACTTCGGATGCGGATCAAGCCGCAACGGCTCCGAGCCGCTCAAGGCCCTCGGGATCGCCGCGGTGCTGGTGGAGTCGGTGTCCCGGATCCACCTCCGCAATGCCATCAACACTGGCCTGCCCACGCTGGTCTGCCCCGGGATCCTGGGCCTGGCCGATGAAGGCCAGCACATTCGCGTCGACATTCTCAGCGGGGAGGTCGCCAACGTGGACACGGGGGCAGAGCTTCGCGCCGACAGCTGGCAGCCGGGGAGCCCGCCCTACCAGATCCTGATGGCGGGCGGATTCATGCCGTTCTTCACCGAGAAGCTCCAGGCCGCCGGCCTGATCACCAGCCCGACCGACTGAGAGGCTCGACAATGACCCAGGCATGGCGTGACTGGCTCACCGGCCAGCGCCAGTTCATCCTCGCGCCCGGCGTCTACGACGGGCTGAGCGCGAAGATCGCCGGACGGATCGGGTTCGACGCGCTGTACATGACTGGATTCGGCACGGCGGCGTCGCTGGGCATGCCGGACGTCGGCCTGGCCACACTCACCGAGATGACGGCCAACGTCAGCAGGGTGGTCGAAGCCAGCGGCCTGCCGGTCGTTGCCGACGCCGACACCGGCTACGGCAACGCGCTGAACGTCCAGCGGACCGTCCGCGCCTACGAGCGGGCCGGGGCCGTGGCGCTTCACCTGGAGGACCAGGTGTTTCCCAAGAAGTGCGGCTTCTTCGAGGGCAAGCGGCTTATCCCGGCTGCCGAGCACGTGCAGAAGATCAGGGCTGCCTGCGACGCCCGGACCAGCGACGAGTTCGTGATCATCGCCCGGACCGATGCGCTGGCGGTGACCGGCTGGAGCGACGTCGCCGACCGGGTAAATGCCTACCGGGACGCCGGAGCCGACCTGGTCTTCGTCGATGGGATCAAGACCCGCGCAGACCTGGACTGTTACGTCGACTTGATCGTCAGGCACGGCCTGCCAGCCCTGTACAACGGCGCTCTCGTGCCCGCCGCGGAGGCCGAAGCCCTCGGCTTTCGCATCCAGATCCTCGCCGGAGCAGCCCTCCTGGCGGCCTTCCGCGCCATCCAAGGCGCCTTCCAGGCCATCAAGGACACCGGCCAGCAGCCCGCGCTGCGTCCCGGCGACGCCACGTCAGCAAGCGCTGTCAGGCTCGGCGACATCACGGACGTGCTGGGCCTGCCCACCGTCTATGAACTGGAACAGAGATACATGGCCACGTCCTGACGCGCGCTGCTCCTGCTCCTGATTGTCGATATGACATCAGAAACAACCGGGCCGCCATTCCACGATCGGCACAATCTCAACTTTCTTCAGGCAAACGTTAAGTGTTTCTAACGACTTAGGTCTTGAGCGATTCCGCTATGGCTGCCTACATTTAGGAAGGATGCTTCGCATCCGGGTCACCTGTATCGACTAGCCCGTAATCGTCAGCCCCGTTATCTGCGGGACGCAGTCATAGCAGCCACACCGTCAGTGACCACTGAGGACGGGTTTATGAGGTCAGTTCGTGTGCGACAGCCTGGATCGCTGCCGCGGCTACGGCGCCGGCTGGCGCTGCCGGCCGCTGGAGTGGTAGCGCTGGCGCTCGTGGCGGGGGGCTGCAGCAGCAGCTCGGCGACCGGCAAGACTCCGGTGAAGGGCGGCACCGCGGTGTTTGCCGAGCCGCCGTCTTCGCCGCCGGATTACATCTTCCCGTTCATGGCCCCGCCGGACGTCAGCAACGTGAACCTGTTCGACTTCACCTACCTGATGTACCGACCGCTGTACTGGTTCGGGACCGGCGTTCAGCCCACGCTGAACACCTCGCTGAGCCTGGCCAGCGCGCCCGTCTTCAACGGCAACAATGTGACGATCAAGCTGAAGAACTACAAGTGGTCCGACGGGTCCCAGGTGACTGCGCAGGACGTCATGTTCTGGATCAACATGGACCGCGCGGTACCAGAGGACTGGTTCGACTACAGCCCGGGAGCCTTCCCGGCGAACGTTACGAACATGAAGGTGGTCAGCTCGACAGAGCTGACCATGACGCTGAAGAAGACCTACTCGTCGTACTGGTTCTTGTACAACGAGCTGAGCCAGATCACCCCGATGCCCGCGGCCTGGGACCGCACGGCCTCCGGGCCCAGCAACTGCGACACGACGGTCAGCGACTGCGCGGCGGTCTACAACTATCTGGCGGCCCAGGCCAAGGACCTGGACACGTACGCCACGAACCCCACCTGGGCCATCGTGGACGGGCCGTGGAAGCTCAGCGCGTTCAACTCCGACGGGCACATCACGTTCGTGCCGAACAAGTCCTACTCCGGGCCCATCAAGCCCAAGCTGTCGGCGTTCGAGGAAGTGCCGTTCACCACCGACGCCGCCGAATACGACGTCCTGCAGTCGCCGAACTCCAGCACCAAGATCGACGTCGGCTACCTGCCCACGGAAGACGCTCCGGCCAAGCCGGCGAATGCCGCCGTCGGTCCCAACCCGCTGGCGTCGAAGGACTACACGCTGGCCCCGCTGTACACGTGGGGCTTCGACTTCTACGTGATGAACTTCCAGTCGACCGACGGCAACGGCCCGGTCCTGCGGCAGCTGTACATCCGGCAGGCGCTGGCCTACCTGACGAACCAGAAGGCCATCATCGAGGGCCCGATGCGCGGCTACGGTGCGCCCACCGTCGGCCCGGTCGGCAGCACGCCGGTGAGCAAGTTCCTGTCGCCGCAGGGCAAGGCAGAGACCGCATCCCAAGAAGGCCCGTACCCGTTCAGCATCGCGAAGGCCAAGGCGCTGCTGACCAGCCACGGCTGGACGGTGAACCCGGGCGGGGTCAGCACCTGCGCCGATCCGGCCAAGTGCGGGCCAGGGATCCCCAAGGGCAAGACCCTGAGCTTCAACTTCCCGTACGCCACCGGCCTCAGCTGGCTCGCGTCGGCCATGACCGACCTGCAGTCGAATGCCGCACAGGTAGGCATCAAGCTGAACATGTCGGCCGAGCCAATTAACGAGATTCTCGAGGCGAACCTGAGCAACTGCGTGGTGGCGAAGCTCTCCTGCAACTGGGACATGGCCGCCTGGGGCGGCGGAACGTTCTCGCCCGATTACCTGCCCACCGGTGAGATTGCGTACCTGACCGGTGCGGTGACCAACTCCGGCGGCTATAACAGCGCGGAAAACGACGCGCTGATCGAGAAGACGCTTACCAGCGGAAACCTGTCCTACATGTACACCTGGCAGAACTACATTTCGAGTCAGCTGCCGCAGGAATGGCAACCCGACCCTGCCGCGCAGCTCACCGAGGTCGCGAACAACCTCAAGGGAGTTCTGCCGCAGTCTTCCACGTTGTCGATCAACCCGGAGAACTGGTACTTCGTGAAGTAGGGGCGGCCGTCCCGCCTGCGGCGGGCGCTGATCTCGCCGGGCTGGTCAGTCTGACAGCAGATCGACCAGCTCGCCACCGCGGGCGGTGCGGCTGACCCACACGCTCGACCCGGATTTCTCGCGAGTGATCAGGTCGGCCTTGGCCAGCTGGTGGAGGTGGTAGGTCGCGGTGGTCGGCGCGCAGTGCACCGCCACGGCCACATCGCCCACGGTCAGCGGCTGGCGAAGAACCTGGAGTATGGCGGCGCGCACCGGGCCCAGAATCGTGGCGAGCGCGTTGTCGGCCGTGTCCGGCGCGCCCCGGCGGGGCTGCGGTACCGGGTAACCCACCCAGCAGACGTCGTCGTCGCCCTCGAAGCTGAACAGCATCGCGTTGCGACCGGCGATCATCGGTACCAGCACGAGGCGCCGCCGGCCGACCGGGCCGTGCGAGCGACGCGCGGACCGGTCGCACGGGGGCGCGTAGGTGAATACTCCGTCGTGGTAGCCGAGCCCTGGGTGCAGGTTGTTCAGCAGCGCCGTCATCCCGCCGCGCACCGCGGCGGTGCCGACCCGCCGGATCTCGCGGTCCATCAGCGGCCCGGCCGCCCGCCACCGCGGCTCGGCCAACGCCCAGATGTCGAGGGACGCGTCGGCCATGGAGTTAAGCCAGCGGCGGGGCTGCTCGGCTGCGACCCGCCAGTGCGGCGGCCATGTGACGCCGCCGGCCAGCAGTTCGGCGGCCAGCGTGGCGGCTGGCAGGTCCCGCAGCCTGGCGGCGTGGTCCGCGACCGACGAGTCGCCAAGGGGCGAGATCGGCGTGCAGGAATCCGGTATGTGCATCCAGCCGCGCGCGGTGAACGACTGCACGGCGAATCGCGCCTGCGGGCGCAGTCCGTCGCGGATCGCGGCGAGAAGACTGGCCGGAGCGCCCCAAGCCTGCCCCGACGCCGCCTGCACCAACAGGGAGAGCACCGATTGAGCTGGGGCCATCACTACCGAAACCGCGGGCACATCGGGAACGCCGCGCCCGAGAGCCGATGTCGCGGTGATCGTTGCGGTTTCACCCATGTATCTACCGTGCGCCAGGCGGGCCCGGACTGACCAGCCCGTTTGCGCAGCGCGCGCGAGGAGATCCCAGCCCGTGACCGGGGCGCCACCGGATCGTGACCTCGAAGTTCTTCGAGCTAGTCCTGACATCGGCGCGCCCCTGGCCGATGATCACAGCCAGTGACTGCTCCTATTGGGCGGGAATGGCAGCTTGGGCATCACCAGGAATTGCCTGATCAGGGACACGCATGCTCTTGCGGAGGGAGCGCACATGTACATGTGGAGACGTAGGCTGCGCCTCGCGGCGGTTGCCGCTGCGAGTGTGGTCGCGTTGATCGCCGCCGGGTGCAGTTCCAGCGGCAGCGGCACCGGCAGCAACTCGGCTTCGTCGGGTGTCCCCGTCAATGGCGGCACGGCTACGGTGGCGCTGGCCTCCGGCATCACCCTGAACTGGATTTTCCCGTTCTACTCGATCACGAACTCGAGCGTCTACAACTCCAACCAGTTCCAGTGGCTGATGTACCGGCCGCTGTACATGTTCGGCAACAACACCAGCACGAACGTCACCATCAACTACCCGCTGTCCCCGGCCGACCCCCCCGTCTACTCCAACGGCGGCAAAACCGTGGTGATCAACATGAAGGGCTGGAAGTGGTCCGACGGCGAGACCGTCAACGCCCAGTCGCTGATCTTCTTCCTGAACATGGCCAAGGCGGAGAAGGCCAACTGGTACGCGTACGTTCCTGGCCTGCTGCCGGACAACATCACCTCGTACAAGGCCACCGGGCCCAACCAGGTGACGATCCAGCTGAACAGCGCCTACTCCAGCATCTGGTACACCTACAACCAGCTGTCGGAGCTCAACCCGATGCCGCTGGCGTGGGACGTCACCAGCCTGGGGGCCAAGGCCGGCAGCGGCGGCTGCGCCACCGACAGCGCGGCAGACGGCTGGGCCAAGTGCAAGGCCGTGTACAACTTCCTGACCGCCCAGTCGAAGATCGCCTCGACGTACGCGACCAGCCCGCTGTGGTCGGTCGTTGACGGGCCGTGGAAGCTGTCCAGCTTCAACACCGACGGCAACGTCACGATCGTGCCGAACAAGGCCTACTCCGGCAGCCCGAAGCCGCGGCTGTCCGCCGTCAGGTTCCTGCCATACACCGCCGACTCGTCCGAGTACACCGCCCTGAGGACCGGGCAGCTCGACATCGGCTACATCCCCACCCAGGACCTGGCGCAAAAGCCGGCGAACTCCTACCTGCCGTCGGTGAACCCGCTGGGCAGCTCGTATTACCTGGAGCCGTTCCTGGACTACGGGATCCAGTACGCGCAGCCGAACTTCAACAACCCCCAGGTCGGATACCTGGTCCGGCAGCTGTACATCCGCCAGGCGATGCAGTACGCCGAGGACCAGCCCGGCATCAGCAAGTCGATCTGGCGCGGCTACGCCACCCCGGACGCCGGGGCGGTCCCGACCGTGCCGGCGAACCAGTTCGAGCCGGCGATCGAGAAGGAGAACGGCGGCCAGGGCCCCTACCCCTACGACCCGGCCAAGGCGACCGCGTTGCTGACCAGCCACGGCTGGAGCGAGGTCGGCGGCGTGATGACCTGCCAGGACCCCTCCAAGTGCGGCACCGGCATCACCAAGGGCGAGCAGCTCAAGATGACGTTCGTCGTCGCGACCGGCATCGCCGCAGCCACGGCGACGTACGAGACGATCAAGTCCGAGGAGTCGCAGATCGGGATCGACGTCACGCTGGTCAACCAGTCATTCGACACGATCATCGGCGAGAGCGCGCCGTGCGCGCCGATGGGCCCCAAGTGCAACGTCCAGGTGTTCGCCTACGGCGGCTGGGGCTTCGACGGGCCGGGCTTCGAGCCGACCGGTGAGCCGCTGTTCGCGACCGGCGCCGGGTCGAACTCGGGTAACTACTCCGACCCGACGATGGACAAGCTGATCGGCGAGACGCACACCAGCAGCAGCCTGTCGGTGTTCGACAGCTACGCCACCTACGCTGCACAGCAGCTGCCGTTCATGTGGGTGCCAGAACCGCAGCCGTTCCAGATCCAGGCCGTCAGCAGCAAGCTGCACGACGTCTCGTTCAGCCCGATGTTCACGATGCTCCCTGAGTACTGGTACTTCACCAAGTAGCCAGGGCTGGCCTCCCTTGCCCGCCCACCTCACCCCTGCCCGCCCGCCTCGCCCTACGCTCCGCGAGGCGGGCGGGCAGGATTTGCGTCTCAGCCTGCGCGCTCAGATTGACCGCAGCCAGAGGTCCGGCAGCGTGTAGCCATCGGCGAACGGGTCCGTGGGGTCCATGCCCATCTGGCTGATCCCCGTGATCCACGCCTGGCCGGCGACGCTCGGTATGACCGCGGGGTGGGGGTTGTGGCGGCCAACGGTGGTGGTCTCCTCGATGCGGCAGCTGAACACGCTCCCGATGAGGGACTCGTGCATGAACGGCTCGCCGGGAGCCAGCAGATTTCGCGCGGCCAGGACCGCCATCCGCGCGGACGAGCCGGTGCCGCACGGGGAGCGGTCGATGCGGCCGGGTGCGACGACCACGGCGTTACGCGAGCGCAGCACGCCGTCCTCGCGCCGCAGCGGACCGGCGAACTCGGTGATCGTTACGCCGGGGTAGCGCGGCTCCTCCGGGTGGACAACCGGCAACTGCTCCGCCGTCGCCTCCGTGATCAGCTGGCCGAGGACGCAGATGTCCCGTGCCTCGTCGGGAGCCAGCGAGAAGCCGAGCGACCGCGCGTCCGCGATCGCGTAGTGCATGCCGCCCCAGGCCACGTCGACGGGCACGCTGCCGTGCCCCGGTACCTCCACGCGCGCGTCGAGATGCTGGACAAAGGACGGCTGGTTGGTGAAGCGAACGCTCGTGACCTTGCCGTTCGAGCACTCGCAGTGCAGCGGGATCAGGCCCGCCGGCGACTCCAGGACTATCTCGGTGACCGGCTCGGTCATCGGCAGCATCCCGGTCTCCAGCAGCACCGTGGCGGTGCAGATCGTGTTGCTGCCCGACATCGCCGGGTACTCGGTCGCCTCGGCGATGATGTAGCCGAGCTGCGCCCGGGGATCACAGGCGGGCACGACAAAGTTGACGCACCGTGACGGCCCGCCGCGCGGCTCAAAGAGGAGGGACCGCCGCAGCTGGTCGTAGTGCTCCTCGAAATACAGGCGCTTCTCGAACACGGTAGAGCCGCGGATCTCGCCGAGCCCTCCGGTCACGACATCGTTCGCCTCGCCACCGACGTGGCAACCGACTACCGTCAGGGTCCGCCTCCACTGCATGCGGCCTCCTCCCAGCTGACCAGCGTAAAGATCACGAATTGCGGCGGAAGACTGCCGGCAATATGACAAAATCTAGCTCATGACCTATGTCGCAGCGGCCGACCGCTACCAGCAGATCCCCTACCGCCGCTGCGGGCGCAGTGGCATCCAGCTTCCCGAGGTGTCGCTCGGGCTGTGGCACAACTTCGGCGACGACCGGCCGCTGGAAAACAGCAGGGCGATCCTGCGGCGGGCGTTCGACCTGGGCATCACGCACTTCGACCTGGCGAACAACTACGGGGTTCCGTACGGGTCGGCGGAAAAGAACTTCGGCCGCGTCATGCGCGAGGACCTCCGGCCGTATCGCGACGAGCTGATCATCTCGACCAAGGCTGGCTACGACATGTGGCCCGGGCCCTACGGTGAGTGGGGATCCCGCAAGTACCTGATCTCCAGCCTGGACCAGTCGCTGAAGCGGATGGGCCTGGACTACGTGGACATCTTTTACAGCCACCGGTTCGACCCGGACACGCCGCTGGAAGAGACGATGGGTGCCCTCGACTTCGCGGTCCGGTCGGGCCGGGCGCTGTACGCGGGCATTTCCTCCTACTCCCCGCAGCGCACGGAGGAGGCGGTCTCGATCCTGCGGAGCATGGGCACGCGGGTGCTGATCCACCAGCCTTCGTACTCGATGCTGAACCGCTGGATCGAGAACGGCCTGCTGGACGTGCTCGAGCGCGAGGGCATCGGCGCCATCGTGTTCGCGCCGCTGGCGCAGGGCGTGCTCACCGACAAGTACCTCGGCGGGATCCCCGAGGGGTCACGGGCCAGCCGCGGTACCTCGCTCACCGAGAGCGACATCACCCCCGAGACGCTCGCGCACATCCGCGCGCTCGGCGAGATCGCCCGGGCCCGCGGTCAGTCCATAGCCCAGCTCGCGCTGTCCTGGGCGCTCCGCGACCCGCGGGTCACCTCGGTGCTGATCGGCGCGAGCAGCGTGACACAACTCGAGGAGAACGTGGCCGCGGCGGGACACAGCGACTTCACCGACGAGGAACTGGCCGCGATCGACCGGGACGCGGTCGAGTCCAACCTCAACATCTGGGCGACGTCGAGTTCCTACTGACCCTCCGGGAGGTCAGCCAGGATCGCGAGTCCTTGATCGCGGTGACCACGGCGGCGTCGCGACAGGCTGAGGTAGCCGACAGCGTCACGACGGGCTGAACGCGGCGAGCAGGGTCACGCCGACGACCACGGCCACCAGGCCGGCCACCTGGGTGCGGCTCAGCCGCTGGCCGTGGATGAAGTAGGCGGCCACCGCGGTCAGCGCCGCGAACTGCGCGGCGAGCACGGCCGCCACGGGCAGGTCATGGCGCGCGCCGATCGCGTAGCTCAGCACCCCGAGCACCTCGGCGGCCCCGGCCGCGGTCACCAGCGGCAGCGCCCGGCGGGTCAGCCGGAACCTGCGCCGGGCCGCCAGCGGCGCAGCGACCAGCGCCGAGCCGAACACGCGGGCCGGCACCAGCGTCCACAGCACCGACGCCCGCTCTCCGGCACGGCCCGTTGTGTACAGGCACACCCCGAACAGCAGCGCGGTCGACACCGCAAGCACGGGCCAGGGAACCCGCCGACGGGAGGGAGCGCCATCGGGGCTTCCTTCTGCCCGCTGTTCCCCGCGTGCTGGCGCGTCGACATCCGCACTGGCAGCGGCGACGGCCACGCCGAGCGTGACCAGGCCGAGCAGCAGCCCGGTGGCTAGGCTCAGCCGCGCGCCGGCCAGCGCGGAGATCACCGCCGCGACCATCCCCTCGGTGGACGCGATGGCGGCGACCAGGCCAACCTTGCCCCGCCGGAATGCGACGTACTCGACCAGTAGGCCGATCACGTTGGTGGCCCCGGCCACAGCGAGCAGGCCGATCACGGCCGGCGACAGCCCCGACGGACTGGCCAGCACCGCGGTCGGCGGGACGACGATCACCAGGCCGATCAGCATGACCCAGCCCAGCGTGGAGTCCGCGCCGATGGCCTGGCTCGCCGATGACGCGCACAGGGCCGAGACCGTCCAGCAGACAGCGGCCCCGAGCCCGCAGATTACGGCTAGGAGAGATCCACCCACAGGCTCTTCACTTGTGTGTAGAGGTCCAGGTTGGGCCGGCCGTCCAGCGTGGCGGCGAGCGCCTTCACGCTGCCGGCGCCGATGTCGACGCCCAGCAGCCAGCCGCCATCGTGCTGTCCTTCGCGCCCCTCGCGCCCCGTCCTCACGGCGTGTCTCCGGCGGCGATCGCGATCGCCCACAGGTCCGAGATGTTCGTCCCGGTCGGCCCGGTCCTGATCTGGTCGCCGAGCCGGCTCAGCGCGGATCCCGAGTCGTGCCCGGCGATCGCGTCGTCCAGGCACACCGCGATCCGCTCGGCGTGAGGGGCGGTCGTGCTGTCCACGCAGCCGCCCGCGGCCTCGGTGCCCCCGTCCGAGCCGTCGCTGTCCACGAACGCGCCGGCCACCGCGGTGGCCGGCCGCGCGGCCGCGCGCGCGAACGCAACCGCCATCTCCTGGTTCGGGCCGCCGTGGCCGACGCGCGCCGCCGCCCGCCGGACCGTGATCGTGGCCTCGCCGCCGGCCGCCAGGAGCACCGTGCCGGGGGTGAACGGCCTGCCCCGGGCCGAGGATTCCGCGGCCAGCGTGCCAAGAAAGGCGCCCAGGCCCGCCGCCTCCCCCTCGATCTGGCTGCCGAGGACGGTGGGCCGCCATCCCAGCGCCCGCACGCAGTCCTCCATGCTGCTGACCACCCCCGCCCCGGCGATCAGCACGACCGTCGTGATGTCCCGGCCGGCCAGCCCGGGCGACTCGGATTCCTCGCTGCTCAGATGCTCTCTGATCTCGGCCGGGACCTCCGGCCACAGGCCGTGCCGGCGCAGCGTCGCTATCGCCGCCGACGTGGTGCTGGTGTCCTGGACCGCCGGATCACAGAGCAGATCGACCTGGTCCCCGACCACGTCGGACACGGTCAGGTTCAGGATCACCGCCCCGGCTGCGCGTGCGGCCAGGCGGCCGCCCTTGATCGCGGACACGTGCTTGCGGACCGCGTTGATCTCGGCTATCGACGCGCCGGAGTCCAGCAGCAGTTCATGCAGATGCTGCTTGGCGGCGAACGGCACGCCGTCCGGGGGCAGGCAGGCCAGCGCCGACGAGCCCCCGGTGAACGCGGTGATCAGCAGGTCGCCCGGACCCAGGCGGTCCGCCAGCGCGTTCAGCCTGCGGGCCGCCTCGAGGCTCGCCAGCGAGGGAACGGGGTGATCGGCCTGCACGACCTCCACCCGGCGCAGCTCGTGCTCGACCGGCTGGTGGCTGACGATCAGGCCGGCGTTTATCCGCTCACCCAGCTTGCGCTCCAGCGCCGCGGCGATCGCCAGGGATGCCTTGCCGGCGCCGAGCAGGACGACGGAACGGATCTGGCCGAGGTCGAACTGCCGGCCTCCGGCCCGCAGCACCGCGCCGTCCACGTCGACCAGGCGGTCGACGGCCAGCGCCGGGTCGGCGGCGCGCAGCCCGGCGGTCACCACGTCGAGCACGACGCGCCGCAGCCCCGTCAGGCCGTGGCCGAGCAGTTCGCGCGTGTTGCCGATGATCGTGCCGCCTGGCTCTTCCGGCGCCGGGTCACGCCGCCCGATTCCTGCCTCGCCGCCTGTCACGCGCGGGCCGCTCAGGCCGGCCGGGGAAAGCGGCTGCCCGGGTAGGCCGCCGTGGCGCCGAGTTCCTCTTCGATCAGCAGCAGCCGGTTGTACTTTGACGTGCGCTCGCCGCGCACCGGCGCCCCGGTCTTGATCTGGCCGCAGTTCAGCGCCACGGCCAGGTCGGCGATGACCGGGTCCTCGGTGTCACCCGACCTTTCCGACACGCACACGCCGTAGCCGTGACGGCTCGCCATCGCCGCGGCGTCGAGCGCCTCGGACAGGGTGCCGATCTGGTTGACCTTCCAGAGCAGCGCGTTGGCGGCGCCCTGCTCGATGCCGCGGCGGAGCCGCGATGTACTGGTCACGAACAGGTCGTCTCCCACGACCTGGATGCCGGCCTCGGCGGTCAGGCGGGCAAATCCCTCGAAGTCGTCCTCGGCGAACGGGTCCTCGATCGTGGCCACGCCCAGGTCCCGGACCAGTTCCAGATACAGGGCCAGCAGGTCATCCCGGCTGAGCCGTTTGCCGGCTACGTGGTAGGTGGCGTCCGCTGGGTCGTAGAAGTGCGTTGCCGCGCAGTCCAGGCCGTACCGGAAGCGTCCCGTGTAGCCGGCCCGGTCCACGCCGAGGTGGAGGAGCTCGAGCGCTTCCCGCGGGTCGGAAACCGGGGGCACGTAGCCACCCTCGTCGCCCAGCACCAGCGCCGTCCGCCCGTAGCGTTCCTGCAGCACGTCGCCGAGCGCCAGGTTCACCTCGGAGCTCTCCGCCAGCGCCTCGGCGAACGTGGCCGCGCCGGTCGGGATGACGATGAACTCCTGGAACTCCAGCTGTCCGGCCGCGTGCCGGCCGCCGTTGATGAGATTGACCAGCGGAACGGGGAGCACGTGCGCGTCGGCGGACAGGTAGAGGTACAGCGGCTGGCCGGCCGACGCGGCCGAGGCACGGGCGGCCGCCAGCGACACGCCGAGCAGCGCGTTGGCGCCCAGGCCGGACCGGTCGTCGGTCCCGTCGAGCTCGACGAGCAGGCGGTCGATCTCCCGCTGCCGGTCGGCTGGCCGGCCGAGGACGGCGGGCCCGATGGTTTCGGTCACGCTGGCGACCGCGCGGCGCACGCCCTGGCCGCCGTAGCGGGAGCCGCCGTCGCGGATCTCGCGCGCCTCGTGTCGGCCGGTCGACCTGCCCGCTGGCACGTCGGCGCGTCCGGCCGACCCGTCCGCGAGCACGACATCAACCTGGACGGTGGGCAGGCCGCGGCAGTCGATGATCTCGCGGGCACGCACGGCCCGAATCTCACGCCCGCCGGCAGACACCACGTCGCTCCCATTGACCCGGTTTGTTGTCACCGGAAACGTATTCGGAGCGTTGTAGGAATGTCAACAACCGATCCATCATTGCCGCTGACCTGCGCCGGCGCGGAGACCGTCGGTGCTGCACGGAGGCCGACGGGACTAGCCGACTTCGCCCTGCGCGGCCGGCTTGGGGACCGACAGCCGCGCGGCCGACGCCTCCATGTGTGTCTTCAGCAGGCTGTCGGCGCGCCGGCGGTCGCCGCGGCGCAGGGCCTCGGTGATCGCCTGGTGCTCGTCGACCACTTCGTTCCCGTCCTGGTAGAAGGGCTTGAGCCGGATCAGGCAGAGGCGTGTCTCGGCGATGAGGGTCCGGAACATGCGGTTGAGCCGCTCGCTGCCCGCCGCCTCCACGAGCGTCTGGTGAAAGGCGAGGTCGTGCCGGATGATCTCGGACCACGGGCCGCCCACCGACGCGGCCAGCTGGTCGACGATCTCCTGCAGTTCCGCGAGCGCGGCCTCGGGTTGCTGCTTCACGACGATCGCCGCCGCGGCCCGCTCGATAACCCCCCGGGCCAGGTAGACGTCGCGCGCGTCGTCAAGCCCGAGCTCGACCACGAACACGCCGCGGTTGCGCTCCGCGCGCAGCAGGCCTTCCTGGATCAGCCGCTGCATGGCCTCGCGTATCGGGCCGCGGCTCACCTGCAGCTGCCGCGCCAGCTCGACCTCGGCCAGCTGTGTGTGCGGTGGGAACCTGCCCTCGAGAATCTGGGACCGGAGCTGGTCGGCGATCAGGGCCGGCGTGCTCCGCAGCTGCAGCGGCTCGAGCACGCCAGGTGCGGGCCGGGCGGAAGTCGGCATGGTCATCCTCCGTGGCTCACTGCGGCCGCTGCGCGCGACTGTCCACAATGAGACAACTTTACCGACGACGGCGAACCACTCTTGTACCGTTCACGCGATAACGGCTCCGTGCGGAAGTGTCCCACGGCCGCGGGCCGGAGGAAGCGGCCCCAGCGCAGCTTAGGCCCCGGGCCCGTCGCTGCTGTGCGCCTGCCATCCCCGGGCCAGCTGCTGCAGCCTGGCCGCCGTTTCTGTCAGTGGCTGGCCGCTGCCGACCGCGCAGCCCAGCAGAAATGAGGTCAGCGGCGCGGCCGGCCGGTCCACCGTGTGGGCCACCACCCGGGCCAGGTTGAGCACGGTTTTCTGGGTGCCGTCCTCGGGGTCAAGGCCGAGCTCGGCGCAGACCGCGTCCGTCCAGTCGTCGAGGGTGCTCATCATCCTCCGCTCTCATCCAGGCTCACCGCGCGCCTCGCGCAGGAGCCACATCTCGGCCTACGCCGCGGCTTGCGGCCGTTCCCACTGCCCGTTCCCCGGCGCCGCCCGCCGTTGGCGCGGAACCATCGTGGCAGCCGCATCCTCGTCGCGAACGGTCAGTGCGACCAGTATCGCGGCCACGGCGATGGCGGCGGCGGCGATAAAGCCATCGTGATAAGCGCCGATGTTGGCGGTGAGGTGGCCGGCCCGCGTCTGGGTGGGCCCCGCGGCCGCGAGAACGGTGGAGAGCAGCGCCACACCGAAGGCGCCGCCGAGCTGCTTGCCCGCGTTGAAGATCGATGAGGCCCGTCCGGTCTGGGCCTTCGTGATGGTCGCCATCGACGCGGCCTGGTTGGGGATGAACACCAGGGAGATGCCGATGCCAAGGGCGAACATGATCAGGCGCACCAGCCACAGGCTGGTGGCCGGGCCGGTCAGGGACATCAAGATCATCGTTGTGGCCACCACCGGCAGGCCGACGGGGATGAGCCGGCGCGGCCCGAGCCGCCAGTACAGCACGCGCGTCACCACCTGACTGCCGGCCATGACCCCCAGCGCGGACGGGAAGACGGTGAGCCCGGAGGCTGCGGCGGACAGTCCGAGCGCATCCTGGAAGAACAGCGCGGCCAGGAACAGCGCGCCGAGGTAAGAGGCCGAGCCGAGCGCGTACAGGCTGGTGGCGGCCGCGAACAGGTGGTTGCGGAACAGCCGCAGGTCTACCAGCGGGTTGGACACACGCAATTCGACGGCGACCATCGCCGCTAGCAGCACGAGGCCCGCGCAGAGCGCGGCAAGCACCGGGGCAGCGAGCCATCCCCGGGCCGGGCCCTCGCAGATCCCGTACATGAGCGAGCCCAGGCCCAGGCCGGACAGTGCCAGGCCGGCTACGTCGAGGCGGCCCGGGCGGTGCGGGATGTGGCCGGCCAGTGCAACCGCGCCGAACGCGAGCGTTGCCGCACCGATCGGCATGTTCACGAAGAACACGAGCCGCCATGACAAGTAGGTCGTGAACGCGCCCCCAAGAATCGGGCCGAGCGCCGGAGCCAGCGCGGTGACCACGGCGAGGATGCTGGACACCCGCACCCGTTCGGCCGGCGGGTACACGCGGAACAGCATCGCCAGGCCGACCGGGGTCATCACGGCGCCGCCGGCGCCCTGCAGGACGCGGAATGTGACCAGTTCCCCCAGGCTGGTGGCCAGCCCGCACAGCCCGGAAGCGATCGTGAACAGGGCGATGGCGCCGAGCAGCGCTCGCCGCCCGCCGAACCGGTCACCCAGCCAGCCCGAGAGCGGGATGAAAACCGCCAGGCTGACAAGGTAGGCGATCGATACCAGGCCGACACTGTCGGCTCTGGCGTGGAACTCCCGGCCCAGGGTCGGCAGGGCCACGTTGACGATCGTCGTGTCCATGATCGCCATGAACATCGCGGCCACATACACCACGGCAACGGCCAGCTTCTGGTTCTGGCGGGGCTCCATGCCAAGAAACCTAACACTGTCACTGAGTATGTCAATCACTGAGAGTGTCAATCATTGATTCTGTCAGCAGTGGGCGCTAGCATCTCGCATATGTTCTCTGCTGCGCCGGCGCCGGTTGCCGAAGGTGCCACCGAGGATCCTGCGGCCGAAGCATGGCGGCTGATCCGCTCGATCAGCCACGATCCGGTGGCGATGGCCGCCTGCCACCAGATCACGCAGGAGACCGGGTTGCCGCTCGCCCCGCAGCGGGCGCTGCTCGTGCTCCCGCTGGACCAGGCGATGCCCATGCGCCAGCTCGCCAGGCGCCTGGGCTGCGACACCTCCTACGTGACCGCCCTGGTCGACGCGCTCGAAGAGCGGGGCCTGGCCGTCCGGGAGCAGCATCCGACCGACCGGAGGATCAAGGTCATCGTGCTCACCGCCAAGGGGAAGGATGTGGCCGGACGGGTGCAG
>Ga0335074_10003897_pt1 | contig 20526 bp, 20 predicted proteins | sample Lox_Sample_23_FD_206715 | JGI IMG/M metagenome (GOLD analysis project Ga0335074, IMG submission 206715) | Soil microbial communities from Loxahatchee National Wildlife Refuge, Florida, United States - Lox_Sample_2.3 | ecosystem: Environmental > Terrestrial > Soil > Wetlands | place: USA... | reverse complement strand
CTAGCCTCCCACACCCCACTGCGGTGCGCCCCCCGGGACCGCCCGGAAACGCCGGCTGGACCGGGCAAACGGCCGCCTCCCGCCGCCGGCGCGCCCTCGGCCCCGGTACGCGAACGCCCGCGTCGCAGTCAATCAGATAACAGCAAGAAGCGCGGCGCGGCGTCTCCTGAGCCGGCTTGCCAACCGTATGAAAGTGCCATCGGTCCTGCTGTGGCGACAGCGAGGGCACTTTCACGCCGCCTCCAGAACGCAGCGGCGGACCGCGTCAGCTGTCGCCCGGCCTGACCGGGCCGAGGCGGCGGAGCTGGGTGACATGGCCGGGGTTGAGCTCGGCCACGCTGGCCACCTGGAGCAGCTTCATCGTGCGGATGACCTGGCCGCGCAAGATGTCGATGGCCCGGTCGACGCCGGCCCGGCCGCCGGCCATCAGGCCGTACAGGTAGGCGCGGCCGACCAGGGTGAACTGGGCGCCGAGCGCGATGGCGGCGACGACGTCGGCGCCGTTCATGATGCCGGTGTCGACCGCGATCTCGGTCCGCCCGCCGACCGCCTTGACCGCCTCGGGCAGCAGGTAAAACGGGACGGGCGCGCGGTCGAGCTGACGGCCGCCGTGGTTGGACAGCACGATCCCGTCGACACCGAGGTCAGCGAGGGTCCGGCAGTCCTCGATGTTCTGCACGCCCTTGACGACGAGCTTGCCCGGCCACATGCCGCGGATCACGTCGAGGTCCTTGAAGCTGATCGTGGGGTCCATCGCCGAGTCAAGCAGTTCGCCGACCGTGCCGCCGGTCGAGGTGAGCGACGCGAACTCGAGCTTCGGAGTGGTCAGGAAGTCCCACCACCACCAGGGCCGGGGGATCGCGTTGACGACCGTGCCGAGGGTGATCTGCGGGGGGATCGAGAAGCCGTTGCGCTTGTCGCGCAGCCGTGCGCCGGCGACGGGCGCGTCCACGGTGAAGAACAGCGTGTCGAACCCGGCGGCGGCCGCCCGGCGGACCAGGTCGTAGGAGATCTCCCTGTCACGCATGACGTACAGCTGGAACCAGTTCCGCCCGTTCGGATTGGCCGCCTTCACGTTCTCGATCGAGGTGGTGCCCAGGGTGGAGAGCGAAAACGGGATGCCGGCCGCGCCGGCCGCGCCGGCCCCCGCGACCTCCCCCTCGGTGTGCATGAGGCGGGTGAAGCCGGTGGGGGCGATGCCGAACGGGAGCGCTGACGGGCCGCCGAAGACGGTGACCGAGGTGTCGACCGTGGACACGTCCTTCAGGATGGACGGGTGGAACTCGACGTCCTGGAACGCCTGCCGGGCGCGGGCGAGTGAGACCTCGCCCTCGGCCGCGCCGTCGGTGTAGTCGAACGCTGCCTTCGGCGTGCGGCGCCTGGCGATGTCGCGCAGGTCGTCGATAGTCAGCGCCGACTCAAGACGGCGTTTCCTGGCGTCGAACTCCGGCTTCTTGAACCGCATGAGCTCGAAGATCTCGTCCGGCTTGGGGAACTGGCGCTGGGGCATTTCGGTGCGGCACCTCGGGGACTGCGCGGGCTGGAAGCGGCCGACGGGCCAGTTCCGAAGACTAACCGTTACTAGTGGGTTTGGCCATGGCGGGGCACCAGGCAGGCTCGAGCAGCACCTTGACAGCGCCGGTGCGGCGCGCGTCGCGCCTGGCGGGCTGGCAAAGCCAGTACGCCAGCGGCATCGCCGCCCTGGACAGGCTGGCGGGCGGCGACTTCACCAGGGGGGTCTGCACAGGGTGCCGACAGCCGACTCGGCCCGGCCACGCCAATTCAGCAGGCTCCTGAGCACGCGCTACAGCCTTGCGCGCCCGCCCGGCGGCCAGCCCGCCGCGGGTGCCGCCCTGCGCTACGCCGTCGCCTTCCCGTTGCCGGTACCCCTGGCCTCCCCGACCTGGCGCTGGCGTTCCGCCAGGGCCCTGCGGTACTCGGCGATGACGATGTCGTTCAGCTCTTCCACCGACGTCTCCGCGGCAGGCTTGTCGAACGTGATCTCCCCGTGCTGCAGCAGGTTGATCCGGTCGCAGATCTCCAGCGCCTGGCCGTAGTTGTGCGCGATGATGATGACCGAGACGTCGCCCTTTTCCTTCAGCTCGCGGACCTGGTCCAGGATGATCGCCGCCTCCTTGGCGCCCATGGCGGCGAGCGGCTCGTCGAGCAGCAAGATCTTCGCGTTGGAGTAGACGGCGCGTGCCACCGCGATCGCCTGCCGCTGACCGCCGGACAGCTGGGCGACGTCGGCTTCCACGGAGGGGATGTTGACGCCCATCTCGTCCAGGTACTGGCGGGCAAGCCGCTTCATCGTCCTGTTGGACAGCAGCGGCCAGCGCACCTTCTCCCGGTTCAGGAACATGTTGTGGTAGACGCTCAGCTGGTTGACCAGGGCCAGGTCCTGGTAGACGCAGTCGATGCCGAGCGACCTGGCGTGGTCGACGGACCTGAGAGTCACGTCCTGCCCGTTGAGCAGGATCCGACCGGAGGTCGGCGGCTGGAAGCCGCACAGGATCTTGATCAGGGTTGACTTGCCCGCTCCGTTGTCGCCGAGCAGGCCGAGCACCTCGCCCCTGGCAAGCCGCATGTTGACGTCGATGAGCGCGGTCACCGCGCCGTAGCTCTTGGAGATGTGCTCTGCCTGCAGGACGTCGGTGGTCTGGGCGGCACCGTCCTGCCGTTCCCCTTGCTGCGTGGTCATCGGACCTTCCCCTCGCCGCGCAGCCGCGCAAACTGGACGTTAGCGATCATGGCTATCAGGATGGCGCCACCGAAGTAGATCTGCAGCGGGTACGCGCTGATCCCGATCACCTCGAAGCCGTTCGTCAGGAGCGCGAGGACCGCGCCGCCGAGGAACGCGCCGATTATGGTTCCGCTGCCGCCGAGCATCGCGGTGCCGCCGATGACCGCGGCCGCCACGGAGTAGAACATCGGCTGGTAGGCGGCCCCGCCGGAGAAGGTGTCGATCACGTTGGTCTGGAACGCGATCGTGATGCCGGTGAACGCGCCGAGCAGGCCGGTGAGCATGAAGTTGCCGTACTTGATCCTGGGCACGTTGACGCCGGCCTCCCTGGCGCCGAGCGCGTTGCCGCCGACCGCGATCGTGTGCAGCCCCCAGCGGGTGTTGCGCAGCAGCACGTGGAACACGACGAGCAGGATCACAGCCCAGCTGATCATGGAGAAGTTGGCCGACGAGCCGAACCACTTGCCGAGGTTGTCAAGCACGGGGGGTATGGGGGCCTGCTCGCCGTGCGAGAGCGTAAGTACCAGGCCGGACAGCACGAAACCGGTGCCCAGGGTGGTGATGAACGAAGGCAGCCGCATGGTCACGGTGAGGAACCCGTTGAGCCAGCCGACCCCGCCGCCGACGACGAGGATCGCCAGGATGATCCCGAGGATGCCGGGCACGTGGTAGTACTGCACGAAGTAGAACATGACGTACGGCGCGAACACGTAGATAAAGCCGACCGACAGGTCGATCTCGCCGCAGATGAGCAGCAGCACCTCGCCGTACGCGATGATCATGATCGGCGCCGCGATCACCGACAGGTTGACCAGGGCGGCGTGGGTGAAGAAAACGCTCCGGCCGGTCGAGTTGATGACGCCGAAGTAAATGATCAGCAGGACCACGACCAGGAAAACGGTCGCTTCCCGCTGTTTTACGAGGAATCTCCCGGCCCGCCGCAGTCCTTCCAGGGCACCCGCCGCGCCGGGTGTTTCGGCGGGTCCGCCTCCCGCCACTCCAGGGGCGCGCTGCGCGGTCTCGCTCACCTTGTCTCCTTCTTCGAGTGCGCTCAGATTTCCGTGCGCTCACATGCTGCCGCCGCCGGACCCGGATCCTCCGATGAGGACCGAGTCCGGCGTCAGCATGCCTTTCAGGGAACCTATGCCCGCTTTCCGGTCAGGTGCTCGTGGTGGCGATCGGATTCTGGATGGGGCCGGACCGCGGCACCAGCGTCGGCTTGGTGGCGCCCGTCGATCCCTCGTAGGTGGTGCTCGAGGACAGGTACGGGCCGACGTTGGACTTCGTCACGAACGTGAGGCCGGTGTCGGTGTCGGGTGGCAGCACCAGGCCGCCGGTCAGGTTGAACAGGTACAGGTAGAGCACCGGCAGGAAGCCCTGCAGGTACGGGTCCTGGTTGATGGTGAAGTCGAGCTGGCCGGAGTTGATGGCGTCCAGCGTGCCGGGCGTCAGGTCGAACCCGCCGGCCGGGATCTTGCCCGCCATTCCCACGGAGGCGAGTGTCGGGCCGAGTTCTTCCGTCGATCCCGCGTCCACCGCGAACGCGCCGGTGACGTGCGGGTTGCCGAGCAGGAATGCCTTCTCCGCGGGCCCTTCGTCCGCCGTCGTCGCCCCGGTCGCCACCATCTTCACCGTGTAGCCGGCCGGGGTGAGCACCGAGGCCGCGCCGTCGTACCGGGGCTGGATGTTGGCCGTACCCGGGGTGGCGATGAAGATGACAATCTCGCCCGGCTTTGCCAGGGACTTGATGTGCTCGCCCATCTGCTGGCCGGACAGGTACAGGGCCTGGCCGACGTAGCAGAGGCGGTTCGTGCCCGGCGTCGCGACGCCGTTGATGATCGGGCCGTCAGCGTTGTAGCTGACCACCGGGATGCCGGCGTTCATCGCGTTCGCCACCGGGACCTGGAAGGTCGTCGCGGTTGGCGTGCTGTTGATGACCGTCGTGGCGATGCCGTTCGCCTTCGCCGTGATGGCGGTGTTGATGGCGTTCACCATGTCGGAGTCGGCGGAGTCGGTCGACCCCGTCCACTTCGGCTTCGGCAGGCCGACCAGCGCGGCGGCGTCGGCCATGCCGAACTGGGTGGGCACGAAGAAAAGGTTCGTCGTGACGTGATTGACGAACCAGAACTGCCAGGCAGGGGTCGCCGGGAAGTTCCCCGCGACCGTCGCGGCGGCCGATGTCGACACCTTAACCGTGCCACTGCTGCTGCTGCTTGACGAGCACGCCGCGAGCAGGGCCGAGGCCGCCGCCGTGGCGCTGACCAAGCCGGTTCCCGCCAGCAGCTTGCGCCGCGACGGGCCGTCCTTCATGTTCAGTGTCTGTATAGCCTCATCGACCTTCGGGTCGATCTTCCTCATCGCGGACCTCCAGCTGTCGCCTTCGAAGGGAACTCCGTGTGGTGGTGTTAACGCTCACATCGTTGGGTCTGGGACACTGCGCGCGTGATAAGCAGAACGATAGGACGCCAGCGGGGGACAATCTAGCCTTGCGTTCCCGAAAGAAAGATCGTTAGCGGTCCGAGATAAAGCCAGGCGGACGAATGACGGTTATGTTGTGCCGCGTTTCCGCTGGTCAGTCGCGGGCTAGCGCGCATAGCCTGTGGGTGTGCCCGGTCCGGCTCGCCGGACCCGGCGCAGTAGAACTTGGCGGCGGTGCCCGCCAGGCACTTCCCTTCCCCTGGACGACCGGAGGCAGCATGACATCACCGGACGCGGGGACCCCGGACGAGCCCCTCGTCACCGAGACTGGCCCCGTCGCCGCACCGCGCTTCCCCCTGGCGGACGGCGCCCGTCGCGCCCCGGCGGACGAGCCCGTGCTGCCTGAGCAGGCCCGCGAGGACACCGACGCGGCCTGGGGCGAGTACCAGGAGACGGGCGACGACCGTCTCCACCGGGACCGCCCGCCGCACTGGGATGACTTCTAGCGGCGGCGGTCCACTTTCCCGATCGATCTCACCGCGAATTCAAATGCCCGGGCGAACAGGGCGATGGACCGGTTATCCCCGGATAAAGCGGGACAGGCCGACATTTCATAGGAAGAATCAGGCCTGGCGAACGATAACATTAAAAGGACCAACGACTCTTGAATGTCGGGCCTTGGTGTGTTATCAGCCCGCGTTCGCGTTGTCGGCGGAGGCCGATCCCAGGCGCGGGAACGGCTCGGTGGAGAAGATGACCTCGACCGGCACCTCGAAGTACGCCGCGATCCGCAGCGCCAGGTACAGGCTGGGGCTGTACTCGCCGCGCTCCAGGTAACCGACTGTCTGGTAGTGCACGCTGAGTGCGTCGGCCAGTTCCCGGCGGGAGATCTTCCGCTCCGCGCGCAGCATCGCGATCCGGTTGTAGACAAGTTCGCCCGCGCTCACGATGGTGTGCTCATGTCGCCCGCAGCAGAGCTCGCTCGCGCCGCGCCGCCACCCGCGACCCCGATTCGCGCCGCGCCATCCGGCGCAGCACGACCGGCGCCACCGCAAGCCCGAGTACCGACCACAGCGCCAGGGCCAGGAACACCAGCGGCAGCCGCCAGGACCCGTCGATCTCGACCGAGGCCAAATGAGACGGCAGCAGCGCGGCGCGCATCCCGAGTCCGAGCCAGTACATCGGGAACAGCTGCCCGATCGCCTGCAGCCAGCCGGGCAGGTGGGTGATGGGGTAGAAGATCCCGGAGATCGCGGTGATCGCGCCGAATGGCAGCAGCACCACGCCGATGAACCGGGGGCTTGGTATCATCGAGCCCAGGGTGATGCCGATGGGGATCGTCGCCAGCAGGCCGAGCACTGCCACCCACCCGAGCGTCGCCGCGCCGCTGGCGGAGACACTGATGCCAGGGAAGGCGATCAGGCCGAGCGCCAGGGTGATGACCATGCCGATCAACGTAGTCGCGGACGACAGCACGATCTTCCCGATCACATACGCGGTCATCCCGTCCGGCATGGCCTTGGCGCGCAACAGCGTGCCGTCCTCCCGGTCGACGGCGATGAATCCGGTCACGGCCATCAGTCCGCCGAACGCGAACCCCATGCCGATCACGCTCGGCAGGGTGAGCGAGCCGAGGGAGAACGTTGTGCCGGGGACGTGGTGGCCGCGCATCAGGAACAGCACCAGGATCTGGATCGCGGTGAAGACCGTCGTCTGCACCAGGTCCGGCCAGTAGGTGAGCGCGAGCCGCAGCTCGATGCCGCCGCGTGCCAGCCCGAGCCGCACCACCCGCAGCGCGTTCACTGCTCGTACTCCTGCACCAGCGCCATGTACGTGTCCTCCAGGCTCGCCCGCCGGACCTCCAGGTCCCGTACCGCCTCGCCGTGCTGCGCGAACAGCTTCCTGGTGAACGCCGTCGCCTCGTCTGTCGGGTGCACGAAGCGCTGGCCGTCGATCGTCCACCGGACCTCGGCCTGCGCAGAAAGCCGCAGCGCGAGCTCGTCCGGCGAGCCGTCGGCGAGGATCCGCCCGCCCGCCAGGATAAGCACCCGGTCGGCCAGCTTCTCCGCCTCGGCGAGGTCATGCGTGGTGAGCAGCACCGTCGCCTGCTCCCTGTCGGTGAGACGGTGGACGAGCTCGTGGAACTCGCGCCGTGCCCTGGGGTCGAACCCGGCGGTCGGCTCGTCGAGGAAGAGCAGCTCGGGTCGCCCCACGATGCCGATCGCGACATCGAGCCGCCGGCGCTGGCCGCCGGACAGGTTGGCGATCCGCGTGCCGGCCTGGGCAGTGAGCCCGACCAGGCCGATCAGCTCGGCGGTGTCCCACGGCCGGCGGATCTCGGGCGTCGCGTACCGCGCGTAGTAGGCGCCGAGGTGGTCAAGCAGCTCGCGGACCCGCCACTTCGCGTGGTCCCGCCAGGACTGAAGCACCACCCCCAGCCGCGCCCGCCACTGCTCGCCCCCGTGCTCCGGGTCGGTGCCGAGCACGGTCACCCGCCCTGCCGACCGCGCGCGGAATCCCTCGAGGATCTCGATCGTGGTGGTCTTCCCTGCGCCGTTGGGCCCGAGGAGCGCCACGACCTCGCCGGCGCGGATATCGAAGTCGACGCCGTCAAGGACGTCGACGGCCCCGTACCGCATCCGCAGGCCGCGCACTTCGGCTGCAACATCAGACATGATGTACAGAAGATAGCAGACCTACTACAAAGGATAAAAGCCCTTTCACGAGGAACGGATCCAGATTCCTCATCCGCGACCCACTGCTTTTCGTGCCGAGCCCGCCACTTCCTATCGATTTCCGCGCGTCACCCCACTTCTTATCGATTTCTGCTAGACATTTCCGACAAAACAGGCGAGAAAGCGACCGAAACTGATAGGAAGTCGAAAAAATAGCAGAAACCGATAGAAGGTTGAGGCCGCCAGGCCTCGCTGCCGCCCCAATTCGCTCCCGCCAGATGTCATAGGGCGCCCCGCGGGGCCGGGGCAGCCTCGCGGTGTCGAGCGGCTAGGCAGCGGGGCGAGTGGCCCCTCGCGTGGGGCTGGTGGCTGGGCAGCGTCCGGCGCGATGGCCGGGTCCCCGCGGGCCAGTGGCCGGGCCTGCGGGGCGAGTGGCCAGTGGCTGGGCAGCCTGCGGCGCGGTGGCCGGGTCCCCGCGGGCCAGCGGCCGGGCAGCGCGGGCGGGTGGCCACTGGCTGGGGCAGCCTGCGGCGCGAGCGGTAGCGCCGGGCCGGGCCGGGCTAGCGGCCGTAGGCGGCGGGGAAACCGGACCGCCAGGTGGGGTAGCGGAGGGTCCAGCCGAGTTCCTTCCTGGCCTTCGCGTTGGACGCGCCCCGAGCCTGGGACATCAGGGTCAGCACCTCGCCCATCAACAGCCCGGCCAGCCAGGCCGGAACGCGGAACGGCCGCTTCGCGCCGACGGCGGCGGCGAGGGCGGGCAGCCAGTCCCGCATCGGTGCGGGCTCGTCGTCGGTGATGTTGTAGATGGCGGGGCCGTTGGCGTCGAGCGCGAGCACCGTCGCGGCGGCCGCGTCGTCTAGGTGGATGAAGGACATGATTCCGCCGCCGTCACCGATAAGCGGGAACTGGCGCTTGCGGATGGCCTTGACCATGGCGTTGTCCTGGTCGCCGTAGAAGCCGCCGTAGCGCAGCGCGATCCCGCCCGCCGCGGTGACCGCCTCGTCCAGGTGCGCCATGGCACCGACCATCTGCCGGGCACTCGCCGGGGGATCGGCGATCAGCGGGTCGTTCTCGTCCTTGACGGGACCGCCGGCGTGCGCGTACCTGAAGGGCGCGAAGCTCTGTGCGATGAACTTCGGCACACCCTGCTCGCGGGCGGCCGCTAGCAGGATGTCGGTGCCGGCGGTGCGCAGCCGGCTGGTCGGACCGAAGGCTCGGTCCATGGTGCGGGAGAAGCTGATGCCCGCCAGGGCCGTGGCCTGGTAGATGATCGCGTCGGGTCGGGCGGTGGCCACCACGGCACGCACCGCGTCAGGGTCAAGCACGTCGAGCACGACCGGCTCCGCGCCGAGCGACCCGAGGTACCCGGCCTTGGCCGCCGACCTGGAGGTGCCGGTGACCTGATGGCCGCGCTCGGTCAGCTGGGGAACGAGGCGGCTGCCGATAACGCCGCTCGCGCCTACCACGAGAACTCGCATGACGTTCTTCTTCCCTCCGTCCGCCGGCCGGCTGTCACACCGGGCCGGATCGCCGTGTCAGTGTTAGTGACACGGGAGCAGGAGGGAACGTGACCGGCGTGCGCGAAGAAGCGGGCCCACTTCATGGCGATGGAACTGGCTCGCCGGACTTTCCCGGCGAAGACAAGGCGGCACGAGCCGATGCCTGGCTGGCGGAGCGGTTCGAGGAGCACCGCGGCCGGCTGCGGGCGGTGGCCTACCGGATGCTCGGCTCGCTCGACGAGGCCGACGACGCGGTGCAGGAGGCCTGGGTCAGGTTCAGCGCGGCCGGAGCCGATGAGGTCGTCAACCTCGGCGGCTGGCTGACCACCATCGTCAGCCGTGTCTGCCTGAACATCCTGCGCGCCCGGGCCGCCCGGCCGGAGAGCCTGGCCGGGGCGCGCGTGCCTGACCCGGTGCTCAGCCCCGCCGACGGCCCGACGCCCGAGCAGGAGGCGCTTCTCGCCGACTCGGTCGGGCTCGCGCTGCTCGTGGTGCTCGACACGCTGACCCCGGCGGAACGGGTCGCCTTCGTGCTGCACGACGTCTTCGACGTCCCGTTCGGCGAGATAGCCCTGATGCTCGGCCGCACGGCGCAGGCCTCCAGGCAACTGGCCAGCCGGGCCAGGCAGCGGGTCAAGGCGGCGGGCACGCGCCAGCCGGATGCCGCGGTCGCCGCGCAGCGGGCGGTGATCGACGCGTTCTTCGCCGCCGCCCGGGCCGGCGACCTGGCCACCCTGGTAGAACTGCTCGACCCCGACGTCGTGCTGCGCACCGACGGCTTCGCCGGGTTCCCGACGCTGATCCAGGGCGCCGACGCAGTCTCCAGCGCCACCCTCGGCGGCGCGAGCCCGCACGCCGAGTTCCACCCGGTGCTCGTCAACGGCGCCGCCGGGGTGCTCGTCACCATGCGCGGCCGCCCGGCTGCGCTGATGGCCTTCACCGTCGTGGCCGGCCGGATCACCGCCGTCGACGGCATCACCGATCCCCGCCGCGTCCGCCGCCTGGTGAGCTCGGAGCCGCTACGCCGCACCGGAGCGGTCTTTCGCGGTTAGCGCGACGGCTAGGCAGGCGAGCAGTCCGGCGACGGCCTCGACGGCCCAGACATGGTGGAAGTCGGCGACCGAGTGAGCGGCGCCGGTGCCGAGAATGACCACCACGATCGCGACGCCGACGGCGCTGCCGACCTGTCGGGCCATGTTGAGAACGGCGCTGCCGGTCGTCGCGCGGTCCGGTGGCAGCGTGCCTGCGGCGGCGAACAGCGGGGCCTGGGTCAGCCCGGCCGAGATGCCGCCGGCGAACAGCCCGGGCAGGAACGCGGCCGCGTAGTCCGGGTGCACGCCAGTGAACAGCATCCAGTAGCCGGCCGCGACCGCCATGAACAGCGTGCCGGCCATGGCCGGCCGGACGCGGCCGAACCGTGCCCGGATGCGGCCCGCGCTGATCGCGAACACCGCGGCGGTGGCGGGTCCCGGCGAAATCGCCAGCCCGGACCGCACGACGCTGTAGTGCCACTGCCCCTGGAGGAACAGCACCACGCTGAGCAGGAAGATCGCGAACCCGATGAAGAACACGAGCAGGGCGATAGACGCGCCGGTGAACGGCCTGCCGGTGAACAAGTCCCGCTCGATCAGCGCGTGCGGGTGCCGCAGCGTCCGCCGCACCGTCAGCGCGATCACCGCGAGCGCGACCGCGAGCAGTGCCACGGTCCGCGCCGAGCCCCAGCCCCAGGCGGGGCCCTGCACGGTGCCGAGGACAAGCAGGGTGACGGACGCGAGGACGCCCGCGGCGGACACCCAGTCCGGCAGCCGGCTTCCGCCGGCCGCGCGCACCTCGGGCACCACCTTCAGGCCGCCGAGCAGCGTCGCGACCCCGATCGGCACGTTGATCAGGAAGATCCACCGCCATGACACCCCGACGAGCAGGCCGCCCGCCGGCGGCCCCGCGGTGCCGGCGACGGCGGCGACGCCGGCCCAGATACCGACCACCATGGCGTGCTGCCGCCGGGCGAACGCCGGGTAGAGCAGCCCCAGCGAGGTCGGCACGATCAGCGCCGCCCCGGCCGCCTGCACCGCCCGCGCCGCGATCAGCACGCCCAGCGTCGGCGCCGCGGCACAGCCGGCCGAGGCGAGGGTGAACACGGCGACCCCGACCAGCAGGAAGCGCCGCCGCCCGAAATGGTCGGCCAGTCGCCCGGCTGGCACCAGCAGCGCGGCGAAGACGATCGCGTAGGCGTTCAGCACCCACGACAGCCCGGACAGCGACGACCCCGGGTAGGACCGGCCGATGACCGGCAGCGCGACATTCACGATGAACAGGTCCAGTTGCGCCATGAAGGCGACGGCCGCGAGGACCGCCATGATCCACCAGCGTGCCGGGTGCCCGTCCGCTGCGTCGGCGGTGTCCGCGACCGCGCCGCCCCGAGCCGGACCAGCCGTCGGCCGCGGTGCCGGGTGCCCGTCCGCCGCGATCGCGCCGCCCCGAGCCGGACCGGCCGTCGGCCGCGCCCCAGCCGCTGGCGGCGCCGCCGCGCCCGCGTCGGCCCCCTCCGCGTTCGCCATCGTTCCTCCCGGCCGCACTCGGTCAAGTTGGTTCAGTCAATGAACTGACACCGCAGTAAAGCACGAAAATCTTGGTTCAGTCAATGAACCAACCGGCGGATGGTGCGCTAATATCGCTGGCATGGCATTGCCGAAGGACTATGCGGGCCAGGGGTGCTCGCTCGCCCGGGCACTCGAGGTCGTGGGGGAGCGGTGGACGCTGCTCATCGTCCGCGACGCCTTCTTCGGCGTCAGAAGGTTCAGTGACTTCGCCGCCCACCTCGACATCCCCCGCGCGGTGCTGACGCACCGGCTGGCGGCGCTCGTCGGGTCGGGTGTCCTCGCCATCGTCCGCGGCCCGCACGGCCACGACGAGTACGTGCTCACCGGCAAGGGCCTCGACCTGTGGCCGGCGGTCCGCTCCCTGATGGCCTGGGGCGACGATTACTACTCGGCTCAGGGGCCGCGCCGCCTGTTCAGCCACGTCGTAGACAGCGGGGAGGTGGCGCAGGACGGGACCTGCGCCGCCTGCGGCGCCGTTGTCCCGACGGCCGACCTCGTGGTTACCCCCGGTCCCGGCTGGACGCCGGGCGGAACGGACGCCGTATCGGCCGCCATGGCGGAACCGCACCGGATGCTGACCTCGATCAGAAGCTCGTGACGAGCCGGGGGCCAGGGCTGGCCAGCTGGGAGAACCCGCTGCAGCGCAGACCCGCCGTCGGTGGCGTGCGGATTCCGGCCGACTCTGAGATCCTCGCCGTGCACGAGAGGCACGCGCCGACGCCGGAGGCGCTGGACCTGGTGTACACGCACTGCCTGATCGTGTCCGACATCGCCGGGCTGCTCCACGCGAGCTCCGCTTCCGAGGTCGACATCGGCCTGGTGCGGGCCGGCTGCCTGCTGCACGACGTCGGGGTCTACCGGCTGTACGACGACGCGGGCCGGCTTGACCACGCGCGGTACATCCGCCACGGGCTGCTCGGCCACGAACTGCTGCGCCAGGAGGGGTTTCCCGAGGAGATCTGCCGGTTCGCCTCGCGCCACACCGGGGTCGGCATCACGCGCGATGACGTGATCCGGCACGGCCTCCCGCTGCCGCCCTGCGATTACGTCGCGGAGACCCGCGAAGAGACGCTGGTCATGTACGCGGACAAGTTCCACTCTAAGACGACGCCGCCGACTTTCCTCACCGCCGGCGCGTACGCCGCGACCGTACGCCGGTTCGGCGAGGGCAAGGTCGCCGCCTTCCACGCGATGCGCGCCATGTTCGGCGAACCGGACCTGGCCGCGCTCGCCAGCGCCTACGGCCAGCGCATAGTCGGCGACTGACCAGGGCCGCCTGCCCCGCCCGCGGTGCGGGTGGCGGAACACGGGACCGCGATCCGTTGCGCGCCGCGGCTCTTTCTCTTCACGCCGAACGGTTGCGGCCGCATCGGCAGCGCCGCTAACTCTCCGGCGGCGCGGCCGGCGCGGAGGCACGCTGCCCGTATCCCGCCATCTTGGCGGCGACAGCCGCGATCTCCTCGCCGGGCAGCAGCCGGGGCCGGCCCGCGGCGGCCGCCCGCAGGTACACGTCGCTCAGCCATTCCAGGTACACGCTGCGGTCGTAAGCGGTCTTGAGGTCGGGCCCGATCGCGACCGCCCCGTGGCTGCCCATGAGGCACGCGGTGCGCCCGCGAAGCGCCTCGACCACGTTGCGGGCGAGTTCGTCCGTCCCGTAGGTGGCGTACGGCGCCACCCGCACCGTGCCGCCGAACATCGCCGCGTAGTAATGGATCGCCGGCAGCTCGTCCGCCAGCGTGGCGGCGGCCGTCGCCGCGACGGAGTGCGTGTGCACGATCGCGCCGGTCCCTGAGCCCGGCGGCCCGCAGGCGGCGTAGACGGCCAGGTGCAGCGGCAGTTCGCTGGTCGGCGCCAGCGGTGCCTCGACCGCGGACCCGTCGAGCCGGTGCACGCCGACGTCCCCGGCGGACAGATCCGCGTAGTCCACGCCGCTCGGCGTCACCGCTACCAGGTCGCCGACCCGGACGCTCACGTTGCCGGCGGTGCCGACCACGAGCCCCGCCGCGGCCAGCCGCAGGCAGGCGCGCACGATCTCCCCGCGTTCCCGTTCCAGCAGCATCGCGGCTGGCTCGCCTCCGTTCCGCACAGGTTTGACGCGCTCCCGGCCTCTCGCACCCCCGGCCTGAGGCCGGTGCGGTGCACCAAGGGGCGACTGGGTAATTTCAACGTTATGGGAGGCAGCTATCACCGAGGGCAACGACCCGCGCTTGACGACGTGATTGTCTGGCGGGACGGGCACATCGCGGCCATCGACCAGACCGTGCTGCCGCACGAGCTGCGAGTGCTCGACATCACCACGGTCGACGAGCTTGTCGACGCGATCGTCCGGCTGGCGGTCCGCGGCGCCCCGGTCCTCGGTGTCGCGGGGGCACTGGGCGTCGCGCTCGCCGTCCGCCAGGCCGAGCGGGAGAGCTGGGACGCCACCCGCCTCGACGCGGCGGTCAAGCGGATCGCCGACGCCCGTCCGACCGCCGTCAACCTGCGCCGCGAGGTGACGGCGATGGCGGCCGTGATCCCGGAAGGTCCCGCCGCGGTCGAGGCCGCAGCGGACGCCGTACGGGACGGCACCATCGCGACGAGTAAGCGGATCAGCGAGCGCGGTGCCGAGTACCTGACCGAAACACGCGGAACCGCCCCGCTGCGGATCCACACACACTGCAACACCGGAGCGCTCGCCTGCCTCGGCTGGGGTACGGCACTCGGAGTCGTGCGGGCACTGCAGAACCGGGGAGCGCTCGGCCACGTCATCGTGGACGAGACCCGCCCCCTGCTCCAGGGGGCCCGGCTGACCTGCTGGGAGCTCGGACAGCTTGGCATCGAGCACTACCTGGCCTGCGACGGCGCGGCACCGTTCATGATCAGCCAGGGGCTGGCCGACGCTGTCGTGGTAGGCGCGGACCGGGTCGCGGCCAACGGCGACGTCGCCAACAAGATCGGCACCTACTCACTCGCGCTCGCCGCACGCCGGGCCGGCATCCCGTTCGTGGTCGCGGTCCCCGAGTCCACCATCGACGACGCGACACCGTCGGGCGCCCAGATTCCGCTTGAGCAGCGGCCAGCGGGCGAGATCACCCACATCCTCGGCGTCCCGGCCGCGCCCCCTGGCACCCTGGCGGTCAACTACGCCTTCGACGTAACCCCGGCGGACCTGATCACCGCGATCGTCACCGAGGACAGGCTGATCTTTCCCGGCTGACAGCCCGCCGCGGGCCGGCACCTGACCAGCTAGGCCGGAGGATGCCGTGGCACGGCACGCTCGCCCGGCATCGCCCGGGCCGTCCGGGTAGCCGGCGACCGGACGCATGATGATGTGTATGCGTACCCGCGTCTGGTGGACCGGGCTGAGCCCGCGGCGCCGGGGCCTGATCGCCGGGCTTGTCGTTGCCGTGGCCGCGGTAGCGGTCGCGGCCGGGCTGCTGACGTCGCGGGGCCAGCCGGCGCCCGCCGCCGGCCGGCCGGGCGCGGTGCTGCTGGTCCCCGGCTACGGCGGATCCACCACGTCGCTTGACGAGCTGGCCGCACGGATCAGGACCGCCGGCCGGACCGCGACCGTGGTGCAACTGGCGGGCAACGGCACCGGCGACCTGACCGTGCAGGCCCGGGTGCTCGCCGGGTACGTGAACCGGGCGATCGGCGCCGGATCGGGACCAGTCACCGTGATCGGTTACTCCGCGGGCGGCGTCGTGGCGTGGCTCTGGGACGTCGACTACGGCGGGGCGGCCCAGGCGGGCATGATCATCACGCTGGGGTCGCCGCTGCACGGGGCACGGATCGCGGCCGTCGGCACCGGGTTCGACCCGGCGGAGTGCCCGGTCGCCTGCCAGCAGCTCGTCCCCGGCAGCGCCCTGCTTACCGGGCTCCAGCGGTCCGCGGGCCGCAGGCCGCCGTGGCTGTCGCTGTGGAGCACCGACGATCAGACGGTACAGCCGCCGGATTCGGCCCGGCTGCCCGGTGCGGTGAACGTGCCGCTGCAGACCGTCTGCCCGGGCGCGGACATCCAGCACGACCAGCTGCCCACCGACCCGCTCGTCGTCGGGATCGTGCTGCGCACCCTGGCCAGCGGCCGCGCCTCCGCTCCCGCCCCCGGTGACTGCCCGGCCCTGCAGGCCCTCGGCCGGTAACACGCTCGCGACAGCCCGCGCCACCCGCACCGGCCGCCGGTCACGCGGTGACGTCCTTGGTTGCGAAGTTCGCCCAGGCGGCGGCCAGGAAAACGACCACGTAGACCGCCTGGATGGCGAACCCGCGCTGGATATCCCGCCAGAAGATGGGCTGGCGGAAAAAGTCGATCCAGGCCAGCCAGTACCTGGTCGGCAGGTACGGCTGCACCGCGGTCGCCGCGTCGAGCGTCACAAGCACCTCGCTGGCCACCAGCACCGCGAGCGCGCCCAGCGCGGCGCCGAGCGCGGAGTCGGTGAGCGTCGACAGGAACAGTGCGATTGCCGCGACGCCAAGCATCGAGACGGTGATGAACGCCATCGCGCCGAGGACCCGTTCGATCAGTTCCAGGAACGTCAGCGGCGCGCCGGACAGCGACGTGATGGACGCGCCCGGCTGCAGCCCGGCGGTCGGCGCGCCGCCGGTGCCCGGCGCGATCGAACCGGAGATCCCGCCGGGCGCGACGCCGACAGCCGCGGCACGGGACGGGCCGAGGATCAGCACGCCGGTGGCGTACGACGTCACGGTGACGGCGATGACCGCGATCATCGTGAACGTGGTCACCGCGACCAGCTTGGCGACGAGCAGCCGGGTCCGGCCCACCGGGCGGGCTAGCAGGTAGCGCAGCGTACCGGACGACGCCTCGCCCGCGACCGATTCCCCCGCCATCACCGCGACGGCGACGGGAAGGAACACCGGAAGCACGAGGGCGAGTGCGGCCGCGGGGTAAAGCTGCCCCTCGTTGAGCACGGCGGACAGGAACGCGCTGCCCTGGCCGGGCGGTGGCGCCAGGTGAGTGACCGCGATGAAGATAGCCACGACCAGCGGCAGCGCGCAGATCAGGCCGATCGTCAGCCACGTCCGCAGCCGCCTGACCAGCTTGAACAGTTCGACCGCGATCACGGTGCCGCCCGGTTCAGGCCGAACTGGTCAGAGCCGGCTCCGGTCACGTCGAGCACGATGTCCTCAAGGCTGCGCCGCTGCACCGCCAGCGACAGCACTGGCACGCCCGCCGCCACAAGGCGGGCGTTCAGCGCCGCCGGATCGGACGACCGGACGACCAGGTCGGTCCCGTCCCGGCGCTCGACGAGGCCGTCCAGGGCCGCGACCGCCCCTTCCGGGTCCCCGGTGGAGACAAGCACCCGCCCGGTGGGCTGCTCCAGGTTCGACAGCTGGTCTTCAAGCACCAGCCTGCCCGAATCGAGCACGCCGACCCTGGTGCACAGCGCCGAGACCTCGGGCAGCAGGTGACTGGACAGGAAGATGGTCACGCCCGCCGCGTTCAAGCCGGTCAGCAGGTCGCGGATGTCCTTGATGCCGCGCGGGTCCAGGCCGTTGGTCGGCTCGTCGAGTATCAGCAGCCGCGGGCGGCGCACCAGGGCGGCAGCCAGGCCGAGCCGCTGCCGCATGCCGAGCGAGTAGGCGCGGACCGGCCGCCGGTCAATGCCGGCCAGTCCCACCTGCTCAAGCGCCTCATCGACGCGGCGCCGGCGGGTCCGGCGCGACCCGTGCGGTCCCGCCGCGTCGAGCAGCCGCAGGTTGGCCCGCCCGGACAGGTGCGGGTACGCCGCGGGCTCTTCGATCAGCGCGCCGATCTGCGGAAGCACCCGGCCGACGTGCCGGGGGACCGGCTCACCGAGCACCGAGATCGATCCGCTTGTCGCGTACACCAGGCCGAGCAGCATGCGGACCAGGGTGGACTTGCCGCTGCCGTTCGGGCCGAGCAGCCCGTACCGGTCGCCTGCGCGGACGTCGATGCTGACCTCGCGGACCGCCTCGACGCGGCCGAAGCGCTTCGTCAGGTTCTGTGTCGTGATCACTGCGGCTGACCCGGGCTGGCGGCGAGCGCGGCGGCGGCCTGCTCGAGCGTGGTCTGGCTGACCAGGCCCACCAGCAGGAACGTGTCAGGCGACGGGTACGGCTGGACCAGGACCAGGTTGACGAGCGGTGCGCTTGCCACCGCTCCGGTGCCGTCGCTGAAGGTGAGCTGGGTCGCGCCGGCGTTCAGCGCGTCGCTGAGCAGTTGCCCGCCGTTGCCTGGGGTGAAGGCGAGCACCGCGAAGGACGTCAGTCCGCTGCCGTACACCCCGATCTGGGGGAGTGGCGACCGCTGCCTGGCAAATCCGGCCAGGTGGCCGGGCAGCACGACACGGGCCAGGTTCTGCAGCGCCCCGGCGAAGTCGGCCGGGGTAGTGGTGGTGAACCCGGAGCCGGGACCGAACTGCGGTGTCAGCACGCTGCCGCCCGGCGTCCACGGGCCGGCCTGGAGGAACCGCGATTCAAGCGCCGGCTGTGCGGCACCGTGACCGAAGATCTCCACCAGGAGCGGCAGTCCTGTTCCCGGTGCTGCCCAGATGTCGGCCTGCGCGATCGTGGACGCCGAACTCGCCGGGCTGACCGCCAGGCCCGCCGCGCTCTGCCCGGCCACCCGCCGCGGCGGCAGCAGGCTCAGCCTCGCGCCGGGCCCCGCCCAGCTGATGAGCCGGATCGCCAGGGCCGACGGCACGAGGTCGGCGGCTCTGGGCAGCCGCAGGTCCTGCGCGCCGTAGATTCCGGTGAGCAGTTGCTCGCCGGAATCCCACACGTAGGTGTTGTCGCCGACCTGGTAGGTGTCGTCCTCGCCGACGTCGGACAGCGTGTCAACCCGCCAGCGGTCCGGCGACGCCTGCCATACCCGCATCCGGGTCACCCCGTCGAGCAGCGGCGTCACGCTGGAGAACGCGGGCAGCGGCGGGAGACCGAAGTTCGCGTCGCTTTCGGCGTAGCCGGAGAATGACAGGTGCTGAGAGCCGAGGATGCGGCCCTCGAGTTGCCGCGGGGTGAGCGCGGGCACGCTCGCCGGGAACGCGCCGGCCAGGGTCGGCAGGCAGCAGAGCACCGCGACGCCGGCCAGCACCACAACCCAGCGCCATCCGACATGCCAGGCGTGCCCAGGGCGCACCCAATAAAGCTAGCCCGGCCGCGCCGGACCAGTAAACGTGGCCCGCTCGCCCGCGCCCCGGCCGCCGTGCTCAGCCCGCGTTTCCCCCGCTTACCACCATGAACCTGGCGCCCATCGGATCGGTTGCCCCGCCGAGACGGCCGAACGGCGTGTCGGTCCCCTCCCTTGTCACCTGTCCGCCGAGGTCCGCGGCGAGGGCGAGCGTCTTGTCGGTGTCGTCGACGGAGATGTAGATATCCCAGCGCGGCCCCTCGCCCGCTGGGAGGTACCCGGTGGCGTCCATGATGCCGGCGACCGCCTGGCGGTCGTCCTCGATCGCGGTGAGCCGGAACCCGGGCGTGTCGCTCACCACTTTCGGCGCCCAGCCGAACGCGTCCCGGTAGAACGCGATGGATGGCTTGTAGTCCCTGGTGTGCAGCTCGAACCAGGCCGGCGTCCCCGACCTGCCGGTCCCGATGAGCCCGAATCCGGCGAACGCTTCCGGCTGCCAGATCCCGGTCCGCGCGCCGTACGGGTCATCGATCACGGCCTGCGTGCCGAGGTCTGCGATCGCCATGGCGGGAACTCGCACGGTCGCCCCGCGGGCCGTTGCCCCCGCGAGCGTGGCCTGCGCATCGGGCGACGTGAGGTAGACGCCCCACGCGTCCGATGCGAAGTCCATGCCGGGCATGATGGGCATGCCGCCAGCCACCGGCGCCCCGTCGGCCATGAACATGAAGTATCCGCCGAATTCGGCTGCCGCCTCGCCCGCCGTCCAGCCGAAGACCCGCCCGTAGAACTCCCGCGCCCGCGCGACGTCAGATGTCAGCAGGTCCATCCAGCACGGCACGCCCATCGTCCCAGCCATGATCCTTGCTCCCTTCCTGTCGGCCCCCTGTGGCCCTCGTAACAGGAAGGACGCCGCGGTCCCGCGAAATTCATCGGAGCCGGCCCGGGAGCGTTAACGCCTTACGGGCGACCCCGGCCCACAGTGCCGTAGGGGTGGCCGCCTGGATGTCTGAGTCCGGCCGCCACAGGGAGGCCTTCACGACGCCCGGCTCGACCAGGTCCAGGCCGTCGAAGAGGCGGGTCACGTCGGCCAGGTTCCGCAGCGTCACCCGCTGCCTGGTTGCCTCGGTGAGCCGCCTGACCATCTCGGTGTGGTGCTCCGCGCCGATGTCGCCCGCCGGGTGCGAGATCACCACGAAGCTTCCCGGCGTGCACGCGGCCGCCAGCCGTTTCACGACCGCGTCGACCTCGCCGTCCGGAGCGTACTGCAAGACCGCAAGCAGGAGGACCGCGACCGGCTTGGCGAAGTCCAGCGTCCGCGCCGCGCCGTCCAGGATCTCGCCCGGGTTCCGCAGGTCCCCGTCCAGGTAGCCAAGCGCGCCCTGCGGAGCGCTCTTCAGCAGTGCTCTCGCGTGCGATCCCACGATGGGGTCACTGTCGGTGTAGACGACCCGGGAGTCGGGCGCGACGGCCTGGGCCACTTCGTGGACGTTCTCGGCGGTCG
>Ga0335074_10003896_pt1 | contig 20529 bp, 19 predicted proteins | sample Lox_Sample_23_FD_206715 | JGI IMG/M metagenome (GOLD analysis project Ga0335074, IMG submission 206715) | Soil microbial communities from Loxahatchee National Wildlife Refuge, Florida, United States - Lox_Sample_2.3 | ecosystem: Environmental > Terrestrial > Soil > Wetlands | place: USA... | reverse complement strand
CCGAAGCGCGTTACGGATATCGCTATTCAATATCAAGCTCCGCCGCTCGGGCTGTTCAAGCAGGAGACCAAAGGCGGCCTTCGAGAGGTCCGGCCCAATCTGTTGGTCCTGCGCATCCAACCGGAGGAAGGCATCTCATTGCGCTTCTTATCGAAGAGCCCCGGCAGCGGCATGCGCGTGCGGCCGGTTTCGATGGATTTCAATTACGGCTCCAGCTTCGGTGAGCGGACTCCAACCGCTTATGAAACTCTGCTGCTCGATGCCATGGCGGGCGACCCTACCCTCTATACGCGTCAAGACATGGTGGAGGCGAGCTGGCAGATTGTTCAACCGATTCTCGACGTCTGGGCGCACACTAAGTTCGAATTTCCCAACTATCCCGCCGGAACCTGGGGACCCAAAGAATCCGACGAGATGTTGGCCCGCCAAGGCCATGTCTGGAGGATTCCATGAGCAGCGCCGTAATTTTTCCCGCACAACCCGAACAGATCCTGAAGGGTCTGAGCAAGCTCTGGACCTCGTTGGGACAGGAGGAGAAGCAGCAAGGCAAACCCACCGTGTTGCGCGCGTGCGCAATGACATTGATCATCGCGACTGACGACCCCGACGGTGGTTTCGCCGCCTCGCAAACCGTCTCGGAGTTGATGCGCGAGCATCCCAGCCGCGGGATTGTGCTCGCGGTCTCCGACCAGGCCGAGCATGGGCTCGAAGCTCGCGTGCTGGCCCAATGTTGGAAGCCCTTTGGTAAAGCCCAGCAAATCTGTTGCGAACAGATAGAGATCACCGCGCGCCCTGACAGTTGGCCCAATGTCGGCCCCACTCTGATCGGCCTCACCGCAGCCGATTTGCCGGTCATCTTCTGGTGCCGTCACAAGGGAGCGCTCAGCCCATTGGCTACAAGAAAGCAGAAGGCCGGCCTTGAAGCCGTCATGTCCCTCGCCACCAAAACTATCGTGGATTCCAAAGACGAGGATGCGGAACTCAGGTTGGATCTTTTGTTTACCTGGCGTAAACTCGGCCGCGTTTTCGGGGATCTCGAATGGACACGCCTCACGCCTTGGCGCGAGCCGATCGCGAACATCTTCGACAATGACTCTCGTGAAAACAAATTCTCGAACTTCCGCCGGATTGAAATCGTTCATGGCGGCGAAAAGCCCGGCGCGTCTGCGCTGTACGCGGCTGGTTGGTTATCGGCTCCCCACAAAGCCGGCGTGACATTCACGAGAGCTCAGGGCCAGGACTCGGGAATACACTGCATCACTCTGCACTCGGATTCCGAGCGAATCGATTTTGAACGCACAGGCGATTGTATGATCCTTCGCAGCACCAACGGACGCGAGCGTAGGTACAGTTATAAGGATGCGCCGGTCAATACTTTGATGACAGAAGAGCTGGCGGTGCTGGGCCATGATCCGGCATTCGATGCCGCCTTCGTACGCGCTCAGGAGCTGCTGAATGACTGATTCAGTGAGAGTCAGTGCGACTGCGGAAGAAGTGGCGGATGCGTCCGCGAAATACGCCCTCGAAACTTTGTCAGACGGCTTGAAGTCTCAGCCGCATGTCACGCTCGCGATTTCTGGCGGAAGCTCGCCGAAACTCATGTTTTCGAAGCTGGCCGCGTCGGGCTTCGATTGGTCAAAGGTTCACTTTTTCTGGGTGGACGAGCGCTGCGTTCCGCCCAACGATAATCAAAGCAACTTCAAGCTCGCGGATGAAACGCTATTGACGCCCGCGCGCATTTCCAAATACAACGTGCATCGAATTCACGGCGAGATGACTCCCGATGAAGCAGCGCTGCGCTATATAGAGGAGATCAAAGGCTTCTTCAATCTCGGTGAGCACCACCTGCCAGTCTTCGATTTGATTCATCGCGGCATCGGGCCCGACGCCCATAGCGCGAGTCTTTTCCCCGGTGACCCGCTCATTTCGAATCGCACCGGCATCGCTGCTGCCGTATGGGTCGAAAAGATGCGCAGCCATCGTGTGACCTTGCTTCCGGGCGTGTTGCTTGCGGCCAGGCACACGCTCTTGCAGGTCTCCGGCCAGGACAAGGCCGAGGCCGTCTACAACATCCTGAAAGGTCCTGAAGATTCGTTCCGATTTCCCGGCCAGATCGCCACGCGCGGATCCGATAAGGCAGTGTGGTTTCTCGATACGGCAGCCGCTTCCAAGCTGTAGCGGTTCTCGCGCTTGCCTCCGCCATATGGGCGCAGCACGCTCCTGAACCAGCTTTCAATCGGCTTATCTTCGCGGGGGACGTGATGTTCTGCCGGGCGGTTCGCCGTCAGATTCTCGCCGCACACGATCCGGCACTCCCGTTCCGCAAGATCGCACCGCTTATGGCCGCTTCCGATATCACGTTCGTCAATCTGGAGTCGCCGTTTTCAGATCAAGGCCGTTACCTCGACACCGGCCTGATATTCCATGCCGCTCCGGAGATGATTGCCGGATTGCAGTTGGCCGGCGTTTCCATCGCGTCCACTGCGAATAATCACGCGCGCGATTGCGGCCCGCACGGCGTGGAATTTACGGTCGCTTGGCTGCGCTCGCATGGCATCGAGCCGCTCGGCAGCAGCGAATCCGAATCGCGCACGCATCAGGGCGTTGTTCTGGCGCGCAACGGCGTGCGCTTTGGCTTTCTCGGCTACACATACGATCAGCAGAATGGCAACTGGCATGACGTCGATACGCGAATCGCGATGACAGACCTCACGGCGCTCTGCCGCGATGTGACGGCACTGCGCAAGCGCGCCGACGTAGTGATTGTTTCCATGCACAACGGCATCGAATACATGCCCAAGCCCAACAAGGCTCAAATCGCATTCGCTCATGCCGCGATCGACGCCGGCGCAACTCTCGTTATCGGCCATCATCCGCATGTAGTGCAGCCGGAGGAGAAGTACAAGGGCGGTCTGATCTTCTACTCGCTGGGCAATTTCATTTTTGACCAGTTTCAGCGCGAGGCCACGCAGCACGGCGAAATCGTGCAGATCTCTTTCCTGGGCCGCGGCATTCTTGCCACGCACATCATGCCCGTGCGAATTACACCGACCGGACCGGAGCTGGATTTCAAGACACAATAAGAGATACTCGAATACTGTGGGATTTAGCGACACATCTCCGAAGGCGCAAGAGATCTATTTTCAGCGGCTGAAAGAAATGACGCCTTCCGAACGGCTTAGTTTGGGCGCGGCACTTTGGCGAGCCGCAGATTCTGTTCAGCGCGCTGCCGTCCGCCGCCAGAACCCGCATGCTGACGAATCGGAAATCGCCTTTCGAATTGCAGTGACGCGATTTGGCCCGGAGCTCGCGCGAAAGGCTTACCGCAAAACATAATGTCCCCGGCTGATGCGTTCGAGCCCTTGCGCTCCGCGCTCGAACGAGCCGGAATTCGCTTCGCGATAGGAGGCTCGTGGGCTAGTACCGCGTTCGGCGAGCCTCGATTTACCAATGACGTCGATATTGTGGCTGAATTCACCCAGGAAACCCTGGAAGTGTTTATAGCGAATCTGCCGGATAGCTTCTACCTGGATGCGGAAGACGCCCTGTCTGCAATTCGCCTTGGCAGACCGTTCAACGTGATTCATATGCCGACAGCGTTTAAGTTCGATTTTTTCCCAGCGGCTGGATTCACGCTCGGCATGCAGGAACTCGACCGCGCTGTCTGTCTGAATGCGAGTGCTCTCTCGACAGCGCCTGCACCTTTCGTCACGCCAGAAGACATCCTGCTGGCCAAGCTTTACTGGTTCAGGTTGGGCGGTGAGGTGTCCGAGGTGCAGTGGCGAGATATCGAAGGTATAGTTCGCGCCCGTGCGATCACGCTTGACCACAAGTATTTGCAAAAAAGCGCCGCCAAAGTAAGAGTGAGTGATCTCTTGGAGAAAGCGCTAAAACAGGCTTAGCTGTACCGATCGTGAACTGAATCCATGGCTAGCGCCAGCGATTCCCGCATCCCCTGTTCATCCCGGAACAATTCGAAAATCGGTTTGGCGATCGGCTCCAGTTCGCCCGCGTGATAAACGGCGCCGCCTCCGAACGTCAAGCCGATTCCTCGACATGGCGCCTCAGCGAGCTGAAGCAGTTTCCGGAGCGATTCCCAGTCGTTCTTCTCGTCGTGCGCAGCGACATAGAAGGGCAGCAGCGAAAAAGTTGGCAGCAGCGCGCTCTCATCATCGGTCAGGCCGCCGCGCCCCAATTGCACAGCGCCTGCTGAAACGCCAATCAAGACCGCTCCGCTCAGGTAGCAGCGTGGGATTAATTGCCGCAGGCCATTTTCAGTGAAGGCACGCCAGCCCGTTTCAACACTGCCCCCAGCCAGCAGAATGATGTCCGCCGTCTCGAGAAATTTCGCATCTTCGGCCGCGGGATGTTTCAAAATCATGCGGCATTCGCCGCTATCGATCTGCCGCATCGCCGGCTCGAAAATTCCGTGGTAGAACTCCAGGTTGTCGTCGTTCGAAGCGCCTATGTAAGCCGCCGATGGATGTTCAACGCCGATTGCGTCCGCTACCTCCCGAAGAAACAGCCTGCCATCAGGCCGCTTCCAAAACAGCAGTTGGCTGTCGGCAAACAGATAAATCGGCGCAAGCGGCTCAGACAATCTGCCCCAATACCTCTGTCGCCGCCTTGTTGAAGCGCACCGGATCCGGCAACTCGGAACCTTCCGCCAGCACCGCGAGTCCGAATACCAGTTCTGCCGCATTGCCGAGCAACGGATCTTCCGCGTTCGCCGCTTGGCGATCATGCAGCCTTGCAATCAACGGATGCTTCGGATTCAATTCCAGCACGCGCCGCTGCTTCGGTCCCCCGCCTTTGCCTTTCTGCAGCACGCGCTCCAGCATGGGGCTATAGTCGTGTTCCTCCACCACAAGACACGCCGGCGAAGTGGTCAAACGGCTCGAGAGCCGAACCTGCTTCACATGCTCATCCAGTTGCTTCTGCAGGAATTCGATCAGCGGCTTGTATTCCTCCTGCTTCTCTTTCAATTCCTTCTCGGCTTTCTCTTTCTCCTCCTCTGTGCCGAGCTTGATCACGCCTTTGCCCACGGATTTCAGCTTCTTGCCTTCGAATTCGCTGAGATGCTGCGTTACCAGTTCATCGACCGGGTCGGTCATGTACAGCACTTCCCAACCTTTATCCCGGAGCGCTTCCAGATGCGGCGAGTTTTCAATCACGCTGCGGGATTCGCCAGTCAAATAGAAGATCTGCTCCTGCTCCGGCTTCATCCGGGCAACGTAATCTTTGAGCGTGGTCAGTTTCTCCGCATCGTTCGAGGACTGGAAAAGCAGCAGCGGAAGGATTCTCTCCTGGTTTTCAAAATCCGAAGAAACGCCTTCCTTAATGGAGCGGCCGAACTCCCCCCACACGTTCAGATACTTCTCGTAGTCTTTGTCGAACAGCTCCTGGAGCGTATCTAGAATCTTGCGCGTGATGCGTTTGCGAATGAGCGTAATGTGATGATCCTGCTGAAGCCGCTGGCGCGAAATATTGAGCGGCAGATCGGCGGCATCCACTATGCCTCGAATGAAACGCAGATAGTGCGGCAGCAGGTCCTCGCACTTCTCCATGATCATGACGCGCTTGGCATAGAGCCGTAAGCCGGGCTCAAAGCCTATGTAGAACAAATCGTACGGCGCTTTGGCTGGGATGTAGAGCAGCGCGTCATACTCGAACGTTCCTTCCGCCTTGAAGTGGATCGTCTTCAGCGGCTCGGTCCAGTCGTGCGAGACGTGCTTGTAGAACTCGGTGTAATCTTCTTGCGACACCTCCGAAGGCGAGCGCTTCCAGATCGGTTTCATCGAGTTCAGCGTGCTGTCCTCGACGACGATTTCTTTGGGGGCTTCTTTGTCATCCTTCCCGGCCGGCAGTTCGCGCTCTTTCTTCGCGATGATCGGGTAGTTGATGAAATCGGAATGCAACCTAACGATGCTGGAGAGCCGCCAATAGTCGGTGTAGTCTTCGATTCCCGTATCGGCGTCCGGCTTCTTGAGATACAGAGTGACGGAAGTGCCGCGTTCCGGCTTTTCCGTTTCTTTAATCTCGTAAGTTCCGCTCCCGTCCGATTCCCACTGATACGCCGAAGTCTGGCCGGCTCGCCTGGTCACCAGCTTCACCCGGTCCGCCACCATGAACGACGAGTAAAAACCCACTCCGAACTGCCCGATCAATTCAGCTATATCTGCCGAGGACCCGGCCTCCTGCAGCTTCTGGCGAAGCTCCGCAGTTCCGGACTTGGCAATCGTGCCGATATTGGCGATGATCTCGTCCCGGCTCATGCCGATCCCCGAGTCGCTAATGGTCAGCGTGCGAGCCGCGCGATCCACGTCCAGACGAATTTCGAACTTGTCGTTGCCCTCAAGCAACTCCTGGTTGGTGAGCGATTCAAAGCGCAGCCGATCCAACGCGTCCGAGGCGTTCGAAATCAGTTCGCGAAGAAAAATGTCCTTTCTCGTATACAGAGAATGGATCATTAACCGCAGTAATTCTTTGGTTTCTGCTTGAAATGAGAGAGTTTCCGCTGTTGCCGCCATTTTTGCCTACAGATTATTTTACCCGCCGCTCGGCCGCTCAATGTGCCCACCGAACTTGGAGCGCATGGCCGAAAGAACTTTTTCGGCGAACGTGTGCTCTTTGCGCGACCGGAAACGTGTAAACAGCGCCGAGGCGAGCACCTCGACTGGAACAGCTTGCTCGATCGCGGCCTCAATGGTCCAGCGGCCTTCGCCGGAATCTTGCACGAATCCGGTGTAATTCGAGAGCGAAGGATTCTCCACTAGTGCCATCGCGGTCAGATCCAGCAGCCATGAGCCCACCACGCTTCCACGCCGCCAGAGTTCAGCGATATCGGCCACGTTGAGCTTGAAGCGCTCGTTTTCCGGCAGCTCTTCGGAGTCCTTGTGAACCATCAAATCGAAGCCCTCGCCGTACGCCTGCATCACGCCATACTCGATGCCGTTGTGCACCATCTTGACGAAATGGCCGGACCCAGGAGGTCCGCAGTGCAGATATCCCTCTTCGGCGGTACCGCCCATTTTTTCGCGCCCTGGGGTTCGCGGAATATCACCGCGGCCCGGGGCCAGCGTCTTGAGAATCGGTTCGATTTGCGCGAAAGCCTGGTCAGAGGCGCCCACCATCAGGCAATAGCCCCGCTCCACGCCCCACACGCCGCCGCTCGTACCGGCATCCACGTAATGAATGCCCTTCTGCTTTAACTCGGCGGCCCGGCGAATATCGTCTTTATAGAAGCTGTTGCCGCCATCGATGATTACGTCGCCACTTTCCATCGCGCCGGCGACCGTCTGGACAGTACTTTCGGTCGCTTTGCCGGAGGGCACCATGACCCAGACGGTGCGGGGCTTCGGCAGCTTCTTAACCAAATCTTCGAGAGAGCTGGACCCTTCGGCACCCTCGGCTTCCAGATTCTTTACGTTGATCGCGTTAAGGTCGAACACAGTACACTTGTGACCGCCTCTTTGCAGCCGCCGCACCATGTTCGCGCCCATGCGCCCCAGACCCACCAGGCCGATATGCATTTTCTGTCCTCTCGCTAAGCTAAGAAATTAGCTGCTGCGCTCCGCGCCTGCAGTTTTGCCGAATATGAGATTCCGTTGTGGGCTGCACGTTTCAGATGGCCGTTCGTGGGTGCTGCTGGTCGTTTGCCTGCTCGCGGGCGCCTGCAACCGAAGCCACAGAGCCACGGTTGCCGTTGTACCGAAGGCGAGCGCCGACATTTTCTGGCAAAGCGTTCACGCCGGCGCCGTGAAAGGCGGTTGGGACAACCGTGTAGACATTGTTTGGGACGGCCCGCCGAATGAGACCGACATTGCCGGGGAGATGAAGATCATGGAAACCATGATCGACCGGCGGGTGGATGCGATTGCGGTCGCGCCGTCAGACCGGTCCGCGTTCAAAATTGTCGTGGACCGCGCTGCTGCTGCCGGCATCCCGGTGGTAATTTACGATTCCGGCATCGACACCGACAAATACGCCACCTTCGTCGCCACAGATAATTATCTCGGCGGTGAGATGGGCGCGGACCGCCTGGGACAGGTGCTCAACGGCAAGGGAAAGATTGTCATGGTGAAAACAGTTCCCGGAGGCGCGTCCACTATGGCGCGCGAAGACGGGTTTCGTCATGAGCTGAAAGCCAAATTTCCAGCGATCCAAATTCTGGATGAGCGTTTCGGAATGGCCATGATTTCAGAATCGCGCACGGTGACCGAAAATATGTTGACCGCGCATCCGGATCTGAACGGCATCTTTTGCTCGAATGAATCCGGATCCGAAGGCGCCGCTCAAACATTGAAGGCGAGAGGCAGCAGGATCAAGCTGGTGGGATTCGATTCCAGTCCCATGCTGCTCACGCTGGTTCAGGAAGGCTGGATCGATTCGCTGGTGATTCAGAACCCGTTCAAGATGGGAGAGACGGCGGTAGATGAAGCCGTGAAAGCGCTGCGGGGAGAGAAGACTCCGAAGAAAATCTTTCTTCCTCCCCGCGTGGTGAGCTTAGCAAACATGAAGGACCCTGACATTCAGGCGCAATTGCACCCGGACTTGAAGCGCTATTTGGGAACATATTAGTTAGGTGGCAACGATGTCTGAGGATAAAGCGGTTTTTCCCGTGAGCTCAATCGCTGAGATTCGGGGGTTTTTCGACATGTTCTTGCCTGGCCTATTCGTGCTGCTGCATGGGTTGTTTGTAGCTTACGTGATTTCTAGCGACACTAACCGTCACCTCCTGCGCGACATTCTGCGCAGCCCGACTTCTCTTTTCTTGATCGCGGTGCCTACCGCTTATCTGATAGGCGTTGCATTGCGGATGACGCGCACTTCATCCGCCGACAGGATGTCAGCCAGAGTGTTTCTTAAGTTTGACACTGGGAAAGACTTTCACAATTTGGTTGACAAACCAACCCAGGTTCAAATTGAAACGGGTAAACGCGACCGCAAGATGGTGTTAGAGGAACGTTTCCCCTATCCAAATCTTATGCGCTACCGAGTAAAAACAAATCTCCCTTCGGAGGCGTCCATCTTCTATGACATTTGGGCTCCCGCGAGCGGGCAGACGACTTCGGTTTTCACATTTGAATTCTGGAAGACTTTGCTTGCACACGTTGATCCGGAAGCCGGGCGCCAAGCCTATTACTCGGAAATATTTGTTCGTGTCGCTGCACACACATATTATGCACTTTGCTATTGTCTTCTGATATTGTCCGTCGCTTTGATAAGTGACTTACTAGGACGGCAAGAATTATGGCGCCTTATTTCCTTTTTCATTCTCGCCGACATCGGACTTTTGGTGACCGTCGTCTATAATCTTCGTTTCCTCAGAGTAAGCGAGGTTGAACACGTTTTCGCGAGTTGCTTCAATCATCGAGCTGCAATCTTAGGCCGCTTGAGAGATCCTGTAGCGGGAAGTACACCGGCCGTCTCGACGCCCCCGTTTCCTGGCCGCCACGGTAACAGCAGCGGTGATCAGTGCGGCTATGATGGACCAGCGGGAGAAGGACGGTGAAAGCACTCCGGGGAGAGAAGACTCCGAAGAACATCTTTCTTCCTCCCCGCGTGGTGAGCTTAGCAAACATGAAGGACCCGGATATTCAGGCGCAATTGCACCCGGACTTGAAGCGCTATCTCGGTACAGATTAGTACCGGTAATAAGCCCTGAGTAAATCGCCAGATTGAGGAGTTACCGTGGTGCTTGCGAACGTGATGGTATTTCCGCTGAGCGTATAATCGCCGCTTTGTTGCAGGAGCACGCCATTCTTATAAAGCTTGAGGCTGAGTGCTGGATTCGGTGCGTTGGCAAGCGTAAACGTCAGGTTCGTGCCGTTGAGGGTTCCGCCTGGAGTCTCGTTATCCGCAAAGTTGGCCGCCGGTCCCGTTCCGGTCATGCGGTAATAGGCGGTAATCAAATCGTTAGTCTGCGGAATGGAGCCGCTCAAGAATGTAATGGTGGCGCCGGCAAGCGTGTAGTCAACGCTGTTCGTTTGCAGCAAGCCGTTGCGGTAAACCTCCAGGCTGCCGGTGGGAGCGGGCGTATTGGCCAATGTGAAGGTAGTGTTACTGCCGTTCACGGCGCCCGAAGGAGTTTGTGCGTCCACGAACAGTGCAGTGCTGCTGCCGGCGCTCAATGAATTTACGGTGGAAGTTAAACCGGCGACCTCATTGTTCAGGGTTGTGATGCTTGTGCCATTGCCGTTCACGGTGCTGGTGAGGCTAGAGATCGAATTTCCCTGACTGCTCACTGTGGTATTCAGGGTCGTAATGGAAGAAGCTTGGCCTGTGACCGTGGTGCTCAGATTGTTGACCGTCGTGTTCAAGCTCGCGACCGTGCTGCTCGTGCTGGCCACCGTCGAGCTGAGGCCGTTCACCGTGTTAGTCAGAGTAGTGAGAGAATTACCTTGATTCGTGACGGTGGTGGTCAAGTTATTTACCTGAGTCTGAATGCTGGAAAGCGAGCCGGTGCCGTTGACGATGGCGGCCAGGTTATTGACCTCTGTCGTCAGGCTCGAGATGCTGCCGTTCAGGGACGCCAAGTCGGAGCTTAGCCCGGTGATTTCACTGATATCGATCGGAAGCGTCGCATATTGACCATCGCCGGAACCGCCCGTGCCACCGGAACCGCCAGTGCCACCCGAGCCGCCAGTGCCACCACTACCACTAGACCCGCCGGGTTGCGTAGATGACTGGCGAACCTGGGCTAAGGTGAGGGGCGTGGCGCTGGGTGGAACCTGCCAGATTTCGCTCCAGGTGACCGTTCCATCACTGCTGTTGTAGACAGCTTGATAGTATGCGCCGGCCGACGCGGTGGTCGTCGGAACCAGGAGAACAGAGAGCGCTCCATTGTAGATGTTTGCCGAGGTACTCAGCGGTGACACAGTGCCTGGGTTGGCATAGCCATTCCACGTGATCACCACGGTTCCGTTGAACGGACTGCCGTCGGAGTTAGTCACGGTGTCACGGATCTCAGTCAGAGTGGTCTGCGCAAACGCGCTAGTTAGCAAAAGCGTTGAACAAAGAATAAATAGTGGTAGCAGCTGGCGGATTTTTACCATGTTGCCTCGTGTCGAGAATCGCCGTAGTCCTACGGGCGACTTCAGTCAAACACGCAAGCGCTGGCAGCCCGTGCGTGGAGAGGTCCCGGACAGCAGTGCGAATTCGCGGTAACCTGCTGAGCTTGCAGACCTTGCGGAAAGTTATGAGAATGTGCGGAAAATTGTGACCGGAGAATTGGCAGGTAACCAAAGACATAGCCGTCCCGTCTACCGCACCGCTCAGATCTCGCGACGTGCGGCGACAGGGCAGCTAGATGGAACCGCTTCTTTGCAGACTTGCTACGGGTATTAGCGTTTGGAGAGGCAAGGGATTGTCCTTGTAAGGCGAAAGCCGAAGATTGTGAAGCCTCTGAATGGGGCAAAAGTCTTCACCACAGATGGAACAGGACTGTTTGCGGGCCCGAGGATCCAGGCATCCTTTGTTGTTGTGAGCTTCTTCGATGGCGAGAGCTCTCTTTTGTCCTTTGGCACAATCGCCAACATGGGCAGCGATGCGCGCCGCCATCACTCCATCCTTCACGTCGCGATCATTGGGCATCCGGTGATGCTCGGCTGGAGTGATATAGCACAGCCACGAAACGCCGTGCCGAACCGCTTCGGTGGCTCCAATAGCGGAGACGATATGATCCCAACCGGTGAAAGCATCTGTGGTCATAAAACCCAAGATGAAATAGGGACGATCGCCTGTCATTCGGCGTTGGTAAGCGACCATTTCCTGAATATGTCCGAACGGCACATGGCCAGGGCCCTCGATGACGGCTTGCACGCCTTGGGCGTTGGCCAAGTCGGCGAGTTCCGTGGCGCACTCCAACTCGGCTAATTGTGCCTCGTCGTTGAAACGTGTCGAGCCGGAGCGCAACGCGCTTCCGATATTGAGAACAACATCATGCTTCTTTAGAACACCAAGCAGATCGTCGAAGCGTTCATAGAAGGGATTTTCCTTGCCCGTGGTCAGCATGTACTCGGCCGTGATATAGCCGCCTTTACTGACGATGTTCCTGGGCGACTTTCTCCAGATCTCCAGAGTTCTTCTGTTCATGCCTACGTGAATGGCCATATAGACCGATCCGTGCGCGGCCTGATTAGCGACAACGTCGAGCATCTCTTGACCGTCCAGCTCAACCCTTTGAGACCGCGAGCGCGCCATGCCCCTGCGCACAGCCTCATACACGGGCACGGTACCGACAGGAAGCCCACTGATCTCCGCGACCTGGTAAATGCCGGAGCCGAAGTCCAGTCCACCGTCGAAGCCTACCGTCGAAAGGTCCATCAATGTATCGGCGCCGGCAGACGCGGCGATTTTTGCCTTCTTCAAGACAGAAGGGTAGTCGGGGCACTCGACCGAGGTTCCGACGTTCGCATTCACCTTCGTCGTGAGCGCGCCGCCGATTCCAACAAAGCGAGACCGTTGCCGATCGGGCAGAAGGATGATGGAGCCGTCTGCGAGTCCTTGTTCAAGGGTGGCCGAGGAAATCATCTCTGCCGCCGCAATTGTCTCGATAATGTGCGGCGCGGTCGTTCGAGCTACCCGCGTCTTTAAGGTTTCAATCGTTGTATTCATTAGTGTCTTTTTGAAACAGATAGATCAGCTTCCTCGCTGCAGCCAGCGGGGAACGGTGAAGCCGAGGATAGTTCTGGCCGGCACGACTGTGGCTTGCAGCGGGAGGGTGTGCCGAATAAAATGGCCGATAGACACGCTCCTTTGTGAACGTGCTTCTTGAATATCGGATATGTACTCGACCTGCACTCGCTCGGATTGGTTCGGATCAGCGAGTCCCGTCGACCAACTAAACAGACCGCGGCGATCATAGGACAAATCCATGACATTTCGATGTCGAATCGCTAGCCAGAGTTCCAATCTTGGCTTTGATGATTCGGGCAACTGTGGACCATTTCCCAGGATTCCGTCAATCAGGCTGAGTACCTTATCCCTCAAGACCTTTTCGTCATCGTCTAGTACCTTATCGTCCAGTTCCTTCAAAATTGTGATCTCCTCCTCTTCTCCCAAGACATTTGCTTCCGGCTTCCAAGGTGCAAGATGGTCGTGGTGCAGTTGTTTGTTTTTGAGAAATTTATCTAAGGAATGTTTTTCTCCTTCGCTTATCAGCTCCAGGCGCTCAATGGAGACGTCAATGAACGTGGCGGGTGAGTCGCCCAAATTTCGAAAACGCAGTTTCAGCTCGGGAGCGGCGATTTCGATCTTCGAGTCTGAATTCACGCCATTGATAACGTAATAGAGCAGCGCCGCGCATGTAACCACAGGCTGATATTGGGTCTTAATCGTCTGCTGTTGACCGCCCAGCTGCAAAATCACGAAACCGGCTGAGGCGATCACCGCACCGAGAGTGGCAAGAGCAATGTAGGCGGCGATTGCTTCGCCAACGCCGCCCCAGAATGCAGGGTTATCTGGTCCCGGGGTCATCCGCAAATTCTTTATATCCAAACCCGGAACAAGCACGTGGCGAAATCGCCAACTGTCCGCGAAAGCGATGAAGAGCACTACCATGCCGAATAGGAAAATAGCTGTCACCACGGTGGCGCGCACCTTGGCTGCATATACAGGGCGAACGATGAGCTGCGACTTTTCCATCCCAAAATCTCTTCTATTCGAGACCTTCCTCTCCGAACAGCTCCCGGTAATCGGCCAACCTCTGTTTCACGAAACTGACGGAGGCATCGAGAAACAAGGCAGTCTTATCGTACGCGCCGGTGGTTCGCTCACCGGCACATAGACTTTCATGCACGTGATGCACATAGTGCGCCAAAAAGCGCCGCTCTACATTTCTGTAAGCGTGCCCTTGGCCGAGGTAATTGGAGAACGGGTCAGCGGGCGATGTGCGTCGATCCCGGACCCTTGCCGTCGACTGGCTGATCTGCCATCGGACTTGCGCTCCATCAATGCTGATCTTGGGAGGCATCGCCTTACCTTTGTACTTGAACCGGTTCATCGCGTCGCTAACTACCGAGGTGACGACGTGTTTCATTTCGCGAACATTGCCCGGCCAATCATGCGTGTGAAGCGCCATGATAGCCGGTGGGGTAAATGTCACTGTGGTATTTTTTGCGACACTGTTTGCAAATGTAAGGGCAAGCTTCTCGAAGTCGCTCTTTTGACCAGTTGCTATCGTTTTTCGTTCGCGAAGAGGCGGAATGTGAATTAACAAGCCCGAAATGCGGTTCAGGAAGCTTTCTTGTAGGTGTCCCGACTCGAATAAAGGCTGATCGGTTGCAGCAATCAGTCGCGTGTTGAACGCATACTCGTCGCTGGCGCCTACTTTACGCGCCTTTCCCTCGCTAAGAGCGCGTAACAGCGAAGATTGCAGGAGCTGATCCGCGTGCCCGACTTCGTCGAGAAACAGAGTCGATTTGTCCGCTTGTTCCAGCAATCCCTTTTTGTCGATCTGTGCTCCGGTGAAAGCTCCCTTCACATGACCGAGAAGCTCACTCCTCAGCAAGTCAGAGGTATATTCCGCACAGTTCAGCGGCACCCAATCGTAGTTACTTCGTCCTCTATCGGAAAGCTTATGCACCAGGTAAGCGGCTTTTTCTTTGCCGGTCCCGCTCTCGCCCGTTATTAGAACAGGCAAGCTGGAACGCGCAGCGGAGGCGATCTGCGCCTTCACCTTTAAGATCTCAAGGGAATCTCCCACCATCTCATTAAGCAAGTCAATCTCGTCTTCTTGCAATCCGAATCTCTGTCGCTCTTCTTGGAAGTTATACCGTGAGGGCAGATCAAACAACGTTTCAATGAAGCTTCCGATGCTCTCCTGATGCACGTTAGCGTCCTCACTCTCCCTGGTCAGCGTCAGGATAGTCTTTTCGTAGTATTCGTGGATTCCATAGTCCAAAGCCTGGTATATGGTCAACCGCGGGCTTTCGGCCGTCAAAACAACCCGCGGAATGGTTTCTCCCTTCCGCTTGAGAATCCGCAATAAGTCAGGCCCCTGTTGTTTCTGGTCTTTTATATTGAGGTCTATTAGCGCTAGCTCGAAATCTTCGCTGCTCCCCAGTATCCCGAGAAACTCTTCCACCGTTCTGGCGCGCGTCATTTCCACCTTTACAGAGAACTTCGTGTTGAATGACAAGCCATTCAGCGCATCAAGATGGATTTGAAGCGAGTCAACCCAGTTCTGCTCGTCCTCGAGGTAAAGGATCCGGTGCGTCTTGTAAGGCGCTTCCATATAGTTAGGCCTCCGCCATCAGGGCATGGAACGCGAACGTGATGCAAAGATCCTTGCCTTCCTGGCTGACGGTTGGAAGCGGCAGCCGTTGCGCATCGAAGGTAAGTCCAATGGTCCACAGGCCCAGAGCCAAACCACCACCTTTAGCTGGATCTCGCTCAATCGGCACACGAAAGAGCTTTCGCCGGACGCTTGGGTCAATGCGATCCGAATTCTTATACCGAAAGACCATGCGTAAGGGCTTGTATACCTCGCCATGCCTGCAGTCAATTTCCACCTCAGCGGAGTCTTGAGAGGAGTGCTCGACAGCGTTGCGCAGCAGGTTACGCATGAAACTCTCGAATAATACGGTGTCGAACTTCACCATTACCCCAGGATCAGGCAAGTTCTCGATCGAAAGCGTAATCGGCATCCCGTGAATTCGGGGAAGCGCCATTTTCAGGTTGTATTTGGTATGCGGGATAAACGGCTCGTTCAAGGGCAGATCCGTGGTCCTCATGATCGCGTTGTGGAGTAGTTCGACAAACGACTTTTGTTGTTGTTCGAACTCCTTGTCGATTTTAAGCAGTTCCGCCCGCGTACAGATCTCACGAAGCGCTGGAACTAGGTCGGCAGGAAGCTTCTCCGAATGCTGCCGAAGGTACAAATCCAGCTTATTGATCGGCTTCAGATAATCATGCGAAAAAGTCGCCAACCGCGCGGCGGCGGATGCGACCATATAACGAGTCGAGTCACCCGCGCTCATGCCCGCCCAAGAGAGGAAAGATCCCAGCAGATACGCGAGTCCTTTTTTGACCTCGGTGCTGTGAATCTTGTCTTGGAAACCGTTCCGGGATATCAGTCCCAGCGTAATCAGGAAGCGCTGTTCGTATTTTTCGCGAGGGTGGTCTCGAATCCAGGTCCGCACTCCGGACGCGTCCTGTGTTTGAGGTTCCACATATAAAACTCTGTCGTTGTCGAAATCGCTCTTGAATTTCTCGAACTCAGCTTTACCCGTAACAGGAGCCCCGGCGTTTTCGTTCTTTCGTATGAAATAGGGAAGCTGCACGATGCACCAGCGCGGCTCGTTCTTGATCTGCTGGTAGACGTGATCGTAGGCCTCTCCGACGGCCTTTGCATCATCCATCGAATCAAGTTCCCTGAGGAATTCTGCGTCCTGCCCCAATGGCATAAAGTGAGGTTTCACGGCGGCGCCGAACAAGATCCGATAACCGAGTTCGAGGAAATTACCTGCCATCAGCGTCGCTTCGCCCGCAAAACCCTTTTGCAGAGCCTTAAACAGCAGATTCAGTCGTTGGGGCAGATCGGGTTGGCGATGCAGGTCGACCTTTAACCCTACCAGTTCGAATTCGTTTTCGCAGGTCGTGTCGTGATTGAACTGGATAATCGCTTCCGTCAGCCATTTCGGGTGGTTACTCATTGCTTGATCTTCGGTCATGTATTCTGCAATAGCGTTGAAGCCCGCGATGTCGTGCGGGGCCTCATGAGCTCTTCGGTCACAATCTTGGTTTGTTGAAATTTGCGATCCCGCTTCAGGCTGAACTCCCTGGGCCGGGGAAAGGGAACCTCAAGAAGCGCTCGTACACGCCCGGGGCGAGGAGTGAGAACGCAGATTCGATCGCATAGCAACAAAGCTTCTTCGATATCGTGCGTGACGAAAATAATGGTCTTCGGCTCGGACTCGTAAAGGGCCGTGAGCGCTTCCTGCAGATCTTCTCGGGTAAACGCATCCAAGGCGCCGAAAGGCTCATCCATCAGGAGCAGTTCCGGGGCTGGAGCAAAAGCCCTGGCGATGGCTACCCGCTGGCGCATTCCGCCCGAAAGTTGATGAGGAAACAAGTGCGCGGCGTCCTCCAGATTTAGGCTCTTCAACAATCTCTCGCTCGCGGCGGCACGCCGGGGTTTGGCAACGTACTGGAGCCGGAGACCCAGTTCGATGTTCTCGCGCGCGGTCAACCACGGCAGCAGCGAATAATCCTGGAACACGATCCCGTAGGACGGCTCCCCGGTCCCGTCGAACTCGATAGTTCCCGAGTCGGGCCTCACCAATCCGGCCAAGGCGCGCAGTAGGGTTGTCTTTCCGCAGCCACTCGGCCCGAGAAGGCCTAAGAACTCGGTGCCGATCTCGATATTGATGTCCTGCACGGCCTGCGTGGGCGCCAGCGAAGATGGGTAAGAGATGTTGACGTCCCGTAAGCGAATCATCGCCGAGCCTCCAGGCGTTGAACTTGTACGCTCCAGGGGAACCAGCGCCTATATGCCTTTTCAAAAATCTGATCGAATGCTACGCCCAACAGCCCGATTACCAAAACGGCCACGAAAATCTGTTCGGTAAGCAAATATCGTTGCGAACGCACGATTAGAAAGCCAAGCCCCGACGTTGCGCCCAGAATTTCGGCAAAGATGAGGGTGGCCCAGGCTAAGCCGAAATTGATGCGCAAGCTGTCCATGATTTCGGGCGCGGCCGCGGGGATGGTGAAATCGAAAAGCCGCTGTTGCGCCGAGGCTCCCAAACTGCGCGCGATCTCATAATAAGCTTCGGGAACATAGGCGACCGCATCGGCGACCATAAGGACAAGCTGAAAAAACACGCCTAAACAGATAATCATTACTTTCCCCCACTCGCCGCTTCCGAACCAGAGGATCATCAGAGGAATGACCGCCGGCATCGGCACAAATCGAATGAAAGAAATGGAAGGCTCAACGAAAGCGTTGAACATCCGGCTCCGGCCCATTCCTATGCCACAAGGGATAGCCGCTACACTGGCCACCAGGAATCCAGCCAAGATTCTTGACAGCGAGATACCCACATCGCTCCAGAAGTCGCCGCTGGCGAGCATTACCCAAGCGGTTCGAAGCGTGGACACAGGCGACGGAAGGAAGAACCGCTCGATTCGCCCGGTCGCGGTGACGAAAAACCATAGCAGGAGGATCAGGGCGGGAAACGCAAGGGCGAGCAGGTGCGATGACTTCCCTTGAACGCGAAACGTGGACGCGATGATGCCGGCTGGCTTGGGAGGCCGGGTCCGAACCGCGAGAATGGCGTGGGGACGGGTCAAGTTCCTCCGGATTTTCTCCTGAATTCGCAGATCGGTTCGGGGCCCTTTCACTGCACTCCTGCGAGAACCTTTCCCGTATACACCTGAGTGACGTCCACCGGTGTTTTGATCACCCCTGCCTTTCGCCACAAGGATTGTTCGTAATTGGCGATTTGGAAGAATGAGCCGCGGGATCCGTCGGCACCCAGATACTCTTTCGCCTCCGCTTCCGTGATGAAACGGAGACCGCCGATAATGCTACGAAATTCATCGGGCGGCATCTTAAATCCTTCGGCCATGATCGGAATTGATTCGTCCGGATGCTCCTCGTAATACTGGAGGCCCCGGTACCAGCCTCGGGCGAATCGCTGTAACTTGTTGAGGTCTTGCGGCAACCGATTGCTATTGGCTGCAAGGATTCCGATAAGAATGTCCTTTACACCCTTGCTCGTCAGAATGATATGCCCTTTGCCCGAGTCCGTCACGCGAGACAGCCACGGCTCCCAGGTCACTGCCGCGTCGACTTGGCCGGCGGCGAAAATCTCGCCCGCTTTCCCCGCATCGTCTGTGTATACCGGCGTAATGTCATCAGCCCGGAGCCCTACCTTGTCCAACTCATACAGCAAGAAGAGCTCACTCGGCTGGCCCTCTGGAAATGCAACGCGCTTGCCCTTCAATTCGGAAATCGATTCGATCCCTTTTTTCGCAATGATGCCATCCCCGCCGTTGGAAATATCAGTAATGTTGGTCACTTTCATCGGGATGCCTTGCGCATTCGCCAGGATGACCGACTCAAGCGTAATCCCCACTAAGTCGATTTGTCCACCGACCAAAGCGGCTTGCCTTGCTTGCGTGTCTTCCTGAATCTGGCACTCGACATCAACGCCTTCATTCGCGAAGAACCCTTTTGCCTTAGCAAGGTAAATGGGACCGTAACCAGGCCAAGTGAGAATGTTAATTTTGACAACCGGTCGCGCCTGCGAACCATTCGAACACCCACTGCACAGAAGGACAAGAATAGAAAGGAGACCAACCAAAACCAGTCGCCTTTTGGCCAGAAGGCGCGGCACGAAGGCCGCCGCACAACTCGCCCTGAGAACGCCTCTCGCGCTGATCATAGTCAGGAGCAAAGCACGGACCATACCAAACGTTTATCACGGTTACTTCGTCTCGGCCAGCCCAGTAAATGCTTGAAAACACTAATCATTGCTGGTCTGTCACGCCCCCGGAGCACCGCGGAGGCGGTTCGACGAAGGCCCTTTCGCGCCAGAATTGTAACTCCGCATTTAAATTCCTGGCTCGGGGCACGCAAAATCGGGAAACTTTCGATCATGCCCTGTGCCAACTCAGTGCCCCTCCGCCTCCAGAAACCTCTCGACTTCGATCGCCGCCATACATCCCGCGCCTGCGGCTGTAATGGCCTGGCGATAAGTCCGGTCCTGCACGTCGCCGGCATGAAAAACGCCGGTAATATTCGTGCGTGCGCCGCCGTGTGAAACGATGTAGCCGTCCGTGTCTAAGTCGAGTTGGCTGGCGAAGGGCTTCGTATTGGGGATATGTCCGATCGCGACAAAAAAGCCGGACACCTCGCGGTCGTAGACGTCGTGGGTCTTGACATTGCGCAGTTTGACGCCAGTTACTTCACCTTTGCTCACGTCGTAAACATCTTCGACTACCGTGTTTGTCAGGAATTCAATCTTCGGGTTATTTTTCGCACGATCGAGCATGATCTTGGAGGCGCGGAAGTTTTCGGTACGGTGAACCACCGCCACCTCCGATCCAAACCGGCTCAGGAAATTCGCTTCCTCCATCGCCGAATCGCCGCCACCGACCACCATGATCTTCTTGCCGCGGAAGAAGAATCCATCGCACGTCGCGCAGGAACTGACCCCGCGGCCAATCAACATCTGCTCATTGGGCAGATTGAGCCAGCGGGCGGAGGCGCCGGTCGCAATAATCAGCGTGCGCGTCCGCACCGTTTCGCCGTCCTCGAGTTCCAGCGTGAACGGACGCTTGGACAGATCCGCATGCGTCACGCGCCCGGCTTTGTAAGTGGCGCCGAAGCGTTCTGCCTGCTCTTTCATGCTCTGCACCAGAGCAGGTCCCTGAATGCCTTCGGGGAAGCCAGGAAAGTTCTCCACCTCCGTGGTTATGGAGAGCTGGCCGCCCGGCTCATGGCCTTCGAGAATCAAGGGCTGCAAATTGGCCCGGGCCGTATAGATGGCGGCTGTGCTGCCGGCGCAGCCCGAGCCT
>Ga0335074_10003895_pt1 | contig 20530 bp, 18 predicted proteins | sample Lox_Sample_23_FD_206715 | JGI IMG/M metagenome (GOLD analysis project Ga0335074, IMG submission 206715) | Soil microbial communities from Loxahatchee National Wildlife Refuge, Florida, United States - Lox_Sample_2.3 | ecosystem: Environmental > Terrestrial > Soil > Wetlands | place: USA... | reverse complement strand
TCGAGCCCGACAGCCGCACGCTGTTCGTGCCACAACTCGTCTCGCATTCCTCCGACAGCGCGCTCATTCCTCGCTTGCGCGCCTATGCGGATGCGCACATTCCCCCCTCCGCCCGGGGCAGCGCCATCGCGGCGGAGGCGGAGATCGCCTTCCGCGCGCGCATTCGAGCACAACGGCTGCCACCCGTGAGCGATTACGGGGATCGCACATTCACCCGGGCAAGCAGCTCGATGATCGCTTTCTGAACGTCCTTCTCGCCGAGCACGCTCGTGTGGCTCGCCTGCGGAAACACGATGTGCGTGGCACCGCCAAGCCTTCCGAGAAGGCTCTGCTGAGCGCTGAGCCAGCCCGCCATGTCCTTGCGCGATTGCGTCGGCCAGCGGCCGCTCGGCTTCATCGCCGTGATGATGAGGTAGGGCACCGACGGGAGTGGCCAGGCGGAGCGCGCCTCCTCGAGCGTGGCGGGCAGCGAAGCCCATTCGCGCCGAGCGCCCTGCGGCCAGTCCTTCTGCGGCGGACGCTGCGCTGCGCCCGCGTAGGTCGCCTCCGTTGCCGCGTCGAGGAACACGATCCCGGCGACCTCGGTCGGGTACTCGTGCGCGAACACTCGTGTGAAGAGACAGCCGGCCGAGTAGCAGACGAGCACGACCGGCGGGCGGATCCCGAGCACCGCGAGCAGTCCGCGCAGATCGCCTGCCACGGCGAGTGCCGAGCGCGGCTGCGGACCTGGATCGGAACGGTCGTAACCGGCGCGGTCGTAGACGAGTGTCTGCGCATGCTCGGCGATGCCCTCTTGGAGGCCGGCGAAGAGACCCATGGCATCCTCGAACCCCGACTCGAACACGACGGGCGGGCTCCCCGTCCCCTGCAACCGCGCGGCGAGCCGATAGCCGCCTACGGGGACGAGCGGCGGCCTCGACAGGAGGTAGGCCCGCCACAGCAGCGCCGCGGCCACGAGCGCGAGCGCGAGGAGCACGAGCGCCCTCGTTCTTGTCCACCGACCCATCCCGGGACAGTCCACCCTGCGGGGAAGCGCGTCAACCCGATTCCCCGGGAGTCTGCGACGGATCACATCGGGGGCATCCGGCCCCCACTATCGTAGGCGAATGGCACCCGCCGCCCGACTGATTCCCGGGGAATTTCCGGACTCCCCTTACGCCGCCGAGCTCGGGCGACCGGCCCCCCATGGGCGTTTCGGCCCGCAGCTCGAAGCCGAGTACCTCGGGATCGACCTGGCCCACGCTCGCGTGGTCGTCCGCGCGACCACCGCGTGCTCGTGCGCGCTCGCCCTGGGACATGGCGCCGAACAGCTCTCCCGCCATGCCTCGAGCGGTGCGCTCCTCGTCGAGCTCGGAATCATCGTCGCTGCCTCCCTGGTGCTCGCCTCCTGTGCCTGGAGCCGGTCGTTCGAGCGGCTCTACCCGCCCGTTGCGAACGTCGTCGTGCCCTTGAGGAGCTCGGTCATCGCGCTGCATCTGGCCCAGGGGGTCGCACAGGGGCAGCTCGCGTTCCTGATGTGGCTGCCGCTCATGCTCGTCGTGCCGTTCTTTCTTCTCGGACTGCGCCTTCGCCCGGCACTCTGCGCCGGAGTGTTGGGCGGCGTGACGTTCATCGCCGCTGCGGGGTCATGCGGATTGCCGCCTGCGCTGCTCGTGCGCTCGGCAGTATTCCTCACGGCGACGTTGCTCGGCTGCGCCATCGTCGCGCGCCAGATGGAGAGCTGGTCGCGCATGCGCTTTCTCGAAAGTCACCTCATCGCCGAGCTCGCGCAGCGCGATGCGCTGACGGGAACGAAGAACCGCCGCGTGTTCGGCGAGCACTTGGCTCGCATGTGGCAGCAAGCGGCCCGGGAGCATCGCCGCCTCGCGATCCTCGTGATCGACGTCGATCATTTCAAGGCCTATAACGACCGCTACGGACACCTCGCGGGCGATGAGGCGCTGCGGGGCGTCGCGCGCACGCTCCAGGGCTTCGTGCAGCGCCCGCTCGATCTGCTCGCGCGCTACGGTGGGGAGGAGTTCGCCGCGATCCTCTACGATGCAGCGGGATGCGACGCGCACGGGATTGCCGAGCGCATGCGCTGCGCCGTGATGGAGCTCGCGATCGAGCATCGGGGGTCTCGGACCGCCGAGACCGTGACGGTCAGCATCGGGGTTGCGGCCATCGAGCCGACGCTCGAGCGCGACTGCCGTGGCGCGCTGCAGCTCGCCGACCAAGCGCTCTACGAGGCGAAGCTCAGGGGCCGCAACGCGTGCATGCTCGTGGAGGATGAGGAGTACACGCGCCTCGCGACCGGCGTGTTCTCGAACACATTGTTCGCCGGTTCCCCCGCGAGCGAGGCCCCCGGTTGAGGGGCGCTAGTGGCACGGCGCGCCGAGTAGTCCCGCCTTGAGCTCCGCGTTCGGCGGGTGATCGCCGAGCCAGATCGCAAGCAGCGCCCGCGCGAAGTCCTCTCCGGGAATGACGCCCCGCGGCTTCCCCGCGAAGCTGAACTGCACGCCGCGCCCGGGAACCCGCACGAAGCTCATGCGCTCGCCCGAGTGGATGTCCTCCATCCAGCCGTTGAGTGTGGCAATCCGGGAATCGATCGCAGGGCTGTGCGGAACCTGCGCGAAGCCCTCCGCGAAGCCGTTGCGAATCGCCTTCGCACCGACGCTGCGCACGAATTGCAGATCGAGCTCGAATGGCCCACGCGAGTCGATGATGGCGCGCCCATCCTGCGTCGGACGGATGAGGTAAAGCGCTGCAACGTACACGTTGACCCGCAGGAAGGTGGCCTTGCGCACCCCGAGACCGTTGAGCGTGAGGGTGGCGCCGCCGAGCTGCACGTGCTCCGGGAACTCGGCGGTGAGACATTGCGCGGCTGTTGCGGCACCGGCCGCAAGCAGCAGTGCCGATCCTGCGAGAAGCGCCTTGCCGAGCATTTCGAGACCCTCCGGTGAGTTGAGGATACCTGTGCGCCACGTCTCATGCCGGATACTTCTATGCTTAAGAGAAAACAGCCTTTTCTTGGCGCCAGGACGAGGTGCTAACGTCGGGACGGTCTGATCTCAGTTCCCAAGCCAAGGAGTTGCGCACGTGAGCGGCAATGCGCGTGCGGTCGCAGCGCAGAGCCCACCCTCCGCAGCAGCAGAGCCGCAGAGCCACCCTTCTGCCGACCCGCTCGCTCTCGCCCCGTTTCCGCCCTCCGTTGCGGCCGAAGTGTGCGCTCTCATCGGCAGGCTCGATCGGGGGCAGCGGCTGTGGCTCAGCGGGTTTCTCGCAGGCATCGAGGCGCAGCCGCCGCTCGGCCACGGGACGGCGGCCGCCGCTGCGGCGCTGCCGGATGCGCGACCCACGGTCACCGTACTCTACGGCTCTCAGACCGGAAACTCCGAGCGTCTTGCCAAACAGCTCGCCGAGCAGCTGACCGCGCGAGGGGTGCGGTTCACGCTGCTGGATATGTTGCGATGCACAAGGACGCATCTGCAGGAAGCTCAGGTACTGCTCCTCGTCGTGAGCACGCACGGCGACGGTGATCCGCCCGAGCGTGCGGTCCCCCTGAGTGAGCTTCTGCGGAGCAAGAAGGCACCGCGCCTCGAGCACCTGCGCTACTCGGTGCTCGCGCTCGGGGACTCGAGCTACGAGAGATTCTGCGAGGCGGGACGCGAGTTCGACGCGCGCCTCGAGGCGCTCGGGGCGCAGAGACTTCATCCCCGCGAGGAGTGCGACGTCGATTTCGAGATGTCCGCGCGGCGCTGGATCGAGAGTATCCTCGGCAAGCTCGAGCACGCCGCTTCGTCCGCGCTCGCCCCCCCGACACTGTCCGCCGAGCGGCGCACCGCCTCGGTGTCCAACGCATACACGCGCAAGAATCCCTACCATGCGGCCGTACTCACCAATCAGCCCCTGACCGCACCCGGCTCCTCGAAGGACGTGCGGCACATCGAGCTCTCCCTCGCAGGCTCGGGAATCCGCTACGAGCCCGGCGATTCCATCGGCATCGTGCCCCGGAACCGGTCCGAGGATGTCGAGGCCCTGCTCGAGCGGCTGCCCTACTCGGCCGAAAGCGCGGTGCAGGGCGACGCTCGCTCGATGATCGGACTGCGCCAAGGACTTCTCGAGCGCTTCGAGATCGGGCCGATCAGTCGCTCCTTCGTCAAGCGCTACGCCGAAGCCGTGGGATCGGCCGAGCTCGCGGCGGTCGGGGCGGCGAGCGATCGCGAGTTCACCCTGTACGCCCGCGGGCGGCACCTGATCGATCTCCTAGGCGAGCATCCGCCGCGCGCTCTCGATGCCACCTCCTTCGCCCGGCTGCTCCCGCCGCTTGCGCCGCGGCTCTATTCGATCGCCTCGAGCCAGCAGGCGAGCCCGGATGAGGCACACCTGACCGTGAGCATCGTGCGCTACGAGTCCTTCGACCGCGCGCGCTGGGGCGTCGTGTCCGGCGCACTTGGAGAGCTCACCGGGGACGATGCCGTCGCTCCGATCTATCTGCAGCGCAATCCGGCCTTTCGCCTGCCCGAGGACCCGGGCAGTGCGATCGTGATGATCGGACCCGGCACCGGCGTTGCGCCGTTTCGCGCGTTCCTCGCGGAGCGGGAGCAAGCCGGAGCGAACGGGCGCAACTGGCTCTTCTTCGGCGATCGCACCTTCGAGTGGGACTTTCTGTATCAGTCCGAGTGGCTCGAATGGCGCAAGCGCGGACTGCTCACCCGAATGGATGCCGCGTTCTCGCGCGATCAGGACTCCAAGCGCTACGTGCAACACCGCATCCTCGAGAACGGTGCCGAGCTCTGGCAATGGCTCGAGGACGGCGCATCGCTTTACGTGTGCGGCGACGCCGAGCACATGGCGCCCGACGTTCACCGCGCGCTCCTCGAGATCGTCGCGAAGCACGGCGCGCGCAGCGCCGAGGATGCCGCGGAATACCTCCTCGAGCTGCAGCAGGCCCGTCGCTACCAGCGCGACGTGTACTGATGTGACGTTCGTGCCTCGTTCATGAATCCGAACGAGCGCCCGCACGACCTCTCGAGGCCGCTCGAGGAGCTGCATCCGAACGAGCGTATCAAGGCCCAGAGCCGCTATCTGCGTGGCACGCTCGATGCGGGTCTCGCCGACCCGCTCACCGGCGCGGTGAGCGAAGCGGACACCCAGCTCACCAAGTTCTTCGGCATCTATCAGCAGGACCATCGCGACCTGCGCGACGAGCGGCGCCGCGCGAAGCTCGAGCCGCGCTATCAGTTCATGGTGCGCCTGAGGCTGCCCGGGGGCGTATGCACGCGAGAGCAGTGGCTCGCGCTCGATGCGCTCGCGCGCGAGAACGCGGACGGGACGCTGCGCATCACCTCGCGCCAGACCTTTCAGTTCCACGGCATCCGCAAGGGCGCTCTCAAGCGGCACATCCGCGGCATCGTCGCGGCGGGCCTCGACACGATCGCCGCATGCGGGGACGTGAATCGCAACGTGATCGCCACCGCGAACCCGCTGCTGTCGGCCGCGCATGCCGCGGCGAACGCGCTCGCCGCCCGTATCGGCACGCAGCTGCTACCGCACACGGGTGCCTATCGGGAGATCTTCCTCGAAGCGCGGCCGCGCGACGCAGAGGGCGAGGAGGAGCCCCTCTACGGGCGCACGTATCTGCCGCGCAAGTTCAAGATCGCCATTGCGGTGCCGCCCCAGAACGACGTGGACGTGTTCGCTCACGATCTGGGCTTCATCGCGATCGTGGAGCGTGGGCGACTCGCCGGCTACGACGTGCTCGTCGGCGGCGGCATGGGCATGACTCACAAGGTGCCCGCGACATTCCCGCGCCTCGCGAATGTCGTCGGATTCTGCGCGCCCGCCGATGCAGTCGCAGTCGCCGAGCACACGCTCGCAATCCAGCGCGACTACGGCGACCGGCACGATCGCGCCCACGCCCGCTTCAAGTACACCATCGAGGATCGGGGCACCGACTGGTTCTGCGCCGAGCTCGCGCGGCGGCTCGGCCGAGCGCTCGAACCCGCGCGCCCGTTCCGCTTCGAATCCTCGGGCGACCGAACCGGGTGGTCGCGGGGCGCGGATGGCCTCGCGCACTACACCGTGTTCGTCGAGAACGGCAGGATCGCCGACTCGCCTCACCGCAGGCTCCTGAGCGGCATGCGGGCGATCGCGGCGCGCCACCGGGGCGTGCTCGCACTCACCCCCAATCAGAACGTCATCGTCGCCGGGGTGCCCGAGGAGGAGCGCGCTGGGATCGAGGACACGCTGCGCGAGTACGGCATCGACAACGATGCGACCTGCACGGGGCTGCGTCAGCGCTCGATCGCGTGCGTCGCGCTCCCCACCTGCGGGCTCGCCATGGCCGAGAGCGAGCGCTACCTGCCGACGCTGCTCGACAAGATCGACGCACTCGCGGTTGCGGCAGGCCTTGCGAGCCAGCCGATCTCGATCCGCATGAGCGGCTGCCCGAACGGTTGCTCGCGCCCGTACCTCGCCGAGATCGCGCTCGTCGGTAAGGCCCTGGGCAAGTACAACCTGTACCTCGGTGCGAGCGCGACGGGCGATCGCTTGAATACGCTCTATCGCGAGAACATCGGCGAGGCGCAGATACTCGAGGCGCTCGACCCGCTGCTCACGCGCTACGCGAAAGAGCGTGGCGCCGGCGAGGCCTTCGGCGACTTCGTGATCCGCGCGGGCATCGTCCGCGCCATGGCGCACGGACGGGACTTTCAGCGCGAGCTCCCCGAAGCCCGTTGAGCGCAGGGGGAGGTCAACGCGCTGCGCTGGCCGGCTCGCCCCGCGGAGCGTAGCCTTGCGGGCCGTGAGACTCGGCGAGATACAGCGCGCGTGAGCGGGCCGAACTGCAGCGCCCGCACCCCCGCCGTACCGGTCGCCCTCATCACCATACTCGGCGCCGCCTACTTCCTCGCCTTTCTCGACCGGCAGTCGCTCAACCTCTTCGCCATTCCGATCGAGCAGGATCTGCATCTCAGCGACTCGCAGATGGGATTGCTGCTCGGCTTCGCTTTCGGCGCGCTCTACTCGGTGCTCGGCGTACCCTTCGGCGTGCTCGCGGACCGCGCCAATCGCCGCGCGCTCGTCATCGCCGGCGTTGCGTGCTGGTCGATCTCGACTCTGGTCAGCGCGCTCGCGATGAGCTCGGTGCAGCTCTTCGTCGGGCGCATCGGCGTCGGGATCGGCGAGGCGACGCTCGCGCCCGCGGCCGCATCGATGATCACGGACGCGGCTCCCGTCGCGTTCCGCGGACGAGCGTTCGGCGTGTTCTCTCTCGGGACGACCTTCGGCTCGGGTTGCGCCTCGCTGCTCGGGGCGGGGGTGATCAGCCTCACGATGGGCCGCGAGTTCGACGTGCCACTGCTCGGCAGGCTGCACGCCTGGCAGGTGACCTTGCTCATCGTTGCGCTCGCCGGCATTCCCGTCATCGCCGCCCTGCTCGGCGTGCGCGAGCCCCCGCGCAGGTCTGCGGCGGCCGGCCGGGCGATCGCGCCGCTCGTTCCGCACCTGTACACCCATTGGCGTCTGTACGCCCTCATCTATCTGTCGAACGTGCTCGCCTCCCTCATGGCGTACGCCTTCTACCCCTGGATTCCGGCGGCCATGGAGCGCACCTGGCACCTGAGTCGTGCCGCGATCGGGGTCCACCTCGGCCTCATGATCCTCGTGCTCTCCGGAGTCGGCGTGTACTCATCCGGATGGCTCGTCGACCGCTTCACGCGCCGGGGGATGCAGCACGCTCTCGCGGTCGTGGGGATGCTCGTGTTCGCGGTGCTCGCGTGCGTCTCGGCAGCGATCTTCCGCATGCCGAGCGCTGCGCTCAGCTGGAGCCTGATCGGGCTCTACATCCTGCTCGTGCACGTCTACTTTCCGTTCGCGCTGCTCGCGCTCTCCATGGTGACGCCACCCGCTGCGATGGCCGTGGTGTCGGCGGTCAACTTCATGCTGACGGGCATCCTCGGGCTCTCTCTCGGACCGCTGCTGGTGGTGCTCGTCTCCGCGCACTTCTTCTCCGGCCCCGCCGCGCTCGGCCATGCGATCTCCGCCGTCTGCGCGTGCCTTGCGCTCGCGGGTGGCGCGACGTACGCGCTGCTCCTCAAGCCGCTGCGAGCATTCGCCTCCCGGGCGCGCGGGCTCTGATCATGGCTTGCTCCTGCGCGGGCGCCTGCCTCCCGGGCCGCGTGGCCGTGGCGATTCGTCAGGCGCCGGCGCCTGTGCCTGCTCGGCCTCCGAGCCCTCGGGGTGCGAGTGCGCGAAGCTCGGGGTGCCCGAGAGCGTCTCCGTCTCACCACCCAGTCGCGACTTGAGGTGCGCGAGTGCCGCGTCGGGATCGTCCGCGTACTGGAAAAGATCGAGGTCGTAGCGGGCGATCATCCCGTAGCGCACCAGAGCCTCGAAATTGATGATCTCCTTCCAGTAGCCGCTCCCGTAGAGAATGACCGGAATGCCGCGCGAGAGCTTGCGCGTCTGAGCGAGTGTCAGGATCTCGGTGAGCTCGTCGAGCGTGCCGAAGCCGCCCGGAAACACGACGAGCGCGCGCGCGAGGTGTGCGAACCAGAGCTTGCGCATGAAGAAGTAGTGGAACTCGAAGCTGAGCTCGCGCGTGATGTAGGGGTTCGGCCGCTGCTCGTGAGGCAAGCCGATGTTGAGCCCCACGGTTCGCCCGCCGGCGTCCGAGGCGCCGCGGTTCGCCGCCTCCATGATGCCCCCGCCCCCGCCCGAGCAGACGACGTAGCGGTGCTCGTGCGAGGGCAACCCCTTCGACCAGACCGTGACGAGGCGCGCAAGCTCGCGGGCCTCGTGATAGAAGCGCCCGAGGGGCCCCTCGGGCGCAAGACGCGCCGAGCCGAAGAATACGATCGTGTCGTGAATACGCTCGCGGCGAAAGCGCTCGAGCGGCTCGAGGTACTCGGCGAGGATGCGCAGCGGCCGCGCCTCGTCGCTCGTCACGAACCGCTCGTTCAAGTAGGCAAGTGGACGCCGCAACTCATCGCTCAGCGACATCGTCGTTCCTTCCTCACTGATGCTCTCTCAGATCCGCGAACTGCTCTGCCGTCTCGAAGCGGGTTCCCGCAAGCGAGCGATAGCTCACCTGAACGCTCACCGCCTCCAGACCGTGCTCCAGCAATTCGGCCTGGTGGGCGTAGAGCTGGACACGCAGTACATCGAGCTTGCCGCCCACCTCGAGCGCGCGGGTGCCGTCGGTGAGCTGCGCGAGCGTCAGATGCGCCTCGAGCGTCGCGAGGTCGGTGCCCGTGATGCTGCGGAATACCTCGCGATCGAACTCCGCCTTCAAGCGCTCGAGCTCATCGCCCTCGGCGCTCGAGTACGCGACTCGTACGACCCCGTGGGTCAGCAGCCTCACGCTCTCGATCACCGCGGTGCCGTGGCCCACATTGGTGACCGAGGCGGCGAAGACGACCGGTGTATGGCCTACGTCGGGGACTCGCCCGCGCACGTCCCACGCGAGCCGCAGAACGGGCCGCGCCGCGAGCTCCTGCGCGCGACGCGTCGCATCCATCGCCGCGGCGAGCGCCTCGGCCGTGGCGCGCTCAATGTGAGCCGTCCGACTCGCAGACTCGAGCGCCTCCTTGTGCAACCGGACGCTGTCGCGGCCGACCTTCAGCGCATACGCGAGCAGCGCCACGGCGGCCAGCGTGGCCAGGGCTTGCACGATGGCGAGCACCTCGAGAGTCATCACGCGCGCTCCGCAGGCCCCACGCCCGCTTCAAACCGCGCGCAGCGCCGTCGCAACCGGGAGCCTGGCGGCCCGCAGGGCAGGCAGCAGGCCGCCGACGAGCCCGACGACGCACGCCCAGAGGATGCCCGTCGCGATCAGCGCGGAGCCGATGTGCAGGTGGAATACCACCTGGGCGAGCCCGTTCCCGGCGATCGTGCTGACCGTGTTGCCGTCGAAGAACGCCCACGCAAGAGCCGCACCGGCGAGCGCACCCACCAGCGCGAGCACGAGCGCCTCGACGATCACCGAGATGATCACCGCCAAGGGTCCAAAGCCGATGGCACGCAGCGTCGCGATCTCCACCGTACGGGCGCTCACGGCCGAGTACATGGTATTGAGCGCAGCGAAGATGGCGCCGATCGCCATGATGACGCCGACCACGTGTGCGATGAGCGCGAGCACCGCGGCGAACGAGTGCGACTGCTGCTCGTAATAGGCGGTCTCGCGGTTCACGACCACCGACAGTGTCGGATCCTTGGTGAGCGTGCCGCGCAGGGTCTCGAGTGCCCCGGGCCCGGCGAGCTTCACGGTCACGGAGTTGTACGCCGTGCGTTGATAGGCAGACAGCACGGTGCTCGCATCGGCGAGCAGCTCCGAGTCGTGCGCCCCGCCGCCGCTGTCGAAGGCACCCACGACCAGCCAGTCGTTCTTGTCGAAGAGCACATGGTCGCCGACGGCGAGGCCATGAAAACGCGCCTGTGCCGCCCTTCCGGCGATCAGCTCGCGCACGCCCGACCGGAACATCCTGCCCTCGACGAGGTGCAGCTCCGGGCGCAGCTCGAACGCCTCCGGGGAGACCCCGCGCAGTGTCAGCGCCCCCAGACGCCCGTTGTCCGCGCGCCGCACATTGACGGTGGCCAGCATCTCCGCCGAGGCGAGTGGCCGGCCGTCGCGAGCCCTCGCGATGCCCGGCGCATCCAGGATGGTCGGAATGGTGTCGGCTGCCAGGCTGCTGCCGACCTCGTCGGTGGACTGGGCGTGCAAGATGATGGCGCGGTCAGGCCGTCCGGTGGCGGTCAGCGCGCCGGAGAGCCCAAAGGACAGCGCGAGCACGGACAGCAGCACAGCCACCACCCCGGCGATTCCAACGATGACCACCAGCGAAGGGGCGATGCGCTGCGGCAGGCCGCGCAGGTTGATGGAAGAGACAGCGAGGATCTGCTCCAGGGTTCTCATCGAGCGCGTCCTAACGACCCGAGAGCGCGGCGACGATCGACAGGCGCCGGGCGCGCTGCGCGGGCGGTAACCCGCTCACGAGGGCGAGTAGCACGGCGATGGCGAGCCCATACCCGAAGACGCTCGCGGGGACATGCATGGCGCCGATGCCCTGCGCCTGCAGCGCAGTCGTATTGGTCACCCGTGGCAACGCCCACGCCGAGAGCAGCAGGCCGGCCGCGGCCGCGGCCGCGGCGAGCACCAACGCCTCCGCGAGCACCAGCCACTGCACGGTTGCGTCTGCGAACCCGACGGTCTTCAGCACCGCGAGCTCGTTGACCCGCTCGCGCACCGACTGCGACATGGTATTCGCCGTGAGGAAGAGCAACGTGAACAGCACGGCACCGACGATGCCGTTCACGAGAAAATTGATGTTGCCGATCTGCCCGAGCGTGGAGTCCATGAACTCCTTCATGTTCTGCGTGCGCGTCTGGTCCGGGGAGTTCGCGAAGATGTCGTCGATGGCTTGCGCGATCTGCGCGGCCTTCGATGGATCGGCGATGCCGACCTGGAAGCCGATGGTCTCGTTCTGCCCGGCTCCCAGGGCATCGTTGATGTAGTCGTAGTTCGCGAGGATGCGGGTGGCCCAGTCCGGTTGAGGCAGGGTGTAGGTGCCAACGATATCGAACACCCAGTCGGAGCTGCCGTCCTTCTTCGTGCCCGAGAGGCCGTTGATCGCGAAGGCGTGCAGGGGGATGCGCTCGCCGACCCGCCACCCCCTCTCCTTGAGCAGGGACTCACCGATGAGGACGCCTGAGCGGGTGTGCTGCATCGCAGCCAGCTGATCCGGCGCCGTCTTCATGTCCCTGTTCATGGCGTACAGGGCCGGAATGTCCATGCCGATGACGACCAGGACGTTCCTGGGCGTCTGATAGTCGCCGACCAATGCGGTCATCGGCGATACCGCAGTCACGCCCGGTACGGCGCGGATGCGGGCAGCGTGAGCGAGCGGCAGCGGCGCATCCATCCTCACCCGGCTCATGACGAGCAGCTCCGGGACATCGAGCAGCTTCTCGACCGACGCGATGCCCGCGTCGATCCCCTTCAGCGCGCCGAACAGAAAGAAGGCGGTCGCGATGGAGAACGCCGTGAGGAGCGTGCGCGCCTTGCGCCGCCGCAGCGCGGCCCATATCAGCGGGAGGTACTTCACGAGTGGCTCCGTACCGAGAGGACTGCGTCCCCGGGGGTTCCGCTCGATCGCGCGCGGCTCACGCCGCGGTGCGCTCCTCGTGCGCGGTGAGCCGCCCCTTGTCCACGTACAGCTTGCGCGAGGCGTGCGCGGCCGCGAGCGGATCGTGCGTGACCATGATGATGGTCTTGCCTTGCGTGCGGTTGAGGATCTCGAGCAGCTTCAGGATGTCCTCGGCGCTCTCGCGGTCGAGGTCGCCCGTCGGCTCGTCGCACACGATGAGCGTCGGATCGGCGATGAGCGCGCGCGCGATGGCGACGCGTTGCTGCTGTCCTCCGGAGAGCTCGGCCGGCTTGTGCTTCGCCCGATCGGCGAGGCCCACGAGCTCGAGGGCCGCGCGCACGTTCTGCTTGCGCTGTGCCCGCGAAAGCCGGGTGAGCAGCAGCGGCACCTCGACGTTGCGCTCGGCGGTGAGGACGGGTAGCAGGTTGTAGAACTGGAACACGAAGCCGACGTGCCGCGCGCGCCATCTCGCGAGCTCGCCGCTCGACAGCTTGTCGATCCGCTCTCCGGCAACCGTGACCTCGCCCGAGTCGGGGCGGTCAAGCCCTCCGATGAGGTTGAGCAGCGTCGTCTTGCCCGATCCCGAAGGGCCCATGAGGGCGAGGAACTCTCCGCTTTCGACCTCGAGGTTGAGGCCATGGAGAACCTCGACCTGCTGCTTGCCGCGGGTGTAGCGCTTGACCACGTTCTGGATCGAAACGACCGCCGCCATCGGAACTCCTCGCGTGCGAAGCCAGCATTCCGACGCGGTGCGTCCCCGGGGCCGCCCGACGCGGAATTGGAACTCCAGGATGTAGGAAAGCGAAGCGGCCGGCGCCGCCTCTTGTAGTAGTGTTATATAGAACTACAGCAGCTCGCACCCGTCAAGCGCTGATCCGCGGCTAAGACCGCGTCCGTCGCATCTGGGCGCTCTGTCGGGGCGCCCACGGAGCGGGCGCGTGAGATGCGCGGAGCCGGGCGTCTGCTACTGCGGCACGCTTTGACCGGCGGAGAGCAGCGCGTCGACTTCCTTTTCCGCCGTGAGCCAGTCGTCCTCTTCGAAGCCTGGCGCGAACCCGCGCCGCTCGGACCGCAGATACGCGGCCTTTGCGATCATGGCGCGGCGTGTATCCGTCGAGACGACGACCGGCGCCGCGGCGGCGGGTTCGGGCTGTCCCTTCGGGGCGGCCGCACGGCGTTGCGTGGGGCGTGTCTCGGCCGAGACGGTTGACGCGCCGCTTGCGCCTCTGCGAGGCGTCTCTCCCGAGCCGACGGACGTGAGAGGCTCGGCGGTGCGGGGCGATGCGGTGCGAGGCTCAGCGGTGCGGGGCGATGCGGTGCTGCGACGAGTGGCCATGGAAACTCCTCCTGAACTTCATGGTGGTGAGCCCACCCCCCTTGTGAGCCTGCCGCGCACCGTCATCGAACGATCGCGCGCAGCTCGTGGGCTCGCGGGCGCCGCGCCCTCATCGACGCGAGCGCATGGCCGGGGAGCGTATCATCCCTTGCAGGTACTTGCGAAAGTCGCGACCCAACGACGGGTGACCGAGCGCGTACTCCACGGTCGCTTGCAAGTAGCCGAGCTTGCTGCCGCAGTCGTACCGCTTGCCCGTGAAGCGATACGCATATACCGCCTCCTCGCGCATCAGCGCCGCGATGCCGTCGGTCAGCTGGATCTCCCCGCCGCTCCCGCGACCGATGCGCTCGAGGTGCTCGAAGATCGCAGGCGTGAGCACGTACCGCCCGACCACGGCGAGAGTCGAGGGCGCCGCGGACGGCCGCGGCTTCTCGACGATGCTGCGCACGCGGCTCGTCGCCGACCGGTCCGCTTCGATGGCGACGATACCGTACTTGTCGGTGTCCCGGCGCGGAATGACCTCCACGCCGACGATGCTTGCGCGTTTCGCGTCGTAGACCTCCGCCATCTGCTCGAGGCAGCTCACGTCGGCACGGATCAGATCGTCGGCGAGGTGCACGAAGAACGGCTCCGCGCCGACCGCGGGCTGCGCACAGAGCACCGCATGACCGAGACCGAGCGGCGCAGGCTGGCGGATGAAGATGCACGCGGCATAGGAGGGCAGGACGCTGCGGACCTGGTTGAGCAGATCGCTCTTGCCCTGCGCCTCGAGCATGTGCTCGAGCTCCTGGTCGGAGTCGAAGTGATCCTCGATCGCGCGCTTGGAGGCACCCGTGATGAACACCAGGCGGCTCGCGCCTGCGGTGAGCGCCTCCTCCACCGCGTACTGAATGAGCGGCTTGTCGACGACTGGCAGCATCTCCTTCGGGCTCGCCTTGGTCGCTGGCAGAAAGCGCGTGCCTCGACCCGCGACGGGGAAAACCGCCGTGCGAATCACCGAATGCGTGTGGCTCCTCATGACAAGCTCCTGAACCCGAGTGGAATGCGCCGGGGAGCGGCGCCCTGCGCCGCAGTCTCGTCCGTGCGCTCCGCCCATTTGAACACCGCCGGCCGCATGCCGTCCCAGGATCGGCATTTCGGACAGCGCCAGAACCAGCCGACGCTCGAGAGCCCGCACTCCTCGCACTGGTAGCGGCCTCCCGCCTCACCGATGCGCGCGAGGAGCTGCCCGAACGAGGGCGCGGAGGCTGTCCCATCGATCCCGATGAGCTCCCCGGCGATACGCTCGAGCCGCCCGGCGTCCTCGAGCGGCAGCGCCGTCGCGAGCAGCCACGCGAGCTGGCGCGGCGTGAGCCGGCCCGTGCGCCCCAAGCGCGCGCAGAGTTCCTCGATCAGCTGCCGCTCCCCGGCCGGCTTGCCGAGGGCGAGCAGGCGTGGAATCACCTCGAGCGCGAGTGCGGGCGCCGCCTCGAGCGCGTCGAGGTAGCGCTCGAGCGCGCCGCGAGCATCTCCCGCGGCCTCCATCATGCGCGCCGCAAGGATCTCCGCGCGCGGAAGGGTCGCATCATGGCTTCGCGCCTGCTTGACGAGTGCGCGGGCGCGCTCGGCCTCGCCCTGCAGCATCGCGTGCTCGGCAAGCTCGCAGAGATAATGCGCGGCCACGCTCCTGCGTTCCTGCTGCAGGTCCGCGGGCAGATCATGAAAGACTTTCAGGGCATTCGCCCAATCGCCCTGCTGCTCGTAGATCCTGAGCAGGTACTCGAGGGCATCGCGGCGGTGCTCGCGCGATGCCGCGAGCTCCTCGAAGAGCCGCTCCGCTCGATCCATGAGCCCCGCGCTCAGGAAGTCGAGCGCCAGGGCGAAGGCGGCCCGCTCGCGGATCGCGGGGGCGCCCTGGTCCTTGAGGCGCGTGTGGATCGCGATCGCGCGATCCACCTCGCCGCGCTTGCGGAACAGGCTCCCGAGCGCGAACTGGATTTCCGCCGCATCCTCCTTCGAGGCTGCGACCCGCGTGAAGACCTCGGCGGCGCGGTCGAAGCGGTCGTTGATGAGATGGTCGAGGCCGACGTAATAGTCACGTGGCAAGCGCACGGTGCGCCCGCCCGCGTGCCGCCCGAGCAGCCACGCTGCGACGAAGACCGCGACGAAGGCGAGCGCCAGCAGGAAGGGAGGAAGCTCGAACACGGGGCGAACCCGCCCTTCCGGTCAGTCGCGGATCGGCCGATCGGCGCCGTCGTTGACGCGCTCGCGCAGATCCTTGCCGGGCTTGAAGTGAGGCACGTACTTGCCCGAGAGCGCGACCGCCTCCCCCGTCTTCGGGTTGCGGCCCTGACGCGGCGGGCGGAAATGCAGCGAAAAGCTGCCGAAGCCGCGGATCTCGATGCGCTCGCCCTGCGAGAGCGCATCGCTCATGATCTCGAGAATCTGCTTGAGCGCGAGCTCCACGTCCTTGGCAGGCAGATGCTTCTGCTTGGCAGTGATGATCTCGATGAGCTCCGATTTCGTCATGTTATTAGGCGTGCTCGAGCGCCTCGGATAACCCGCGGGCCGGGCGCGAGAATCAGTACTGTTCAGCTTCGGTCGCCGATCTGCTCCTTGAGCAGCTCGCCGAGGCTCGTACCGGTCGCAGCCTGCTCGGATCGGTAGCTTTGCACTGCCTCGGCCTCCTCGTGCGCCTCCTTTGCCTTCACGGAGAGGGTGATCGTGCGCGACTTGCGGTCCACCCCGGTGAACTTCGCCTCGATCGGGTCGCCGACCTTGAGCACCGCGCGGGCGTCCTCGACCCGGTCGCGGCCGAGCTCGGAGGCGCGCAACTGACCGTCGACGCCGTTGCCGAGATCGATCACTGCGCCGCGCGCATCGACCTCCTTCACGGTGCCGCGCACGATACTGCCCTTGGGGTTCTCCGCGATGTAGCTCGAGAAGGGATCCTTCGCGAGCTGCTTGATCCCGAGGGAGATGCGCTCGCGCTCGGGGTCGATCGAGAGCACCATCGCCTCGAGCTGCTGGCTCTTCTGGTAGTTGCGCACCGCCTCCTCGCCAGGCTGGTCCCAGGAGATGTCCGAGAGGTGCACGAGCCCGTCGATGTTGCCCGGCAGGCCGATGAAGATGCCGAAGTCGGTGATCGACTTGATCTGCCCGGTGACGCGATCGCCGCGGTTGTAGTTCTCGGCGAACTCCTTCCACGGATTCGCCTTGCACTGCTTCAACCCGAGGGAGATGCGGCGCCGCTCCTCGTCGACGTCGAGCACCATCACCTCCACTTCCTGCCCGGTGTGCACGACCTTGGCAGGATTCACGTTCTTGTTGGTCCAGTCCATCTCCGAGACGTGCACCAGCCCCTCGACCCCGTCCTCGATCTCGACGAACGCGCCGTAGTCGGCGATGTTGGTCACCTTGCCGAACACGCGCGTGTTGGGCGGGTAGCGCCGCGCGATGTTCTCCCAGGGATCCGCGCCGAGCTGCTTCAGTCCGAGGGAGACGCGCGAGCGCTCGCGGTCGAACTTGAGGATGCGCACGTCGATCTCGTCGCCCACCTTGACGACCTCGGAGGGGTGCTTCACGCGCTTCCACGCCATGTCGGTGATGTGCAGCAGGCCGTCGATGCCGCCGAGATCGACGAACGCGCCGTAATCGGTCAGATTCTTGACGGTGCCGCGAACCACCGCGCCTTCCTGCAGGTTCTCCATGAGCGCCGAGCGCTCGGCGGAGAACTCCTGCTCCACGACGGCCCGGCGGGAGACCACGACGTTGTTGCGCTTCTGGTCGAGCTTGATGACCTTGAACTCGAGCGGCTTGCCCTCGAGGTACGAGGTGTCGCGCACCGGGCGCACATCGACGAGCGATCCCGGCAGGAACGCCCGTACGTTATCGATCTCGACGGTGAATCCGCCCTTGACGCGCCCCGTGATGATGCCCGTCACGATCTCCGAGTTGTTGAACGCCTGCTCGAGACGCGTCCACGTGCGGGCGCGCTTCGCCTTCTCGCGCGACAGCCGGGTCTCGCCCGTGCCGTCCTCGACCGAATCGAGCGCCACCTCCACCTCGTCGCCGGGTTTGACCTCCACCTCGCCCCGCTCGTTCTTGAACTGCTCGAGGGGGATGACCGCCTCGGATTTGAGGCCGACGTTGACGACCACATGGTCCGGTGTCACATCGACGACGAGCCCGGTGAGGATCATGCCGGGGCGAATGCGCTGATTAGCGAGGCTTTCCTGGAAGAGCTGAGCGAAACTTTCTGTCATACCTTCACATGCACGTACGAGGCCGTGCTCTTGGAGTCCTTCGGCCCACATCTTCGTGGTCCGAGCGTGGTGAGTATCGCCGCAGCATTCCTGTTGCGGCATCCGGTCCTTGGCGCGCGGCGACCGCCGGGGCCGCGACCGCCCCTCACGGCCAGAGCGACCGACCGCGTCCGAGTGCAAGCACTCGGTCGACGACCTCCTCGATGCCGAGGCCGGTGGAGTCGATCACGTGGGCGTCGGGCGCAGGCTTCAAGGGGGCGACCGCACGCGTCGAATCCCTTGCGTCCCGCTCGGCTATCTCGCGCGAAAGGGCGGCAAGGCTAACACCTGACCCCTTGTCTTTCAACTGGTTATATCGCCGTAAGGCCCGCTCCTCGGCGCTCGCGGTGAGGAAGATCTTCAGCTCCGCGCCCGGGAAAACGATCGTTCCCATATCACGGCCGTCGGCCACGAGCCCGGGGGGCCGCGCGAAGGCCTTCTGCCGCTCGAGGAGCGCCTGACGCAGCTCAGGCCAGGCGGCGACCCGGGAGGCCTGGGTACCCACGGTCTCGGAGCGCAGCTCGGCGGTCACATCCCGCCCCCCGAGGAGGACGCGCTCCCCCTCGGGACCCTCCTCGAAGCGCACTTCCATCCTGCGCGCCCCCTCGACGTGGCATTTGACATCTTCCGGGGCGAGTGCGCGCTGGCGGCCCACGAGCGCGGCCAAGCGGTACAGGGCCCCGCTGTCGAGCCAGTGCCAACCCGTCGCTCGCGCGACGGCGCGGGCGATCGTGCCCTTGCCCGACCCACTCGGGCCGTCGATCGTCACGACGGGTGCCTTCACGAGCCCCACTCTAGAACTCCTCGATGCGCAACCCCGCGGAGCGCGCGGTGGCGACGAATCCCGGGAACGAGGTGCCGACGTTCGCCACGTCGAGGATTTCGATCGGCGCTGCGGCCCTGAGGCTAGCCACCGCGAAGGCCATCGCGATGCGATGATCGCCGTAGCTCGCGAGGGCACCGCCCGTGAGCCCGCCACGGCCGCGGATCCACAGCCCATCGGGAAGCAAGTCGTGCTCCACGCCGAGCCTACCGAGCCCCTCGGCCATCGCGGCGAGCCGATCGCTTTCCTTGACGCGCAGCTCGAGAGCGCCTCTCACCAGCGTATCGCCCTCGGCGCACGCGGCGGCGATGAAGAAGACCGGGAACTCATCGATCGCAAGCGGCACCAGCGCCTGCGGAACTTTGATGCCGCGCAGGTTCGAGGCTCGCACCTCGAGGTCGGCGGTCGGCTCGGCGGAGGGCGCCTGCACCGCCCGCGGGTGAATGCGAATGTCGGCACCCATCTCGCGCAGCAGCTCGATCAAGCCGGTGCGCGTCGGGTTGACGCCGACGTTCTCGAGCGTCAGGGGCTCTTGGGCCGCGAGGCAGCCGGCGACGAGAAAGAATGCCGCGGAGGAGAAATCCCCGGGCACCTCGATGTGCGCGGCCCGGAGCGCCTGTCCTCCCTCCAGGGCAATCGCCCGCCCCCCTCGCACCAGCTCGACCCCGAACGTGGCGAGCATCCGCTCGGTGTGGTCGCGCGTCGGGGCGGGCTCGGTCACCCGCGTGCGTCCGTCCGCTCGCAGCGCCGCGAGCAGGATCGCTGATTTCACCTGGGCGCTCGGCACGGGGAGCTCGTAGTCAATCGCTCCCAGCCGGCCCCCGGGGAGCATCCTCACGGGCGGTCGGCCCTCGTGGGTCAGCACGCCGGCGCCCATGAGGCGCAGCGGAACGGCCACGCGCTCCATCGGACGGCGCATGAGCGAGGGGTCCCCGATGAGCGTGGACTCGAAGGACCGCCCGGCGGTGAGGCCCATCATGAGTCGCATCGCGGTGCCCGCATTGCCCATGTTGAGCGGGCCAGACGCCGGGCGCAGCCCGTGCATCCCCACCCCGTGCACGATGACCCGCTCGCGATGCGGATGCTCGATGCTCACCCCGAGCTCGAGCAGCGCCGAGAGCGTTGCAAGGCAGTCCTCGCTCGCCAGGAAGCCCGTGATCTCGCTCACGCCCTCGGCGATGCCGCTCAGCATGAGCGCACGGTGCGAGATCGACTTGTCGCCAGGCACGCGCACGGAGCCAGCGATGCTGCCTCCCGGCTGAAGCCGGTAGCCGCCGCTTCGAAGTGGGCTGCTGCTCATGGAGGCACCGGCCTCGCGCTCAGGTCACCGCGCGGGGATACGCGCCGAGAACCCGAAACAGGGATGCACGCTTGGCGAGCGCCGCGAGCGCGCGCCCGACGTGTCGCTCCTCGGGGTGCCCCTCGATGTCGATGAAGAACACGTAGTCCCACTTGCGACGCTGCGAAGGCCGCGACTCGATGCGCGTCATGCTCACGCGGTGGCGCGCGAGCGGCTCGAGGAGCCGGAAGAGCGCACCGGGCGCATCGGTGTGGCCGGCGGAGAGGAGCAACGTCGTGCGATCCTTCCCGCTCGGTGCGAGCAGCTTACGCCCGAGAACGAAGAACCGCGTCGTGTTGTCGGCGCGGTCCTCGATCTCGCTCGCGAGCACGTCGAGGCCGTACACCTCGGCGGCCGTCGCCCCGGCGATGGCGGCGCTCCCGTGCTCGTCGCGAGCGCGGCGGGCGCCTTCGGCGTTGCTCGCGACCGCGACACGCTCGGCCTCGGGCAGGTGCGCATCGAGCCAGCCGCGGCACTGGGCGAGCGCCTGCTGGTGAGAGCAGACCCGCTCGATCTCCGCGAGCGAGCGCATCCGTCCCATGAGATGCTGATGGATGCGCAGCTCCACCTCTCCGCAGATCTTGAGCGGCGAGGTGATGAACCGGTCGAGCGTGTTGATGACCA
>Ga0335074_10003894_pt1 | contig 20531 bp, 20 predicted proteins | sample Lox_Sample_23_FD_206715 | JGI IMG/M metagenome (GOLD analysis project Ga0335074, IMG submission 206715) | Soil microbial communities from Loxahatchee National Wildlife Refuge, Florida, United States - Lox_Sample_2.3 | ecosystem: Environmental > Terrestrial > Soil > Wetlands | place: USA... | reverse complement strand
CGACTGCAGCGCCTCCGCCGTCCGCTCCCGCCGCCCCGACGGTGCCCGAAGTGTCGGTCAAGGCCCCGGAGCCGCGCTACGTCGCCCCGACGCTCCGCGACCAGATCGGCAGAATCTGGGCGCCCGTACTGATCAATGGGAAGGGGCCGTTTCGCCTGGTGCTCGATACCGGCGCGAATCACTCCGCGGTGACGGTAGCGGTCGCCCAGGCGCTCGGCATCCCCCTCGATGACTCCCCGCCCGTCTACCTGCGCGGGGTGACGGGCTCCGCGACGGTGCCGTCGATCCACGTCGAGAACCTGCTGATCGGCGATCTGCTCATCCAGTCACCCGTACTCCCGATCGTGCCGAATGCCCTCGGCGGGGCTCAGGGCGTGCTCGGCACCGACGGGCTGCTCGACAAACGCATCTTCATCGATTTCGAGCATGACCGGATCACGATCAAGCGATCGAGGGGCTGGCCCGCGCAGTACGGGTTCGTCACGATCCCCCTCAGCATCACCGACAATCGCCTGCTGACGACGAGCGCCCGCGTGGCCTCGATCAAAGTCACGGCCATCATCGATACGGGCGCCGAGTCGAGCATCGCCAATCTCGCGCTGCGGCGGGAGCTTCTGCGGCATCGGTCCCGCTACAAGTTCACGAACGATGTGGTCCTCGGCGCGACGGACGACGAGTCTCAGGGACAGGACGCCGCCTTCCCGCCCATCTATCTCGGTGACGTTCAGATCCGAGGTGCTCACATCACGACGGGTGATCTTCAGATCTTTGACGTCTGGAACATGACGAGCAAGCCCGCCATCCTGATCGGCATGGACGCCCTCGGTACGCTCGATGAGCTCGTCATCGATTACCGCCTGCACCAGTTGCAGATCCTCACGCACCATCGGGGCTTCGCCGAGGACTGGCCGCGTTCGTAACGACGCCGGCGTGCACGAGCGCCCGCTCGGCTTCCTCGGCGCCACGCACCCTCACCACATGCAGTCCGAGCTTGCGGGCGGCCTCGATGTTCACCGCGCTGTCGTCGAGAAACAGCACCTGCGACGGCGTGCACTGCAGGCTCTGCAGGGCGCGCCGGTACGACGGTGGAATCCGTGCGACGAGATCCAGCGCTCCGGGGTAAAGCCTCGCGGGCCACGTGACGAAGGCATCGAGGAAGCGCTCGGGCGTCATGTCCAGGCGCAACTCGCCGAGCAGACGAGTCGCGAACTCGACGGGCTCGATCCGTCCCGTTTCGAAGGCGCGCACCGCGGGCGAGTCGAACCAGAGCCGCGCGACATCCTCCGCCGTCATACGCTGCTCGAGCCAGTCGAGGATCACCGCGATGCCGGTCACCTCGACGAGAACGCCGCCCACGTCGAACAAGATCACGCGAATGTCGGAGGCGGGCGCCCTTCCTCGGCGCGTGCTGAAGACTCGCGCGCGGCATCGTCTATGCTCACCATGCGGCATTGTCTCACACGCGCCTCACGGGGTTGACGGCTCGAGCGGTCGCTGATGTAGTGCGGCGCCATATGAGGCACGTGAGGAGATCGCATGTCGGTGATCCAGGTCGTCGCTCTGGCGGTCATCCAGGGTTTCGCGGAGCTGCTGCCGATCTCGAGCTCCGCGCACGTGGTGGTCGCCGAGAAGCTCATGGGCCTCGACCCGTCGGCACCCGCGCTCACGCTGCTCCTGGTGCTGCTCCACACCGGCACGATGTGTGCGGTCATCCTTTATTTCTGGAGGAGCTGGAGCCGCGCGTATTTCGCCTCCACGAGCGCGTTCGCGCGATTCGCGCTGGTGATCGTCATTGCGACCGCGCTCACGGCGGCGGTCGGTGAGCTGGTCGCGCATCTCCTCGAGCGGGCCGTGCTCGGCCGGGGGGCTCACGCGGATGTGGAAGAGCTGTTCGGCCACCTGGAGCTGATCGCCCCCGCGCTGTTTGCGGTGGGCATTCTGATCATCGTCTCGTATCTGCTGGAACGACGCATCGTCAAGCGCAACGAGGTGACGGTGCGCCAGTCGGCGATCATCGGCGTCGTCCAGGGTTTGTGCTTGCCCTTCCGCGGGTTCTCGCGGTCCGGCGCGACGATCTCGGTCGGGCTGCTCGTCGGCGTCGAGAAGACCGCCGCCGAGGCGTTCAGCTTCGCGCTCGCCGTGGTGCTCACACCCCCCGTCGTCGTGCGGGAGGTGCTGCGGCTCTTGCGCGGTGGAACGTCCGCGGTCGACGCGCACTCGGCCGTGTGGCTGAGCGTCCTCGGTGGCGTACTCGCGTTCGGCGCGGGGCTGCTGGCGCTCCAGTGGATCAGCGCGTGGCTCGAGCGCGGTCGCTGGTACTACTTCGGAGTCTATTGCCTGGCCGCAGCCGTCGCCGTCGCCCTTCTGCACCGGGCGGGGTACTGAGCCTACAGCTGCAGCACGATCTTGCCGACGAAGTTTCCGGCGGCCATGTACTTCAGCGCCTCGTCGTACCGATCGAGCGTGAACACCCGGTCGATCACCGGATGCAGGTGATGCGCCGTGATGAACGCATTCATGCGTAGAAAATCGGCCCGCGAGCCCACGTAGACGCCCTGCGCGCGCGCGCCCTTCATGAGCAGGGCCAGGGCGGGAAGCTCCCCGTCGTATCCCGTCAGACCCCCGACCAGGGCCACCGTCCCTCCGTAGGCGACGCACCGGATCGACTGCGGCAGCGTGCTCTTGCCGCCCACATCGATGACGAGGTCGGCTCCGTGGCCGTGCGTGAGCGCGAGGACGCGCTCACTCCAGTCCGGAACGGTGCGGTAGTTGATTTCCTCGTTCGGCGCAATGGCTCTCGCCCGCTCGAGCTTGGCATCGGAGCTGCTGGTCAGAATGACGCGTGCTCCGGCTGCGCTTGCAAACTGCAGGGCGAAGGTTGAGACGCCCCCCGTGCCCTGGATGAGCACGATGCTGCCCGGCCGGATGACCCGGTGCCCGATCGAGGCGTTCCAGGCGGTGAGGCCGGCGGTCGGGAGGGTTGCGGCTTGCTCGTAGGTGAGCCCGCTCGGGATGGGCACGACGCCGGTGTCGTCGAGCACGACGTAGTCGGCGAGCACGCCGTCGACCGACGCTCCGAGTGCGGCCGCGAGCTTCTCTCCGGAAGGCGGCCCGTCCACCCAGCGCCTGAAGTACGTGCTCGTCACGCGCATCCCCGGTCGCGCTTGCATCACGTGCTTGCCGACGGACACGACATCGCCCGCGGCATCGGATGCGACCTGAAGGCCCGCGGAGTTGCGCTGGGGATCGGGCGCCAGCATCTCGAGGTCGCCGCGATTGAGCGAGACGGCGCGCACGTGCACCAGGACCTGGTGGTCGCCGACGGCGGGCATGGGCCCGCTCGTCAACTGCCAGCGGTATCCGGTGTCGGTTTTTTGCAAAACGACCCTGCGGATCGCGGCCGGGAGAGGCAGGGCGGAGCGTGGCGGCGCCTGAGCGAAAGCGGAGCTCGCGAGCACGCCGAGGAGAGTCAGGGCGACAGACCGCCGGGGAGAGGCTATCGAGGTCGGCATCCCGCTAGCATACCCCACGGCAGTATCATGATCGGCGCGATGCTCGACCAGACCCTTCGCACCGCTCAGCCCCCGCGCCCGGCGCTCGGTACGCCGGACCGGCACGCCTGCGGATCCCGGGCGGCGCGGCTCGAGCAGGAGGGGTTTGAGGTGATCCCTTATGTGCTCACGGAGTCGGAGTGTCGCGTGACGTGCGCGCAGGTGGGCTCCTGCGGGATCGCGCGGGCGGGCGCACGCAACCTGTTGCCGTACCCCTGGTGCCGCGAGCTCGCGCAGCGCTTGCTGCGGCACTTCGGCATCGCGCGCCGGCTCCCGCCGGAGGCGCTCGCCGTGCAGTGCACGCTGTTCGACAAATCCGTGCAGCGCAACTGGCATGTCACCCCGCACCAGGACCTGAGCGTGCCGGTGCGGGAATGGGTCGACTCGGACGCCTGTCGAGGCTGGTCACACAAGGACGGGATGGTGTTCGTGCAGCCCCCGATCGACGTTCTCGAGGGACTGCTTGCGGCGCGGCTGCATCTCGACGACTGTGCGGCCGCGAACGGGGCGCTGCGCGTGGTGCCGGGCTCTCATCGGCACGGGAGGCTCAACGCCAAGGGCATCGAGGCGTTGCGCACGTCGCACGGAGAGCTCGTCTGCACGGTGCCGCGGGGCGGGGTGATGCTGATGCGCCCGCTCCTGCTGCACGCATCCTCCAGGACGCTCGGAAGCGGTCCCCGTCGCGTGCTGCATTTCGTCTTCGGCGGTGCCGCTTTACCCGCGGGGCTGAGCTGGGCGGTCGACGGAGCCTGAAAGGAGACGGCGATGGACTTGGGACTCACGGGAAAACTCGCACTGGTCACCGGCTCGACGGCCGGAATCGGATTCGCCACCGCCGCGGCGCTCGCGCGCGAAGGCGCACGCGTCATCATCAATGGGCGCACCGGGGCGAGGGTCGAGTCCGCGATCGTCGAGCTGCGCAAGACCGTGCCGCAGGCTCGGATCGAAGGGATCGCTGCCGACATGAGCACGGGGGCGGGTTGCGCTCGCATCGTCGCGGCTCATCCGGCGGTCGACGTGCTGGTCAACAACATGGGCATCTTCGAGCCGAAGCCGTTCGAGGAGATCGCGGATGCCGATTGGCTGCGCATCTTCGAGGCGAACGTCCTGAGCGGTATCCGGCTCGCACGTCACTACGTCCGCGAGATGCGGGCCCGCAACTGGGGACGCATCGTGTTCGTCTCGAGCGAGTCGGGCGTGCAGATCCCCGTTGAGATGATCCACTACGGGGTCACCAAGACCGCACAGATCGCCGTCGCACGCGGTCTTGCCGAGACGCTCGCGGGTACGAACGTCACCGTGAACAGTGTCCTGCCCGGACCGACCGGCTCGGAAGGTGCCGGACGCTTCGTCGCGCAGATGGCCGCGGCGAGCGGCAAGGATGCGGCGACGATCGAGCGAGAGTTCCTCGCCGTGGCTCGACCGTCCTCCATCCTCAAGCGGTTTGCCTCGCCGGCCGAGGTCGCCTCGCTCATCACGTACGTCTGCAGCGAGGCGGCCTCGGCCACGACGGGCGCCGCGCTGCGCGTGGACGGGGGCGTCGTGCGAGCGATCCTCTGAGACCCCGCGGGATAGCGCAGCCTTCGTATGAGCGAGGAGCGTCCGGCGGTCGAGCCTCTGATCGAGGTGCCGCACGCGGCGCTCTCGGTCGAGGCGCTGCGGGGGGTGATCGAGGCCTACGTGCTGCGGGAGGGCACGGACTACGGCGAGCGGGAGATCCCGTTCGAGCAGAAGGTGGCGCAGGTGCTGCACCGGCTCCAGCTCGGAGAGGCGCGGATCGTGTTCGATCCACGGACGAGGAGTGTGGACATCCTGCCGGTCGGGCGCGTGTAGCGATCGCGACCCGAGAGGTGCCATGGTCCCCCGAGCTCGCTCACCGTCGTTGCGCTGCATGGCTCGGGTGCTGCTCGTGGTTGGCGCCATGACGGCCGCGCGCGCCGAGCCCGTGCGAGTGCTGACGTTCGTCGAGGTGCGCAGCGATGCGACGGAGCACGCCGGTGCGCTCCTGCGCCAGTACGCCCGAGCTTTGCGCGAGGGCGCAACGCCCCCCGAGGTGGACGTGCTGCAAGAGATCGGCCGCCCGGAGCGCTTCGTGCTGCTCGTGCGCGCCGAGGACGAGACCGCGCTATCGACGCGCGTGCAGCGCGCACAGGCGATCCTGCAATCGCTCGATCCACTGCTCACGGCCCCGCTCGATCGCCGTGCGAACCACCTCTTCGTGCCGCCCTGCGCGGCGGCGCGCGGATCTCGAGTCGCGCACGCGGAGGCGCGTGGAGAGGCGGCTCGCAGCCTGGCGCGCCGGCTCTATACCGTCGCTCATCTGGACCTGGCCGGACCCGTGCAGCCGGGGCCGCAGGCGGCGCTGCAGCAGCTCGCCGCTCGCGCCTGCGAGAGCGCCGGGAACATGTGGTTCGAGGTCGGGCAGCAGATCAATCGCGGCAACCACTTCAACCTCGTGGCGCACTGGGAGAGCCGCCGCGACGTCGAGGCCTTCGCCGGGAGCGCGCCCGCGCGCGAATTTCGCGCGCGCGTCGGTCCTTGGCTCGGCTCACCCTATGATGAGCGCCTGTATCGGACGCTCGGTGGCGATTGAGGCACCCGATCCCCCGCAAGCAGCTCGGCCGGTGCGTGCCGGGCGCCGGCACCCACGAGACGCACGCCGCGAAGTCCGCTATGCTTGTTGGTTTGCACAAGCACAAACGCGAGCCTTGGAGAACGACATGAGCGAGAAGACCTTGGAGGACCTGCTTGGAGAGGCGGGAAATGTCGCGCATTTCCTGCGCAATTCGCAGACGGGACCGAACGTGTATCCCGGCGTTCCTCCGGAGTTCACCAACTGGCGGGATGAGCAGACCGCCTGGCAGAAGACCTGCGTGCTCTTCAACCAGTCGTATCACATGGCGGATCTGGCGGTGGAAGGGCGGGACGCCGGCAAGCTGCTGTCGTATCTCGCGTTCAACAGCTTCAAGGGATTCGAGCCGGGCCGGGCCAAGCAGTTCGCGCCCGTCAGCTACGACGGCTACATCATCGGCGATGTGATTATGTTTCATCTGGCCGAGCAGAAATTCAATCTGGTCGGCCGGGCACCGGCGCTCGAGTGGGTGCAGTACCACGCCGCGACGGGCAGCTACGATGTCAAGGTCGAGCTCGATCAGCGCACCGCGCTGCGCAAGGACGGACGCCGCAAGTCGTACCGCTTCCAGCTGCAGGGCCCGAACGCGATGAAGGTGCTCGAGAAGGCGCTCGGGAAGGCGCCGCCGGAGCTGAAGTTCTTCTACATGACAACGGTTGCGATCGGCGGCAGGACCGTGCACGCATTCCGCCACGGCATGGCCGGCCAGCCCGGCTACGAGCTGTTCGGTCCATGGGACGAAGGGGAGGCGGTCCGCGAAGCGATCGTGCGGGCCGGCGAGTCGTTCGGTCTGCGGCAGGTCGGCGGACGCGCCTATTCCAGCAACGCGCTCGAGTCCGGTTGGATTCCCTCGCCGCTCCCTGCGGTCTATTCCGGCGAGAAGATGAAGCCGTACCGTCAATGGCTCACCACGAAGAGCTACGAGGCGGGCGCCTCGCTCGGCGGCAGCTTCATGTCCGACAACATCGAGGATTACTACTTCACACCCTGGGACCTCGCCTACGGCGGCTTCGTGAAGTTCGATCACGATTTCATCGGCCGCGAGGCGCTCGAGAAGAAGGCGAACGGGAAGCACCGCCGCAAGGTGACCCTCGCGCTCAACAACGAGGATGTGACCCGCACGTTCGCAACGATGTTCAACCGCGAGGTGCGCGGCAAGTACTTCGATTTTCCCTCGGCGGTGTATTGCATGCACCCCTTCGATCGCGTGATCTCCTCCGGCGGCAAGACCGCGGGCGTCTCCACGTGGATCGGCTACAGCGCGAACGAGGGCAAGATGCTCACGCTTGCGGTGCTCGAGCCGGAGTATGCCGAACCCGGCACCGAGGTCACGCTGATCTGGGGAGAGCCGGGCGGCGGCTCGTCCAAGCCGACGGTGGAGCCGCACATCCAGAGTGAGATTCGCGCGGTCGTGAGCCCGTCGCCGTATACGGAGGTGGTGCGTCGCGCCTACGCGCCGGGAGGCTGGCGCGCCGGCGCCGCCGCCTGATCGCCGGCCGCGTGCTACGGTGGCGCCGGCCGGGTCTTACGGTCGCGCCGGCCGGCCGGCCGTGTCGCGCGCGTCGGTCCCTTTGGGCTCGACGCGAATGGTCCCCATCATCCCGCCATCCTCGTGCTCGAGCAGATGACAGTGATAGACGAAGGTGCCGACGGTGTTGGGATCGCGGAAGTCCATCCGCAACCGCACGCTCGGATAGCCGAGCATCCGGCCGTTGTAGTACGGCACGTTGACGGTATCGCGCAGGAAGGGCTCGTGAACCGGAATGCCGAGCCAGTCCACGAGCTCGAAATGCAGCTGGTGGATGTGGAAGGCGTGCAGCTCGGTCGAGCGGTTCTCGATGATCCAGTCCTCGACGTCGCCTTGGTGCGTGATGATGTTCGGGACGCTGGAGCTCGGGTCGAACGGCCGCGGGGTCTGCCCGTCCACGGTGATGTAGAAGGTCGTGGCGCTGTTCGGATCGTTCGGGTTCTGCAGCTTCTCGGAAAAATAGAGCTTCCTCACGCGAACCGGCGTGACGTTGCCGAGCCACGGCTCGCCGTCGGGCGGGAGCGGGTCGGCGTGTGACGGCAGCGTCGATTGCGGCTCGGGTGCATCGCTTGCCGCCGTGATCGAGGCGAGCGCCCGATTGGGGTCGTTCTCGCCGCCTTGGCCGGTGTCGACCGTTCGGGTGACGAGGAGGGCGGGCGTCCCGAGCGGCGGACCATCGACGATGAATTCAACGCGGGCGCCCGGCGGTATCCCGATGTGATCCACCCAGACGATCGGGGGCGATGGGCTGCCACCATAGCGGATCGGTACGCCATCGATCCCCACGACACCGAGCCGCTGCGGGACATTGCCGAATAGCACGGCCAGATTGAGATAGGTGATCGCCGAGGCATTGAGAACACGCCAGAGCTCACGCTCCCCGGGCCGCATCGTGATGCGCGCCGGGGGGTAGTCCGGGTACGGCACCGGCACGTAGTTGACGGACAGATCCTTCGCGGGCATGCCGAAGCCGGTCCCGTTATTGGCGGCATCCCCATCGCGGTCGATGAAGAGCTTCGGAACGACGGGCTCGGACTTCGACGGCGGAGCCTTGGGGTTGAGCAGATCCTGATCGCGAATCACGAGCACGCGCTCGGGCAGGCCTGCCAGGGCGGGATTCGCGCGCTCGATCCCCTCGACGATCAGTGCGCCGGAAGCCCCGCCGAGCACTTCGACCTTGCTGAATCCATGGATGTGAGGGTGGTACCAGTAGAGACCGGGCGGCTCGTTGGTCGGAATGTGGAAGCGGTACTCGAACGGCGGGCTCCCCGGCGGGATCGATGTCTTGAGCACGTCGTCTTGATGGCACACCGGCGGCACCGTCAGGCCGTGGAAGTGCAGGTTCGTCGAGACGGCTGTCATCGCGCCGCCGCGACAGGGATCGCGCGACGGCGCGCCCATGGGCATGGTCATCGAATGTGCGCGCAGGGGTCGGGCGCCCCCGACCGTGGTGTCGAGGTCGACGAGATCGTTCTTGAGACGCAGGATCAGGAGATCGCCGGGATGCAGCCGCAACGTCGGTGATTGCGTTCCGTCGCCGAGCAGGTAGCAGTAGCGGACGGAGCCATCGCGCTCCTGGTAGTTGTGGATGCTGAGGTCGAGCTGCAGCACACCATCCTGGCTGCGCAGATCACGGGGTTCCCGCACGGCGCTTCCGGGAGCCGGTCGGGGACACGGGTCCTGCGGCGGGTCGTGCGCGGCCGCCCGGCTGGAGATACCGAGCGCGAGCACGGCGGCCGCAGCGATCGTCCGCGCCCGCTGATCGATGACAAGCACCTTGGAATACCCTCTCGCCCCGCCACACGCTCGTCCCGAGCGAGGGCTTGCGGGAAAACCAACAACGGTATGCTGGGCACCTTGCGATCGTGTGACACCCGTCGGCCGCGCTAGGCGGCGGGTTGTGCGCGGGCGTGCAGCGCCATCAGGATCAGCGCCCAGCCGCCGAAGATCAGATTGACGCCGAGCAGGAGTCCGAGCGCCCACGCGGCCGTCCCTGGCAGGCCGGCGAACAGGATCACCCCCAGCACGAGATCGACGAGACCGCTTGCGAGCATCCAACCCCAGCGCCGCGAGAGGCCCTTGCGGTGCTCGAAGGCGTAGAAGATCGACAGGGCCCCCTCGATCAGGAGGAAGGCGATGAGCACGGCGGTGAGCGAAAAGAGCCCATGCACGGGCCAGCCGAGCAGCAGGACGCCCGCGGCAATGCCGAGCAGCGCGGACAGCAGCGACCACCAGAGTCCGGGCGCGTGCCGCGCACGGAAGGTGGCTATCATGCCGATGATGCCGCTCAGGAGCAGGATCCAGCCAAAGAGCACCGTCGCGGCGAGTGACGCGAGGTTCGGCAGCAGGATGGCGAGCAGACCCAGCACGACGAGCGCGATCCCCTCGCAGAGGAACAGCACCCAGTGGTGCCGTATCGTCTGCTTGAAGACCGAAACGATCTGACGAGCGTCATCGGATGGATTGATGGCCATGAGGGCTGCTCCCAGGTGCGGTGAGCGAATGATAAACCGATCGGACGCTCAGTGGATGCGCCGCAGCGCATCACAGAGGACCTCCACATCGCCATCGCTCACATCCAGATGGAATACGAAGCGCACGAGCTGCGGTCCGTTGACCAGCGCTCGAACGCCTCGTTCCTCCAGCTTGCTCAAGAGGCGCTCGGGAGCCATCCCCTCGGTCAGCTCCGCGATGACGATGTTGGTCTCCACCGGGAGGACGTCGCGAACATAGGGCAAGCGACGCAGCGCTCGCTCGAGAGCCTGCGCTTTGCGGTGGTCATCGCGCAGACGACGCACGTGATGGTCGAGTGCGTAGATCCCGGCGGCGGCGAGGTACCCGGCCTGACGCATGCCGCCGCCCATGAGCTTTCGCAGTCGGCGCGCGCGGCCAATCACGGCTTCGGATCCCACGAGCAAGGAGCCCGCCGGGGTCCCCAGACCCTTGGAAAGACACACGGAGATCGTATCGAAGAGCTTGCCGTACTGATCCGCCGACTCGCCTCGCGCGACCAGGGCGTTGAAGAGCCGCGCACCGTCCAGGTGCAGGGCCAGCCCTTCGCGGTCGCAGAGCGTCCGAATGCGGCGAATTTCATCGATGTCCCAGCATGCCCCGCCGCCTCTGTTCACGGTGTTCTCGAGCGCGACCAGTCGCGACCACGGCAGGTGCGAATCGTCGCGGCGATTGATACTCGAGCGGACCTGATCGGCCGTGAAACGACCGTTGCCGCCTCTCAGCAAGCGTACTGAGGCGCCCGAATGAAACGCGATTCCGCCGCCTTCGTAGAGATAGACGTGCGCGAGCTCGTGGCAGATGACTTCGTCACCCGGCTGCGTATGCACCTTGATGCCGATCTGGTTGCACATCGTGCCCGTCGGGCAGAACAGTGCGGCCTCCATGCCAAGCAATGCCGCGGCTCTCGTCTGCAACGTGTTGACGCTCTCGTCTTCACCGAAGACGTCATCGCCAACGCGCGCCTGCATCATCGCTTCCAGCATCTCGGGAGTGGGACGAGTCACGGTGTCGCTGCGGCAGTCGATGACTCTGCGTCCTGCTGTATCCAAGGCTGCGTACCTCTCAATGGTGTGACCGCGCGGGCCGGCCGGCCGCGAGGCGCCGACACACGAGCAGCAGCTCATCGACATGATCGGCGGCCATTCCGAGAGAGAACCGCAGTCTTCTCTGAAATCGCAAACCGAGCCGCATGAACACCCGGTTGTACCACCACATCGCGCGCTCGCGCTGATGCAGCAGACACCACATGCCGATGTTGACCAGCCGTGAGGAGCGCGGCTGCATGCCGAATACGGCGGTGCGCTCGACCTGCAGCCGGTGGTTCGAGAGCATCTCGAGCAGCCGCAGCGGCTCGTAACGGCGCTTGTGGCCAACGATCTCATCGAAGGGCGTCCAACGCGAGGGGTGCAGCGGCGCCGAGATGAGCAGCGATCCGCCCGCGCGGGTGACCCTGGAGAGCTCCGACACGACGCCGTCGTCATCGTCGACGTGTTCAATGATATCCAGCGCGCAGACCAGATCGAACGTGTCCTGCGGGAACGGGAGCGCGCCTGCCTCGGCGAGAACGACGTGCGCGCCGCACGCATGTAGCTTGGCCGCCGCCGGCGCGCTGATGTCTGCGAACTGCGTGCCGATCAGCGGCAGCCTGGGCCTCAGACCCGGCGCCACCTCGAGTCGCCGCTCCGCCGCCGAGAGCAGCGACTGCACCAACGGCCAGGTATTGAAGCGGTGCGGCTCGATGAGGGAGGCATCGGACCACAGCAGATCGTAATAGCGGCGATTTCTGTTGAGCAGATCGCGCTCACGGGGTTGTTGGGACCGGGGTCGCATAGCTCCGCCACGAGTGGCCCCATGTTACGCCAGAAGCGGCGGTGGGGTCGGATCGTGCGGGCTCCCGACGAAAAAAGGGCCGCCACGCGGCGGCCCTCGCGAGCGCCGAACCCGTGCCGGCTAGAAGGAACCGTGCCGAGGCGGGAAGTCGAAGAAGTCGAACAGATCGTCCAGTGCCGGGGTGTTCACCGGCGCATAGGAGCCGGGCGGTTGCACCGGGTTCGGGAAATTGTCCCGGCTGCGGTGCGTCACGGGCGGCAGGCCCCAGTTGCGCTCGATGAACTTGAGAATCGACACGTGGTCCGCGTACTTGTGCGAGATGTACCCGGAAGCGCGCAGGGGCAGGTACTGCGGATCCGCCACGACGATCAGCGGGATCCGCGTGCCGTCGCCGAAGAAGTCGAGGGGCTGCACGTAGCCGGAGTCGTAGTAGCCGCCGCCCTCGTCCTCGGTGATGAAGATGACGGTGTCCTTGGCATAGGGCGATGCCTCGACCTGGTCCACGATCTTCTTCACGAAGCCCTCGAACAGGTCGAGCTTCGAGGAAGACGGATGCCCGTCCACGTAGCCGCTCGGCTTGACGATGGAAACCGCGGGCAGCGTACCGTTCGCGATGTCCGAATACAGGTTCACCGTATCCTGGATATGCGCCGCGACCTGCGCCGGGTTCGACATGATGGAGGTGTCGTACTGGAACGGATTGCAGATGTTGCAGTACTCGTCCGCATTCGGGCCATTGGTGCCATAGTTCAGCTGATAGGGGTCATTGACGTAGTTGTTCCACTGGTCGCCGTAGTACTTCCACGAAATCCCGTGGGCGTTCATGTCATCGCCGATGCTCGGCGTCGATGAGGGCGGAATCGTGAACGGCGTGTTGGAGGGGTTCTGGTCGGTGTAGGCATCGTTGCCGTTGCCGAACCAACCGGGATTGTAGTTGTTGAGCAGATAGTAGTGCCCGGGCTCGCAGCGCGGATCGATGTGCAGCTCGGCGAGGTAGGCGAGGATCGGGCCGACACCGGGCTGGCTGGGATCGGAGCAGTCGCTGTAGGAGCCGCCGCCGAAGACCGCGCCGCCCTGGTCGGCGGGCGTGTAGGGCGGCGGATAGCCGGAGTTGTAGCTCTCGCCGTAGCCGTCCTCGGTGTACCAGTTGTTGGTACCGGGGGCGGGATTGGGGTTCTCGATCTCATTCACGGTGCCCTGATCTGGAGTGCCGGTGAACACCTGAACGCCGTTGGGTGGTGTCTCAGGGTGGCCGTTGCCGTCGCTGAACCAAATCATGTCGGCGTGACCGAACATGATGTGGTTCGCGCCGGTGCCGCCGTTGACGGACTGGTGGAAGTTGTCGCTCATGGCGTAGGTGTCCGCCAGGTGCTTGAAGTACGGTACGTCGCCCTGCGCGACGTTGTAGAAGCCGAGCGCACTCGAGCCCTCACCGGTCGTCGCCGGGACCGAGTCGTATAGTGCGTAGTCGTTGGCGGTCCACTCGGCGGCGGTTGGCGGATTCGCGGCGGAATACCCGGTCGGATACAGGAACTGGTCGCTGAAGGAGGCGCTGTAGTAGCTCTGCGCGTACTGGGTCTGGGTCAGGCCGTTATCTCCGGCGCCGATCGTGACCTCCACCCAGGAGAACAGGTGGCCGTTGCATCCGGAGGGGTTCTCCCACGAGGCGTGGTCGAGACTGCAGTTGAGTTGTTGCCACATTTGGTAGAAGCGGTGGACCGGGCTTGCGCTGTAGTCCGTGTACGAGAAGTTGTAGCCCGTCGGGTTCGAATGGGTGCCATTGGTCAGCTGGAACGGACCGGCCGGCAGGCTATCGAAGTTGACGATGCGCAGGTCGGGCGTGTAGCTGTACTGGTTGGTACCCCCGGCTGCGAGCGATTGGTAATAGGTCAGGCCATTGGCATCAGACGCATCGGGCAGCCCCGTCTCCGTATTCTCTGCCAGCGTCACGGCATTCGCAGCGCACGTGGCTTCGGCCGAGCCCGTCGCGCTGCGACAGGCCTTGGTCGTGAAATAACCCTGCGCGTACTCCGGGCCGCCGACCTCCGGCGCCGGCAGCTGGTTGGCGGGAAATTCCTGCTTGGGTGGGCTCAGGAGGAAGCTGTCCTGCGCGCCGAGATCCGCAGCCGAGAGCTGCTGGGCTTTGCGGAAGTTCGGCCCGGGGATGGCGTTCTTGTTGGCATCGAGCTGGATGATGCCCTCGCTCAGCAGGTTGTCGACCGTCTGGCCGGGCCTCGGCATGTACGTCGCGAATACGTGATCGAAGCTGCGGTTCTCACCGATGATCACGATGACGTGCTTGACCGGCGTGACGGTATTGTCGTCGGCCGAGGCGACGGCCGCGCTCGCCACGGCAGGTCCGATCGTCATTTGAAGCAACGCGAGTGAGCCGATTCCGGCGCGCAGGCCGTTGAGCACGGGCGATGCAGTTCTATGGCCGCTCATGCGTGTCTCCCTGAGGCTGAGTGGGTTCGCGTGTGTCGTTTTAGTGAGCGAATATTGCCGTGATGTGATCGTTGGATGACTGCGTAGAGACTTGCCCCTGCGGCATGTGGTCTTGACCGACCTGCGCACGCGACCGGGTTGTCGAGGCGCGTGGTTGTCGGAGCGGGCGGGCGGGCGGGCGCGGGTCGCGTTCTGCAGCGAGGACTTGACCGTCAGGTCCGCGCACGGATCGGAGCAAGTCTCTAGCGCGATCTCGAGCCGTGCTCGGCGCCTCGGTCTCTCCGGGCCCGCACCGCGTTGTCATCGACCTCGGGGTTGGAGTCCGGCTCGCTCTGCGGCTCGCTTTGCACGGGCTCGGGCGCTGCAGGGGCAGGAGGCGGGCTCATCGCGGCAGCGGCCGGCAGAGCTGCGGCTATTGGCGTCGTCACGGCCTCGGATGACGGGGCGAAGGGCTGCGCGGCGACGGTGCCGGTCGCTACGAGGCTATCCTGATGATGCTGAAGCGCAGCCGGGGTCGCAGGTGCATCGGGGTGCCACAGGCCGTCGTGCCAGGAGGAAAACGCGAGCGTCACGATAAAAGCGCCCACGCCCAGGGTGCAGAGGAGTATGCGTCTTTCCACGAGCGCCCGCGTTCCGATGAGAAACTGCAACGGTGGCGCACGATCATGACAGCCTGATGGAAGCGCGCGCTGACGAGGCGGATCATCTGAACACTCGGGGCCGCGCCGGCAGGTAAGGGGCCATGCGCATTGCTGGAATCGGTCATGCCTTGTTCGCCATCGCATCGGCGGGACTCGCGATCTTCAGCCTCACGTACCCCGACTTCGCGCCGATATGGCAATCCTTGCCCCGCTGGATTCCGTGGCGGGAAACTTGGGTACTCGGGGCCGCGCCACTGCTCTTGGGCGCCAGCGCCGGTGTTTGCTTCTCGCGCACGGCCATTGCGAGCGCGTTCACGATCGGCGCGTATCAAGCGGTCTGGGCCCTGAGTAGCGTACCCCCGCTCCTCTCCAAACCGCTCAGCCTCGATGCGTGGTATGGGCTTTGCGAGGCCCTCACCTCGCTCGTCGGCGCCTTTATCCTGTACGCCGTCATTCGATGGCAGTCGCGAGGATCGGACATGCCACTCGCCGGCGAGCGCGCCGTACGTACGGCACAGGTTTTGTTTGGTCTTGCCTGTGTCTTCTACGGATGGTCCCACTTTGCTTACGCCGATTACACCGCGAGCATGGTGCCGACATGGCTCCCTGTTCGGCTGGGATTCGCTTACCTGACGGGGCTCGGTCACATTGCCGCTGGAATCGGCGTCATTTTCGGGATTCTCCCCCGGCTGGCGGCGACCCTCGAGGCCATCATGATGAGCTTGTTTGGCCTTCTCGTCTGGGTGCCGAGCTTTTGGATTCAGCCCCGGCCAGCATGGGCGACGCCGCGCGCGAATCAATGGTCAGAGCTCGTCGTGACCACACTCTTGGCCGCCTCTGCGTGGGTTGTCGCGAGTTCGTTGCGAAACCGACCCTGGGGCTTTGGTGGGAGCGCGCGCACCGCGGTGTTAGACTCGTAACCGCCGTTGACGAAGGGCACGCCATGCACATCAAGAGCATGTGTCTTGCAGGGGTGGCCACGATCGAGATCGCCCGGCCCGAGAAGAAGAATGCACTGACCCAAGCGATGTATCGAGCGATGGCCGAGGCGATCGTCGCCGCGGGCGCCGACGAGAGCGTCCATGCGCTGCTGATCACGGGTCAGCCGGGCATCTTCACCGCCGGTAATGATCTCGAGGACTTTCTACGCGAGCCCGCGATCGGGGCCGACACGCCGATCGCAGGCTTCATGAAGGCGCTGTTGAACTGCGATAAGCCCGTGGTAGCGGCCGTCACCGGCGCGGCGATCGGCATCGGCGTGACGATGCTGCTGCACTGTGATTTGGTTTACTTGAGCGAGCAGGCGCAACTGCTGCTGCCGTTCGTCAGTCTCGGTCTGGTGCCCGAATTCGGATCGAGCCTGCTGCTGCCGCGGCTGATGGGGCACGTCCGCGCGGCGCAGGCATTGCTGCTCGGCGAGCCGATCGGGGCCGCGCAGGCCGTCGCACTCGGGCTCGCCTGTGCGGCGCTGCCCGCAAGCGACGTGCTGCCACACGCGCGCCGGATGGCTCAGCGCTTCAGCGCGCTCCCGGCGGGCGCGGTCCGCGACAGCAAACGCCTGCTGCGCGGCGCGACCCGCGATGCGGTCGACCGCGCGCTTCAAGAGGAGATCGCGCTGTTCGCGGCGCGGCTGCGCAGCCCCGAGGCGCGCGAGGCGCTGCAGGCTTTCCTGCAGAAGCGCACGCCGAATTTCGCGTTGCCGCGGTGAGCGCGGTGAGAACACTGGCGGGGCGGATCCTGCTCGTGACGGGTGCATCGCGCGGTATCGGTCTGGCGATCGCCAAGCGTGCGGCACGCGACGGTGCCCGTATCGTTCTGGTCGCGAAGACCACGGTACCCAATCCCAAGCTTCCCGGTACGCTCCAGAGTGCCGCCGCCGAGATCGAGGCGGCGGGCGGCGAGGCACACATCGTGCCGACCGACATACGCGACGACGCGGCGGTCGCCGCGGCCGTGCAGTCGGCGGTCGCGCGCTTCGGCGGCATCGATATACTCGTCAACAACGCGAGCGCCATCAGCCTCACGTCCACGCCGCAGACGCCGATGAAGCGCTTCGACTTGCTGTTCGGCGTCAACGTTCGCGGCACCTTCGCCTGCACGCAGGCGTGCCTGCCGGCACTCACGCGCAGCGCCGCAGCCGGACGCAATCCTCATGTGCTGACGCTCTCGCCCCCGCCCTCGCTCGCGCCTCACTGGTTCGCGCCGCATGTCGCTTACACGATCGCAAAGTACGGCATGAGTCTGTGCACGCTCGGGCATGCCGAGGAATTCCGTCGCCTCGGTATCGCCGTCAACAGCCTATGGCCGCGGACAGTGATCGCGACCGCGGCCCTGCAGATGATCCCCGGTGTGAACCCGAACAAGGCGCGGACCCCGGAGATCGTGGCGGACGCGGCCTGGTGGATCCTCACGGGCGATGCACGCACCGTCAGCGGAAACTTCTTTGTCGATGAGGAACTGCTGGTCTCGCACGGTATCACCGACCTGGATCGCTACGCGGTCGTGCCGGGGACGCGCGATCTCACCGAGGATCTATTTCTCGATCAGTGACGCTGGAGAGACGGAGGGCAGCAGCCTCGCCCTGCGGCAATTCGTTCGCCGGCTGCCCCGCGGACCTCGCGCGCGCGCGCCCGCGCGTGTTGGTCAAGACCACCCCGACCACGACGATCGCGCCGCCGATCAGGGTCACCCAGCCGGGCCGCTCGCCCAGCCACAACCAACCGATCGCGAGCGCGATGGGCGTCGAGAAATAAATGAAGCTCGACACTTTGCTAACGCTGGCCCGGTGTATCGCCATGTTCCAGGTGAGATAGCCGAGAAAGGTCGGCGCAAGCCCGAGCCACAAGAGCGCGGCGGTCCGTGAGAGCGGCGCCGCGACAAGCGAATGCGGCAGGCCGAGGCCGAACGGTAGCGCCCCGAGAGTGCCCCCGAGGAAGGTGACCGTGGTGACGGCTTCCGCGCCGTGCCGTCCGGAGAACGGCTTCTGCCCCACGAAATAGACCGCCGTGGCCAGCACGCTGACGAGCACGAGCGCCGCTCTCGGTTGGAAGCGCATGGTCGTGCCGCTGCTGAGTACCACCACTACGACGCCGAGCAGCGCGACCGCGAGACCGGCGACCGCTCGTGCGGACAGCCGCTCGTGCAGCCACAGGGCCGACGCCGCAGCGGTGGTCGCGGGCGAGAGGGCGATGATGATGGCGGCCGTGCCGCTCGCGATCCGTGTCTCCGCGTAATTGAGGCAGAGGTGATAGACCGACAGACCGATCACACCGAGCGCGAGCAACGGCGGCCACGCCGCCGGTGGCGGCAGCGGCAGCCCGCGCAGGCCCATCCACAGCACGAAACACATCGAGCCGAGCAAGAGGCGGGCGAACGCCACCTCACCCGGCGTAAAACCCTTCAGTCCGTAGGCAATCGCGGCATAGGCCGAAGACCACGTCAGCATCGCGATGCCAACGTAGAGGAGGGCTCGAGCGTCGAGGTGACCGGATCTTTCCATCGGGACTTCGGAGGAATTTTGCCTGAAGCGTCTCGGGCGTCATCCTACGCAGTCGATCCGCGGCTTTCTCGCCATTTTCGGACGCGGAACACGAGCGTCGAGACGCGCGAGCTTTACGGGCCGCGGCGGTGGACAAGCCGAGTGAGCGACCCTGCCCGAACCGGCCGGTCCGACCCGACGGCCGAGGACGTGAGCACCCGCGTCGCGCCGTCGGTCTTGCGATCGGCCGTCGGTCTTGCTATCGATGGAACGCTCCCTCGGGTGAGGCGAACGAGACACCATAGGTCGAGAAATCTCGGAAGTCGGTCGTCAGTACGAAGGCGTCTTCGTAGCTGCGGGCGAGCAACAGAGCGCAGGCATCGGCAAAATCCATCCGCGGCGCCCAGCGTTCCACTTCATCGAACACGGGCCCAAGGAGCGACGCGGCAACGGGCAGAACGTCCATTCTGGCCACCAGCCGGCGCAGCGCGCGTACGGCGACCTTGTGATTCTCGAGCCCGTGCTGCGCCTCGGTTATCGCGGCCTCAAAAGTGATGAACCGAGCCGGTACGGTCCGGAAAACCCTGACTGCCCAGGCGTGATCGATGTCGGCTCGGTCGATGGCTGCCTTAAGCGGTCCGGCGTCGACGATGACGGTTCTTCTCGGCAAGGCGGCTGCGTACCTTCTCCCGAAGGGAGGTTCCGGTTTGCGACAAGCTCACGGAGCCGAATACGCCTTCCAGACCGACGAACGGATGATCAGTGGGCGCGGCGCGCCGTTCGAAGAGGTATTCCCCATTCTCACCCTGCACCACGACGGAGTCTCCGCTGTCTGCCGCTTCGCGGACTTTGCGAAAGTTTCGCTGAAACTCGGTGAGCGTTATTTTCACCTAATCAGATTATCTGATTGAAGCGCTATGGTCAACTCTTCGTCAGCTCGAGCTCGCTCTTCCGAGCTCCCGTTCCAGGGCTTCGTCCCGCGCCTCGACAGCCGCCAACACACGCTCGGCATCGGCTTTCGTGCGCAACCACAGGTATGAGGAGTGCGTGGGATCCCACCGCTGACCGGCGGCATGGATTGACTCGCGGCCGGCATGCGAATACACTTCTGCCACATGGGTCACACAATTACGGTGCGTGTAGACAAGGCGCTCGCGGAGTGGCTCGAAGAGACGGCGCGCCGCACCGGTCGCTCCCAGGGCGAGATCGTGCGCGAGCAGCTCCATCGCGCCCGCGCGCAGAAGGGGGAGCGCAGATTTCTGCGCTTGGCGGGCTGCCTCGACGGCCCTCCCGATCTTTCCGGCCGAAAGGGCTTCGCGCGGGGATGAGGGGGATTGCCGATACCGGCTTGCTCGTCGGTTTCGCGAATCGGCGCGACCGGCACCACCGCTGGGCTGTTTCCATTGCGGAGCAGGTCGATGAGCCGCTGTTGACGTGCGAGGCGGTCCTTGCCGAGGCGGTGTTTCACCTCGGCAGTGCGGCAGTCGTGTTCGAGATGCTCTCGGATGGCTTCGTCGCGATGGCGTTCAACTGCACGGAGCACATCGCGCAGCTTCAGGCGCTCGCGAAGCGCTATGCAGATCGGCGCCCTGACTTGGCTGACCTCTGCCTGATCCGCATGAGCGAGCTGCATCCCAAGCTGCCGGTCATCACCGTCGACAGAGAAGATTTCCGGGTCTATCGGCGCAACAAGCGTGAGGTGATTCCGCTCATCTGCCCGACTCGCGCTTGAGCGTGTGCGGCCCGTCCAGCGAGATTGCCAGGCATGTACGTAGGATCCTGGGTTCCGCGCCGCGCAATTACCGGCACGGTGCCGGGACAATTCCTTTATATTGCAGGCTCGTGCTCCCGACATCAGGTTAGGCACGAAAATAAGAGAACAAGTGATTGAAATAGAATACTTTTTTATGGT
>Ga0335074_10003893_pt1 | contig 20538 bp, 19 predicted proteins | sample Lox_Sample_23_FD_206715 | JGI IMG/M metagenome (GOLD analysis project Ga0335074, IMG submission 206715) | Soil microbial communities from Loxahatchee National Wildlife Refuge, Florida, United States - Lox_Sample_2.3 | ecosystem: Environmental > Terrestrial > Soil > Wetlands | place: USA... | reverse complement strand
AAGCAGGCCGACGCATCGTCACCGCGCTGATGGCAGCGCGCAACGCCAACACGCAGGAACTTGCGAAGATGGCCGCGTAACAACAATCTGCGCAATCCGCGAGGATTTTTAAGGTTAGCTATGCAGATGTGCCGGTGCTGAACCGTATCTCCCAGGGTATTATCGGCTGTGCGCTCAGGGTATTATCGGCTGTGCGCTTATCAGCGTAAAACCCTTTCTTTGCCGCTCACGCAAAGAGCAGTACGATTACTCCCCATCTATAGGCAGATGGACGCTGATGCACGCAGATGCTTCGGTGCTGTTGGCATCCGCGAAGTCATCCTGGGACACCGGTACGAAAATCTTCGCGAGCTGCGACGGTTTCGAAGGTTGGCATACAGAGTAGATTCACCACAAAGTTAACCAGCGGCCGGGGCCGCACCGGGGGGCGGACGTGGCAGACTCTATCCGACCGAGGTTGCTTCGTCGCTTCGCTCCTCGCAATGACATGTTTGTTTCCTCGCAACGACATGCCCGGCGCAGGCGCCCGCGGTTTCGTGCGACAGGACGCCGTAACCTCCCCGCGGCCGGTTGAAAACTGCCTCCCCTCCTGCCGTAGCCCCATGACAGGCGGATGTGTCGTCAGCGGCTGACGCCCGCCAGGCGCCGTCTTCCCGTCCGGTGCCGCCTTGGGGCGACCGGCCGGCATTGCCCGGCGATTCGGAGCGTGCCAGCCCCGGTCGATGTCTGGGGCAGGTCATATGTTCCGCCACAAGAACAGATGGATTGCGGTTGCGGCGCTTCGCTCACATCCCCGGCATCGCACTTCCGATGTGTCGCAGCGCAGCACTATGTGTGCGACACCTCCGAGACCCGGCATGCACCCGATTCCGCCCCCCTCCCGCCGCGACGGCCAGGTTCCGCACGCCGCGTTCCCCCGCTGCTGCCCATGAGCCACCGATGACGGCCTACGCCGTTTTGATGGACCGCGCCTTCGCGTTGCTGCAACGCCGGTTCCCCACACTCCGCCGGCATGCCACGCGGGGCACGTTCACCTGGAACGTGTCCGTGATGCTGACCGGCACCGTCGCCGGCCAGGCGATCAGCCTGCTGATGACACCGCTGATCACCCGCTTGTTTTCCCCGGCCCAGTTCGGCTCGCTCGGGGTGTACAATGCGACGCTGATGACGTTTGGCACGATCGCGTGTCTCGGGCTCGAACTCGCCATCCCGATCTGCATGGTCGACGGCGAATACGCCAACCTTTTGGCGCTGTGCGGCATCGTGCTGGCGTTTGTTACGGCTCTGGTCGGGCTGGCCTCGTGGCTGACACCGGCCCATATGCTGGCGGCGGTTTCCCTGGGTTCGCTCGCGGACGATCGCTGGCTGCTGCCGGTCGGCCTCGCCTTTTTGGGCGGCTATTCCATCGTGGTCGCCGCGGCGACGCGGTCCGGCAGCTTCCGCGAGATCGCCAGCACCCGCATCTCCCAGGGCATCAGCGGGCCGGCATCGCAAGTTCTGCTCGGCCTGGTGGGCGCCGGAACGCCGGGATTGATCGGCGGCTACGTTATCGGCCAGACCAGCGGCACAGCGTTGTTGGTGCTGCATCTGCTGCGGCGCCAGCGCGACTTGCTGCTGGGCGTCACCTGGCGCGGCATCGCCGCGGTCGCGCGCCGCTATGCCGGGTTTCCGCTGCTGGCGAGCTGGGCGCGCCTGCTGGATCTGGCCAACGGCATGGTCGTCAACGCATTGTTCGCCAGCTTCTATTCGTCGAATGTCGTGGGATTCATGTTCCTGTCGTATCGCGTTCTGATGCGGCCGCTCAGCCTCGTCAGCACGTCGCTGCTTCAGGTATTCACCGGCGAGGCCGGACGCGCGGTCTCGGAAAATCCCGCCCTGCTGCGCCGCCGCTTCTACCAAGTGGTGCCGCGATTGTTCGCGCTGGCCACAGCCTGGGTTCTCGCCGGTAACCTGATTGCGATATGGGCGTTTCCGGTCTTGTTCGGCAACGCCTGGGCGGAGGCGATTCCCTACCTGCAGGCGATGAGTGTGGCAGGGCTGTTGGATGCCGTGCTGCACCCCGTCTCCACCACGCTGCAAATGCTGGAATACCAATGGACTGCGGCGATCTGGCAAATCGGCCGCGTGGTTGCCGTGGCGTTGTTCATCGTGCTGCCCTGGAAGGCCGGGTACTCGGCCGTCGCCACACTCTGGATCGACTCCGGCGTGGAAGCAGTCTGCTGCGTGATATTGCTCCTGCTGATGGTGTGGGCCATCGAGCGAACCACCGCGCGCCATCGCCGCGAAAGTTGAAGGTCATTGCGCCACTGCTGCACACCTTTGTGACGGCAGAAAGCGGAGCGGCAGCCCATAAGTTTGCAGAACCCGATTGAGGAAGCATAGCAATGCGTCTCGCCCTGCTTGTTCTGTTGCTGCCGCTTGCCCTGGGCGGCTGCTTCTCCTTCAGCAGCAGCGATCCGCCGCCGCCCGCGCACAACACCACCATCATCGTGCCACCTGGTTCCACCGTGATGCCGTCCGGTTCCACGACCCAGTCACAGTGACGCCTGACGCGCGGCGATGGCGCGCGCCATGCCCATGACCTGACCCGAGAACAACACGCCGGCGGTGGCAACCGGCAGGCCGCCGGCGTGCAATATCGTGGCGGTCCATGTGTTGCAGGTGTTGAACGCATCATAGGTGCCGCGCGCGGCATAGAACGCGCTGCCTTCATACGGGCCGTTTGCCAGCAGACGTGCGGTATTGGCGGGTGGTGTCTGCAGCTGGTGCCAGATCGCGGCCTCGATGCGCGCGACCCCGTCGGCCGATACGTGTAGCACCACGACATGCTCTGCCCCGAACGCCGCTTGCGGCGTGGCGATCAACCCTGTCACCAGCAGCGCGCTCTCACTGGGCAACAGAGCGCTCAACATCTCGCCGAGATCTGCCTGCCGTGACATCAGGAACTGGCGCTCGCCGAATCCGAAGGTGAAAAACCGCGCGCCCGTTTCCCCCGAATCCAGCCATGCAAGCGGGCCGTGCATCTCGTTGACCGGCAGGCCGACATCGGTATGCCAGCCGCGGTCGATGACATAGACGACGGCCGGCCCGGGCGGACCCACGTCGCCCACCGGTGGCGTGCAGCCGAGCAAAAGCACGCTTGCGAGACACGCTGCGGCCGCGCGCGCACTGCGCCTGCATCCGGTGCTCCAAACCATCGCGGCGGCGTCAGCGTTCCGCGGTGTGTTCTGCCCCGTTCTCGAACCAATGCGCGGCGGAGAAGGCGGACATGCGCATTCCCTCGTGCCCCACGCCCGGGACAACGACGAGCCGCCAGTGGCAGGCAACGCCGCGTGCAGCGGCCTCCGCGCGGCCTTGCTCGAGGAAATGATGCGCGCGGGCGAATCGATGCGGACCCTGCGCCATGGCGGCGTCGTGCTTCGGCAGATTATCGGCGCCCGTTTCGGTATCCCGGTCGCCGGCGAAAATCGTCAGCGGATAGGCGAGCCATCGCGCGATGTCGTCATGCGTCAGGCCGATGCCGCCGAGACCGTCAGGAAACGGCTGGTCTGCCGTCGGCAGGCTGTACCAGCCGGCGTTGGCTGTGCCGACCGCTTCGAACAAGCCATGCGGCTGCGTGGCGAGCAAACGGTGCACGAACTGGCTGCCGGCGGAATGGCCCCATAGATATGTCTTGTCCCGCGTCGTGATGCCGGCGGCACGCAGCAATGCGAAGACGCGGCCGGGAATGGCATAGGACCAGGACTCGCGCGGGCGCACACTGCCGTCGTCGGCGAGGACAAGGCCGTTGTTATAGGGACCGGAGCCCGGCCACTCCCCGGGGGGGAAGGTGACCGCAACGATCAGCAGGCCGTGCCTGTCCGCGGTCGGCACCCAGGCGTCGCGATATTCGTCGCCGTTGCGGTTCATGCCGTGCTGCACGATCACCACCGGCCGGTCGGGCGTGTGGCCGGCCGGCCGGTGGCATTCCAGCACCAGCTTGCGCTCGGGGTTGAACGGATCGGCATAGGGAATGCTGGCGGGACCGCCGATCGGAAGGGCCTGGGCAAGCTCATTGGGTGTCATTGAACGAACCGGTCTCTCTCAGTGCCATCCTCTGTGCTTGCATTCTCCGCTACCGCTTCCGCGGCGGCAACCGGCCCGGAGCGATGACGTGTAGCGCAACTGCGTTGTGCCGGCGGTAGCGGAAGAAAGGCATCAGCGACGCCGTTACCCGATCAGCCCGAACTGCCGCGCCAGCAACAGCATGCCCTCCATCATCATGTGCGCACAGAGATGTGCCGCCATGCCGTTCACGTCCTGCGGTGGGCTGACGGTATTGAAATCCATCGCGACGATGTTCAGGCCGGCGAGGGTGCGGATCAGTTCGATGCCCTCGCGGGCGGAGAGGCCGCCCCAGGTCGGCGTGCACACGCCGGGCGCCACCGACGGATCGAACACGTCCATGTCCCAGCAGAGATAGACCGGACGCTTGGCGACACTGTCGCGGAATTCCGCCATCGCCTGGGCGAAGCCGCGACGCAGCAGGTCCTCGGCGGTGATGACGCGATAGCCGAACGCCTGTGCGCGGGGCAGCACGCCCTGCGTGTAGGTGAAGCCGCGTATGCCGACATGCCATGACGACGCGGCGTCGATCGCCTGTTCTTCGGCGGCGTGGGTGAACTGGGTGGCTGACGTGTAGCGTTGCTCTGCGGTGTATTCGTAGGCGTCGGTGTGGCTGTCGATGTGCAGTGCGATCAGTCCGGGATGGCGGCGTCCGGCGGCGCGCATCAGCGGCAGGGACACCGAGCCGTCGCCACCGATGCCGACCGGCACGGCGCCGGTGTCCAGGATCGATGTGGCGGCGGCTTCGATGCGCGGCATGGCGTCGTCGATGCGGCCCGGCGTCAGCGCGACGTCGCCGCAATCCACGGCGTGCAGCAGCGCAAGCACATCGACGTCGGCGAGGCTGGGATGGTAGCGGCGCACCAGGCCGGATTGCTGCCGCACGCTGGCAGGGCCCTGGCGGGCGCCGACACGGAACGGATGCGTGCCACAGTCGAACGGCACGCCGATGATGGCGGCGCGGCAGCCTGGGCCGGGCGGGCCAGAGGGCAGGTTCATGAAGGTTTCGGGCGGGTGGAAGAGGGGAGACATAATGCGGATCCTGTGATCGCGTGCGCGCGTTGCCGGGATCGGGACGCTGAGCCGGCTATTCTTCGAACATCTCGCGCAAGGCCGCCAGCGTGAGACTCAACGTCCTGGTGCCGACGCGTCCGAGCCGCCGCACCAACCGCTGCTTGTCCAGTGTCCGGAGCTGATCGAGCAGGATCAGGCCGCGCTTGTTCTGGAATTGGACGGAGATGCGAAAGGGCGCGGGGCGGCTCCCGGTCGTCATGGGGGCAGCGGTGACGGTGCGCAAATAGTCATGCATCTCTGTTGGCGAGACGATGATGCACGGGCGGGTCTTCTGGATTTCGCTGCCGATGGTCGGATCGAGCACCGCCAGCCATACGTCGCCGCGCGCTATGGGCGGTGTATTGCTCACCAGGCGAGGTCGGCGTCCTCGGTGTTGCCGAACTCCGGCCAGACAAGCGTGTCGTCACTGTCGTTTGCAATGGCCTGCGCTGCGTCGGCCCAACCGGCGCGGACCGACGGCCGCACTGGAGCGAGGACGAGACGCCCCTTTTCTAGGCGCAGATCCACGACGTCGCCGGCCGCGAGGTCCAACTCCGCAAGCAGCGATCTTGGTATGATGATCCCGGCGGAATTGCCGAGCTTCCGAACCGACGTATGCATGCAAGCGAGCCCTTTTCCGCATGCACGATACGGCAGGCGCGTTGCTGTGTCAACAAAGTTATAACCGGTGCGCCCGATCGGCGATGGCGGTCTTCGTCTGGACGGGGTCTCAAAGCCGGATATTGGCGTTGATTCTGCCGGCGGTCGTGCGGACCATTCCCTGCGACCGGCCGAACAATCCAGCCTCCTCCAATGCAGCTGCGTCCGCGTGCACGCGGCGGTACTGGCGGCGGCGTGCACGGGTGAGCGACGAGACGAACGGTTCCGGATGTTGGTGCAGACGGCGCAGCAGCCGGCATCGCTCGCCTGTCATGACCGATGCGAGGTCTTCCCGGCCTTCGAAGGCAAGCACGCGCTCGCTGAACATTCCCTGCGTTCCGCACGATGCCAGGCATTCAGGAAGGCAGCGGCATCGTCCTCGATACTGCCACCGGCCAGCAGCTGCGTTTTCGGGGTACTTTCGCTGTCAATGGCGCCAAGCCCGGCGCGCCGCTGTCTGGTATCAGCGTACACATTCGACCCGGCCAGCGCGCAAGGTTACAACCTCGGGGCCACCTGGCAGGTTTGCAATTTCGACCGCATAGGCTGCACTTTTCTCGTACACACCGACGATGGTCCCGGTGGTGTCTTTCGAAATGTTATTGCCCTCGGCAAGCACATCGCGGACCACACGAACCGGTTCGAATTCCGTAATGCCACTCACACCTGAATCACTGCCCGGCCGTCGCTTGCTTTGATTCGTCTGCGGCGTCATCGCTGTCACCTAACGCTGACAAAACTCAGGGTCAGCTCAGTTTCCCGGCGCCTGCGTCCCTCGAAACCGCCCGTGCCCCCAAGGCCTGGGCTAACGTAAACACGTCCATTCACTCCACCACAATCCGCGGCCCGCTCCGCTGCTTCGCTTCGCGGCCCGCAAGCTTCTCCCATACCGCGCTCGCCACCGCCGCGAACGCCTTCGCAGCCTCGCTCTCCGGCGCCGCCGCGACGATCGGCGTGCCGGCGTCCGACGCGGTGCGGATGTCCAGCAGCAGCGGCACTTCGCCCAGGAACGCCGCGCCCAGCCGCTGCGCCTCCAGCCGCGCGCCGCCGTGGCCGAACAATTCGGCGCGGTGGCCGCAGTTGGGGCAGCAGTAGTAGCTCATGTTCTCCACCAGCCCGAGCACGGGCACATTCACCCGCTCGAACATCCGCACGCCGCGGCGCGCATCGATCAGCGCGATGTCCTGCGGGGTGGAGACGATCACCGCGCCGGTCAGAGCCACCCGCTGCGCCATGGTCAACTGGGCGTCGCCGGTGCCGGGCGGCATGTCCACCACCAGCACGTCCAGCGTCCCCCATTCCACCTGCCCCATCATTTGCTCCAGCGCGCCCATCACCATCGGGCCGCGCCAGATCATCGGGGTCTCCTCCTCCACCAGGAAGCCGATCGACATGCACGACAGGCCCCAGGCCTGCAGCGGGACCATTTTTTCCCCGCGCACCTCGGGCTTCCGCGATAAGCCCAGCATGCGCGGCAGGCTCGGGCCGTAGATGTCGGCGTCCAGCAGCCCGACGCGGTGGCCCTGCTGCGCCAAAGCCACCGCCAGGTTCACCGCCAGGGTCGATTTGCCAACCCCGCCCTTGCCGGACGCCACCGCGACGATCGCCTTCACGTCAGGCAGCAGCAGCGACGGCCGCTGCCCGCCTGCCTGGCCCTGGCCTCCCTGCGGTCCATGCCCGCCATGCCCCCCCGCGCCGCGTCCCGCGCCATGCCCCCCGCCATGCCCCCCTGGCGCCGCGCCTCCCGACGGCGCGGGCCGTGCCGCCGCTCCGGCCGGCCCCCCGGCACCCGCCTGCCGCGCCCCGGTCAACACCGCGGTCGCATTCGTCACCCCCGGCTGCTTCGCCAGCAGCGCCTGCGCTGCCTGCCGCACCGGCTCCATCGCCGCCGCATGCGCCCGGTCCGTCAGCAGCGACACCTGCACCAGCCCGCCCCGGACCTCGACGCCCTCCACCAGCCCGGCACTGACAATGTCGCGGCCGGACGCCGGATCCTTGATCGCGCGCAATGCCTCACGCAGAGCGTCCGGTGTGGCGGCCATGGTGCAAATCCCTCTACTGCCGGCCGGGTCGAAGCGCCGGCCGAGATATGTTGCAAATGGGTCGCGGGAGGATGATAAGCAGCCCACCGTGACGCCGGCGCAAACCGATATGGCGCAGGACACAGGTTCCGCCAACGGCCCCACAGGTGCCACCGGCGGCGGAGCGGCAGGACAGGAGCCATACAGTCTCGATGACAAGCGGCGGCCCCACCGTGGTCCATAGCGGCCAGGGTCCCTGGGGATTTCCACCCGGCGGTTCCGGCAACGGCTCTGGCCGTCCCCCGCCGGGCGGCGGCGGTCCATGGGGTGGCGGCGGCCCGGGTGGCCCTCGCCCGGGCGGTCCGCGCCCCGGCGGTCCCGGCCCGGCCCCCGATCTCGATGCATTGATCCGCCGCATCCAGGCTGCCGTGCGCGGCATCATCGGTGGCGGCGGCGGGCCACGCATGCGCTTCACCCAGGGCCGTCCCCTGCTGTTGATCGGGGTTGGCGTGGTGCTGCTGTGGTGCGCCAGCGGCTTCTACCGCGTGCAGCCGGACGAACTGGGCGTGGTGCTGCGCTTCGGCGCGTACAGCTACCGCACCGACCCCGGACTGCACTGGCACATGCCCTGGCCGGTCGAGAAGGTGCTGCTGCCCGCCGTCACACGCATCAACCGCACCGAGGTCGGCTACCGCTCGGTCAATCCGGCGGATACCGAGAACGGCGCCGGCACGCGCGACGTGCCATCCGAAAGCCTGATGCTGACCGGCGATGAGAACATCATCGACATCAACCTCACCGTGTTCTGGAAGATCAGCAACGCCGAAGCTTACCTCTTCGCCGTGCGTGATCCCGACAACCTGGTGAAGGCGGTGGCGGAAAGCTCGGTCCGCGAGGTGATCGGCCGCACGCCGATCCAGCCCGCGCTGACCACGATGCGGGCGCAGATCGAAGACGATGTGCATAAGCAGACGCAGCAGATCCTGGACCGCTACGGCGCCGGGATCGAGATCACCCAGGTGCAGCTCCAGCGCGTCGATCCGCCGCCGGCGGTGATTGAAAGCTTCCGCGACGTGCAGCGCGCCAATACCGACGCCGAGCGCATGCGCAACGAAGCCGAGGCGTATCGCAACGACATCGTCCCGCGTGCCCGCGGCGATGCGGCACGCATCGTGGCAGGGGGGCAGGGCGACAAACAGGCCCGCATCGCCCTGGCCACCGGCCAGGCGCAGCAATTCGACGCGGTGCTGAAAGCCTATCAGGCGGCGAAGAACGTGACGCTGCAACGCATGTATCTTGATACGATGCGCGACATCCTGATGCACGCGCAGCCACTGGTGGTGGACGACAAGCTGAAGGGCCTGCTGCCGTTCCTGCCGCTGAACCTGCCCGCGCCCGCGAAGCCTCCGGCCGCGCCGGGAACCACGCCGTCGACGCAGGCTTCGCCGCCGCCCGCGGCGCTGGCACCGCCACCCGGCGGCTTGGCGTCCGATCAGGGCTCAGGCCAGTCCGATCAGGGGTCAGGCCAATGAGCCGGGGTGTGATCGGGCTGATCGCGCTGGTGATCGTCTTGCTCGTGGTGGCAGATGCCAGCCTGTTCACCGTCGATCAGACGCAGCAGATGCTGATCACGCAGTTCGGCGATCCGGTGCGGGTGATCACTCAGCCGGGCCTGCACGTGAAGAAGCCGTTCATCCAGGAGGTGATCCCGTTCGACAAGCGCCTGCTGGGCGTCGAGCTGCCGGGGGAGGAAGTGATCCTGGGCGACCAGCGCCGCCTGATCGTGGACAGCTTCGTGGTGTTCCGCATCAAGGATCCGCTGCGCTACTACCAGGCCGTGGGTAGCGGCGACTTTGCGATCCAGACGCGGCTGAGTTCGATCGTCACCGGCAGCCTGCGCCGCGTGCTGGGCAACAACACCCTGGCGCAGGTGCTGTCGTTGGACCGCGACCGGATCATGGCGACCATCCGCAGCGAGGTGAACGCCGAGATGCCGGGCTTCGGCGTTTCGATCGAGGACGTGCGTATCCGCCGCGCCGACCTGCCGGCGGAGAATACGCAGGCCATCCTGCAACGCATGCAGTCCGAACGGCAGCGCATCGCCGCCCTGGCGCGCGCGGAGGGCGCCGAAGCCTCCGCCAAGATCCGCGCCGACGCCGACCGCGAACGCACGGTCTTGCTGGCCGAGGCCAACGCCACCGCCGACCGCCTGCGCGGCGAGGGCGAGGCCGGAGCCACCGGCATCTACGCCAAGGCGTTCAGCCAAGACCCGTGGTTCTTCGGTATCTGGCGCACGTTGCAGGGCTACCGCGACGCGCTGGCGAGCGGCGCGGCGCGGCTGGTGATCACCCCCGACAACGCATATTTGCGCTACCTCCAGGCGCCGCCGGCGCCACCGCAGCCGTGACCTGCGGCCGGCGGCGGATTAGACTACCGCGTTTCGTCGCGCGCTCATTGCCTTCGGGGCGGCGGGCGCGGCATATGCGGATCATCCGCCAGGAACCTTGACCCATGCGCCTCCCACGCTCCGCCACAATTCGCGCTGCCCTGCTGGGCGCTTCCGTCGCGCTGGCCATGCCGTTGGCTGCCGGCCTTCCGGTGGTCACGCCGGCCGCTGCCCGCGATGCGCCACAAAGCTTCGCCGACCTCGCGGCGAAGCTGCTACCGGCGGTGGTCAACGTGTCTTCCACCCAACTGGTGACGGCACAGAACGGCGGGCCAAATCTCGGGCCCGATCTGCCGATGTTCCCGCCGGGCTCGCCGTTCGAGCAATTCTTCAAGGACTTCCTGAACCGCAACCACCAGGGCCAGGGCCAGGGCCAGAACGGACAGCCCGAACCCGAGCGCCGGATGCAGAGCCTCGGGTCCGGGTTCATCATCGATCCGTCCGGGCTGATCGTGACCAACAACCACGTCATCGACGGCGCCGACGAGATCACCGTGACGTTGCAGGACAACACCACGCTGAAGGCGACGGTGGTGGGGCGGGACGAGACCGGCGACATCGCTCTGCTGCGCGTGAAGCCGGACAGTCCTCTGCCGGCGGTGCAGTTCGGCGATTCCAGCAAGGCGCGGGTCGGCGACTGGGTGCTGGCGATCGGCAACCCGTTCGGCCTGGGCGGCACGGTGACCGCCGGTATCGTGTCGGCGCGGGGGCGCAACATCCACCAGGGGCCGTACGACGATTTCATCCAGACCGACGCGCCGATCAACCGCGGCAACTCGGGCGGGCCGTTGTTCGACATGGACGGGCAGGTGATCGGGATGAACACCGCGATCTATTCGCCGTCCGGCGGGTCGATCGGCATCGGGTTCTCGATCCCGTCCGACATGGTAAAGAACATCGTCGACCAGTTGAAGCAATACGGCCACCCGCGGCGCGGCTGGCTGGGCGTGCGCATCCAGCAGGTGACGCCTGACATCGCCGAGAGTCTGGGCATGAAGAAGCCGACCGGCGCGATGGTGGCCGGTGTGAACGACGGCGGCCCGGCGGATAAGGCGCAGATCCACAACGGCGACGTGATCCTGAAATTCAACAATCAGGATGTGCAGGACATGCACGCGCTGCCGCGCATCGTCGCGGATTCCGAAGTGGGCGAATCGGTACCGGTGGTGCTGTGGCGCAGCGGCAAGGAAGTGACGGTGCAGGCGAAGCTGGCGGAAAAGCCGGACGATACGCAACAGGCCGCGGCAACGCAGGAGGTGCCCGCCAACAAGCCGCCGACGCCGGTTGATATCGCCGGTCTGGGCGTCAAATTGGCGCCGATCACGCCGGCGTTGAAGGATAAGTACCAGCTCAATGCCGACCAGAAGGGCGTGGTCATTACGGACGTCTCGCCCAAGGGCCCCGCGGCGGACAAAGGCCTCAAGCCGGGCGACGTGGTCGTGGAGGTGCAGCAGGGCGAGGTCGGCTCGGTCGCCGATGTGCAGAAGCGGATCGACGCGGTGAAGAAGGAGAATCGCAAGTCGGTCCTGCTGTTGATCCAGCGGCAGGATGGGCTGCAATGGGTGCCGTTGCCGCTGTCGAGCGATCAGGACAAGCAGCCCGGCTAGGTTTCCGGGGGCGTGCCGATCATCTGAGGCGGCCGTGCGCGCCCAATGCCATTGCGCGTGGATCACCGGCGTGGCGGCTGATCCAGGACTGGATAAAGCGGCGTGTGCTGTCATGTCATTGCGGAACCAAAAGGGCTGAAGCAATCTCCGGGGACCGGGCGCTCGGACGATTCGTGCGCCTTCATGCGGAAGATTGCGCCGGCCCGTCGGGCCTAAGGCAGCGTCGGCAAATAAGTGCGTCAGCACGCCGACAAAGCTGCCGCTCAAAGCAAAAGCTTAGGGCTTGTTCGACCGTGCATTCCGATTCGTTTATTTTCGAACAAGCCCTAAGGGGACTCCGGCTTCTCTCAAAATCGGTGCCACCCGGTTTCACGCTCGCGGCGCGGTGTTGCTCACGCGGCGCTCGATCCGCCGGTCGGGGATGAACCAGATCAGCGCGACCACAACGAAGCACGCGTCGGAGATGGCGGGATCGATGAAGGCCGCAGCGATCGCCACGATGTAAAGCGCGAGCGAGATCCTGCCCTTGGTGTCGCGGCGGCCGATTGCCGCGGCGAGCGCCGAATCAGGACCTTCGATCCGGACGATAATCGATTGCAGAATGAAGTAGGCAATCGCCACCAGCAGCATGACGCCGCCATAGACTGCTGTTGGCACCGGCGCCTGATAGTTGCGCCCCAGCCAGGCGGTGACGAACGGCGTCAGCGACAGCCAGAACAGGAGATGCATGTTGGCCCACAGGATCAGCCCGTTCACGTGCCTGACCGTGTGCAGCATGTGGTGATGATTGTTCCAGTAGATTGCCACGTAGGTGAAACTGAGGACATAGCCGAGAAACGTCGGCAGCGTCCCAAGCAGCGCCGCCCACTGAGTGCCGGATGGCGGATGCAGATCCAGCACCATGATGGTGATGATGATGGCGATCACGCCATCGCTGAAGGCGGTCAGGCGTTCCTTGTTCACGGCGGCCCTGGAATGGATGGTCCCGGCGGGGCACAACGATGCGGCGGAACGCGCCGGAAGGATAGACTGGCGCGCCGGTCCGCGGCGCACGAGTTCCTGTTGGGAACACAAATCAGCAAAGCCACAGCAGGACGAACCGTCACGCGGCGCCCCCGGATCCGCGGAAAGGACAGCAGCACGCACTCACCCGGCGGGCGCACTGGTGCCCTGTAAATGTTTCAACCCATCGGGGAGCCTCATCCACGCGTGCTTCGATTCTTCGAATATGGACACGGATGGCGCGGGAAAGTCTGGATCAGCGAACGCGCCGACCGCAACGACATACCAGCCCGGCCGGACATCGGCCTCCCAATACAAGGATGTCCCACAGTCAGGGCAAAAATAGAATCGAACCTTGCGACCTGCCTGCCCGTCTCGCTCGAAGATCTTGCTGAGCCCTTCGATCCTGACCTGTGTCGTCGCGAAGGCCGCGCCACTCCCTGCTGGTGCCCCGGTTCTACGCTGGCAGGCCTTGCAGTGACACATATTGACCAATAACGGCTCCCCGGACGTTGTCGCACGCAGCGAGCCGCAGTGGCATTGAGCAAGTCTTTCCATGGTCTCCCCTCCGTTCAGCCGGCACAATCCAACTCAGCCCGCATACCGGCGAAGATGCGCCGTCCACAAGGCGATGGGCAGGGCCTCTCAGGGCAATGTGGTGACCTGCCTTGATTGACTGCCAACCGCACCTGCGCGGCACCGATTGCCCTTGATCGTGCGATTGGTCAGCCGCGACGGCCAGCGGCAAATGTGATTGCCCTGCAGGGCTTCTTGTTCCACCCGCACGTGTCGTGCAGAGGACATCGCGGACGTCCTCCTGCGCCTGAACCGGCCGGGGATGCGTGCATGTGTCAGCCAATGCGCGGGCTGGTATAAACCTCGCTCCACGCAGGAGGCCCGAATGCCGCCGGACGCGACCGCCTGCCCATCGCCCCTCGCCCGCCTCCCCAACCACAAGCTGCTGCTTGGCTTGTTTCTGCCAATGCAACAGGGTGCGTGGAGCCCGTCGCGTGCGCCGCGCTCCACCTCCTGGACGTTCGATTACATCGCGCGCTGCACCAGGACGGCGGAGCAATTCGGGTTCGACCTCGTGTTCGGCCTGGCACAGTGGCTCGGCAAGGGCGGCTATGGCGGCGAGATGCACTTCCGCGAGCATGAAGTGGACCCGATCATCGCCAACGCCGCGCTTGCCGCGCTGACGCAGCGTATCGTGCTGATCAACACGGTGCACGTGCTGTACGCCTGGCATCCACTGCACCTGGCGAAATTCGGTGCCGCGATGGACCATATCAGCGGCGGCCGCTGGGGCATCAACGTCGTTACCGGCTACAAGCCCAGCGAATACCGCATGTTCGGCCTGGAGCCGATCGAACACGACCTGCGGTATGTCATGGCGGACGAGTTCACCACCATCATGAAGCGCCTGTGGACCGAGGACGAGGAACTGACCTTCGACGGCCGATTCTGGAAGACAGAGCATGCCTTCCTGGCGCCCAAGCCCGGGCCGCGTCCGCCCTTCCTGGTGAATGCGGCGTCGTCCCCGGCCGGGCTCGATTATGCCGCGAAGCATTCGGACCTGATCTTCATCACCAGCCCGGCGGGCGCCGATCCCGAGGCAGCGTGCGCCGCGCTGCCGGCACATATCGCGCGGATCAAGCGTCTGGCTCGCGGGTATGGACGCGAGGTCCGCACCATCATCAACCCGCACGTCATCTGCCGCGCGACGGAGCCGGAGGCGCAGGCCGCCTATCGGACGATTCTGGAAAACGCGGACCCCGTCGCCGCCGACAACTTTGTGCGCACGTTCCAGAGCGGCGACACGGCATCTTGGCGCGGCCATACCCATGCGCAGTGGGTGATCGGCGGAAACGTGCACCTGGTCGGCTCGCCGCAGCAGATCGTTGCTTGGTTTGAACGTCTGCACGCGGCGGGCTGCGACGGGGTGCAGGTGAATTTCTTCGACTATCTGCCGGATCTGGAATTCTTCGGACGCGAGGTGATCCCGCTGATGCGGCAGGCTGGGTTGCGAAACTGATCCCGCGGCAGGCGCTCTGTCGCGGCTTCTCGATGGCGGTTCGTAACCATGCCGGAATCACGGACCAGACGGGCGCTGCACGACGTATTTGGCTAAGGCAGCGTCGGCAAATAAGGCAGCGTCGGCAAATAAGTGCGTCAGCACGCCGACAAAGCTGCCGCTCAAAGCAAAAGCTTAGGGCTTGTTCGACCGTACATTCCGATTCGTTTATTTTCGAACAAGCCCTAAGGTGACGACCACCGATGGAAGGATTAGCCGGCGCTGAAGCAGCCCTGGCCGATGCCATTGCGCCATTACGCGCCCTGCTCCGCTCCCGGTCGCAGCCGGCTCTCCCGCAAAGAGCCTCACCAGCGCGTAGGCAGCCGGGGCAGGCTGCCCGGCAATCGGTCAACACCAATGTGCAGAGGCGCCAGGCGGCGGCACAGTCATCAGTGCGACGGCCGCGACCGCGATGCGCCTTCGACATACAGAAACAACACGATGATCGCGAGCGCGGCGAGGCTGACAAGCACATCGACGCCGACGGTCCGCTCCAGCGCGTTCACCGCATACACGATGGTCGCAAGCACGGTTGACACGACACGCCTCCTCCGTCCGGAGGGGGGCAGGTTGAAACAAAACCGCGTGCGGCGCTTTGATCCAGCGCAAACGTTCGGCAGGCGACGATATCGCGGCCAGGGGGCGGCCAGGGGGGCGGCCAGGGGGGCGGCCAGGGGGGCCAAGGGGCCAGGCCGGGGAGCCGGGCCGGGCAGCGGGCATGACTCTTTCCGCTGCCTGTGACATCCTGCGCGGCAATCAACGAGTTTCAGGAGGAGCGCGCCATGACAGACAACGCCGCGGACCTGGACTTCCTGAGCGGCATCAAGGTCGTGGATTTCACGCAGTTCGAGGCCGGCCCGTCCTGCACCGAGGCATTGGCCTGGCTCGGCGCCGAAGTGGTGAAGATCGAGAATCCGAAGACCGGCGATCCCGGCCGCCGGCTGCGCCCCGGTCAGCCGGATGACGATCCGTACTATTTCCACATGTTCAACGCCAACAAGAAGTCCATCACGCTGAATTTGAAATCGCCGCGCGGCCTGGCTCTGGTGCAGGACCTGCTGCGCAAGGCCGATGTCTGCGTGGAAAACATGGCACCGGGCACGATCGAACGCCTGGGCCTCGGCTATGATGATGTGCGCAAGCTCAACCCGGGGATCATCTACTGTCAGGTGAAGGGCTTTGGCACCGGCAGCCCGTATGAAAGCAACCTCGCGTTCGACATGATCGCGCAGGCCACCGGCGGCACCATCAGCGTGACAGGCGAGAAGGGGCGCGGACCGGTGAAGCCCGGCCTTTCGCTCGGCGATACCGGCACCGGCATGACGATGGCGATCACCATTCTGGGCGCCTTGCACAAGCGGGCGAAGACCGGCGAGGGCCATCGGCTGCAGGTCGCCATGCAGGATGCGATGCTGCACTACATGCGCACGAATTTCTCCACCCAGGCGCGCAGCGGCCGCGCGGTGGAGCGCGACGGCACGCACTCGGGTGGCGGGTCCAACGCGCCGTCAGGCCTGTATCCCTGCGCGCCCGGCGGCCCGAACGATTACGTGTGGATCATGACCAGCCGTGCCAATCCCGAGCATTGGGCGCGGCTGTGCAAGGTCATGGGGCGGGAGGAGCTGATCAACGATCCCCGCTTCGCCACCCCGGGAGAACGGGTCAAGAACAGTGAGGTGCTGGATGCGATGATCCGGGAGTGGACGGGCACGCGGACCAAGCATGAGGCGATGGCGCAGGTCGGCGGCGCGGGCATCCCGGCGGGTGCGGTGCTCGACACGATGGAGCTGCAGAACGACCCGACCTTCGAGCAACGCGGCATCATGCAGGTAATGCAGCATCCCACGCATGGACCATTCAAGATGCCGGCCTGGCCCGTGCGGGTGGATGGCAAGCCGCCACGCGTCGCGCCTTCCCCAATCCTGGGTGAGCATACGGCGGACGTGCTGACGCGCTGGCTCGGCATGAGCGCCGCCGACATGGAAGCGCTGCGCGGCGAAAACGCCTTGTAACCGCGCGCGTTCGGCAAGAACGCGCTGTAACCGTGCGCGTTTGGTGAGAGCGCGCTATAGCCCTGCGCGTTTGGCAAGAATGCGCTGTAGCCGTGCGCGTTTGGGCGGCGGGACGCGCGCCCGCGCCCCGTGTCATTGCGAGGAGCGAAGCGACGAAGCAATCTCCCGCGGGAGAGCGCACGGATGGTTCGTACTCCTGCGTGACCGGGCTTGCGTTGCCGCTCCACCGCAATGACACGGCATTTCCCTGACAGCGGGCACTGGGCGCCGCAAGCGAGCGGAGCGTGCGCATGGCGCAGATCGAGCATGTTGTCGTCCTCATGCTGGAAAACCGGTCCTTCGACTGCATGCTCGGCCGGCTGTATCCGGACCGTCCGGACTTCGACGGATTGCACGGCGGCGAGAGCAACCCCTGGCATCGCGGCGATGGAACGATACAACAGGTGCCGGCCTGGAACGATAATTCCATCACGCCCCATGCCGCATGCATCCCCAATCCGGACCCCGGGGAGTTGTTCGCAGACATGACGATGCAGATCTTTGGCCTGCATCCCGACGGCACGGCACGCATGAACGGATTCGTTGACAATTACATGCGCCAGTCCGCCTTGCCGCCGCGCCGAGATCCGCGCGCTGTCATGCACGGCTTCGTGCCCGAGCAAGTGCCGGTGCTCAGTCTGCTGGCACGTTCCTTCGGCGTGTGTGATCGCTGGTTTGCGTCCGCGCCCTGCGAGACGTGGCCGAACCGTATGTTCGTGCATACCGGCACCGCCGGCGGCCAGGTCAACAACGCGGCGATCCAGCGGCCAGTCATCCTCCCCACTGTGTTCCGCCGCCTGGCCAAACGAGGCCGGAGCTGGCGCGTGTATTTCCATGACACGCCGCAATCGGCCGCCCTGGTCAGCCTGTGGCCATGGATTCCGGCACATTTCCGCCTGTTCGATCCCGAGTTCTGCATCGACGCGGCCCGTGGGACCCTGCCGCACTACAGTTTCATCGAGCCGCGCTATTTTCCGAACAGTACGCTCAACCGCATTCCGAATGATGCGCACCCGCCGCACAACGTCGCATATGCCGAGCAATTGCTGGCGTGCGTGTACAACGCGGTTCGCAGCGGTCCTGCGTGGGAGCACACGCTGCTGCTGATCGTGTTCGACGAACATGGTGGCTGCTACGACCACGTGCCGCCGCCCGCGGCGATTCCCGCCGGCCTGCCGGCCCGCAACGGCTTCCGCTTCGACCGTTACGGCGTGCGCGTGCCGGCCGTGGTGGTGTCGCCTTATGTGCCGCCCGGCAGTGTCATCAGGCCGCCATCGGACGGGCCGCCGTTCGATCATACGTCGATCATTGCCACGTTGGACCGATTGTTCCATCTCGGTGCGCCGATGAGCCCGCGCGCCGCGCGAGCGCCGGATCTGCTACCGGCACTGACGCTGGCACGGCCGGAGAATGGCGGCCCGGATTGCATCGATGCGACGGACACTGCTCCGGATCGCGAGGAGATGCAGGGGACGCGCGCACTGCCGCGGAACAACTATCAGCGTCGCCTGATGTGGCCCGGCGCCCTGCAAGGCGCCGGAGCAGCGAAGGCGGCGGCGCATACGCACCGCTTTATAAAAACCTCTCCCGCCTTCGGCGGGGCTGGGCCGCGAAACGGATCAACGCGAGGCGGGCAGCACCGAGGGGGAGAGTGATCGGGTGGCTACACTGCGCTGCGTACCGACCCGATCACCCTGACCTGCGTCGATCCGCTTCGCGGCTCGACCCCGCAAGCGGGAGAGGGATTCCGCACCGGCCTTTCGCGCATGCGGGAGATGTTTATGACCCGAATGCCGGCATCACGTCGCGTGCAAACCAACGCAATTGATCTGAGAATTCCGCCGGTGACAGACCCTCGGCCCAGTGGACCATGAAATCCTCCAGCCCCGGATATTTCGCCTCGATCGACTTGATTCCGTCGATCACCTGTCCCGGCGAACCGCAGAACCACGCCTTCTGCTGCACCCCATCACGCAGCGACGGAATCCGTGCCGGCGCCCCCGGCGTTCCCCACGTCCGCCCTTGCTCATCTGCGTAACGAACGAAGCCGAACGGCGCGAACCACTTGTAGCGTTCGTCATGCGCCGGCTCGACGCGACGGATCGCCTCCTCCTGGTCGCGCGCGAGATAGAGGCCGGCACCCCAGATCATGTCCTGCCCCAACGCCTTTTGCTGGCCGTGTTTCGCGCATGCGGCCTGATACGCGCGCACCACGTCGTCAAGAATCTTCTCGCCGTTCAGCGTCACCATCGCTTTCAGGCCATATTTCGCCATCATGTCGATGGTCTTGCCGCTGGCCACCGGCATCCACACTTCCACCGGCAGGTGCTTCGGCCGCGGCACCATGGTGATGTCCGACAACTTATAGCCGCGATACTCCACCGGCGGCGGACATTCGAAAAACCGGCCCTTGTGATGGAATTGCGCCTCGTTGAAGCAGGTCAGCAGAAGCTGCAATTGCTCCTCGAAATAGTCGCGGTTCTTGTCCGCGTCGATCAGCGGCGCGCCGAATGTCTCGACCTCGCGCGTGTGATAGCCGCGGCCAACGCCCATGATCACCCGGCCATCGGTCACGATGTCGGCCATCGCATAGTCTTCCGCCAGCCGGATCGGGTGCCACATCGGCAGCACGTTGAACGCGCAGCCGAATTTCAGCCGCTTCGTCTGCGTCGCCAGCCACAGCCCGAGCTGCACCAGATTGGGCAGGCATTCATAGCCTTCGCGCTGGAAATGATGCTCCGCGGTCCAGAACGCGTAGTAGCCGAGATCATCCATCAGGCGGGAAACATCGCGGGCGGTCCAGAATACTTCGGCGAGCCGTTCGTTGGGATAGCGCCGTTCGTTGGCGGGTGTGCCATTCAACCCGACATTGTCGAGATCGATCTGCCCCACATACAGCACGTGAAACCGCTTGATCATGGCGAACCCTTCGCTGCGTTGTCCTGGACGAAGGGGGACGGTGCGAAAGACCGAACCAGGGGTCAAGCCCAACCTAAACCTCTCCCACGCAGTGGGAGAGGTCGAAACGCCGAAGGCGGCGAGGGTGAGGGTGATCGGGTCGGCACGTCGCCAAACACTTCCTCGAGCGTTCCAGACAACGCCGCCCTCCAGCGCAAGGTCGCCGCGGAACACGTCGTAGATGAAATCCATCCTGTCCAGGCGCTACAGCGTATTCCCCGTGTCCTAACCACTCTGCTCCGCCAGGTAATTCTGGTACCGCGCCCGCAGCGCCGTCTTCAGCAGCTTACCCGTCGCGGTATGCGGCAACTGGTCCACCACCACCACCGCGTCCGGCAGCCACCACTTCGCGACCTTGCCCTCATACACCTGCAGCACCGACGCGGGATCCACCGTACGCCCCGGCCGCGGCATCACCAGCAGCAGCGGCCGCTCGTCCCATTTCGGGTGGCGCGCCGCGATCACCGCTGCTTCCAGCACGTCCGGATGCGACAGCGCGATGTTCTCCAGCGTGATGGAGCTGATCCACTCGCCGCCCGACTTGATCACGTCTTTCGAGCGG
>Ga0335074_10003892_pt1 | contig 20540 bp, 19 predicted proteins | sample Lox_Sample_23_FD_206715 | JGI IMG/M metagenome (GOLD analysis project Ga0335074, IMG submission 206715) | Soil microbial communities from Loxahatchee National Wildlife Refuge, Florida, United States - Lox_Sample_2.3 | ecosystem: Environmental > Terrestrial > Soil > Wetlands | place: USA... | reverse complement strand
CCGAGCACCTCGGCGAGCAGGTACTCGGCGACGGTACGCTCGCTCCCGGAGAACTCGGCGGCGAACCGCTCCGGATCGCGATGCCCGGCGAGCGACAGCGCCGCAAGCCGCAAGCCGGCCGCCCACCCCTCCGTTCTGTCCATGAGCTTCGTCAGCGCCGGCCCGGACAGGTTGACCCCGGCGGCGTCGAACAATGCCCCGGCCTCCGCGAAGCTGAACTGCAGGTCACCTGCCCGCAGTTCGGCCAGCTCGCCTGCCAGCCGGAGCCGGTGCAAGCCCAGCCGGACGTCGTGACGAGTGGCCAGCACGAACCGGAGTTCCGGCGGAGCCCGCATGATCAGCAGCTCCAACTGCTTGCGGGCCTCCTCTGACGCCAGCTCGTGCAGGTCATCGAGCACCAGCCAGAGCCGCTCGCGCAACTCGGCAAGGTCGGTCAGCAGCCGCTCGACGATGACCCAGCCATCGAGTTCCGGTGCCGCTGTCAGTGGGTGCACCAGAACCGACCCCGCATGTGTGCGGCGCAGAGCGTCCAATACCGATAGCCACCACCGCTGCGGGTCAGACTCCTTGCGGGCCACCAGCACCCATGCCGTGCTGTCCGCGAGCCCGGTCTCCTCGACCCATGACCTCAGCAGGACAGTCTTCCCGCTCCCCGCGGGGGCCGACACCACCGTCACCCGCGCGGCATCCCCGATCCGCTTCCACAGCTCGGGGCGGGAAACCACGCCTGCTGCGCCCGTGCTCGCACTGAAGCCGGCCGCACGCTCATGACCGCCGGCGAGCTGCATAGTTCATGGTCGCACGAACCAGTGCCGGCAGGACGGCGGCGAGCCAGCGCACGTTCTGCGCAGCGAACTCGCCGCACACGCGGCGCCGACTCCTTCCGGCAGCGGAGCACCTGCAGGTGCCGGCTGAAAGTTAGCCGCTCTGGCGATGTCGGCATGCGCTCCAGGCGGCACAGTGTCTGCTGCCGGCCGGAATACAGCCGGAACGCAGCAGTGAAGTGCGCGACAGGGAGAACGCTATGGCGAGTCGGTTCGATGACCTCAACGTGGCCAACGGTGACCTGGTGCTCGCGAAGGACATGCCAGACGCCCTGACCGCGGCTGCCCTGCGTTTCGGGGACGGCGCAACGCAGGTATTCACCGCGGACGGGAAGACAACCTATGTTGAACACGGCCGGTCCTCGACCGGCGAGTGGTCAGTCATGGACGACGGCGAGTTCTCCTCGTTCTGGCCGCCCAGCTACCGTGCAACCTACGCTCTGCGCTGGATCGTGGAAACAGGCTCAGTCACCGGCCTGAGCTTCATCCACGAGGAGACAGCCGAGCGCTTTGACGGCCGGTACGAGTGACGCGCCGGATCAGGCTAGCTGCAGCAGAACACGCAGGGTTTCGAGGGGCAGGCAGCGGGACATGGCTGATGAGCTGTTCGTTCCCGCAGACTTTGCGGTACCCGACGGCCTGAGGGCCGGGACATTTCGGCTGACCCCGCTCGGTCCCCAGCACAACGAGGCCGATCACGCCGCCTGGATGTCCAGCATCGATTACATCCGCTCGACTCCGGGATTCCCTCATGGCAGCTGGCCGCGCCAGATGTCGCTGAGCGACAACCTCCGCGACCTCGAGCGGCACGCGCAGGACTTCGCCGAGCGCCGCGGGTTCACCTACACCGTGCTCAGCGCCGGCACCGGGGAGATCATCGGCTGCGTGTACATCTATCCGGCCCACGCGGATGAGCCGGGGGAGGCTATCAGAGCCGGGAGGCACGCGCTGGTCCGATCCTGGGTCCGCGCAGATCGCGCCGCGCTCGACACGGCCCTGCACGACGAGGTCCGGGCGTGGCTCGAACGCGACTGGCCGTTTGACTCGATCAGATACTCCCCGCGAACCTGAGCAGCCGCGCTGACGCAAAGGGCACCTGCGCGCACTGCATGCCGCGCAGAGACTAGCCAACTTGACGATGTCGCGCGTCCGGCGGACCGCGCATAGTGAGGCGTCACTGCGCTTGTCCGCCTAGCATGAAAGGGATCGACTAGTAATGACGAGTCCGGTCTCGCGGGGCTTCCACCGTCTGAGACGGCCCGGGGATACGGAGGCCGGGAAGCTCCCGCCGGGCCAGTACGCCACCACCGACTTCCCCGTCCTGTCAGCGGGCCCCACTCCCCATACCCCGCTGGAAGAGTGGACCTTCTCCATCCGCCAGGCCGGCAAGACCCTCAGGACGTGGACCTGGGCGGAGTTCATTGACCTGCCGGCCGAGACCGTGACGGTCGACATCCACTGCGTAACGCGATGGTCGAAGCTGGGGACGGTCTGGCGGGGTGTCCCAGTGCCGGCGCTGCTGGACCAGGTCGCGCACGACGCGCCTTATGTCGTGGCGTTCAGCGACGGCGGCTATACGACGAACCTGCCCGCCGGTGATGTCGCCGCAGGCCGGGCGTGGTTGGCCTTCGGATACGACGGGCAGCCGCTGCCGCCCGAGCACGGCGGCCCGGCCCGGCTGCTGGTCCCGCATCTGTACTTCTGGAAGAGCGCCAAGTGGGTGCGCGGCCTGGACCTGCTTGATCATGACCAGCCGGGCTTCTGGGAGAACTACGGCTACAACAACTACGGGGATCCATGGCGGGAACAGCGGTACGCGGGCGACTGACCTGGCAGACCGCCACCGTCGCGTCAGTCGCCGACGAGACAGCCACGGTGCGCACGATAGTCCTGGACCTGCCCGGCTGGCCCGGCCACCAGGCCGGCCAGCATCTGGACGTCCGGCTCACGGCCGAGGACGGATACTCCGCCGAACGGTCCTACTCGATCGCCACGGCAGACGAGGAGCCGGTCACCATCACGGTGGAGCGGCTGGAGGACGGCGAGGTCTCGTCGTACCTGACCGGCGAGCTGCGGCCGGGCGACCAGATGGAAGTACGGGGACCGATCGGGAACTGGTTTACCTGGGAACCGCAGGACGGCGGGCCGCTGCTGCTGATCGCCGGCGGATCGGGCGTGGTGCCGCTGCGGGCCATCCTGCGGCACCGTGAGCGCATTGGCAGCACCGTGCCCACACGGATGCTGTACTCCTCCCGCTCGCTGGAGGACGTCATCTACCGGCAGGAACTCGACCAGTACCGGGGAGGCGCCGAGGTCCGGTACACCCTGACCCGGCGTCAGCCGGCGGGCTGGGGCGGATTTTCCGGCCGGGTCGACGACCCCATGCTCGCCCGCGTTGCGTGGCCTGCGAGCCAGCGGCCGCTGGCCTTCGTCTGCGGGCCCACTCCCTTCGTGGAGGCAGTGGCCGAGCTGCTCGTTGCCCGCCATTACCCCGAGACGAGGGTGAAGACCGAGCGTTTCGGAGGAGCCTGACATGGCCCTGGACGGCAACGCCATTGGCGGACTGCTCCTGGACGTCTTCGCCGTGGACATGACCAGCGCCGCGGCCACCTGTGCCGCCTGCGGCGCCGTCCGCCCGCTGGCTGACGCGATGGTCTACCTGCGGGGGCCGGGCACGGTCGTCCGCTGCCGCAGATGCACCAGCATCCTGATGGTCATCTCGCGCGTCCGCGGAATGAATTGCGTTGACCTGAGCGGCCTGGCTGCGCTGGACGCCAGGTCCGCCGGTGCCTGACCTGCCGGGCACCGCCGGCCTGCTCGGCGGGCCGGCTGGCCGCAGATGCCTGCATCTCACTGTCTGTCCTGACGATGTGCGGCGCACGCGCGACGGCGACGCTTCCCATGAGCAGGCGGCGCAGTCCGGCTGCATGCCGCTCACCGGAAGGAGAACCGCATGACCATGAACTGGCTTGAGGGCATGTCCCCGCACATGGCGGACGCCATGACCGAAGCAGATGGGCAGCCGGCGATGGGTGACCCGATGCAGAAGATGGCCAGCCCGGAGACGGGCGCGCCGATGGCGATGCCGGTCTTCGCCGGGCAGAAGCTGGTAGTCGTCGGCGGCAGCAGCGGAATGGGCCGCCAGGCAGCCATGGACGTCGTCGCCGCCGGCGGCAGCGCCGTCGTGATCGGCCTGGACAACGGCCGTGTCAACGACACCGCCGCGGAACTCAACCGCCACGGCAAGGCGTACGGCATCGCCGCCGACCTGGGCGACCGGATGGAGGTCGAGCGGGTCCGCCAGCAGCTCGCCGACGAGCACGCCGACGCCACCCTGCTCGTCAACACGGCCGGGCTGTTCATCCCCAAGCCGTTCCTGGACACCGACGGCACGGACCACGACGCCTACCTGGAGCTGGACCGGGCTATCTTCTTCATCACCCAGACCGTGGCCCGCGGGATGGTCAGCCAGGGACGCGGCGGGTCCATCGTCACCATCGGCAGCATGTGGGCCCATCAGGCCATCGGCGCGACCCCGTCCGCGGCGTACTCGCTCGGCAAGGGCGGCCTGCACGCCCTGACCCGCAACCTCGCCCTGGAGCTCGCACCCCACCAGATCAGGGTCAACGCGGTCGCGCCCGCGGTGGTCGCGACGCCGATCTACGAGCGGTTCGTGCCCAAGGACAAGCTCGAGGAGACCCTGCACAGCTTCGGCGGCTTCCACCCGCTGGGCCGGACCGGCACCACCCGGGACCTGGCCAACGTCATCACCTTCCTGCTCTCACCCGCCACCAGCTGGGTCACCGGCGCCATCTGGGACGTCGACGGCGGCGTCATGGCCGGACGCAACTAGATCTTCAGGAGGAGAACCATGAGACCCATCACGAGGGTGGCCGCGGTCACCGTCGCCGCGGCGGCAGCCGCCGCGCTGTCCGCGCTGCCGGCCAACGCCTCCACGGCGCACTGGTCGCCGGGCCGGGCCGGCGCGCTGTTCGTTCAGACCGACAACGTCGCCGGCAACACGATCGTCGCCTACACGCGGACAGCCTCCGGCGGGCTGCAGCAGGCCGGCAGCTACCCGACCGGCGGCGACGGCGGGGAAACGAATGGCTCCGTCGTCGACCACCTGTCCTCGCAGGGATCGCTGGCCTATGACCGGCGAGCCGGGCTGCTGTACGCCGTCAACGCAGGCAGCAACACGATCACCGTGTTCCGGGTCCGCGGCGACCGGCTGTACCGCAGCCAGGTCATCAGCTCCGGGGGCCAGTTCCCCGTCAGCATCACCTTCAACGGCGCCCGGGTGTTCGTCCTCAACGCCTGGGGCGGCGGCTCCATCGCCGGCTTCCTGCAGTTCGGCGGCTACCTGATCCCCGTCCCCTCCTGGACCCGCGACCTGGGCCTGGGCACGAGCTTGCCCACCGTCTTCACCGGGACGCCCGGCCAGGTCGGGTTCACGCCGGACGGGTCCCAGCTCCTGGTGACGACCAAGAACGCGACCAACAGCGTGGACGTCTTCACCGACGGGGCGTCCGGCCCGTCCGCCCAGCCGACCGTGAACTCGCTGCCCGGCACCATCCCGTTTGGCTTCACCTTCGACTCCTACGGGCACCTCGCGCTCGTCGAGACCGCCGCGGGCGCAGTCGCGACGTTCTCCGTCGCACCCGACGGCACGCTCACCCAGCTCGGCAGCGCTGCCACCGGGCAGGCCGCCACGTGCTGGATTGCGGCCGCACCTGAGGGCACGCTGTATGCCTCGAACGCCGGCAGCGCCACCGAGTCCACCCTCGCCACCGACCCGGACGGCACCATCACCCAGCTGGGCACCACGCCTACCGATCCCGGCACCACTGACGCCGCGGTGTCCTCGGACGGCCAGTACCTGTATGTGCAGGCGGGCGGACCCGGCAACGTCGACGCCTACCGGATCGGCCCCGGCGGAGCGCTCACGCAGACCGGCGGGGTCACCATTCCCGGCGCGGTGGGCGGCGAGGGCATCGCCGCGTCCTGACCACCGCACCGCGCCAGGCCCGGACCCTGCCCGGCCGGGGCCTGGCGCCGCCCCTGCCGTCACGCCGAGGAGGACAAGGCATGTCCCACCACTTCGACACCCCCACGGCCATCGAGGACGGCCGGCTCAACCTGTGCGACCTGTACGCGTTCCCCGACACTCCCGGCCGGTCGACCCTGATAGTCACGGCCAACCCCGACGCCGGCCGGTCCAGCCCGGTCACATTCCGTCCCGATGCCCTGTACGAGCTTGTCGTCGCCAGCGACAGCGGCACCCGCGAGGACCGTGCGTTCCGCATGACCTTCAGCGAGCCCGGCCCAGACGGAACCCAGGACATGCAGGTCCGGTACGCGCGCGGCCCGGCGAGCCAGTCCGGCACCGGCGGCACCGAGCTCGGCGCAGGGCGTACGGGACAGGTCTTCTCGCTCAGCAACGGCGGCTCGGCCTGGTTCGGCCCGGCCCAGGACCCGTTCTGGGGCGACGCACCTGCGCTGTTCGCCTTCAACCACGCCCTGGCCGAGGGCCAGTACCAGCCCGAGCTGTTCAGCGGCACGCCAGGCAACCTGCTGGCCGGGCGGAACGTCACCGCCATCGCCCTGCAAGTCCCCGACGAGACCTTCGGTGGCACCGAAGTCGCAGTCTGGGCGCGGATCAGCCTGTACGGGCACGCTCCCCAGCGGCAGGTCAGCCGGGCCGCCCTCCCGCTCCTGCGGTCCTTCTTCTTCCCGCATCCCGGCCCGGCGACCGAGGCGCTCAACGCGGCCTCGCCAGCCGGCGATGTCGCCTCCTACGGCGACCTGGTACAGCAGGCCGCGCTTCACGTAGCGCAGCTGAGCCAGGCCGCCAGCCCCGGCGAGCATGCGGCCAGCGTTGCTGCCGCGTTCCTGCCCGACCAGCTGCGGTACCGCCCTGGCCAGCCGGCTCAGTTCGCGCCCGGCGCCGGGAACGGCCGCGGCCTGCACGACGACGCTTTCGGGGCGACCGTATCGCTGATGGCCGGCCGTCCGCTCGGCGTCACGGTCTCACCGCATCCGGTGGTTCCCGATTTCCCGCATCTTGCGGCCCCCTCGGATGACGAGCTCCCGGCCCTCGCGGACATGCTGGGGCTCCGCGAGGGCCTCGCCAGGCCGTCGCGGGGCCAGCCTGGCGATATCGCCCGGTGAGCCATGTGCTCGGCGGACCGCATCGTGGCCGCTGCCCCATGGGAACCTGCACGCAGCAAGCAGCTGGCCGCCAGGCTGGGGCTTGTCCGGCCGCCGACGGTAGCCCGTGCACGCTCCGCGAGCCGGGCAGGAGCAGAACTTCGCCAACGAGACCGCTAGCCTCCGCCATGACCGGAGGCTCGTGGCGGGATAGCCAGCGATCCGATCAGCGCGATCATGGCGTCAAGCGCGGCGGCCAGCGGCCGGATGCTGCGCTCGATCTGCGCGAGGAGCAGACCGCCTTGCAGCGCGGCGAGCAACGCGGTCGCGAGCTGTCCGGGATCAGCGGACGGCACGAGCTGGCCCCGGTCATGCATGTCCTGCAGGCAGCGCCTGATCGCCGTTTCCCACCTCCGGTAGCCGACGGCGACACCACGCCGGGCCGCGAGGTCCAGCTCGGCGAGCTCACTGCCGAGCGAGCCGAGCGGGCAGCCGCCCACGCAGCCGCCGCGCTCCTGGACGGAGACGATCATGTCCCGCCACGCCCGCAGACCGTCGATGCCCTCGATGGCCGCCAGCACCGGCTCGTGGATCCCGCCGACCACGGCGTCGGCCTGATAATCCACCACCGCCAGGATCAGGGCCTCCTTGTCAGCGAAGTAGTGGTAGATCTGCGAGCTGGACACCGCGGCCTCGGCCCGGACGTCCTCCAGCGTGGTTCGGGCCACGCCCTGCTGCACGATGAGCCCGGCCGCCGCCTCGACGATGCGCTGCCGGGTCGCAGTGCCTTTACGTGTCAGCGGGCGCGCAGCCCTCCCGGTGCCCTGGTCCGTTCCCATGTCCGTCAGATTAGCGTTCTGGATTGGACATTCCAATTTGATGCTGGAATTCTGGATCGCACAAGCCATTCTCGTCAGGAGGATCCCGTGACCACCGCCACGATCACCGAGCAGGTCGCCGACTTTCAGCAGGCATCAGCCGGGCAGATGCCTGCCGCCATCGCCGGGGCCTTCACGGCCGAGCAGCAGGCGCTGTCCGCCGCCGGCCAGCCGGCCGGGACAGCCGGGCCCGGCACGCCGCTTCCGGTCGCAGACCTGCTCGACGTCACCGGCCAGCCCACCACGGTCACCGCCACACTGGCGGGCAAACCCGCCGTCATCGTGTTCTACCGGGGCGGCTGGTGCCCCTACTGCAACATCGCCTTGCGCGCCTACCAGGCCCAGCTCGTACCGGCCCTGGCCGAACGCGGCATCAGCCTCGTCGCCATCAGCCCGCAGGCGCCCGACGGCTCACTGTCGACGAAGGAGGCCAAGGACCTGACCTTCACCGTGCTGTCCGACCCGGGAAACCAGCTCGCCCGCCAGCTCGGCATCCTGACCGCGCCCAGCGACGCCGCACGCGCCGCGCAGCTGGAGCTTGGCCTGGACCTGACCCAGGTCAACGCAGACGGGACCACCGGGCTGCCCATGCCGACTGTCCTGATCGCAGATGCCGCTGGCGTCATCCGCTGGATCGACGTCCACCCGGACTACACCACCCGGACCGAGCCCGGCCATGTGCTGCAGGCCATCAGCCAGACGATCGGTGCGTAGCCGCGCTGACGCGGCGACATGGATCGCCATCCCGTCCAGCAACTCACCCAGATGCAGCTAGGAGCACTGACATGGACATGACCGAGCCGGAGTACTTCGCCGCGTTCCAGAACCTCGCGTTCACTCGCACGCCGACGGGCGTGCTGACGCTGCGGTTCCACACCCAGGGCGGCCCGGCAACGTTCACCGGGCAGACGCACAGCGACCTGCCGCGGGCCCTTTACCAGATCGGCGAGGACCGGAATAACAAAGTACTGATACTGACCGGCACCGGCGACCGGTTCATGACCGAGATCGACGGGCAGAGCCTGGACGACCCGACCAAGCCAGCGGCCTGGGACAAGACCACCGCCGAAGGCCGCCGGATCATGCAACGGCTCGTCGACCTGGAGATGCCGATCCTGGCCGCAGTGAACGGCCCGGCATCCGTGCACAGCGAGTACGCCCTGCTCGCGGACATCGTCATCGCCGCCGACACCACGATATTCTCCGACTTCCCGCACCTCACCTTCGGGCTCGTGCCCGGGGACGGCATCTTCATCGCCTGGGAAGAAGCCATCGGCCTGAACCGAGCCCGCTACCTCACCCTGACCCAGGGATCCTTCACAGCCCAGCAGGCCGAGCAGTGGGGTGCAGTCGCCGAAGTGCTTCCTCTCGCCCAGGTCCTGGCGCGTGCGCAGGAACTCGCCGAAAGCCTGGCGGCAAAGCCACAGCTCCTCACGAGATACATGGCCGTCACCATCCGCCAGCGGCTCAGCCGCCGGATGGCCGAGGGATACCTCATGGGCTCAGCCCTGGAAGGCCTCACCGGAACGGACCTCGCCTACCAGCAGCAATAAGGCCTCGCGGCGCTGGCGGCCTTGATGACCATGGCAGCGGTGGCCTGGACAGCGCGGTGGGCGGTCTCGGGCAGAACGCTGGTGAAGGTGCCGGCGGTAGTGGCGATGCTGGAGTGGCCGAGCATCTGCTGGATGATCTTGAGGTCGGTATGTGAAGCCAGCGCCAGGGTGGCGGCACCGTAGCGCAGGTCGTGCAGCCGGATCGGCGGCAGGTCCAGTTCCCTGACCAGTACCCGGAACCGGTGGGAAAGGTGTTCGGGCCGGATCGGGCGCCCGCCGGCGCAGGTGACCACCGGCCTTCCGCGTCAGACGGCAGCCGGGCGGCGGACATCACGCGGTGGATAGCCGCCTTAATGGGCGCCGGTCATTGCATGACAGGCGCGGTCAATGCCAGCGCAGAGCCCCCGGTATGCATCCGGCATCGGGATATCTCGCTGCAGCGAGCCTGAGACGTACGGCGATGTCGTGGCCCGGCGGTGCCGAGCGCGAGTCCAATCACGCCGCCGATGATGGCGATCACCATGACGGTAGTGCCTCCTGTTATCCGCTCGCATCGCCAGCCGCGTATGCCCTGCGTTCTGTGGGCCAAGCCGCGGATCGCAGCACCTGAGCAGCATGTATTGCCTTCTACAGTAGTTGCTCATGGCATCGTTCTGTCAATCTGCTGGTCCCACTGGCTGACGGCAATTGAAGCAGGTGTGGGCATGAGCCGGGATGCGCCGGACGACGTGGTGGTGGACGCGGTGCTGACGGCGAGCCGGACACTGGTCGCCGTGGCGGAGCAGTCGCTGGGGGCGGCCGCGGAGGAGACAACGCTGGCGCAGTACCGGGCGCTGGTGGTGCTCACGTCGCGCGGGTCGCAGCGGCTGGTGGATCTGGCGCGGGCGCTGGGGGTGACGCCGCCGACGGCGGGCAGGATGTGTGACCGGCTGGTTCGTAAGGGCTTGATCCGGCGGCACCGGGCCCGCTCGGACCGCCGCGAGGTGCAGGTATCGATCACGGCTGCTGGCAGGCAGGTCGTGGACCAGGCAACCGCGCGGCGGCGAGATCTCATCGCCGAGATCCTGGGCCGCATTCCCGTCCGCCGGCAGGCGGCAGTCGCCGCTGCGTTCCGGTCGTTCGCCGAAGCGGCGGGCGAAGTACCCGACAGCTTGTGGCCGGAGCAGGCGGCCGCGGCAGATGCCGCCGGCGAGCCGGCGCCATTTACTCGCATGCGGGCTCGCCGCGCTGCCGCGGCAGCTGGTGCTGCCGGGCCCGCGTGACCGGCCCGGCAGCGGCCGCTCCCAGGCTGACCGCACGGGCGGCGGGCTGGCACGCCAGGAATCGTCGCGGTGCAATGGCGGCGGGACACGGTGAGCACGCAGCATGCTGCGGATGGTGGAGGCCGCGACCCTGTGCCCGAGCCGGCGCAGCTCGCCCTGGATGCCCGGGCCAGCGCGGCAAGCACAGCCCGGTCACTCCAGGACAGGTGCGGCTTCGGAGCCACGCGGCGCAGCACCGCGACCTCATGCCGCTGGCGACCTTCTCGCCTGCGGTGTGGGCGACGACGGGCAGGCCCGGGCGGCCAGCTTCTTGAAGGTCCGGGTCAGCCGGTCGGGCGCCATCAGTCGCCATTGAGGTTGGTGAACACGAACCCGCTCTTGGGGTACCCGGCCTCGCCAGCGATAGAGGGCTTGATTTTCACGCGCCAGGTAGCCACGTTTTAAATTTCGTGGCATCACTGGAACGCACGGAAAAATTCGAGGCGAGTCATGGCGGATATTGCCGAGCCGGGAGCTTGCCAGGCCTGCGGGCGACTGCTCCAGCCTCAACAGGTCAAAGGATGTACTTGGCGGTACTGGACGCGCGATGCCGGGACGCGGCACGCCGCCGGGGGCGTGTCCCGCCCGCCACCGACCGCAGGCAGTAAAGAGAAATTTGACAGCCATTGGCCGTCACGGATACCTTGACGGCCTGGGCGGCCCTGCAGGTGGCCGTCGACCGGGCTAGGGCCGCCGGCGGAGCTGGGAGGAGATCGGTGACGTGCTCAGCACCAGCAGGCAGGCCGCGTTCCGGCGGTTCGGGCACCCGGCCGGCCCCGCCCCGGCGAGCCGACGTTTGGCGCCGTGCCGCTGAGCGGGCAATCGCGTTCCTCGCCCGCTTCACCGCGGGCCGCTGGGAGGAGGTGCTCGCGGACTTCAACGGCGTCATGCGCGAGCGCCAGACGTTGACCGGCTCGCCGGCGGATGGGCGCAGGTGATCGCCATGTTCGGGGACTGCCGGCCCATGGGTGATGTGTCCCCGGTCCGGTCCGGTGTCGGCACCGTGGTCGATGTCCGGCTGGATTTCGAGGCCGGCGAGGCGATGGTCTGGATCCGCTTCGACCGTGACGGCAAGGTCGCCGGGCTCCGTCTCCGTCCGCCATCCCCTGACGGCCAATGAGGAGTAGCCATGCCCATCCGGTCACGCCTGTCAGCCTGCCGGCCACGCCTGTCAGCCGGCCGGTCTCGCCGTGGGCACCGGTACCAGGTCGTGCTCGCGGCCACCGTGGCCGCCGCCGTCGCGAGCGGCTGCCAGGGCGGCGCAGGGACCAGAGCCGCGGCCAAGGCGGTGGGCACGGTGCCCGCAGTGGTGACGGTGACAGCCGCTTCTCATGTGAGGACGCTCAGCGACTGCCGCGACCTGACACCGGCCTTGTGCTACGGCGTGCGGCAGTTCCTGACGGCTTACGGGATCGAGCCGCTGCTCAGCCGCGGGGTCGACGGCCGCGGTCAGAGCGTGGTGCTGCCGGAGTTGGTGCCCAGCCAGACCTACAGCGCAACCACTAGTGACATCCGGGACGATCTCGCCGTTTTCGACGGGCTTTTCGGCCTGCCCGCCGCCCGGCTGCAGGTCGTCACCCGGTTCGCCGACGTGCGCAGCCCGTACCTGGCCAGCGGTGAGGAGGCCATGGACGCCGAGATGGTGCACGCGGTCGCTCCCGCCGCCACCATACGGATCGTCCTCCTCCCCCACGACACGGGCGACCTGCAAGCGACTGGTGCGGGCTTCATCGAAGCATTGCAGCTCGCCCCTTCACTGGGCGACATAGTCTCCATCACCGCCGGAGTAAGCGAGCGCTGCGCCACCTCCGCCGGGGCCACGAAGCTGAACTCGGCACTGCAGACCGACGAAGACCGGCACGTGACGGTGATCGCTTCCTCCGGGGATAACGGCGCCGCAGGCGGACCCTGCTCGGGGGCCGAGCCGCTCCCCGTCCAGGCGGTGAACCTGCCCGCCTCGGACCCGCTCGTGCTGGCCACCGGGGGCACCACCCTGGACGCGAACCACGCGACCGGCGCCTACATCGGCGAGACCGCCTGGAACAAACCAGCCCCGCGCCTTCCCGCTGGCGCACCCACACCACCCGCCTCAGCGCAGGCGGAGTTGCTGCCCACGGCATCAAACGGGGGCTTCAGCAGCTTGTTCCCCCGGCCCGCATACCAGGACGGCATCCCTGGAATCGGGAACATGCGCGGCGTCCCGGACGTCTCCGCCGACGCCGGCAATACCAGCGGCATGGCCGTCGCCTTCAGTCTCGCACCCGGCACCGTCGTCACCCCCGCCGACGGCACCAGCGCCGCGTCCCCATTCTGGGCCGGGATCGTCGCCCTCGCCGACCAGGACGCCGGACATGCCCTGGGCTTCATCAACCCCGCCATCTACCGCATCGGCCGCAACCCCGCCGACCACAGCGCGTTCCACGACATCACGACCGGAAGCAACACGGTGACATTCCCCGCCGGCACCGTCACCGGCTACCAGGCCAGCCCAGGCTGGGACCCGGTCACTGGCTGGGGCACTCCCGACGCCCAGGTCCTTGTCCCCCTGCTCACCACCGGCGGCTGACCACCCGCCAGCACCCACCCAGGAGCCAGCATGAGCCACACAGCACTGATTATCGGCGGCGCACTGCTGCTGGCGATGATCTGCGTCTCCCTCTACGGCGCGGTCACCTTGCCGCCCGGAGCGCAGATGCCGGTCCACTTCGGACCCGCCGGCTACAACCGGTGGGTCCCCAAGAACACCGGCCTGGTCCTGCACCCCGCATTCGGGGCGGCGGTCTTCGCGATCATCGCCGTCACCGTCCGGAACCACCAGACTCACGGCGATCTCGGCCCCGCCGCCGGCCTCAGCATCGCGCTCGGCATCCTGCTGATCGCCCAGATCGGCGCGCTGACCGTCGCGCTCAGCCGAAGCCGGCACGGCTAGGGCGTGTCCCGCAGATCATGAGATGCCTCAGCCGGGACGGGCACATGCTCGCCACCGCGACACTCAACAGCGGCGCAACAAATACCACAACATACCTGTGGAATCTTCGCGCCAAGGCATGAGCCTGGTCGGCAGCCCGCCTGCGCCGAGCCTGGCATGCTGCAACCGGCAGCACGCGGAAGAGTGTGATCTGGTCAGCGCTGGGCCGAACCGGACGAAACCTCCGGGCCCGTGTGGACGGTACGAAGCCGGGCCGGGATGGCCCACCACTGATCGGGTCGATCGACAACGGCTGCATCTAGCCCGTCCTGGATGACCCTGGCCAGGCGCAGCAGGAAGGCGGCGATCCCAGCGGCGCCCTGCATCCAGGAGGTGCCCGGTGGAAGCAGTGGCGGGTCATGGCGATGCTCCACGAACTGCCAGCGCGCGCCGGCCTCGTCGCGTACGGCGCGCTCGATGAGTGCGTCTCCCATCATGCGGGCCGCCTGCAGCAAACCGGCGGCCCGCGGCTGGTTGTGGTCGTCTTGCGCGGCGTCTAGCAGCACGTCGCCTACCCCGGCGGTGCCGCAGCAGCGGCCGTCGTTGTCCCAGAACCCCGGGCGAAGTCGTCTGGGGACACCAGCGGCCAGGATCGAGTGCAGGCATCGTCGCCGCAGCGTTGTCACGTCAAACCCGGCCACCTCGTCCACTCCGGCGTGCGCCAGCGCGGCGAACAGCAGTGAAGTTCCGGCTGGCCCATGGCACCAGGTGTAGGTCACTGGCTCCACGTCCCGGCTGGAATACGGCAGGGTGTGCGGGACAACGAACCCGTCGTCATCCAGCGAGCCCACGGCGAGCAAGTGCTGTGCACCCTGGCCCGCCGCAGTGACAAAGTCGGCACGGCCCAGGGCCACCCCGGCGACGGCCAGCGCGGTGGCAACCCCGGCGGTCCCGTGCGAGTAGTTCGGCATCCGAGCCGAAAAGCCCGGGCTCATTCCCCAGTCCAGGCCAGCTTCAGTCCGGTCTGCCATCCGCAACAGCGACTGGCCGCCGGTCGTGGCAATATCCTCGGCGAGCTCATCGCCGGACCAAATCGCGGCCAGGACCACCCCGGCGTTACCCAGGACCAGATCCGTCAGCGGCGAGGCTAAACCCGGCCCGGCCCCCTCCAAAGTGTTCCATCCCCCGGGGGTCATCAAGTCGTGGAGCCTGCGCAGCGCGACCCGCTCAACGCCCGGGGCGAGCAGCCTCAGCGCCGTCACGTCCCCGCCCAGTCCGAGATACAGCGAAGGCTCAGTCCGGGCCGGCGCCACCGCACAAAGCCGCGCCACAACCCCGGCTGCCAGGCCCTCCTCGAGATCGGTCAGCGGGCGATACTGGCCGATCTCAGCCAGCACCGGGGCCAGCCCGCCGACCCCCGCATACAGCGAGTCGCGATCCTCGCCCGGCCCGCCCGGCCCGCCCGGCCCGTCATCGCCGGGCACTACCTCAGGCAGCCAGGGACCGTCCTGCACCCGGACCTGATCCAGAACCCAGGCCCAGGCCATCTCACCCAGGTCCCGGTAACTCTCAGCCGCCACCAGGTCAGGCTACGGCGTACCTGCACAATCGACACGTTCACGCGCACCACGCCATCGGGCGCGCGGAACCTGTCGGCGGAGTACGTCCTGTCTGGTGCGACCTTCAAGGCCACGGTGACCGGCACGGACCCGGCGGCAGCTGCCATTCAGCTGGCTTCCTTACCGGTTTCCGCGATCGGCGCTTCACTAGTCGCCTGCACCCTGGTGTGCAGTCGTGCGGGGGCTGGACAAAAGCGAGCGCTGCTCGCTGCATAACTGTGACCAAAGCGGATCTTGCTGCCGGCTCCTCCCGTTCCCGTCACCTTCAGGGATGAATATCCACGTCACGGCGACGTCCGGAAACCCCACCGCGTCTGGCTGTACGGGGTGCCCTTACCGAATCCGAAAGCCGTCGAGGGCGCGACCCGGAACACGAGAGCTGCGCCCTTTCCCCCACTCTGTGGGGACCGCGCCGCCGCTGCTGAAGGCGCTCAGTTCGGTCACTGGCTCGGGCTCGGTCATGCGTACCGGTCGCCTTTCACTCCTTTTACGGCCGCCGCCGATCCTGCGGCTCAAGACCACTTCGGATCAGCGGCGCTGCCTCACAGGCTGGAGTTCCTCGCACTTTGACAGACGCTCCGGGCCAGCGGAATTCATCGGCGCGCGCCCAGCCGTCCCGCGCCTGAGCGGTGGTCAGCTCGCCTAGCAGTACCCCCAGGACGGGGGTCAGGTAGAGGCGGACATGCGCCGCGTAGGGACACGCCCTGGACGGCGCCCTCGGCTGCACCTGGCTGGAAGCCGACAGGGCAAGGCCCCCGGATGTTCCCGGGGGCCTGCTTCGGCTGCTGGCTAGCCGGAGACCGCTTCCCACTGATCGGTGTCGTTGCCTGGCTGACCGGCCTGAATCCAGATCCTGCAGTCCCCGAAGCAGCCCGCCTTCATCGCAGAGCCATAGGGATAGTCGTCCTGGATATCGGTGGCCTGGACATTGACCAGCCAGTGGCCCACCGCGACCCACGTGACGGTTATGCTCTTGCCGCAGGCGCGAGCAATTGTCTGCATGGTACCGCCCGGATTGTAGAGTCCAAGACAGTGACCATCGGCTGTTTCGATATATCCGACATCGTCGCCGCAGTAGAGGTTGTTGAATCCTGTTCCGCTGGTGAACGGCCAGACGCCACCATCGGTGCTGTCGCAATCCCCGATGACTACGCCAATATTATTGCTTCCCCCGAATTGCTGCGCAGGGGTCCAGGTATAGGCCTGGCTATCGAGGGATGTGCTTTGAATGCAGTAGCCATCCCCGTCATTGTCACAGAGGTAGTAAACCGATGAGGCGTCGAACTTGAATCCGGCCGCGCCCCCTGGCGACGGGCTCGCCGATGATGTGTGCGCTGTCGTCAGGGTCGCCGTAGGTGTGGCCCCGGCTGGTGCAGAGCCGAGCCCCAACGTGAGCACCAGCGCGCCGAGGGCAGCTACCGGGGCCATCCATTTGCGGATGTGCATTTTCCCTCCTGGTATTGAGCCGACCGGCCCATGCATAATACGAACACCGGATCCGTCACCCGCGCGCCATTGCCATTGATGGCTGCAGGTTCAAGGCACTCCACGCCGATTCCCTCATTTACCGAATCGAATATTCGCACCGGACGTTCCTGCCCGAAGGCAGGCCGCAGCGCCGGCCCTCTGTCGGAAGTGTCATGCAGCTAGCAGCCGTCGTTACCTGCCCACCCGCAGATACGGACCGACGGTGATTGTCCTGGTGCCAGTGCCCGCCACGTGCCCGGCAGCCACCACCGCGGCTAGCGCGAAGGCCGCCGCCGCCACGCTGCCGTCCGGCCAGCACTCCCAATCTCTATCGCCTGTTTCCTTTTACGGAGGACGAATGCGGCGGCCGGTCTTAGCCTGAATTCCGCTGTTACGGGCTGAGACTGGCACATGTTGTTAGCATGCCGATAGCACCGGTTAGCACGGGCGGTGGCAGGGCCTCTCCCGATCGGCGGTAACGCGTCCTGTGGCAGCGAGCACGGAGTTCTGTCTCCTCGGGCCGTTGGCGGTGCGCCGCGGCGACGCGCTGGTGCTGGTACGGCCGGGCAAACAGCGGGCAGTGCTCGCGGCGCTGCTGCTGAACGCCAACCGGGCAGTGTCGGTGGATGAACTGGCCGAAGCGCTGTGGGGTTCCAGCCCGCCGCCGTCGGCGCGGGTGACTGTGCAGAACTACGTGAAACGGCTGCGCCAGGCTCTTGGGGACGCCGACGGCACCCGGATAAGCACGCGGCCCGGCGGTTATGTGATCGAGGTGGGCGCTGGCGAGCTGGACGCGGCCCTGTTCGAGGAACTTCTGGGTGACGCCCGCGCGGCGGCCCGGTACGGCTTGTGGGACACCGCCGCCCAGCATGCCCGCGCCGCGCTGGCACTGTGGCGCGGCGAGCCGCTGACCGGCGTGGAATCGGAGCTGCTGGCCGAGCGCGAAGTGCCGCGCCTGACCGACCTGCGGCTGCGGGCCCTCGAGACCCGCATCGAGGCTGACGTGCATCTGGGCCGGCCCGGCGAGGTGATATGGGAGCTGCGGCGGCTGGCGGCCGCCCATACGCTGCGGGAACACCTGCACGCTCTGCTGATGCTCGCCTTGTACCTCGACGGCCGTCAGGCCGAGGCGCTGGCTGCCTACCAGTGCGCCCGTGACGTCCTGGTCGAGGAGCTCGGCGCCGAGCCCGGACCCGAGCTCCAGCAGCTGCACCAGCAGATCCTCCGCGCCGACCCCGCCCTGATCCGTACCGGCCCGGCAACGCCGGCAGCAAGCGCCGCCCCGCCAGCCGGTCTGGCGCCCCGGCAGTTGCCCGCCGCGGTGGCCGGCTTCACCGGCCGGGCCGCAGAGCTGGCGGCGCTGACCGGGCTGCTGGGACACCCGGATAAGGGGCATCCAGGGACGGTGGTGATCTCGGCGATCGGCGGGACGGCCGGGGTCGGCAAGACCGCCCTGGCCGTGCACTGGGCGCATCAGGTTGCCGGGCAATTCCCCGACGGGCAGCTGTACATGAACCTGCGCGGTTACGACCCCGCCCGGCCGGTTCCAGCCACCGACGCCCTCGCCGCGTTCCTTCGTTCTCTGGGGGTGCCTGGCACCGACATCCCGGCGGACGAAAGCGAGCGTGCCGCCAGGTACCGCAGCCTGCTGGCCGGTAAGCGGATGCTGATCGTCCTGGACAACGCCGGATCAGCCGACCAGGTACGGCCGCTGCTGCCCGGTACCGGCGCCTGCATCGTGGTGGTGACCAGCAGGGACACACTCGCCGGGCTGGCGGCCAGGGACGGCGCTTCCCGCCTGGACCTGGACGTTCTCCCCCCGGACGACGCCGTCGCCCTGTTGCGCGAGCTTATCGGGGAGCGGGCAGATGCCGACCCCGCGGCGGCCGCAGCACTGGCCGGCCAGTGCTGCCGGCTGCCGCTCGCGCTGCGGGTCGCGGCTGAGCTCGCAGCCACCCGCCCGGCCACGCCGCTGGCCGCGCTGGCCGGGGAGCTTGCTGACCTGCGCACCCGACTGGACCTGCTGGAGACGGGCGGAGATCCCCGCACCCAGGTGCGGGCCGTGTTCTCCTGGTCCTGCCGCCACCTCGGCACCGCCGCCGCCCGCGCCTTCCGGCTGGCGGGCCTGCACCCCGGCCCCGACCTCGACCCGTTCGCGGCCGCGGCCCTCACCGGTACCACCGTGCCGCAGGCGCGCCAGGCCCTGGACACGCTGGCCCGCGCGCACCTGCTCTCCCCCGCTGCGCCAGGCCGGTATGGCCTGCACGACCTGCTCCGGGCCTATGCCGGCGAGCTCACCGCTGCCCAGGACAATGCGCAGGAGCAGCACACGGCGCTGACCCGTCTGTTCGACTACTACCTGCACACCGCCATAGTGGCGATGGACGCCTTGTTCCCCACCGATTCTGACCGCAGGCCCCGCATCCCGCAGCCCGCCGCACCCTGCCCCGAGGTCAAAAGCCTGGCGGGGGCAAGGGACTGGCTCGATGCCGAACTGGCCACCCTGGTGGCAGGCATAACATATGCCGCCGGACATGGCTGGCCCGCTCACGCCACGCAGCTGGCCGCCGTTCTGTTCCGCTATCTTCAGACCGCAGGGCGTTACCCCGAGGCCATTGTCATCTATACCCACGCCGCTCGCGCTGCGCGCAGCCTCGGCGACCCTGTCGCGGAGGCGGATGCACTGAATGCGCTCGGCCTATTCGACTGGCGGCAGGGCCGGCTTGAGCAGGCCACGAACCTCCTTCAGCAGTCGGCGGCACTGTACCGGCAGGCCCGCGACCGTACCGGGCAGGCAAGAGCGCTCGGCAATCTCGGCATCGTCGAGGGGCGGATGGGCCGGCACGAGCAAGCCACCAGCCACCATGAGCAAGCCCTTAGCCTGTACGAGGAGACGGGCAACTTGTACGGCAAGAGGATCACGCTGAACAATCTCAGCGTCATCGAGCACATGCTGGGCCACGGCGAGCAGGCAGCCGGGTACCTGCATCAGGCGCTGTCCTTGTGCCGTGAACTCGGCGATCCACAGGGTGAAGCCAACGCGCACAGCAACCTGGGCGCTGTCGAAGTCCTGCGCGGCCACTACGACCAAGCCGAGGAGCACCTCAGCCAAGCCCTGTCCATGCACCGCGAACAGGGCGACCGATGGGGTGAAGCACGGGCACTTGACGAGCTGGGAACTCTCCGCTGGCACCAGGGCCGTCACGAACAAGCAGCCGAGTATCTACGGCAAGCCGCCTCCAAGCACCACCAGATGGGCGACCTGACTGGACACGCAAAAGCACTCAACGACCTAGGGAAAGTACTCCTGTCAACCGGTGATCTTGAACAAGCCCGCGCGCAGCACGTCACCGCGCTTACGCTGGCAAGCCAGGCCGGCTGCAAGAACGAGGAGGCACAAGCACACGACGGCCTCGCTGACACCTACCATGCCGCTGGCGAGAAAGATCCGGCACGGGCACACTGGCAGCAAGCTCTCGCCATCTACACAGCACTCGCCGTACCTGAGGCCACGCAGGTAAGCACAAAACTGGACGAGATCAGCCGCGTCCTGTCGCCCAGCGCCGGGCCCGGGATGCCACCGCCGGACTGAGCGTCACCCGGCTCGCCGACGCGCAGGGCACCGTCAGCTCCGCCGGCACGAACAGCTCGCAGCCGCCACCGATCCCTGGGCAGAGCGATTCCGTGTCTTCGACGCCGCCGTCGACCAGATACGCTGGATGGGCTGTAAAGCGCGGTCGTAGTTGTCTTGTGCTCGCGCAATCTGCACGCTCGCAGTCAGTGTTTTGCCGGGGCCCCTTCAGAGATCTGGAGAAGTCGCGTCGAGAGTCGGCCGGAGTG
>Ga0335074_10003890_pt1 | contig 20543 bp, 21 predicted proteins | sample Lox_Sample_23_FD_206715 | JGI IMG/M metagenome (GOLD analysis project Ga0335074, IMG submission 206715) | Soil microbial communities from Loxahatchee National Wildlife Refuge, Florida, United States - Lox_Sample_2.3 | ecosystem: Environmental > Terrestrial > Soil > Wetlands | place: USA... | reverse complement strand
GCGGCTTCGACGATGCGTGCCGGGCCCAGAACGTGTTCACCGACATCCCGATCATCGAGGCCAGCTTCTGGCTGACCGTAGCCGGAACTGCGCGCTAGGAGGTGTGCGGCCATGCCGCAGTGGTTCGCCAGGGGCTTGCGGCGGGGCGTGGTGACCACGCGCTATCCGGCCCGGCCGGAGCCGTCGGCTGCTTTCCTGCCGACTCCGCCCGCCTTCCGGCCGCAGCGGCTGACCCGTGAGACCGCCGACACGCTCGTGCGGATCTGCCCGAGCCGGGCACTGAGGCGGGCGGGTGACACCCTCACCTTCGACGCCGGTGCCTGCACGGCGTGCGGGCAGTGTCGCGCGGCCGAGCCCGAAGCGGTGGTCACAAGTGGCGAATTCGAGCTCGCGGCGACGAGCAGGTCGGCGCTGATCAAGCGGATTCCGCTGCGTGGCGAGGTTGGCCGGTGACAGCCGACGGCCGGTCCGCAGCCGTGCAGGCGGCAGCCGAGAAGGCGGCCGCGGAACTGCTGCGGCAGCGCGTCGTCAGCCTGTTCGGCCGGAGCCTGCACATCAGGACGCTCGACACCGGCTCGTGCGCGGCCTGCGAGCAGGAAATCCGGCTGCTCGCCGCGCCACATTACGACTTGCACCGGCTCGGGTTCTTCTTCACGCCAGCGCCGCGGCATGCTGATCTGCTGCTCGTCACTGGCCCGATGCTCAGAGCCTTCGCCGTGGCGGCGCGGAAGACCTACGAGGCCATGCCCGGCCCCAAGCTGGTCGTCGCGACCGGGGCGTGCGCGCTCGGCGGCGTCTACCAGCCGGACGCTTTCAGCTTCGGCTCGGTCGATCAGCTGCTTCCGGTCGACGTCTGGATCCCCGGCTGCCCGCCGAGCCCGCTCGCGCTGCTGCAGGGCCTCATGGTGGCCGTCGACCGGCTCGCCAGCAAGGTCCCTGACCTCAGTTTCCGCGTGAGTGCAGACCCTGCGGCAGGAGGTTCCGCGTGACCGCTGTTGTGCTGTTCGGTATCGCGGCAGCGATCTGGGCCGTCGCCGCGGCCGTCGCAGTGCTCGCCGGGGCCGCTGGCGCGGCTGGGCTCACCGGAATGACCGGTTCTGGTATCCGGGTCTGCTGCGGGCTCTCCGTGGCGGGCGGCGCGCTGGTCCTGGCAGGCGGTGTGGCGGCGCTGCTGGCCGGCGACTCGAGGGTGGTCTCGGCTGGCGGCTCGGTCGTGGTCGGCACGCTGCAGCTGCAGTCGAGCAGCCTGGCCGGGGTGTTCGCTGTGCTGCTCGGCATTGTTGCGATCGGCATCGGCCTCTACCTGCCACGTTCCCGTCCTGAAGCGGGAGCGGGCACCGCGGTTTACCTGTGCGCCTACAGTCTCGCGCTGATCGCCTCCCTGGCCGTGCTGGCGGCCGGAGGTGTGGTGACGTTCCTGGTGGCGTGGGAGTCGATGGCGCTGCTGTGCTACGTGCTGATCCTGCACCGGCCGCGCAGCGAGCAGGTGGCGGGCGGCGCGTTCTGGTTCCTGGCGCTGTCGGAGGTCGGCTTCGTGCTGATCGTCGCCGCGTTCGTGATCCTGGCGGCCAAGACACACTCGCTGCAACTGGACGTGATCGCGGCGCGGGCGCACCTGGTGCCCGCCGACTGGCGCGATACCGCATACCTGCTGGCGCTGGCCGGGTTCGGGTTCAAGGCCGGCCTGGTGCCGCTGCACGTGTGGCTGCCAGCCGCGCACCCCGTCGCGCCCGCCGACGGCTCGGCCTTCCTGTCCGGCCTCATCGTCAAGCTCGGTGTGTACGGGATCGCGCTGTTCGGTTTCCGGTTGCTGCCCGACGGACCGGCCTGGCGTGGCGTTGTCACGATGGCTCTCGGCGCGCTGACCGCGGCCATCGGCATCCTGTACGCCCTCGGGGAACGCGACATCAAGCGGTTCCTGGCGTTCTCCACGATCGAGAACATCGGCATCATCGTGACCGCTTTCGGCGCGGCGATGACGTTTCTTGCCTACGGGCAGCGGGCTCTGTGGGCGTTCCTGCTGCTGGCCGGGCTGTACCACGTGCTCAATCACGGCTGCTACAAGACGCTGCTGTTCCTCGAAGCGGGCGTCACCGAGCATGCAACCGGGACGAGGGACATGGACCGGCTCGGCGGGCTCGCCAGGGTGATGCCGCGCGCCGGGGTCATCGCCTTCGTCGGCACGCTCGGCATCGCCGCGCTGCCGCCGCTGAACGGCTTCGTCAGCGAATGGCTGATCTTCCAGGGCCTGTTCCAGGGCTTCAGGACGCACAGCCCGCTGGTCGCGATCCTGATCGTGGTCGCCGCCGCCACGCTCGGGCTGACCGGAGGCCTGGCGATCTACGCGTTCGTGCGCGGCTACGGCATCCCGTACCTCGGAATGCCCAGGACCCGGCGCGCGGCCGAGGCGACGGAGCGCGGCCAGCCGGTCGCCGGCCCGGCACTTCTCGCCGTCGCATGCGTGGCGCTCGCAGTCGGTGCGCCGGTGGTGCTGGTCGGCCTGTCTCGCGCGATCCGTACCGCGACCGGGGTCATGCTGAGACCGATCCTGCTGCCGGGCAAGCTGACGGTGATTCCCGCGCACACGAACTTCTCCGGGTTCTCGCCGACCTACCTCACCGTGTTCCTGCTGGTCGTGCTGGTGGTGCCGGTGCTCATCTACCTGGCTGGCCGGCCGCGAGCCGGATCTGTCGTGGTGCCGGTCTGGGACGGCGGCATGATCGCGTTCCGGCCGCGGATGCAGTACTCGGCGATGACGTTTTCGGCGCCGACCCGGGTCACCTTCGACGCCCTCTACCGGCCGTCGGTGTCGGTGGAGCGAGCGTCGGATGACCCGGCCGGGCGGTCCGGACCGGTTCACTACGAGTCGCAGGCCACGCCTCTGTTTGAGCGCTACCTGTACCAGCCGGTGGTAACGGCTGTTGAGTGGCTGGCCGACTTCGTCCGGCCGCTGCAGTCCGGCGACGTGAACCTGTATCTGCTGTATGTGTTCGTGGCGGTGCTGGTCGCTTACCTGATCGTCGCTGTGTGACCGTCGGGGTGGGTACCGTCGGCCGGCCCGGGCAGGCGTCGCCGCGCTGACGGGCATGCCTGCAGCAACGCGGGCAGCCTGACCCGGAGGATCTCCTCGGCCCGGCTGTACCGGCTTGTGCCGACCCAGAGCTGGTAGCGTTCGGTGCTGTCCGGCTTGCCGCCTCGTGCAGCGGCAGTGGTCGTGGCACTGGCGCTGGTCTGCCAGGCTCGGCGGGTCGGCCGTCGGGTGACCGGTGCGGCATAAGCCGGCACGCCGCCGCGGCGCAGTTCTGTCAGCAAGGCTCGCATGACCGGCGCCTTGCCAACTGCGAGTGGTGCCCAGGCGGTGTCGTCGAGGCCATTACCTTCGCCTCCTGCCGGGAGCCACCACAGTCGCCCGAATCCCTCGACGCGGCGGGCTGGCTGCGCTGCCGATGCGGATGCCGCCATTTCCTGCTCCTTCGCGACTAGTGCGAGGAACAGGAACCATCGGCCGGCTGGCATTTTCGGCATCAGCGATCGCTGCTGTCACAGCGAACACTGCGCCGCGGCGGGTTCCATCGCCGCGCGACGGGGGTGACGCTCCGAGCGCCCGACGCCGCAATGCCAGCATAAGTCCTCGGCGGCTTGCCTGGCCTGCCAGGCCGCGCCGCCCGTCCGCGCTGGCTCGGCCAGTCTTAGCGAAGCCGCACGTGGCCAGCGAGATCGAGCTCCCGGCAGGTATTCTGGGACTATGTCGCGATGAGGCTCGCGTTATATCCGCAGCCGGATTGATGGCCTCTATCCGTTACCGCATCATGCGGCCTGGATGGGTGGAGGTTGCTCAGTGAGCCTCAGTTCGCACGATCGTAACGTCCTGGCTCGGATAAGCGCCGACCTGACCGGATCTGACCCGGATCTGGCCGGGATGCTAGGCACCTTCGCCCAGCTGACGGCCGCGGATGATCTGCCCGCGCGGGAGCAGCTTCGGCCGCACTGGCCTCGTGCCTGGCGACGTCTGCGTGCGGCGCAACTCCTGATTCTGGTGTGGCTGCTCGTCACCGCGGCGATGATCGCGGTGGCAGTCAGCCTGAGCGGTAGCGGGACCGCATCGTGCAACCCGCTATGGGCGCAGGCGTGCGCGGGACCGACGCCAGCGATGACGGCTCACGCCCCCTCGGCATCTTGACCGAACGCTCCGTCACTTTCGCGCCGCCGCCGCTCAATCTCCTCGGTCGTCTGCGCTTGCGCTCGCGCTATCCGGCTGCTCGTCTAGCCATCCGCCGATGCGCCAGTAGATGTCCTGCCCGTAGCTGGTCGGCAGCGGTTCAGCGACGGCGAGCTTGTAAGTCCGCTGCCCGTCGGGCTGGCGCGGCGCCCGCAGGAAGAGGACAGTGGCAGGCTGGTCCCGCTGAAAGCTATCCGCGAAGGCGAACTGGTGCGTGACGAAGAACACCCGGATGTCGGCCTCCAGCAGCGCGCGCACCACCTGGCGGCCGATCTCCGAGCCCTCGCGCTCGTTGGTGGCGGCGAACGACTCGTTGAACAGGAGCAGGCTGCGCGGTCCGATCTGACTGGCGATCGCGCTCATCCGCTTCAGCTCCTCGTCCAGCCGGCCGCTCACCATGTCGCGGTCTTCCTCACGGATGAAGTGGGTGAAGATCTGCACACAGGTACTGGCCCGCAGCGACCGGGCAGTGACGAACAGGCCGCACTGCATCATCAGGCGCGCCTGGCCCGCGCTGCGCAGGAACGTCGACTTGCCGCCCGAGTTGGCGCCCGTGATGATCACCAGCGGCTTGCCGTCCGCGTCGACGTCGTTGCCGATCACTCGGTCGGTCCGCAGCGCCAGGCTGGTGTCGCGCAGGTCCTCGCAGGCGAAGACCGCCGGGCTCCAGGGCACGGGTTCAGGGAAGGTCACTGGCAGGCTGCGCTCGGTCAGCTGGTCGTGGAGGCTCAGGCAGCTGACGTAGAATCCCAGCTCGATCCGCAGCATCGTGAAGTAGCTGGCGACATGGTCGGCCGACTGAGCCGCGGCGTTGGCGACATTGTTGATACCGCGGCTGGCCATGTCCTCCAGTGCATTGGCGCCAGCGTCGTCGCGTGGCGGGATGGTGAAGGAGTACACCGACCGCGGTTCGATCCCGACACGCTCCTTCCAGCCGCGCCGGGTGATGCCGGAGCGCAGCACATAGTTGATGCCGCTGTTGTCGCGGCCGAGCTGTGCGCTGATCAGCTCGCCAGAGCGGAACCGAAGCTGCGCCAGGTGCCGTCGGAGCGTCTCGAAATACTCATCGTCCAGGTCCTCCTGGAGGGAGCGCAGCAGCGTGACCATGCCGTCGGAGGCGAACTTGCCCGCGTGCTCATCGGCGATCTGGCGCAACTGCCTGAGCCGGGCAATGAGGACCTCAAGCTGGCTGACCGCTCCGGACAGGATGGAGCCGGGCCGCTGCGTGGCCCAGAACCCCCACACCTGGCGCTTGTCTGCCAGGGCCCCCACGGCGATGGCATACATCTGCCGGATGATCTCCGGCTGGGCGATGCAGTCGGCCAGTACATCCTGCCGGTACCCGATGTCGGCCGGGTCCGTGAGGCTGGCGAGCAGAACCCTGGCCGAGACGTCGTACCGGAACTTGTCGCCGTCCGCCATCACCTCAGCGACCCTGGTGAGCTCCAGGTCCCGGAACAGGTCGTCGCTGTTGGCGGGAAGCTCGGCGGCGACGTCGAAGTCGCGGTCACGGAACAGCAGATGCGCCTTCACGAGCGCAGCCTGTCGGTGAGCTGATCGTAGGTGACGCCGTGCTTGCGGGCGATCGCCAGCGCGTACGCGAGGCCGTCGGCCGGCTTGCGGACGACCTTGTAGGTGCGCTCCGCCGGGTTGTCCGGGACGATCGTGCTGGCCATGCTGACCACGGTCGGGCCGAGTGAAGCCAGCTCGTCGATGAACGTCACGTACACGCACAGCAAGTCGAGGTCGATGACCTTCGCCATGACCTTCTCGCCGAGGAACCGCGCGTCCGCGACGGTCGTCGAGGTGAAGATCTCGTTCATGACGACGATGCTGTCCGCGGTGGCGGACATCAGCGCCTTCTGGATCCGCAGCAGGTCGTCCTCGAGCTTGCCGGTCAGGTCGTCCAGGTCTTCCTCCCGCTCAAAGTGGGTGAAGAGCTGGTCGTACAGGTAGAGCCGGGCGGCGCTGCCGGGAACGGGGCAGCCTGTGCAGGTCAGGTGATGCAGCTGGCCGAACGTTCGGGCGAATGTCGTCTTGCCGCCCTGGTTCGGCCCGGACACGACGATGACCCGTTCGCGGCCAGTGAGGTGGAACTCGTTGGTAACGACGTGCTTGCCTTGCCCGGGCTTGCCGCCGCCTGGCGTGAGCCTGGCTGCGAGGGCCAGGTCAAACGTGTCCCGGGCGAAGATCTCCTTCGACCCCGCCGTGAGCTCGGGGTAGCAGAACTCGAGCCCGGCCGCCCGGAGCGGCGTGATGTAGTCCAGGTAAGCCAGGTAGAACTGCAGCTCCCGGTCAATCTCGCGGATGACCGGGTCGATGAACTGGGCATGCTCGCCGCAGAAGCGTTCCAGCGCGGTGAACTCGTCCCGGTACAGCCGCGCCACTAGCTCGGCGATCTGCGCCCCGACATGGTTCATGCCGGGCCAGGTCCGGAACTGCGCCCGGTAGTCCTTGACAGCGCCCTGCCGGAACCGCTCGAACGTCTTCTCTATCTCCGCGCTGTAGTCCGGCTCGCCGTCGTATCTGCTGACCTCGACCCGCAGGCCCTTGATCCGGATCTGATAGGTGATACCGGCCAGATCGCTCTTGCGCGCCGCGGCGTCAGCGGCTAGCTGCGTGAATCCGGGGGAGCTGACGTAACTGGTCAGGTGCTCACGGAAGGCGGTGAGGCCACGGGAGGCAGGCTGCCTGACGCCTAGTTCGGCGGCCAGCGCGGCAACTGCATCGCAGTAGATCGCTGCCGCGTCCAGGAACCAGCCCTGGCGCTGGCGGGCGGAGCTCATGTCGGAAAGCTGGTCCAGGTGGCTGCGAGCCTGGCCCAGTTTCCTGGTGAACTGCGCGACCGCCTGGAACAGGCCGGGGTCGTCGAGGTCGCTGAACACCTCATGCCGGTACTGAATGGTGCCGATGTCGCGGACAGGCTGTTCGAGCAGGCGGCTTATCAGATCCCGCTCCTCGCGCTCCCCGGCGACCGCCGCCACCACCTGGTCGAGGTTCAGGTCGGTGAGGACAGCCGGGTCCGGCGAGTCGCCGGACGCCGGAAGCTGCGATGCTCGCTCGGCGAGCAGGCTGATCGCCGCGCGAGGGTCCTGGCGGGCGCTCGGCGGCGCAGAGCCGCCCTTGGCCCGGGGTGGGGCGTGATCGAGACTCATGCAGGGCTCCTGTCCTGGTCGCGGCTCTCACCGCGGCCCACATCACAGGAGCCATCAGCCATTACTGGCAGTTGTCGACGAGCCCCATCGCCACCTTCGATGTTACCCGTCGCCGACCTTGCACCCCAGCGGTGTCCAGCGGACGCAGCTTGCCTCCTGTCGGATCAGCATCGATGTCGTGCCAGCCGCATCGCAGACTCGCTGCAGGTCGGAGCGTGCCGCCTGGAGTCGCTCGGTGCGCTGTTCCGGGGCCATGGCAATCAGCATCGATGTCGTGGCCAGGCTGGCTGCGCGGTGCTCTGGCGTTATCTCCCAGGTCCAGGCGAACTGGCGCATCTCAACGTTCCAGACCAGCCCCAGCCATCCTCCGGGCTTCAGCACGCGGTGCAGTTCGCTGATGGTCGCCTCGGCGTCGAACCAGTGCCAGGCATCAGCCACCAGGACAGCGTCCAGCGATTGATCTTCAACCGGTATCGCGGTCGAGTCGGACTCGTGACACCTGGCGGCGGAATTGTTCCGCGCCAGGACAGCGAGCTTCGCGCATCCGGCTCGACCGCCTCCACGGTCAGGCCTCGCGCCAGAAGGCATGAGGTGAGCTTCCCGGTACCGGCTCCCACATCCGCCACCCGGGCAGGCGCCGCCGGCGCCAGCCAGCGAACGGCGGCGTCGGGGTAACCAGGCCGCCACCGGTCATACTCGTCGGCCAGCTGCCCGAAGCTGAGACTTGGCGTGGTGTCAGTCATCTGCGGCAAACTACCGCCACCGTGGTCGAGGGCGGGGCCGGGGCCGGGGCGCTAAGCCGACGCGACAGCACCCGGCGGCCGTGATCGGTTCCTGATCCGCGCGGAACCTGACGAGGTGCAGGCGGACATCAGCCGCTCGCTGGATGTTCTCCTCCGCAGCTGAGCGTGTAAAGGCAACGTTCCTGAGAACTTGCTTCTCGGCAACCTAGCTAGTACTTTTTCTGGCCTGACAGGGTGCCTTGCACGGTCGGTGATGCCTGCTCAGCGATCCCGAAGCGTCGGCTCGCCGTCGTCGGGCGATCTGCTGTCGGCGGCATGGAAACGGATGGCGGACCATGAACGGCTGGCACGAGACGTACAACGACTTTCCGGGACCGGACGTCGTGTGCGGGCACCTGCAGACGATCGCCGTACCGCCCGCGCCGGCCGATCCGGCAGATGCCTGCCTGGACTGCCTGAGAGAGGGCACCACCTGGGTGGAACTGCGCAAGTGCCTTGTCTGCGGGCAGACACGGTGCTGTGAGTCGTCCCCGCGGCGCCACGCCACGGCGCATTTCCTGCGGACCGGGCACGCAGTGATGGCCAATCAGTCCGGTGGCCAGCCGTGGGGATGGTGCCACGTCGACGGCATGCCGCTGTCGCCGGATGTCGGCTAGTCCCGTCCGGGCTCTGGCGAAGTAAGCATCAGCCGACTGCGGTCGGCCCGCCTGCGGGTACCGGGCTGCCAGTTTTTCGTGCGGTTCTTCGTGGTGATGAAGCGGCCTGGCTGTTTCGATCGGACCGGACGTTACATGCGTGGCGCCGGGGCGTAGGGAGGACTTCCTTGGCCAGCAACTCCTGCCGGGCCGCCGCTCAGCCCGGTTGGCCCGGTTGGCCCGATGAGCTGTCGGAGGTACACAGTGCTCCGGAGCATGACATGGCAGACCGCGCGTCGGCAGCCGAGCCCTCGCGAGTCAGCGCGCAGGCTGACCTCAGCGCCTTTTTCCGGCACAAGGCAGACGTGCCCACGGCATCAGCTGCGGCGCTGATCCGCTCCCTGAGGCGACTTCGGCGATCTGACGACCCGGTTGTTGCGTTCGGCAGCCTGCCCGAGGTGTGCGTACCGGGATTCGCTGACGGCTGCGAGGTCGAGCTGTCGGACTCAACGGAGCCGGTGTTCCGGGTCAGGCTCCCGGTCAGCTCGCCTGACGGTGTGTCTGCTGCAGTTCACCCAGCTGGCCCCGCTCAGATCCTCACCACCCCGTTCCGGGCCGCGTCCGGTGTCGGTTATCCGTCGTATGCGGGGGTAGTCACGCTCTGGTGGACCAGCCGCACCTGGTCAGAAAGCGACGCCGTGATCGCGGACCTGATGGCGAACCACCTGATCGCGCTGGTCGATCACGAGCGGCTCATGGCGGCGCTGGCCCGAGCGGAGGACCAGGCTGCGAGCCTGGCGCTAGAGGCAATCTCGGGCCGCGCCATCAGCGTCGCGACCGGCGTCGTCATGCACGAGCAAGGCGTAGCCGCAGACGACGCCGAGGACCTGCTCCGTCAGTCTGCCGCGAGGGCTGGCAGTGACCTTCATCAGCTAGCTGTCAGCGTCCTGCGGTCCGGGTCGCTCACGGCCGGCCGTGCCACCCGGAACGGCGGTCGGCGTGGCATGCCGAGCCTGGCCGCGCCTCGCCTAGCTGCTGGCCGGAATATACATTCCGAGGAATCACATTCTCTGGAATGATGTTCATGCGGTCGAGTGTGACGACTCATCCTGTCGCGCCTACGGAGGCTCGTGATGGACTACCAGTGGATAGCCGTCGATTTCGGCGGCCCGGAGGTGCTGCGCCGGGTTGAGGTGGACGTTCCCGCCCCGGAGCATGGGCAAGTGCGGATCGACGTGCGTGCCAGCGGCATGAATCCTGCCGATAGCAAGCACATCGCGGCAGGTCAGGATCGATCACTGCTGCCGCTAACGCTCGGCTTCGAAGTGTCCGGGGTCGTGTCGGCGGTCGGCAGCGGCGCCGGCTTCTCGGTGGGCGATGAGGTCGTCTCCCGCGCCAGCGGCGGGTACGCGACGGCGGTGACGGTGCCTGCGAGTGGCGTGTACCGCAAGCCGCCGCCGCTGAGCTTCCCGGCGGCGGCCAACCTGCTGCTCGTCGGCACAACGGCGGCCGACCTGCTGCACAGCGCTGGCGTGTCGTCCGGGGAGACCATCCTGCTGCACGGCGCGGCGGGCGCGGTGGGCATCAGCGTCCTCCAGCAGGCGCGGACACTCGGCGCCCGGGCGATCGGCACCGCCAGCCCGGCGAACTTTGCAGTCGTCGAACGCTTCGGCGGAGTGCCCGTCGAGTACGGGCCCGGCCTGCTCGACCGGGTAATGGCTGCCGCGCCGGACGGAGTCGCAGCGGCGCTGGACACCGTGGGCAGCCGTGAGGCTGGCGATGTTTCGCTCGCGCTAGTCAAGGACCGGTCGCGAGTCGTCACCATCGCGGACGCGCCGCGGGCGAAGGCGGATGGCTATGTGTTCAACGGTGCGTCCAACCCGGCGAGCGGACCGTTCCGTGCTCACGCCGCACCGCGGATCGTGGCAATGGCCGCCGACGGCCAGCTCATCGTCCCGATGGCGGCCACGTTCCCGTTCGACGAGGCACCCGCCGCGCTCGCGATGCTGACCGGCCCGCATCCACCGGGCAAGATCGCTCTGGTTCGCGAGTAACCGAGCTCTCTGCAGCGCCCGGGCACCTCGCGTGGGGCTGACGCTGGCTGACTAGCCCGTGCCAATGAGCGCGTCCGGGACTTCGCGCAGGAAGATCTCGGCGGTCTTGGGTCCGACGCCGTTGAACTGCTGCAGCCGCCGGCTGGCCTTGTCCCGGCTGCTGGCGGTGCGAACGAGCCGGGCGACCGAGCCGTCGTAGTCCGCGATGAGAGCACTCATGACGCCACGGAGTTCCTCCGTCATCACCGAGCTCATCCGGTGGTAGTCGCCTTCCCATAGCTCGCGCCAGAGCGGATGGCGGTCGTCTGCGATGAAGTGGTCCGGGCTGTCCCATCCGTCAGCCTTGAGCTTCTGGAAGGCGCTGGCCGCCGCCTTCTGCGGGACCGGCCGGCCGAACCGGAGACTGGCGAGGAACCAGTCGAACAGACCCTGGTCGGTTGTGGTGTCGATGCCCAGGTCGGCGGCGGTGATCAACGCGGCCATGGTGCGCTCCCCGTACTGTCAGCCGCCACCGGAGCTGGCGGCCAGTCTGCGCTGGCTTTGCGGCGACCGTACCCTGGCCGCTGGTCGTCGTCAGCTGTGACCGCCGCCTCGATGCCTCTCAGGTATCGGATCCTGAGCGACAAGGGAGCATGTTGTGACTGCTCAGCGCGGGTTCAGGCGGTTTTCGCACAGCCGGGCGTGAGCGTGATGGCCCATACAAGGAAACGACCGGCGGCAATCGCCGGCGTAGCGCCTGGCGCGGAACTTGCGAATGGAGAAGACCATGACAACCGACACCACGAACGTCGGAACCACTCCGTGCATACTCGAAGCGCGGCCCCACATCTGGGATCTTGGCGGCACGATGACCGCCACATTCGAGGACGCGTCGAACCCGGGCTCTCCGGTCGGGTTCATCGATGCGGACCAGACGCTCCTGGTAACGGTGACGGTCACCCTGACGGGAAGGATCCGGAACTACCTGTGCAACACCAGCCTGTGCGTGTGTCTCGCGTTCGACGCTTGCGGGTGCGGCTCTGTCGGGGACTTCTGCGACACGATCTTCCTCGACGGTCCGAACAGCCCATGCCAGACGAGCGAGTGGATATTCAAATTCAACGTTCCGCCAGGCACGTTCAGCCCGGGTCCCTGCGGGCGGGAGTACAACCTCTGCATCACCCTGGGCTCCAGGGACTGCTGCGACAAGGTCGGATTCGTCTTCGGCAGCTGCCACGACTACGTCATCACTGTGTCACCGGCCGAGACCGACGATGGCGTGTCACCGCTCCAGACCGGCGCCGAGGCACCGGCCTCAGCTAGCGCCGAGGCAGCGGCTAAGGCCGACTGAGAGCGCCCTGGGCTGGGGCGTTGACGGACGACCCGGACCACCTCCGCACTGATTACGCGGCACCGACTGCCGGTGGGAGGTCTGTCTGATGCTGCGCGACGGACCAGTGAAAGGCCCGCGGCCACGCGCGGCGGCAGGGGCCCGCGAAGCACCGGACCGGTGGCGTCAGGATGCCGGGTTTTCGGTGTTCTTCGAAAGCCGGTCCGGGTTGCCCGGCGAAGTGCGCTCGCGTACCCGGCTGTACCACGAGGAGTCAGCCGAGGAGACCGTCGTCGTGGGCAGCGCGCCGACGGCGTGGGTGAGGTGGATGCTCGACAGGGTCGGATCCGCCGGGCCGCTCTCAGGGCCAGTGCAGCACGTGCTGGCTTCGCTGGTGTCACTAGAGATCATTGAGGCCCGGATGGTTGGAGACCTGAACGGCGTCAGCGATGACAGCGTCAAGGTGGAGTTGCGGCTGCGGGTCACTGGACTGGACGAGCTGCATCGGGCAGTGGGCGCAAGGGTAGTCGGCGTGCTCTTCGGTCCGGAGCCTGAGTAAGCCGGTGACCGTCCTCTGCCGACGCCGCGGACCGGATTTGCTCGTAGACGCGGACGGTGCGTGCGGCGGGCTCAATGCCGAACTCGGTGGAGAGCGCTTCGACGCATGATCGGTACGCGGTGGTTGCCATCGACTGGGCACCAGCCTTTGCGTAGCAGCGCATCTTCAGGATGGTGGCGTCCTCATTCCACGGCTCTACGGAGAGCACCGGGTCGAGCACGGCCAGGGCTGCACGGTAGTCGCCGCGGCGCGTCAGCAACTCGCCCAGCTTGACGCTCAGCAGCAGGAAGCGGGCGCAAAGCCGGTTGCGCTCGGGCGTGGCCCAGTCCGCGTCGGTGGCCTGGCTCAAGAAATCGCCGCGGTAGAGCTCGAGAGCCTTCCTGGACACTTCGATTGCCTCGTCAGGCCGCTCCTCCATCATGCTGCGCATCGCGATGGAGGCGAGATCGTCGAATTCCTCGACGTCGACCCAGATGGGCACCTGCTTATCGAAGCCGTATGTGCCGTCAACGCAGAGGATCGGCGAGCAGTGGGGATCGGCAGCACGTAGCGTGCACCGCAACTCGTAGATTCCCTGGTGCAGGCGATGCCGGCCGCTGTCCTCATCAACATCCGGCCACACCGCGGCCACAAGTTCATCTCGCGATACGCTGCGCAGACGGTGAGTTGCCAGGAACTGCATCAGCGAGCGGGTCCGTTGGCCGCGCCATTGGGTCACTGGCCGTCCATCGATCGAGAGATCGAAGGTCCCCAGCATTCGCACGGCCATACCGCTGGCCTGCTCCAGAATTATTTCGCATTGGCGAGATAATGTCCGGCCATCAGCAGTTGGCCGATCTGGCTCGCTTCGCTGAGAGTTCGACTTCGAGGGATCGACAAGTTTGTCCAGCAGATCCAGGACATCGCGCAGCCGGGCCCGCGCCCTGGACTCAAGGCTGACCTGCCCCTGGTATTCGCCCTCCAGTTGTCGCAGTCTGTCGGCGCCTTTCTGCCACTCGGCCAAGGCACTGCGCGCCACCTGCACTGCGCTCATCAAGGTCTCGTCACCAGCCTGCGCGGCCCGGGCCTCGACCCGGCTGAGAATGCGGACAATAGCCTGCGGAGTGAGCCGGTGACGTCCTAAGCCGAGCGGTTCCTGCTCGTGTCTCTCGTTTGCCGCAGCCATGCTCGACCGCCGCTCACCTTGCCGGCCGAGCCACGATTGACCTGCCCTGACCATCGCTGCTACCTGCAGCGGCGGACCGCGCGGCTGGCCGCGGCGGCCACCGTCTCGGCCTAGCGGATCCAATCAGGCGCAGCTCACTGCAGCCCCACACGTCACCATCCCCCCGATTCGTCCTGCCCGGCAGCCTCACATTCGTCAGCCAGTAGGGCGCCGGAGACCGCCGCCGTCCGTTCGCCCGCGCGCTCACGGTTTGTCCTATTGTGCGGTTCGGTCGACCCGCGCATTCCAGGACAGCCCGCGGGATCAACGTATTCCCGGTCGACCAAGCCCACAAGAGGTTTATGCGCACGGGTCTTCGCGATAAGCTCGAAACGATTGCAGGAGGACCTTCAGTCCCATGAGTAACCTATCCAGCGCGCGAGGCTCGGGTCGCACCGCATACAACAGTCGCCTCCATTTAGCCGCCGTTATCAGTGTGATAACTGGAGCCGCGCTGCTTGCAGCGGCCGCCTTCCTGCTGTCGTATACCGGCGTCCATGAGATTGCATTGGCTGCCGGAGTTTCCCCGTCGCTCGCGAAGCTATATCCCGTGCTCCTCGACGCTGCCTTGGTGATCGCCTGCGTTGCTGCCCTGGCACTGCGCGGAGCGCCGTGGCTGATGCGAGGCTATGCCGCATTGTCCATCGTGATCTTGCTTGCCGCTCTCGCTGTCGGAGAGGCCATGCACTCGGCGGGCATAAGCCTCCCGCGGCGCCCCACGGCTGCCGCTCTGGCCGCGATCCCCTGGGCGCTCTTCCTGGTTGGATTCGGTCTTGGGCTCTCGGTGTTCAGATACCAGCAGAAGATGCGCGCAAGCGCCACCGCGGACGACCAGAGTGCGGAACCTGAGTCAGTCAGCGGGCGGACAGCTGAGATCCCCGCACTAGGCCAGCGAGATGACAGGCCAGCGTTGTGGGACGCTGACCGACACGCCCCTCACCGCGGAGTGGTCCGCGCCGAGCGGCAGGCAGCAAGCCCGGCCCAGGACCCAGGTGCCTCGGAGCCCGGGCTCACGTCCGGAAGCGAGCACCTGCATGGGACCGGGCATCGGCATCGGCCTGGCGACAACCGCGACGGCAACAACTGATCTTGGTTCTGGTGACGCTATTGGGCGATCGTCAGGTCAGCCCAGCAGTATGGCGTGTAATTGAGCCCGAAGAGGTTGCCTTTAGCCAGGAAGTCCAGTCGGGCATGCCGGAGCGCCGCTGCCACCGTGCCACCGGGCGCCAGCAGCTTGTCGAAGAAGATGCAGGCGAATTCCATGGCCAGTGGCTGGCTGACCTTGACTTCTGTGCCGATCACTCCGGCCGCGTTACCTCCGCCGACGAAGACGTCGATGTAGTTGAAGAGTGCTTGGGGGTCGATCTCGGCTGAATGGCAGGCGTTGATGAAGACCAAGGGCTTGATCTGGTTCCACAGCCGTAGCTGCCGAGTGGAGAAGGCCTCCTTAATCCAGCCGACCAGGTCCTGGGGGCTGACATACTCGTTGTTGCCAATGCCGAGATAGGTGTCCGGTCTGTCTGGATCGGGCCGGTCTCCATGGCAGAAGAAGTAGACCAGCGGCAAGTCGCGGCTGATCAGCGGCTTGAGCTTGATCTTGTCCTGGGCCTCGTCGATTCCAACGCCGTTCAGGCGGGCGATAGCCGTGCTGATAGCGGTGACGTGGTCTTGCAGTGCCTTCTTGTCCACCTGATACGTGGTCTCCGCGACCACCACCCTGCTGCCGGGCGGTGCGCTGATGCTCACCACGGGTTGCTTTGTGCTGTTGAGCTGCTCGATGTCGAACCGGTATCCCAGGAAGCCGAACGGGCAGAGCAGATCGCTGGTGTGCGGCACCGCCTGCGACTGTGGGCAGGCGAGGGGGTGTCCGGACACCAGCGGGCTCTTACCGTCCCACTTGTCGATCAGCGGGCAGAGCGGCACTTGCTCGATGGGCCGGTAGAGCGGAATGGTGTACACGAAGGACCATGGCACGCTCAGGGTGACCCCGGCGGGCCTGGCCACATGAAGGACCACTGACGAGGTGCCATCGCCAAGGTCCAGCAGCACGTCCGGAATGAGACTGAACAGCGCCGAGTACATATCCCAGCCCATTGGCGCCAGCGTGCGCAGCGCCGTAATGAGCTGAGCCCGCCTTTGCTGCATGGCCGTCGGTGCGACTGCAGGGCTGGCAAGCGCCTCCCGGAAGTCTCGCGTCGCTTGCCCGATCGCCGGCGGCAAGCTGGCTGCCGCCGATTCTGGCTTCGCCGAATCAGTGCCACGAGTCCGCAGGTAGATCTGATGCTCTGCGCCGTTGCCATTGAGGATGAGAGCGATCCGGGGCCTGTCTGGGATGGCCGAGGCAGTCGCCAGGTCAGCTGCGATGGTGTAGTCGGTGACAATCGACCAAAGCTCGCCCTCGCTCCCGTCTGTCCTGGTCTCACCGCCGATCTGTGCTGAGAGCAGATGAGACTGGACCACCGCACCGCGGAAGTAATAGGTGATGCGGGCCTGAGCAAAGCCCGGCTCGGCTGGAGCGAGCAAGGTGAAGGTGAGCGTGGTGCCGCCATCTCGTGCCCTGGCAGGGCTGCCGTCTCCCGGCAGCAGGAAGCTATCCTCGGCAGCACTGGCCGTCGGCACTTCACCCGGGTCGCGCCCGACCCCGAAGGTGCTACTACTGACCGCCACGTCGATTTGGAGGTCACCAGACGGAAGCCGGTCATCAGGAAACGGCACCGGCTCAAAGACTTGACTGGTCTGCGACAGCGGCCCGATATCCAGCTCAAGGCGCAGCAAGGCCTGCGGCCGAACGCCCTGGTCGCGCGACCACGGCTCACCGGTCCCGGGATTAATGAGGCTGGCATTGGCGTACCGCGGGCCGGGCCGCTCGGGTGACGGCGAGGGAGGAGCCGGTCGGGCGAACTGCGCCGGGCCGGGCGGTGGTGCACCGCTTCCTGCTGGCAGTTCCTGGCCCGGCGATACCGGTGGCAGGCTGAGTGTCGGCGGCTCTTGGGCAGGCGCATGCGGCGACAGGTCCTCGGGCTCCGCAGCACCTGGTGGCGATGGCGCCGATGTCAGCGGTGGAGGCGGTTGGGCATCCAGTCGTGGTGGCGCTGATGTCGGCGGTGGAGGCGGTCCGGCAGCCGGATCGCCTGGTGGAGTGGCGCCGTAACGGGCTGCCGGATGCCCTCGCCTCAATCTCGGCCGGGAGCGCTTCAAGGTCAGCCGAGGGTCTCGGCGGTGGTTGGCCCAGCCGGCAACGACAAAGGTGATCGCCGACACGGCAACTGCCCCGCCAGCGGCGATGAGGCCAATCTCTAAGGCGGACATCAGCTGCCGTCCCCGAGCCAGGGAACGTCCTTGAGGACGGTCGTGCCGAGTATGAGGTAGACGAAGAAGCCGGCTGCCAGGCCGATGCAGTACCAGCCGAACAGACTACCTTTGAAGAGCCCGGTGACTGCGGCTCCGCCCACGGCGCCGACCACAGAAGCTATGTGCGAAATGGCGACTTTATCTGTCTTGCGTAGAGTCCGGTAGGTTACCCAGCCGATAATGACGCCGAAGCAGACTGCGCCAACTGGTAGAACGTGCACGTTCCGCCCTCCTGACGTTTGACGTATAACGTTAGCGCAGAAGAAACGACGTTGGCCGATACCCGAGCGAGTGGCGCTCGAAATGCTCTTCAAGGGCAGCTTTCGATCAGGACACGGTGTCGATCGACCGGCCCGGCGGTCAGCGAGTTTCGCAGGTTAATTAGCCCAGCTGTCGGCGTGAATGTTGGCTCAGCGCCGGTCAGCGCGCTCCGTTGAGGATGCGGTCGATCTCTTTCTCTGCAGCGGCCTTAACGCCCGGTTCGAGTAGTCCCAGCCGGCGTTTCATTCGTCGTCTGGTCCGATGAACAAGCCGAGGTCGAAGTCGGGATAGGTTTCACCTAGCCGGCGAGCGTGACGATGGCCGCGGGCACCCGCGGTGAAGCACTCGGCGAGGTGGTGGATCGAAGGCGCGCCCCGGCATCCTCTCAGCGGTAAGCGCAGTACACGACAGCGCGGTGAATCGGGGTCGCTGTGACGATCGAGCCCGCGGCGACAACCGACGCAGCTAGGGAGGCGATCCGTATCCGCAGAGCCCGGGCCTCCCGTAGCCGTTCATGCGCAGCCAGTAAGAGGGTAATGGAACGTGCTCCCGGAGCGGATGCATCGTTGACTGCCTCGGCCGCCTCGTCGCCGGCAGCGCTCCAGCCTTGGCTTTAACGAAAATGCTCCACTTGGTCTCGCTTTTCGCCCATCGATAAGCGATCCTCGACGAGGTTGGCGTCAGGATGCACCTGGGCTTTTCTTGGTGTAGCTGATCACCCTGCACCTTCTGGCGAGTGGTCGTATTTCTCATCCCGGAATGATCGCTTGCGAGTGGCCGGTCGGCAAGACAGACGACGTTGTGTTCACCTCACCACCTGACAGACGGTCCGCATGGGCCGGCCGGCGCTGCCGTAATGGAGCAGAATACTGCGCCGGGCGGAGCGTGATCGGCGTCAGTTTCAGGTTCTAAGGCTGAACAATCCAGACGGCTCCGACCACCGGAAGGTAGGGCCGTCGGTCAGGCCGGGGTAGCTTACTGCCATACCACGGTCCGGCGACATCGACCACAGATGGTAGGTGGCCGACGTCGCCTGCTGTTCCCAGTTTGGCGTCCAGGCATCCACATAGCGCCGGTAGATCCGGCGGACCCGCTCGTCGTCCCGTTCCCCGAGCTCGGCTGTCCCCGTCATGCGGACCTGCCGGACATCCGCGGGCGGGTTGAACGTTGCCACCATGACCGCCACGTCTTGTTGCTCGCGCGCAGCACGCAGGAACGGGGACGGCACGCCGTTGGGCTCGGGCGTGTGGAACCACAGCCGGTCGTCCTCCGCCAGGAACCACATCATCGCGAGCGCAGGCCGTCCGCGTCCGGTCACGGTTGCGATAGAGGCGGGGTGCCCCGGCTCACCGAGGAAGCCGAATACGTCGAATGTCGGCTCGTCGATGACGGCGATCATGCAGTCTCAGCCTGGGTCGAGGTCAAGCGGCAGTGGTTCGGCGACTGCACTGTACCTGGAAGCGGTGCTGCAGTGCATGCGAGCGACGGGGGCGAGCATCACCACTGACACGACGCACTATGTTCCTGATTGCCTCGCGCGCGCCTGCGTCCTCTTGCCCGGACCGGGCCAGGACACCGGCCAAACCCATCTCCTGCGCTCAGTGACAGCAGGCGGCCTGCCCTATGCCGGCGGCCCCGTGGAGTACGAGCGAGTGGTGCCGGCCTGCGTGAACCTGATGGTCGCGCGGCGGCAGTTCTGGCTCGGACCGGCGCTGGCCGGGAGGACAGTCACGTTCTGGGCCAGCACCGACGCCGCCGCTGGTGACGAGCGACGAGCAGCGGCAATCCTCGCCGTCGTTGACGCCACGCGGCACGCGGCGGGCATCGCGCCAGACTCAGAAGAGCAGGCCCTCCGCAAGCAGGTTCTGAAACTGCTCGACGAGCACGGTCAAGACTTCGCCCTCGGCCACGCCGAGGGACAAGCGCTAGACCTGCCCGCCGCACTCTCCCTGGCCGCAAGCGCAGACCTAACCCCCGCCTAAGCCAGCGCGGTCGCCGACGCCACGGCAAAGTCACCAGGCGGAATACCAGCGGCGCCCGCCGCCGAACGGTGCCACCAGCGCCGTACCGTTCGGCGACCCCGGCGTCCAGCCGGGCCGTGCTACCCGGGTGGCCGATGAGTCGATGATGTCATTTATCCTCTGGTGCGAGACGATGAGCGGCCCCTCTGAGCCGGTGACCGATCAGCGGGACGAGGACGCAAAGTAGCTCGGCACGCCTCACAAGGATCAGCCCGGTTGAGGATCCTCCTGCGGGCGCTGAGGCTTGGGCGATGCTGGTAAACCTCTGGCCCGCATGCAATCGCTTGCGTCAGCATGGCAAACATGGAGTCCGACCTTCGCTTTCGCCGTGCAGGTACTGGCGATGCCGACGTCTTGCAGCTGCTGTGGGAGCGAGCCATGCCCTGAGACTGACGGTGCCGGTCAGTAGCCTGACCGCATGCCAGGGCAGAGGATTGAGAGCGGGAGCTGCTGCGCGGCGATCAGCCGTTGCCCAGGACGACGATTGTGGTGCGCGCCGGCCGGGACACGCCGGACAAGCTGCGCCGCCACGCGATGCGCACGGCCCGGGCTTGGTCGCTGGACGGCCTGCCGTTGCTGGGCATCTCGGTGTTCGCGGTACTGGGGATTGCGCTGGAGGACCTGCTGTCACGTCGGTTCGCCACCTTCCGCACGGTCTACCTGCCCACGGCCGGCCAGCTGAGCGGGAGCGGGTTTGAGCTGCTGGCCACCGGTCAGCTGCCGCACTACACCGTCCGGCTGCGCCGCGCCGACGATCAGGAGCTTGGCGAGCTGCTGGCCGCGCTGGGTCCTGCCCGGGCCAACCCGCAGTACGGTGGAAGCAGCGTCTGGCGCGAGGAGGGCTGAGATGTACCGGGTGGACATCGCCGCTGACCTCAACGACGAGGATCAGACGGGGTTTGTGTGGACGTTCCTGGACGAGGCCCGTGACCCGGCTCAGATCACTCCCGGCGCGCTGGTTGTGGCGGGCGATGAGGACGCGGCCGCGGTCTGCCAGGTCGTTGACCTGGTGTCGGCCGGTGACGGCACCAT